>JADMIO011683239.1_pt1 | contig 111331 bp, 99 predicted proteins | sample 8958161 | NCBI WGS metagenome assembly JADMIO01 (sample SAMN16585339, study PRJNA669376) | soil metagenome | isolation source: Crop rotation soil | place: USA: Cullars Rotation, Alabama | collected 2011 | reverse complement strand
GAGCCAGTGTGATTACATTTGCGGCCTAACTGTGGCCAGTCCAGTTACGCTGGAGTCACTAGTATTTAGGTGACACTATAGAAGCGGCCGCGACAACTTGTCCACGTGGAATTCTAAGCTTAGGATCCCAATGTGCTGGAAAGTTCCGCTCACGCTCAATGTCTGCCCTGCCGTTTTATTGACAATAATATTATTAAAGGTTTGCGTAGCCGCAGAACCATTGATCGCTGAAGAAGATCCGATGAACGTTACGGTTCCGCTCCCGGGAGTGAATGTTGCACCGTTATTGGTCCATGTGGTTGCAACAGAAATATTCGTACCCGCTGTATACGTCCCCGCAGTTAATGTTACAGCACCTGTATGCACCATGGTTGCTGGGGCTGTGAAATTTCCTGTTGTTTGTGTGTATGTTCCACCTATAGTCAGTGAAGTTGTACTGCCGCTTACTGAAAGTGTCTGCCCTGCTGTTTTATTCAGCGTGATGATATTAAATGTCTGGCTTGCAGCGGTGCCGTTGATTGCCGATGAGCTTGTGGTAAAGTTGATCGTTGTGCCGGTAGATGTAAATGTTCCGCCGTTATTGGTCCAGTCCCCTCTTACTTCATGGGTAAATGCTCCACCTGTAAATGTTGCAGTGCCTGAAAGGATAACATCTCCAATGATGGTCATAGCCGTGGACGGGGTTGCTGCTGCTGTTCCGGACATGGTGAAATCCCCGTTTACAGTACTGATTCCTGTAATTGTTTTTGTGCCACTTGTACTGAGTTTTAAATGATGATAGGTAATCGCTTTGGCCGTTTGCGTGCCCCCGAACTGATAATCGACTGTATTCCCTGAAGCAGATGCGACAAGATTTGTCAGGCCCATTGTACCTGTAAAACCAATATTCAATGTTCCTGTGGCTCCGTTTGTTAATGTACCTGATCCGTTCAGTGTGGCCGTTGCCGTTAATGTGCCATTGTTGGTATAGGTTCCGTTTACGGTAATATTCGCGATTGAAAAAGTGCCTCCAATTGTTTTTGTACTACCTGTAAGTGTGTGGGTACCACTTCCCGCATTAAATGTACCTGCATTGGAAATACTTCCCGGCAGAGTAAGGCCGGCATTTGCGGCCGTATTGTTCCAGGTAGCTCCGGCATTTACAGTTAAATCACCATTAAATGCTTTTGTCCCGGTGGCTGATGAGATTGTAAAAATCCCTGAGGTTCCTGCACCCACTGTTGTGCTCCCGTTTACGGTGAGTGCAAAACCGGCAGCGGTAAAAGTAGTTCCATCGCCCACACTGAGGTTACCCTGGATGGTTAATGCAGCTACCGTGGTAGTAACCGCGGTGCCCGAAAGGGTAAAATTTCCATCCACACTGATGCTTGAAGAAAGTGTTTTGGTACCGCTTATCGTTAAGAGGAGATTGTTGTAAATACCGGCAACAATAGTCTGGTTCCCGCCCCTGTTGTAATCCACATCAAAGATCCATCGGATCCCTGAAGGTAAAGGTGTTGCTATGGTCTCTTGCGTTTTGAGGGTGCCCGTACCGGAAGTTGAATCTGTTCCCAGCAGGGTGAAACTAACCATATCAAGTGTTGCTCCGCTGCTGATGATCAGAATATCGTTTACGGTAAGATCGGCAGTTACTGTTTTGGTGCCGCTTCCTGAGACCCTTAAATTACTGTAGGTTGTTGCAAGAATATTTTGCGCTGCGCCGCTGTAATTAAAAGTTGAACCTGTTCCGAGCGAAAGGTTGCCTAACTGTGTAATAGAAGGATTGGAGGTAGTGCTGATGGTCCCTGTTGTTACACTCAGTGTATTTTCTCCGACGGCCCCCGGCATGGTAATCACTCCATTTACCGTAAGACTTCCGCTGGTGATCGTAAGCGCATTGAGCTCCGTATTGTTGGAGGTATTGTTGAATGTGAGTGCACCACAGGTCAGCGATCCCTGGCCAACCGCAATACTCTGATCTCCGCTTCCACTGACCGGATTTGTAAACGTGAGTGTTCCAGACATGCTAATGGATTGTCCGCTATTGATCGAAATGGAACTTGCAGTAGAGCCTGCGGTAAATGTCAGGGACGCGCATACTGCAGCAACATCTACAGTAACTGTTCTCCCTTCAGGTATGGTAACCGCATCACCGGAGCCGGGCACCCCTGAAGGATTCCAATTACCCGGTGTGTTCCAGGTACCCGAGGTTACATTAAATGATTTCTGGGCAAACGCGGAAAGCCCGACACTTGTCAGGCTGATTATCATCATGAAAAGAATAAAGTTCCTCTTCATGCTGATGGTTTAAATGAAATTCTGTTTATGCATGTACGTTGATCCCTGATTCTTTAATCTATATTAAAATACATCACTATATTTATAATACGTAATAAATGGCATCAGGGTTTTATTACAATCAGACGTCAAAGGTAACAGAGAACCAGCGCTTATTTTTTTTATATCAATCAGTGTACGTGCTTACTACATCATCAGCCGTACAGTTATGTAAACACTGCCTTTGGAGGCATTTCCTTTCCTACCCGGGGTGATAGCCCTCAGAGGTTAATTGGTTTGTAAAAACTACTATTGGGATAAACAGGCAGGAATTGTCTGATAATGAATAAAATTAGGATGTAGAAATTAATCCACAATATTTTGCCCCTTCGTGTATAAAAGAAAGGGATGAAACAGCCGAAAGGGCTTAATTGGTAAGGAATTAACACAAAAAAGGCTGACCCGTGTCCGGATCAGCCTCTTCATTTATGATTTTAATCAGTATTAACTTTTCTTCTTCTTAGCTGCGGTCTTTTTAGCACCTGTTTTCTTGGCAACCTTAGGTACTTCTTTACCAATTTTGCTCACCGCTTTGGCAAGCTTTGATTTCTGGTTGGCAGCTTTATTCTTGTGGATCACGTTCTTCTTAGCCAGTTTGTCCAGCATAGAAGAAACTTTTTTCAGCATTCCTTCAGCTTCTTTCTTGTCTGTGCTTGTACGCAGATCTTTAGTTGCTGTTCTTACGGTCTTAGCCTGGTACCGGTTTCTCAAACGCTTTGTTGCGCTGTTCCTGATGCGTTTTTCTGCTGATTTATGGTTTGCCATTATTCGTTTGTTTGCTGTTGATGCTTTTAAAAAAAGGACTGCAAATATAAGTTTAGGTTGTCAATATCAAAGTTTTCCGGAAAGTTTTTATGCTTATACCGCGAAACTCTCCCCACAGCTGCAGGTACGGGATGCATTGGGATTGTTGAATGTAAAGCCTTTACCGTTCAATCCGTCTGAAAAATCAAGCTCTGTTCCAAAGAGGTACAGAATGCTTCTTACGTCGCAAACTACCTTCACCCCGTTATCATCAAATACCTGGTCACCTTCCTTAGGGTGATTATCGAATTCCAGCTTATAAGAAAGTCCTGAGCAGCCTCCGCTTTCTACGCCAACACGGAGAAAAAAATCGGGGGCATAACTGTTTTCCTGCTTCAGCTCACTAATCCTTGTTCTTGCTTTATCTGATACTGTGATCATCTCTTCCTGTTTTTACTCCACAAAATTAAGGGTTTTTAAAGGATGAGACAACTTATAAGTTAGGAGTTATGGATTATGGGTGATGGATTATGGGTGATGGGTTATGGAGGATGGCTGATGCATAATTTCCGGTAATTACATTCCGCCCTGATCATGAGGTCATATATGTATAGGATAGTAGACGGCACCGGAACATCACCGGAACATCACCGGAACATTACCGGGATATCAGCGGGACATCGGCGGGAGATTTTCGTGTTTGAAGTGGATGATGTGAAAAGGGTATTAGCCTTTGGGTGTTAGGAGTTGGCTTGTGGAGAGGGAATCAACTTGTGATTGTTAAGGGAGAGGGAGGGGATGAGCCTACCAGCGCGAAGATTCACCTTCGCGGAGCTGCGGTGAACGCTTCTGTTGGCAAAGATGAGGAGGGTGATTTATAATTAGCTGAATCTCAATGATGATGGAATGAATTTATTAAAACAATGCAGGTTTTGTGGAAGGCCTGCGTCTAACCGGATACAACCTAAATAACTACCACTATGAAAAACCTGACCAGAATGATCGCGCCTTTATTGATCTCGGTTGCTTTTCACGCCTGTAAAAAGAGTGACAGCACTGAGGAGACCCAAACACCAACCACTACAACCGATCAGCTTACCCTTTATAAAAAAGTATATGGGGCAAGCTCAGAAATATACAAAGACGGTGATTATGTAGTGATCAAAACCACTACCCTTCCTGACCATAAATCACCTTATTATAAAGGAACCGAATGGGAAGCAAGCAAATGGGAGGACTATAATGGTACCAACAGCGCATGGAATCAGAACCCGAATAAAATTGCTTCTGCCAGTGTAACCTTCAAACTTCCTTACGCTCCCAAAGAAGCAGCAACAAAATCGGCTACCCCGATGGGCCCGATCGGTATCGCATTAAACGGCGTGCCTTTTTTTAACCAATACGCCGCAGGAGGATCTCCGCTGACCGGGGAGATCAATAGTTTCGACCAATACCTGGGTCATCCGCAGCAGCAGGGTATGTACCATTATCATATCGAGCCTGTTTACCTGACAAAAAACAAAGGTCAGGCAGCATTGCTGGGCTTCCTTATGGATGGCTTCCCTGTATACGGACCGGTTGAAAACGGCAAAACACTTGTATCGTCAGACCTTGATGATTATCACGGGCATACCGGAGTTACCGCCGAATACCCTAAAGGTACTTATCATTACCATATCACAGCAGACGCACCTTACCTTAACGGAGATGGCTTTTATGGAACACCGGGCACTGTTACGCAGTAACCTGCTGATCTGTATCCTGCTCCTGCTTGCCTGCCATAAAACAGGAAGAACAATTTATGCGGATGATCCATTGCTGAACGGGAAAGAAGGGATTACCTATTATGAAGACGAGCCTTTTACAGGTACAGTGATCAAAATGAACAACACGGATACACTGATGATAAATAGCTTCAGAGAGGGTAAAGAAAACGGGCTCTACCGTTCGTGGTATCCCAACCATCAGCTTTGTGAAGAAAGGTTTTTCAGGAATGGGCACAAAACGGGGACACACAAAGGATTCTGGGCAAATGGCAACAAAAAATTCGAATACCACTTTACCGATGACCAATATGAAGGAGAGGTAAAAGAATGGGCGGAGAACGGAACATTATACAGGGAGTTCCATTATCACAAAGGACAGGAAGAAGGGCTTCAGCGTATGTGGTTCGACAATGGAAAACTCAGGGCAAATTATGAGGTTAAAAACGGAAGAAGATATGGCTTACAAGGCACAAAAAACTGTACAAATGTTGCTGAAAGGATCCACTAGGATTCCTGGCAACACGCTGCTGTTTATCTGGGTGATCTTATGTTGCTTTTCATGTAAACAACATATAAAGGAAGCAGTCGTACCGTATTACAATACCCCCGATTTTACGCCGGTATGGCTTGATGCTTCAAATGATTCGGTCCGACAGATGCATACCATCGGGCTCTTTACCTGCATTGATCAATCGGGACAACCTGTCACGGAAAAACAGCTTGAAGGGAAAATCACGCTGGTCAATTTTTTCTTCAGTTCATGCGGGAGTATCTGCCCGGTAATGACCAAAAACCTGAAAAAAGTGCTGAATGGTTTTCATGGAGAACCCTCCCTGCAGGTTATGTCGTATAGTGTTACTCCGTGGATCGACTCGGTTCCACGTTTAAAAAATTATGCAGAAAAAAATGAGTTGTTTGGTAAACTATGGTTCCTGTTAACAGGTGATAAAGCTTCTATTTATGCGCTTGCGAGGAGATCTTATTTTGCGGAAGAAGAAGCAGGTTATAATAAAGATTCATCTGAGTTCCTGCATACGGAGCATATCCTGCTGATTGATGGAAACCGGCATATAAGGGGGGTATACAATGGGACAGTTGCGCTGGAGACGGAGAGGATGCGGGAGGATATAGAAGGGTTGATGAAAAGTGAATAACGAAAAACGAACCGTCGCGGGGATTTAACCACGGAGACTCAAAGAAGTAAAACTTTGCGGGTGGAGGAGACAATGGACACGGATGAGTGATGGGTTATGGGAGAGGATGAGGGTTGGAGGATGAGCCCACCTTCGCTAAAGCTGCGGTGGCTAAAAGATGAAGGTTTCAAGAAATTTGAGCATCTTTGCCTCGTTGAAGAACAAGGTGCGATATATCTCCCTGGTGATGTCAGGAATTTTCCTGGTCACCTTCCTGCCTTTTAATGCCTTCCATCATCATGAATCGGATCTTCACCGTTTTGCGCTTTCTACAGGGCATAAGGATAAACATTCCTGCTCTCTCGATGAACATCTTTGCGACGGGGAATTCACAGGATCGTGTGAACACGATGCACATATAGGTTCTCCTGTTCCCGAATGTTTCAGCTGTGATTTCCATTTTATCAAAACCTTTCACAAAACAGCATCTCTTTATTCCCATTCTCCGGTTTCTTCTTACCATCTTTTTGCCAGCCCTTCTTATACGCTGAATAAAAAGCAGATCCAAAGGGCAGCCAACAAAGGTCCTCCTGTGGTGTAATCTCACCGGAACATTCAGTTCCCTTAAAGATTATTTCTTCATTTAATGATTAACAGGATGAAAGTATTGTTACTTATCACAATGCTGTTTTCGGCCGCTGCATATGGTCAAAACAGCTTGTCGGGCAGGGTTACCGACAATAAAACAAAAGAACCCCTTCCGGGAGCCGTATTGTACCTCCATGATCTTAAAACAGGGACCATTACGGATGCAAACGGATATTATAAAATTTCGAGGTTGCCGGCAGGCAGGTTCCTGCTGGAGGTCAGATACACCTCCTATGCTTCAAAAGCAATCACAGCGGAGATCAGAGGGGAAACAACCCTCGATATCGTACTCGACGAAAGTGTTGCTGAACTGCATGAAGTTGTTGTAACAGGAGTATCATCGGCAACAGAGCAACACCGGAATCCCATCCCGGTGATTATTGTCGGGAAAAGGCAACTGCTGGAACAAACTTCCAGGAATATTATTGATGCTATTTCCAGGCAACCCGGGATATCCCAGGTGAGCACAGGTGCTGCAATCAGTAAACCTGTGATCCGTGGTCTGGGTTACAACCAGGTTGTTACCCTTTATAACGGGGTAAGACAGGAAGGACAACAATGGGGAGATGAACATGGGATTGAGGTGGACGAATTCTCCATTGATCGCATAGAGATTATCAAAGGGCCGGGCAGCCTGGTTTATGGTTCGGATGCGCTTGCGGGAGTGATTAACCTGCTCACTCCTGTGCCCGTTCCTGAAGGGAAGATCACCGGAGAATTCAGCTCAGGTTTTCAGAGTAATAATAAGCTGTTCGGATATTCCCTGATGAATGCCGGAAATATCAAAGGATTTAACTGGCAGTTGAGGTTGAGCGGGAAAAATGCAGGCAATTATCAGAACGTTAATGACGGGATGGTTTATAATTCTGCTTTCCATGAAACAAACGCAAACGGTTACCTCGGTGTGAACCGGAAGTGGGGATACTCACAACTGCATTTTACGTCATTTAACCAGACCATCGGGATGACTGAAGGAGAGCGGGCTGCAGACGGAAGTTTTGTCAAAGAAAATCCGGATGGCAGCATAACCCCTGTCTCCTCCGCGGATCTCAAAGGATATAACATCAACACGCCTTATCAGCAGATCAATCATACAAGGATCTTTTTAACGAACCAACTGATCCTTGGCCGTTCAAGGCTGGCTGCAACAGCAGGTTACCAGCTTAACCAACGCAGGGAATACGGAGATGCGGCCAATCCGAACCAGTACGGACTTTATTTTTATATGCCTACGCTTACCTGGGATGTAAAATATTTTCTGCCGGAATTCCGCAGCTGGAAAATCTCCACGGGAGCTGCAGGAATGTTTCAGCGCAATACGAACAAAGGCAGTGAATTTCTGATCCCTGAGTATACACTCAACGATGCAGGCGCTTTTGTTTTTGCACAGAAAGAATCAGGCAAATGGACTTACAGCGGAGGTTTGCGGATTGACGAACGAAATGTAAGTGCCGTTGCTCTTGCACTTGATGTGAACGGCAACCCCACGGCTAACGGCACAACCAAATTTCAGGGATTCCGAAAAGTTTACCTGAATTATGCAGCCAGCGCTGGCATCACTTATGCACTCAGGGAACATGTAATCGTCAAGTTGAATATTGCACGCGGTTTCAGAGCACCAACACTTGCAGAACTTTCAGCAAACGGCCGGCATGAAGGAACTTTAAGGTATGAAAGAGGCAATACAGGACTTGGTGCAGAAACTAGCCTTCAGACAGACATTGGCACTGAGATCAGCGGAGAGCATGTCAACTTTGAGATCAGCATTTTCAGTAACAGGGTCTCTGATTATATCTATACTTCACGATTGAGCAGCAGAGCCGGAGGCGATTCCATTACCGATCCCTCCGACCCGGTTCCGACTTACCGTTACACCCAGGGAGATGCATTGTTGTATGGAGGAGAAGTACGATTGGATATCCATCCACACCCATTGGACTGGCTCCATTTTGAAAACTCCTTTTCATTGGTGAATGCCTCACAAGACAATCAGCCTGACTCTTCCCGATACCTTCCGGGCATTCCGGCCCCTCGTTTGCTGTCTGAATTGCGGATCAATGTGAAGGATAAGGGAAAGCGGGTTCGTTCTTTATTTTTTAAAGTTAACCTCGATCATTATTTCAGGCAGGACCGTTACCTGGCGGCAAACCACACTGAAACGGCCACTGACGCTTATACGCTTGTACATCTTGGTATGGGAACTGAACTGCATAATGCAAAAGGAAAAAAATATTGTTCGGTCATTGTCGGGTGTAATAATGTTTTTGATCTGGCCACACAGGATCACCTGAGCAGGTTGAAATATGCAGCGGTAAATCCTGCAACGGGGAGAACGGGGGTTTTCGGGATGGGGAGAAATGTCAGCATCAGGATAGTGGTTCCGCTGGTTTTCAGATGAGAATAAGCAATAAAGATGAGCGATAATATTATTTGGGGCTTACCCCGATTCCGTTGCACTGCATCGGGTCGGGTGCTCCGCTGTATCTCCTCCGCTACGCTGCGGAGGATGCCGCTGCGCCCCCTAAGCCGGCATTTGGCTATCAAAAAGCTGATACTAAAAGTTGAGCATATTGCTATATAAAAACACGGGCATCTAACATTAACATTATATTTGGGCTAATGATCACGCATGTAAAAAATAACGGCAGTCATTCCTTCACATGGATCGATGTGGTGGATCCGAATGAAGCGGAGCTGAACACGCTTGCGCAGGAATACCATCTTCATCCGGCAACGGTGCAGGACTGTCTGCAGCCTGATCACTTGCCCAAATATGAGCTGATTGATGAAACGCATTTTATGATCACGCGATATTATGATATGGCAGCTTCAAAAGACGCGGATGATATTCAACAGATCAGCCGGAAACTTTCGATCTTCTGCAATACAAAGTTTATCATCACGGTGCACAGGCAAAAGTTCGGACCTTATGAAGATCTGAAGGAAAAATATGCAAACAGCACTGTCCCTCTCTTCGATATCCTCTGCAAGATCATTAAATGTACACTTGGCACTTATGAGGATCCTGTTGAGAAACTTGATAAGGATATTGATTTTTATGAATCGAGGGTGTTCCTGAAAAAACGGATTCCAGATCTGCTTAAAAGTCTGTATGCGATCAAACGACGCATTTATATTATCAGGAAACTGGTGAACCTGAGCGAAGAGGCGGTAAACCATATTGGTGAAACGCGTAAAAAAACACCTGCCCACCAGGATCTTAAAGATTATTACCTGAGGCTTGATACACAGATTGAAGAAGTGTATGACAGTATCCAGAGTCTGCTCACTATTTATATTTCACTGGCTTCACAACGCACCAATGATGTGATGAGAACACTTACTGTTTTTACAGCTTTCTTTTTACCTCTTACGTTTATTGTGGGTGTGTATGGCATGAATTTCAAATATATGCCGGAGCTGGAACAGCCCATGGGATATCCGGCTACGCTGGGGGTAATGCTGGTGATCACGATTGTGATTTATGCGTGGTTTAAGAGGAAGGGATGGATGTAGAGGTGAGAGTGAGAGTCAAAGTGAGTATGGGGCGAACAGCAGAAGGAAGGGAACCATATAAGCCTGCCCGACTTTGGCGGGGACATAGGGCACATAGGAATAGTCGGATGTAAATACATCGCGACAGAACTAGCTTGCCAAAAAACATCTAAGGAAGGACCTCAAAAATATCGTTCCCGCTTTTTAAACGGACTATTTTGTAGATGGTGGAATCATAGGTTGCCACGTTATAATAAACAGTGTCTTGGAATTTGCCTATTACCCACGTCTCGTATGTCCTTCCAATTCCATTCAATATATAAGTCGGTGTACTGGTAACAAAAAGAGGAGCATAACTCATCTCGATCACCTTGTTTGAATTGACAGTAATATCAAATCGATCTGAAATTGACGAAGTCTCACTACCCCGATAATATTCAACAATAATTTTTTTCTGATCAGGACTTTTGAACTGAACCCGATGATGAAGCATTCTGTATTCGATACTGCAGGTCCCATCGTAATATTCGTAGGTTGTATAAAATACTTCTTTTCCCTGACCTCGAAATTCTACGGTGTCTGTTCTGTTTTTTAAAAACCAAAGGCTTTCTCTACCTTTATAAGGCATGATGCCTTGATAAACCATAGTAAAGCCTCCTCCATCATGAGAATTGTTCTTACAATCTGTTTTACAGCCTCCAACAAGAAAAGGCAGGGAGAGTAGAAGCAGACTTAAAAATAGGATATTGAAGAATAGTTTTAGGCTCACAGAAGGTCATTTCTTATACCAATGTAGTTAATTATCCCTTTACATTTTTTTGTACCTTGCCCCTTTCCATTAATCCATGACCAGACGTTTTCTTTTCTTCCTTCTTTTTTTAGTGTGTGCAATTGTTTCCAAAGCGCAGCTTTCGTATGAACCGATGCAGTTCAGCACGGATCTGGAAGATTATATCAATAAATCAGGGAATAAATCCGCTAAGGATGCCGTAGCTGATTTTGTTGGGTTTTATACCGCCAACCGCCTTACCCCTCCCCAGAAGCTGATGGTGATCAAACTCAGTAATGAGCTGGTGAATAAAAATATGGCAATCCAGTTTTTCGACAATTACCTGAGATCGATGTCGGGACTGATCACTTCGGATCAGACGGCAAAGTTTGACAAATGGCATAAGGCTGCACAACTTTCCCTGAATAAATCTAAGGATGCTTTCGGGGCATTTATGCAGATCTCGAAAAACATTTTCCAGGATAAGGTGATCTCGCATTACGGGGCTATGGTGTGGACAACAGATAACCCTGAAGTGGAAATGGACCTGAAAAGCGCGGAGCCTTCTTTTGTTTTCAAGAACATGACCCTCACCTGTTATACACCGGGAGATACGATCGTTATTACCAATACAACAGGAAAATACTTTGCGACAACAGAAACCTTTACCGGATCGGGCGGACGTTACGACTGGACCCGGGTGGGCATTGACAGCATGAATATTTTTGCTGAGCTGAAGCATTATACTATTGATTTTAAAAGCGGGCTGATCAAAGCGGATACAGCATTGCTTTCCTATCCGAAACTTTTTGCCGAACCTATCGCAGGAGTGCTTACTGATAAGGCCATGGTTCAGTCGATGGGAGAACGTTCCATTTACCCACAGTTTGACTCACACCAGAAAAATTTCACGCATCTTTCATTCGGTAAAGCAAAACTCAATGGAGGATTTGGCCTTAAGGGAAAGATCATTGTGGCAAAAGGAAGCGACACCTCACTTGCCGAACTGCTTTTCTCTTACAAGGGAAAACCCACACTCAGGATCCAGGCTCATGAATTCATGGTAAGGGAAAATAAAGTGGGTACAAAAAAAGCTGCGATGATCCTGCACCTGGGTAACGATACCATCTATCATCCACAGCTTGAATTCACCTACCGCCTTAATGATGACTTTGTGAACCTGTACAGGAACAATTCAGGGATCAGCATGGCTCCTTTCCAGGATGGTTATCACAATATCGAGTTTTATGCCGACGAGCTGAAGTGGGACCTTGCCAATCCCAAGATCGATGTGGACATGATCAATGACAATGATCCTGCAAAGTTTGAATCCATTAATTATTTCAGGGATTATAAATATGAAAGGCTGCAGGGGATCCTGGATTATAATCCGCTTCAGCGCATCATGCAGTATATTGTGAAATACAAAAAGAAGGATTTCACCATCCAGGAATATGCCTTTAATTTTAAAAGTGAAGTGAGCGATATCCGGGTGCAGATGATCGAACTGCATGACCTGGGATTTGTTTCCTTTGATCCGGAGAAAGACCATGTGAAGGTGAGAAGAAAATTGTATGATTATGTGAATTCACATTATGGAAAGACCGATTATGATGCGATTGCTTTTTTCTCTGTGATCAAACGTTATCCGAATGCAACGATCAGCCTGATCAATAATGATCTGCAGATCCAGGGTGTGCCTAAGTTCTTTTTCAGCGATTCACAGAACGTATACGCAATTCCCTACGACCAGGTGCTTACGTTTAAAAAGAACAGGAGCATCGATTTCGGAGGAAGGATCCGCGCAGGAAAGGTTGACTTTTACGGAAACGGGTTTGCTTTTGATTATGCCTCTTTCCAGGTGAGGTTGAACAATGTGGACTCCATGAAATTTTTTATCAAGGACGAGCATACAGGTGCGGATCTTCCGATCAGGAGTGCGCTGCAGAATGTATTCGGAACCCTGGCCATTGACCATCCTTCCAATAAAAGCGGGAGGAAGAAAATTCCGGGTTACCCGATCTTTAAATCCGATATCGGATCAAAGATCTATTATGATAAACCCACCACACAAAGAGGTGTATATGACCGGACACGTTTTTATTTCGAAGTGGATCCGTTTACCATGGACAGTCTTACCCAGCTGAACTTTACAACCCTCAGCCTTGCCGGTACCCTTGTTTCAGGGAATATTATCCCGGATATACGGAGCGATGTAACCATTCAGCCCGACCGGTCGCTGGGTTTTGTAATGCCGAAAACAGGGGAAGGTTATCCCATGTACGGGGGAAAAGGGCGTGGCTTTATAGGTCTTTCGTTAAGTGACGAAGGTTTTTTCGGAAAGGGAGATATCAGGTATCTCTCCTCTGTTTCCGCTTCCGACCAGTTTACCATGTTGCTTGATTCCATGCATGCCCAGTGTAATACGTTTACAAACGAGAGAACAGAAAAATACCCTACAGCTGTTGCAACGGACGTGTATGAACACTGGAGGCCTTACGAAGACAGCCTGTATGTGGTGAAGCAGAATCAGCAGATCAGGTTCTCGGATGAAAGGGCAAGGCTGGATGGAACGATTTATCTGACTCCACAGCGCATGGGTGCAAAAGGAACTGTATTTATCAGGGAGGCTGAGCTGGTATCATCCAACTTCTGGCTTCAGCCGGACCATGTTCTTGCCGATAGCTCCACCTTCAGGATCATGAATTACCAGGATTCCACGAAATATGCATTTTACTCAGGTTCGGTAAAAAGCACCATTGACCTGAATGCGGCTCATGGAATTTTCGGGTTTAATACGCCGGGAGTAAACTCCAACTTTACATTCAATAATTACGTAGGGTCTTTCAAACAGTTTTCGTGGATGATGAATGAACGGAAGCTTGATTTTACAAGCGTTGGCGAAAACGGGGAAAGCAATGCTTATCTCCTGTCGACACGTAAGATCCAGGACTCGCTGACGTTTAATACGGGACTCACCACGCTTGACCTGAGGGATTTTACACTGAGGGCGCAGAAAATTCCATTTATCAATATCGGGGATGCAAGGGTTTACGCGGAAAACGAACAGGTTACCATAAAGGGAAATGCCGAAATGGATCCCCTGCATAATGCAAGGATCATTGCCGATACGGTGCAGAAATTTCATACCATTGAAAAAGCAAATATTGTGATCGGCGGACGTTTTGCCATGGGCGGATCGGGTACTTACCAGTATGTTCACAAGAACAAAACCGTTCAGCAGTTCCTGCTTGATGAAATCAAAATAGACTCTGCACACCGCCTGCTGGGCAGAACAAATATTACCGATTCATCCAATTTCCGCGTGAGCGATCATATCCGTTTTCATGGAAATGCTTTGCTCAAGAGCGTGCATAAAGACCTTGTATATGATGGTTTCTTCTACGCCGAACATACCCTTCCTTATCCGAGAACAGACTTTTTCAGGCAGGCAGCCATTCTTAACCCTGATTCGGTGGTGCTGAATCTTACCCCTCCACTGAGGAATCTGAACCAGCAGGCGTTGATGTCGGGTGTGAGCCAGTCTATGGACTCAACGCATGTTTATCCTTTGTTCTTCAGCAGAAAAAGGAACGGATCCGACCTTGAGGTGATGAAGGTGGAAGGAACACTGGTGTATGATGAAAAGCTTAAGATCTTCAAAATGGGGCCTGCGGACAAGATCACGGGGAAAACAGCACGGGGAAATTATATGGAGCTGAGCGATGGCAAAAAGAATATTTTTTATGAGGGTAAATTCCGCCTTGGATTTGAAGGTGCACGATTTGCAATGAATACGGCCGGAAATGCAACCTATAATTATGCGGACAGTATCTTCAGGATAAACGCGATGATGCTGCTCGACTTCCCGATGCCACCTGCTGCCATGCGGATCATGTTTGACACATTGGTCAACCAGAGTTCATTTGCCCCGGAAGCAAACTTCGATGAGGCTATGCTTACCCGTGCGATCCCGGAAATGGTGGCAGATGAAAAAGACCTTAAGAAGGTGCTTGCGGGATTACCTGATAAACAGATCACCCTGGTGAAGGAGCTGGAAAAAACATTGTTCCTTTCACAGATCACGGTAAGGTGGAACCAGGCGACGCGTACTTTTGTGTCGGAAGGCGATATGAGCCTGAACTCACTGGACAAATACATTCTTGAAAGGCAGATCGGTGGTAAGCTGGAGCTGAAGAAAAGCAGGTCGGGCGAGGATTTTACCCTGTATCTTCTTTCCAAAGGGGGTAGCTGGTACTTTTTCAAATACCAGAAAGGCGTGATGGCCGTGATTGCCTCCGATCCCTTGTTTAATCAGTACATAAAGGATAATTTTGAAAAGTTCTCCAAGGAAGACAATTACAAACTGAGACAGGGTAATATCGGTGACAGGAACAAGTTTGTAAGAAATATGAAATTGCAGAAACAATGACATCTGAATATTCAATACTGATCGCAAGTGCTGTAGCATACCTTCTGGGTTCTATCCCCAGTGCTGTATGGTATGGAAAAAGCGTACACGGGATCGATGTAAGGGAACATGGCAGCGGAAATGCCGGTGCCACCAATACACTGAGGACGCTTGGAAAAAAAGCCGGCTTTATTGTGCTTGGGATTGACTTTTTGAAAGGATTTGCTGCTGCCAGCCTGGTATTATGGCTAGGTGAACTGCAGCCGGGGACCTCAACCTATATCAATTACCAGATGCTTTTTGGCATGCTGGCTGTGGTTGGGCATATGTATCCTGTTTTTGCAAAATTCAAAGGAGGAAAGGGTATCGCAACGCTGATCGGTGTGATCACGGCAATGGACTACCAGCTTGCCCTCTTATGCTTTATTGCCTTTTTTATCATTGTCTATTTTACACGTTTCATTTCCCTGGGCTCCATGATCGCTGCTTCCATGAGCCCTTTGTTTGTGATCCTGCTTCACAGGGGAGAACATCCCTCTTTTATTGCCTTCTGCGTGGTGATTGCCCTGCTGGTGATCTATACACACAGGACCAATATCAAAAGGCTGAGGGATGGCAATGAAAACAAATTCAGCTTTAACAAAAAACCAGCGACATCATCATGAGCAGAGAATTAATAAAACAGGAAGAATTACTTGAGGTACTTGATGATATAGGAACCCCGGCGCAATTGTTATTATTCAATGATGAGGTGAATACTTTCGACCATGTGATTGAATGCCTGATCCGGATCTGCAAACATGAACCCTTACAGGCTGAACAGTCGGCTACGATTGTTCACTACAAGGGCAAATGTGTGGTAAAAAACGGAGACCGTGGCGAACTTACTGCCATGTGCCAGGCCCTTTGTGATGAAGGACTCAGTGCCACGATTGGAGAGTAAGAACAGGCAGGAGGCAGATGCTTAATATCAGTGACATTCCGGGATTACCCCGTTATTAAATAGTAATAAAATAATGCTGCACATATTGTCTAAAAAGCATACCGGTAACCGTGAAGTTTCTATGGAAACGAAACCCGGCTTAACGGGCGCAGCGGCATCCCGTGAATGTAAGCGCGGAGCGCACATCATTCACGGATACAGCGGAGCACGTGACCCTGAAGGAAAGCCCGGCAGGTACCCACTTTTAAGTTATAGTCCAAATGGCGCATACTTCAGGGGAAGCCCCAAATCTTTATAATCAATTCATATTTATATCCTAACCCAGATGTTAAAAAAAACAGTGGCCAATGCTGAAGAAGCCATAAAAGATATTCAGGACGGAGCAGTGATCATGCTTGGAGGTTTTGGCCTTTGTGGCATTCCGGAAAACTGCATTACGGCCCTGGTCAAAAAGGGAACAAAAAACCTGACCTGTATTTCCAATAATGCGGGTGTGGATGATTTCGGGATCGGATTGATGCTGAAAACAAGGCAGGTGAAAAAAATGGTGGCGAGCTACGTGGGCGAGAATGCTGAATTTGAGCGTCAGTTGCTGAACGGAGAACTTGAAGTGGAACTTATCCCACAGGGCACACTGGCAACCCGTTGTATGGCATCGGGATATGGAATGCCGGCCATTTATACACCGGCAGGCGTTGGTACGGAAGTAGCCAATGGAAAGGAAACAAGAGAATTTGATGGTAAGACTTATCTGTTGGAGCATGCATTTAAATCTGATTTTGCCATCGTAAAAGCCTGGAAAGGCGATACACACGGGAACCTGATCTTCAGGGCTACTTCCCGCAATTTTAATCCTATGATGGCGATGGCCGGAAAGATCACCATTGCAGAGGTGGAAGAACTTGTCCCTGCCGGCGAGCTTGATCCCGACCAGATCCATACTCCCGGTATCTATGTGAACCGGATCTTTGAAGGAAGGGATTATGAAAAGAGGATCGAGCAGGTGACTACACGCTTAAGAAACTAATTCCATCTCATGATGATCCGTCAGGCGAACAGGTGGTCCTTCTATTCCCTGGCTCTGGCCCTGGTTATGGTGGCGCTTTCGTTTCCATGGACCGGCGGCTTCCACATTATTGTCTGGGATATGTTCGGATACTATCTCTATCTGCCTGAGTTTTTTATTTACCATGACCTGGGTATTCATGATACCGGACGTGTGCATGAAATTATGAAACTGTACAACAGTTCTCCTGTTTTTTACCAGGCACATCCCCTTGACAATGGCAACCATATTCCCCAGTACCCGATTGGAATGGCCATTCTTTTTCTTCCTTTTTTCCTATGCGGACATGGGATAGCTCAATTGTTTTCTTATCCGGCTGATGGATTTTCAGCCCCATATGAATGGAGCCTCCTGATTGGAAATTATGCCTATGTGATTATGGGTATGATCCTGGTGCGGAAGTTCCTCCTGCATTTTTTCAATGAGAAAATCTCAGCAATCCTGCTTCTCCTGCTTTGCTTCGGGACCAATTATTATAAGGAATGGTTTTATGCCCTTGCATCCCCCCATGTACTGATCTTTGCGTTGTTTACCGGTTTCCTCCTGCTGGTGATCCGCTGGCATAAATCGCCCTCGTTAAGCACGGCTTTTTTTGCAGGCGCTCTGCTGGGTCTGATGACCATCACCAGGTATACAGAAATTTTCGCCGGGTTGCTTTTTTTATGCTGGGATGTAAGGAATGGGGTTACATTCATTCAAAAGATCAAAGACCTGCTGTCAAAATATTTGGCCCATACCCTGTTATTTCTTGCCGGGTGGATATTGTTGCTGGCTCCGTTGCTCTTGTATTGGAAAGTGTATACGGGTTTCTTCTTTTATAACAGCTACAGGAATGCGGGTGAGGGAATGGATTTTTTATCTCCCCATACCCTGAACTTTCTTTTCAGCTTCCGTAAAGGCTGGTTTCTTTATACGCCACTTATGTTCTTTGTTATCGCCGGTTTTGTTCACCTCTACAGGTTCAGGAAAAACATCTTCCCGGCGATCCTGGTGTTTTTCCTGGTGAATACCTATGTATTATCCTGCTGGTCCTGCTGGTGGTATGCGGGAGGATTCGGACAACGTGCCATGGTGGATAGTTATGCTTTGCTGATGCTGCCGCTTGGTTACCTGATTGGTACCTGGACGGGAAAACGGAGGTTTCTTTACCTGATCTTTATTCCCCTGATCGTACTTAATCTGTTCCAGTCATGGCAGATGAATCAGGGAATCCTTCATCCATCCCGGGTCACTAAGGAGTATTATTTTGCCATTTTCGGGAGAACCCGCATTCCGGAACATGCCGAAAAACTGCTGCTGCTCGACAGGAATATTTACGGGCCTGACAAATTTGACAGCCTCCAATACTCCCGCTTATTTATAGCGTCCTGCGATTTTGAAAAAGGAAATTGTTTTGCAAAAGACGGGGTTACCAATGCGCATGGATTTCATTCCGGGCATTGTCTTCAGGTATTGGATACCTTTCCTTATTCAGACTCCTGGCATATTCCATTTAAGATACTTTCCGGTGATCATGATCATGCCTGGGTGAAGGTGAAATTCAGGTACTTTTATACCGGAGCTATTGCTGATTGTAAACCTACAGCCGTTCTTACCTTCAGAAACCAGAAGAAACAGAAATATGCCTATAACGGATTTGAGCTTGAAAAACCTGAATTTCATGCAGAACCCGGTAAATGGAATGAAGCCACCTGTTTATACCTGACGCCTGAAGTAAGAAACGAAAAGGATAATTTTTCTTTGTTCTTTTGGTTAAGGGGAAAAGGAAGTTTCTTTGTCGACGACATTGTTATTGAATCCTATACAAAAAAATAAACCATGCTTGATAAATTCGGAATTGCAAAAAGGATCGCCCAGGAATTACGCGACGGATATTATGTAAACCTGGGGATAGGGATCCCTACGCTGGTTGCCAACTATGTGCCTTCGGGTATGGAAGTAATTCTCCAGTCTGAAAACGGATTACTTGGGATCGGGCCCTTTCCTTACGCCGATGAGGTTGATGCCGACCTGATCAATGCAGGTAAACAAACAGTAACCACCACAACAGGATCCAGCTTTTTTGATTCAGCCATGAGCTTTGGGATGATCCGCAGCGGGCGTGTTGACCTTACAGTATTGGGAGCCATGGAGGTTGCCGACAACGGTGATATTGCCAACTGGAAGATCCCGGGAAAGATGGTGAAGGGTATGGGAGGTGCAATGGATCTTGTGGCAAGCGCTAAAAACATCATCGTTGCCATGCAGCATGTTAACAAAGCGGGAGAGTCAAAACTCCTTAAAAAATGCAGTCTTCCTATTACAGGTCTGGGATGCGTTAAAAAAGTGGTGACAGAACTCGGGGTGTTTGACGTAACTCCTGACGGGTTTAAGCTCCTGGAAAGAGCCCCTGGTGTAAGCGTTGAGTATATCAAAGAAAAGACTGAAGGCAGGCTGGTTGTTGAAGGAGAGATTCCGGAGATGGTGATTGGGTAAATTCTTAAATTCCTCACATTCCGGTAATGTTCAGGTTATACCGGGCATCAATCTTGCGCATATTATCACAAACGCAGGATCATGAAACAGGTGCTTTTTTCAATTGTATTATTTATTGCAGGCCTTGGATTTATTACGGGCCTTTCAGGAAGCTTCCAGCAAGGGCTTATTGCCTTTTTCTGCTTTGCCTTTTTAACATGGCCGCTTTATAAACGTGTTCACGATTTTATGAAACATGGGGTGCATCATCATCCCCATCATAAGAAATCTGTGGTGTAAGTTCCACACTCTTTAGTTGGTTATTAAGTTATTAAGTTGCTGCGGTATTGGTGCGACGTTTTCAATAACTCAATAACCTAATAACTATCTCGTCAAAACCTCTTTCTTAAAGAAAACGAAGCCCCGAAGAAATACGGGTATTGTTGCAGCCACTGATCATTGCTGATCATGGAATTGAGGCTCACCTTGCATGTTGGCATAAATCCAAGGGTGGTTTCGTGGTTCAGCCTGAAAGTAAGGGCAGGATTCAGCATCACAAAAAAGTTATTCTGAATTCCCGGGAAAGCTTCTTTATCCTTTACCAGCAGCACGCCGATATTATCGTAACTCACCATTCCCGCATCCACAGTGCTGATAATCGCATAGCTGAATCCACCCTGGAGCTCAAAGTTAAAACGAGGGGCATCTGTAAAACGGTAAGTTGCAAGCAATGGGATCTCAGTCCATGAATATTTGATCCTTGTGTTCAGGTTATTTCCGCTCACAATCGAATCATTGGGGTTGATTACATCAGCTCCTTTTTCAGTGCTGGTTGCAGGCCCTCTGGGGGCTGTAATATCATAATAAAAGCTCTGGCTGAAGTTGAGGATTCCGATCCCTGTTGAAAGCCTGAAACGTTCATTCACGGCATAATCGACAAGGAACATACCGGCACCATCCACTTCCGGTCTTTCGAGGGTTTTCCGGAGGGCTTTGTTCTCCGAAAAATCAAGCCCTGAAGATGAGGGTGCAACAAGCCTGTTAAAACAAATATTGGCACCAGCCACTACAGAGATCGACAATTTTGACAAGGGCTCTTCTTCAAAAACTGCGGACCCTTCTCCATTCACCCGGGAAGAAGCAACAGCCGAGTCATTTACAGGAACCACTGTTCTGACCTGTACAGACGGAGCAGGTTCTTCTGCCTTCACCTGATTAACAGAGGGGGCCTGATCCTGACCGGAAGAAGGTTGTCTGGTATCGGCAGCCGGAGGTTGTGCCATTGCAGTCTGCTGATCATTTGTCCTGACCATTCCGGCAGCCTGCTCATTGCTGCCACTATTGGTAACAGGTGCTTCAGGTATTTCCTCATCAGCTTGTTTTTTAATGGAGTGGCCGGGTTTCACCGTAGTGGTTCCCGGTTTTTTCACAGAGCCAACCGGGGCAAAAAGATCAACCTTGCCGCCAGAAATCACTTCCGGGTTTTCAGGGTTAAGGGGTTTTACTATCGGAATTATCCTTTTCCCGGGAGGTAAACTTGTATTTAATACAGGGCCCTGCTGCATCCTTTGGGGTCTGGTACGTGATATTGTTCCGGCATTACCGGTAAGGAGAGGTTGCTCAACCTGTACAGGTGCCAAGATGGTGGTTTGTTCAGTGAGTACCTGTGGTGTTGGTTTAAAATAATTAAATCCCAACCATGCTGCCGTAGAAAAGAGCATCAGTAAACCGGCAAGGCCCCAATACCTGAAATTTGCGCTTGTTGGAACGGGATCAGGCAGCTCAGATTCGATCCTGCCCCAGGTTTCAGGGTATGGAACAGATTCAAAATGCTCCAGTTTTGCCCTTACAGAACGCTCAAAGCCATTCTGGTCAATCTCACCGTCAATTTTATCCCACAGGGAATCCGAAGGCTTATATTCCAGGCCATCCAACTGCTTGCGCAATTTTTCTTCCATGTTATTTCGGTTCCTTAAAAGGCTCATTGAGTATCATATAATGTTTTGCAAGGGTATGCTGCATGTATTGCCTTGCCCTTGCGTATTGTGATTTGGAGGTTCCTTCTGCAATACTCAGCATCTGGCCGATCTCCTTATGGGTATATCCTTCAACCGCATACAGGTTAAAAATCATCCTGTATCCTTCAGGCATCTGGTGGATCAGGGCCATGATCTCCTTGGCTGCGATCTTATCAATCATATGGTCATCATATAGGGCATCAAAATCCTCCATATCAAGGTTTTCCCTGAACTTGCGGTTCCGGTACTTGAACATATTGATAGCGGTGAATACCATTATCCTGCGGATCCAGCCTTCGAAGCTACCCTCATGCTTAAACCTGGATATATTGGTAAAAACCTTGATAAAACCCTCCTGGAGCATGTCTTCCGCTTCCGCCCTGTCCTTGGCATAACGCATGCAAACTCCCAGCATTTTAGACGCAAAATGATCATAGAGCTGCTTTTGGCAAACCCGGTCGCCTGCTATGCAACCTGTGATCATTTCATTCTCGCGATATACCATACTGTATAAGGGAGTCAAAGATAAGTAGCAAATGGTTGCCAGCACCAAAAATTCACCTTGTTTGTCAGTTTTTCCTGCTAAGTTTGCGGCCCCATGGCAAATCTGTCAGCATTTTGCTGATGGCATATCTTGTGCAGAAGGGGTTATCACACTAAAACAATCAAAAAATCACGAATAACAATGTCAGTATCACTTAAACCATTGGCAGACAGAGTTCTGGTAGAACCTGCTCCAGCAGAAGAAAAAACAGTTGGCGGAATTATTATCCCCGATACAGCTAAGGAAAAACCACAAAGAGGTAAAGTAGTTGCAGCCGGAGAAGGCAAAAAAGATGAACCGATGACCGTTAAAGCTGGCGACACTGTACTTTATGGTAAATATGCCGGTACCGAGATCACTGTTGACGGCAAAGAGTACCTTATTATGAGGGAATCGGACATTTTTGCAATCGTCTAAAAAGGCAAAAGTTGCCAGGCAAAAGGCAAAAGAAGGGGTTAGGGGTTAGTTTATAGGGATTAGTGCCTTAAGATAAACTTTCCTGCAAGACCCCGTAATTCAACATTCAAAATTTAACATTCAAAATTTATAAATCTCATGGCAAAAAAAATCACTTATAACGTAGATGCCCGCGACGGATTAAAACGTGGCGTTGACGCATTGGCAAATGCAGTAAAAGTAACCCTCGGACCTAAAGGCCGTAATGTGGTTATCGACAGAAAATTCGGATCACCTATCGTAACAAAAGATGGTGTAACCGTAGCAAAAGAGATCGAACTGAAAGACCCGGTTGAAAACATGGGTGCACAGATGGTAAAAGAAGTGGCTTCCAAAACTGCGGATATCGCAGGTGACGGAACAACTACTGCTACTGTTCTTGCCCAGGCTATCGTAACTGCAGGCCTGAAAAACGTTGCTGCAGGTGCTAACCCGATGGATCTGAAACGTGGTATCGACAAAGCGGTAACAGCTGTAGTTGAAAGCCTCCAGAAACAATCACAGAAGGTTGGCGACGACAACCAGAAGATCCAGCAGGTTGCTACCATTTCTGCCAATAACGACGAAGTGATCGGCAAGCTGATCGCTGATGCAATGGCTAAAGTAGGTAAAGAAGGTGTGATCACCGTTGAAGAAGCAAAAGGTACTGAAACAGAAGTGAAAACTGTTGAGGGAATGCAATTCGACCGCGGATACCTTTCTCCTTATTTCGTAACCAATGCTGAGAAAATGGAAGCGGATCTGGATAGCCCTTATATCCTGATCACTGATAAGAAAGTAGGAAACATGAAAGAGCTTCTTCCGATTCTTGAGCCGGTTGCTCAGTCAGGAAAACCGCTTCTGATCATTGCTGAAGATGTAGAAGGTGAAGCACTCGCAACACTTGTGGTGAACAAACTTCGCGGAACCCTGAAGATCGCTGCTGTAAAAGCTCCTGGATTCGGTGATCGCAGAAAAGCCATGCTGGAAGATATCGCAATTCTGACAGGTGGAACCCTGATCAGCGAAGAGCGTGGATTCAAGCTGGAAAATACCGATATCAGCATGCTCGGACGCGCAGAGAAGATTGCTATCGACAAAGACAATACAACCATCATTAATGGTGCAGGTAAAAAAGAAGATATCGTTTCACGTGTGAACCAGATCAAGGCACAGGTTGAAAGCACTACTTCAGATTACGATAAGGAAAAACTACAGGAACGTCTGGCTAAACTGGCCGGTGGTGTTGCTGTATTGTATATCGGAGCTGCAACTGAGGTTGAAATGAAAGAGAAAAAAGACCGCGTTGATGATGCATTACATGCTACACGTGCTGCGGTTGAAGAAGGTATCGTTGCAGGTGGTGGTGTTGCTTATATCCGCGCAATCGAAGCTTTGGAGAAACTGAAAGGTTCCAACGAAGATGAGAACACAGGTATTGCCATCATCAAACGTGCCATTGAAGAGCCATTGCGCCAGATCATTGCCAATGCAGGCGGTGAAGGTTCAGTAGTTGTAAATAAGGTTCGTGAAGGTAAAAATGACTTCGGTTACAATGCCCGCACCGAAGCTTACGAAAACCTGATCGGTGCAGGTGTAATTGATCCTACCAAGGTAACCCGTGTTGCATTGCAGAATGCTGCTTCAGCTGCTGCTATGATCCTTACCACGGAATGTGCGCTGGTTGAAGAGAAAGAACCTGCTGCTCCTGCTATGCCTGCCGGAATGCCGGGAGGAATGGACGGAATGGGATACTAAGCTTTCAATTCATGATAAACAAAAGCCCGTTCGCTTCAGTGAACGGGCTTTTTCTATTTAAACTGAGGGGTTGTTTTTTAATCAGGGGCTTCCCCTCCGCTGCGCTCCGGGTCGGGTGCTACGCTATATCCGTGAATGATGCGCGCTCCGCGCTTACATTCACGGGATGCCGCTGCGCCCCCTAAGCCAGCATACGTTTTCAAATTAGGATTTAGCTGATCATCAGCATTTGTTTTAATACAGAGGTACCATTTCAGGCATGATTGCTGTATCTTCCATATTATGAAAAAACACCTTGAAAAACTTCATGTCAGGCCCGGAAGTAAAGTTAATCTTTCCTCCTATGATCCGGCAGATACTGATGGGTTTAAGGATGAAGCGGCAGCAGACCAATCCATCAAAGAAGACCTGGAAACTTTAAATGAGCTCCAGGAAAAACTGTACGCTGCAGGCAGGCATTCGGTGCTTATTATTTTACAGGCTATGGATGCTGCAGGCAAGGACGGGGTGATCAAACATGTGATGGCCGGATTAAATCCCCAGGGTTGCAAAGTAACAAGCTATAAACACCCGAGCGATGAGGAATATGATCATGACTTCCTCTGGCGTTTTAACAAGGGTCTTCCTCAAACCGGACAGATCGGGATCTTTAACCGCTCCCATTACGAAAATGTACTGATCTGCAGAGTGCATCCTGAATTCATCATGAATGAGCATCTTCCAAAATATGATGATGTAAAAAAACTAAAGGATCAATTCTGGCAACACCGTTTTAAACAGATCCGGCGCTTTGAAAAAAACCTGACACAGAATGGAATGGTGATCCTGAAATTCTTCCTCCATATTTCCAAAGAAGAACAACGGGAACGTTTACTTGCGCGTATTGAGAATAAAGACAAACACTGGAAATTTTCCTTTGCTGATATCAATGAAAGAAAATACTGGGATGATTACCATCGTTGTTATAAAGAAGCGATTCAAGCCACCTCCACTAAAAATGCACCCTGGTATATTATTCCTGCCGATCATAAATGGTATACACGCGCAAGCATCGCATCCATCCTTGTAGAAAAACTGAAATCACTTCACCTTAAATTCCCGGTTCTGCCCGAAGCCGAACTCAAAAAACTGGAAGATGCCAGGGAACTGCTGATCAAAGAAAAAAAATAAGTTCCTCCCCTATCCACTAATCCCTATACCCTAATCCCTAACCACTAATTCCCAATTCCTCTTATCTTTCCCCTATGAAAAAATTCCTGAAATGGTTCCTGATCGTTCTGTTTACGATCGTTTTGGTTACGGAGCTTGGACTGCTTGCAACGGGAAACCTGTATGTGAATAAGCTGCTCTCCATGACTATTTTTAAAGGGAAAACAGGTCCGGACATAGATGAACTAGCCATGTTTCCGAGTCATCGCGTAGACAATGCGGCACCACAGCCATGGAATATTTCCACGCGTTACGCCAGGCTGGATATTCCGGATTCACTCTTACACGCTATGGAAGGGTACAAGACGGTGTCTTATCTTGTGATTGACCACGACAGCATTGTTTATGAGAAATATTGGGAAGGATACAGCGACAGTTCCTACGTTAATTCCTTTTCAATGGCTAAGTCGATCAACAGTATGCTTATTGGTTGCGCACTCAAAGAAGGACTGATAGGCAGTGTAAAAGATCCGGTTTCAAAATACCTTCCTGAATTTGCTGAAGGCAAAAAAAGCCACATCACCATTGAACATCTGCTCACCATGAGCAGCGGACTGAATTTTAAAGAACAATATGCCAATCCTTTCTCCTGGCCTGCCGAAGCTTATTACGGACCTGATGTAAACAAACTGACCATGAAAGCGGATGCCCTGAGCACACCTGGAGAAACCTGGTATTATAAAGGCGGGGATTCGCAGCTGCTCGGGATCATACTCCAGAAAGTGCTGCGTGGAAAAACCATTGCAGATTATGCTTCTGAAAAACTCTGGAAACCACTTGGTGCCGAACATCCTGCTTTCTGGAGCACGGATGAGCAGGGCATGGAAAAAGTAAGTTGCTGCTGGTATACCAATGCCCGCGATTATGCAAGGATCGTTAAACTCATGATGCATGACGGAAACTGGAATGGTAAACAGATCATTGATTCTTCTTATGTAACAGCTTCTTTAAAGGCTGCCACATTGATGGACCGCGATGGAAAACCCAGCGATAAATATGGTTACCAGTGGTGGTTGCTTTCCCATAAAGGACATCCTGTATTTTATATGAGGGGGATCAGAGGGCAATATGTATTTGCTGTTCCCGATCTTGATATGATCATTGTCAGACTCGGACATAAAAGGGATCCGGTTAAAAAGGATGATCTGCCGCTCGACATTTACACCTACCTGGATGCTGCATTTGCCCTACATTGATATCATTATGAAAAAGACGATTCTTATTTTTATCCTGCTGGCCATTGGTGGAGTAACATTTTCCCAGACACCTCAAGGCCTCACCCTGATTAAAAACAACGCCTGCACCGAAGTAAAAAACCAGGCAGCATCGGGCACGTGCTGGTGCTTTTCAACATTGTCGCTTGTTGAGGCTGAAACGATGCGGAAAGGTCTTGGGCAATTTGATCTTTCTGAAATGTTCCTTGTGAGAAATGTTTACCTGGAAAAGGCCAAAAACTACCTGCTCAGGCAAGGCGCAGCGCAGTTTGGCCCCGGCGGACTCGGCCACGACCTGATCAGGGCCGTTGATACTTACGGGGCGATGCCGGAAGCTGTGTACTCAGGTTTATTACCCGGGCAGAACAACCATAACCACCTGAAGATGGATACGGAGCTGAAAACATACCTGGATGAGCTTTTGAAAAAACGTCCGTTGCCGGCCGACTGGCCTGCAGGCTTTCATGCCATCATGAACAGGTATATGGGTGAAGCTCCAAAAACCTTCACCTACAAAGACAAGAGCTATACACCACAATTGTTTGCCCGGGAAGTGCTTCAGTTTAATCCGGCAGATTATGTAAGTCTGACTTCCTTTACACACCACCCCTTTTACCAGTCTTTTGTCCTTGAAGCTCCTGATAATTTTTCAAACGGTACTTTATACAATCTCCCGCTTGATGAACTGATCGTCACAACCGAAGGAGCAATAAAGTCGGGCTACACCCTGATGTGGGACACCGACATGAGCAATGACGATTTCTCCCAGGAAAAGGGATTTGCCATGCTCGCTGATGAGAAAAATGATCCTGAGAATTCAGAAAAAAACTACAGTTCTAAAAAAAGACAGGAACTTTACGAGAACCTCACAACCCAGGATGATCACCTGATGCATCTCTGCGGACTGGAGCAGAACAAAAGCGGAAAAAGATTCTTTATCGTAAAAAATTCCTGGGGAACCACAGGTCCTTTTAAAGGCTATATTCATGTTTCCGAGAATTATTTCGCGATCAATACCGTAAGCCTTGTGGTGCCTAAAGCAGCGCTGAGTAAGGAACTCCTTGGCAAGCTTCATCTGAACTGATCAGACTTGCAAAGTGAACAAATACCTCGTATTCCACATTTTGGATGTGGAACACCGTTTGCAGCTGATATAATGCATAGGTAGTTTTACGTTATGCATTAAATCACTGCTGTATGAAATCACTTCATCCAAACTGGTTCTTCGAGGACCTTCCCGATTTTGAATTTAAAAAATATGTATTGCTTGCCTACCTGAAAGATGTTCACAGGCAATTCAACGAAACCCGTTTGTACCCCGGACTTTCAGACCTGGTATTCCACTACAGGAACCTGACCACATTCCAGAAGCGGAAAGATGAGCTTTATTCTTCTTTCCCCGAAGAGATCAGTGAGATTGACTGGAAGAATTTTCATATCGAATTTAAGAAAGTGATCAGCAATGATGACCTGATGAAATACCTGGAAGAAGTGGTTCATTATTCGGTAAATGAGATCAGGAAACATATTGATGAGGGCAAGGTGATCTATGATTTTATTGAAAAAGAGATTGAATTCACTCCTGTAGGGATCCTGCCCCTCTATAAAAACGAGGGGTATATGCTGGTGCGTGACGGAGATCATACCGAGATCAAAGTTTATGAATATGAAGTGAAGATGTTTGAGCATGAAACCGACCACTTCCGAGCCGTGAATACCAATTACATCACGTCTTACCGTAACAGCTTTGTGAACACCTCCGAAAACATCAAGATCGACATGATCCGCACCCGGAAAAAGCTTCCAAATCCTGCCACCTTTTCTATTGTAACGGAGTTTGAATATCCGGTTGAAGAAACCATTATTCCGATAGCGAAAAGGATGCTCATGAATTTTATTCAATGAGCAGAATTGCTAAATGAGCAAGTAACTGACTACTTAATCACAAATCGCTATCAGCAATTCTTTAGAAGATCTTCCCCGGGTTCAGCACACCGGCAGGATCAAAAGCACTCTTGATCTTTCTCATGAGCTCCAGCTGAACTTCAGGCATCATGATAGGCATGAATGGCTTTTGCACGAGTCCGATCCCATGTTCTCCGCTTATGGTTCCTTTCAGTTTTTTACAAAGCTGAAAGATCTCTGAAATGGCTTTGGGGGTTTCGTTATGCCACACGTCATCGGTGAGCTGGTCCTTCAGGATATTTACATGCAGGTTTCCGTCTCCGGCATGACCATAACAGATCGTGCGGAAACCATATTTTTTAGCAATGGCTTTTACCCCGTGAAAAAGCTCCGGTAATTCAGCACGGGGTACAACGGTGTCTTCCTCCTTATATACATTCTTATGCTTTGTTGCTTCACCAATGCTTCTGCGCAACTTCCACATATACTCCTTTTCTTCTGAGGTCTGTGCGAACAATACCTCTCCGCTTTCATGTGCATACAATACTTCACTGATCGTCTCACATTCCTTCATCATCTGATCCATATTGTTTCCATCCACCTCAATCAGTAAAAATGCTTCCACACCTTCACCGATGTCAAATTTCACGTCCAGCATTTTTGATGAAAGGCGGAATGCATCGGGTTCAACAAACTCACAGGCGGAAGGATCGCAACCCGCAAGGAAAATTCCGTTTACGGCTTCACAGGCTTTTTCGGGAGAAAAGAAAGGGACCAGCATCAGCAGGGTTTGCTGGGGATGAGGGATCAGCTTCAGCACCATTTTGGTAACAATACCCAATGTTCCTTCACTGCCGATCATGAGGTGGGTGAGGTTATAACCCGTTGAATATTTAAGGGTGTTCGCACCGGTCCAGATCACCTCTCCCGTTGGAAGCACCACTTCAAGGTTTAATACGTAATCTCGGGTGGTGCCATATTTCAGAGCTCTTGGCCCGCCACTTGCATGAGCAATATTACCTCCGAGGAAACAGCTTCCTTTGCTTGCCGGATCGGGAGGATAAAACAACCCTTTTTCCCGGACCGCATTCTGAAAAGCTTCATTGATCACACCCGGCTCAACAGTGGCCTGAAAATTTCTTTCGTCAATTTCCAGCACCTTGTTAAAACGCTCCATCGAAATAATAACCCCGCCATGAATGGCCAGAGCCCCGCCGCTTAATCCTGTTCCTGCTCCACGTGGGGTTACAGGGATATGTTCAGCCTGGCAGATCCTGAGAATAGCGCCTATTTCCTCAGGAGTCCTGGGCCTTACCACCACTTCCGGATGGTAAATAAAGTCTTCCGTATGATCGTGCGCATAATCTCCGGTCTCTTTTTGTCCGCTTATCACATTTCCTTCTCCGATTAACTGCTGAAACTCTTTTATTTGCGCGTCAGATACTTTCTTATATTGCATGCTTCAAAAATATAAAAAAACCAGGCCGGGGGGAATAAAGAAATACACAGACCTGATAAGGCTTTTCGACCTCCCTTCCCTAACCAACCCTTATACCATGAAACCAGTAAAATGCTGCCTTTTTATCCTTGTCCTTCTTAACCTCTCCACTGTTGTTTTTGCCCAAAACCAGGATTTTACACTGGAAGATATCTGGTCGAAAGGAACCTTTGCTTCCAAAGGGGTTTCGGGATTTAACTCCATGAAAGACGGACGTTATTACACTGCCCAGGATGATCAGGAGAATATCATCCGTTACAGTTTTGCAACAGGCAAAGCTGTGGATACCCTGGTGAGAAGAACTGACCTCAGATTAACGGCAGACAGCAAGCCCCTTGAAAAGTTCATGTTCAGATGGAGTGCCGATGAAAGCAAACTTCTTATTGAAACAGACCTGAAACCGGGATACAGGCATTCCTATAAAGCCATTTTTTCTGTATATGACCTGAAAACAAAAAAACTCTCGCGTCCACTGAAAGAAGCCGTAATGCTCGCCGACTTTTCACCGGATGCCACCAAGGTTGCCTATACCCGGGACAATAACCTGTATTATTATGACCTGAGCAACAATAAAGAAGTGCAGATCACGAGCGATGGTAAAATGAACAATATCATTAATGGTTCCACCGATTGGGTGTATGAAGAAGAATTTGCACTTGCACGTGGTTTTTACTGGAGCCCGGCCGGCGATCATATTGCCTATTACCGGTTTGACGAAAGCCAGGTAAAGGAGTTTGAGATGGCGATGTATGGGAAATTGTATCCCGAAGAGTATAAATTCAAATACCCAAAAGCCGGCGAGGCCAATTCTGTGATCGGGATCTTCAGCTATGATCTGTCAACAGGAAAAAAACAGCAGATCAATACCGGTTCTGAAACTGATATTTATATCCCGAGGATCGCCTTTACCCGAAACAACAATACTCTCTGCGTTCAGAGGCTGAACAGGCTCCAGAACAAACTCGAGCTGTTACTCTGTGATATGGGAAGCGGAGAAAGTAAAGTGATTTATACCGAAGAAAACAAAGCCTATATTGATGTTCCCGAACTCACTTTCCTCAGTGATGGAAAAACCTTCCTGATGAACAGTGAAAAAGACGGATGGAACCATCTTTACCGTTATGATCTTAATGGAAAACTCCTTAACCAGGTCACAAAAGGCAACTGGGAAATTGATCAGTTTTATGGTGTGGATGAAAAAAAGAAGCTTATCTACCTGTCAACATCCGAAGTAAATTCAGCAGAGCGTTATGTTTATTCCATATCCCTGGACGGCAAAACCAAAAAGCAGCTCACCAGTCGTAAAGGATGGAACAGCGCCACCTTTAATTCTGATTACTCGTTTTTTCTGCTTTCTAATTCGAGCATTACCACACCGTCTTATTATGCCCTTTGCGATGCTTCAGGAAAAGAACAGCGGGTGCTGGAGGACAATAAGGGCCTGTCCGACAAACTGAAAAACTACAGAATGTCTCCTGCAGAAATGACCTCGTATAAAAATGCATATGGAGAAGATCTCAATGCTTTTGTGATCAAGCCGTACAACTTTGATGCATCCAGAAAATATCCTGTCCTGATGTATGTGTATGGCGGGCCCGGACATCAGCTTGCTGTAAATCGCTGGATGGGATCTAATTATTTCTGGTATCAGCTTCTGGCCTCAAAGGGTTATATGATCGTTTGTACCGACGGGCGCGGAACAGGTTTTAAAGGGGAGGCCTTCAAAAAATCAACTTATCTCCAGCTCGGCAAATATGAGATCGAAGACCAGATCTACGTTGCGAAAGAGCTGGGCAAACTGCCTTATGTGGATGCGTCAAGGATAGGGATCTGGGGATGGAGCTTCGGAGGATATATGAGCTCCCTGGGGATCAGCAAAGGTGCAGATGTATTCAAAACTGCCGTGGCTGTGGCACCGGTAACCAACTGGAGGTATTACGATAATATTTATACCGAGCGTTTTATGCGCACACCTCAGGAGAACGGAAAAAGTTATGATGACAATTCACCTATTAATCATGTGGACAAGATCAAGGGTAAATACCTGATCATTCATGGAACAGCGGATGACAATGTGCATTTCCAGAATACCGTTGAAATGGTGGACGCGCTTCAGAAAAGGAATATCCGTTATGACTCCGAATTTTATCCGAATAAGAATCATGGCATCGGTGGTGGAAAGACCCGCTTACACCTGTATGACCGCATGACAAGGTTTATAACCGAGAATTTATAAAATGAAAACTGTGCTGAAAAAATCGGGGGACGTGCTGGTCGTTTCCGGAGGGATCATTCTGGCAATGACGATCCTTTATGCCCTCAGTTTACTGCTTTCCTGATAACTTGCTTTTACCGCTTCAATCTATATATTGCAGTAATTAACCTGTAAAAACACCGCTTTATGGCTAACGCAAGACACCCGAAAGGATTGTGGGTATTATTCGGAACTGAAATGTGGGAACGTTTCAACTTCTACGGAATGAGGGCTTTACTCACCCTTTTCCTGGTGAACTCATTAATGATGAAAGAAGCGGATGCTTCCCTCATTTATGGAGGTTTCCTGGGGCTTTGTTATTTAACACCCCTTTTAGGTGGATTTATCGCCGACCGCTTTTTCGGGAACCGTAATTGTATCTTACTGGGAGGCCTGATGATGGCTATCGGACAACTCCTGTTGTTCTCGAGCGGAAGTGTATTTGAGACCAATCTTCCCCTTGCAACAAGCCTGATGTGGGGAGCCCTTGCCATTATCATTTTCGGGAATGGTTTTTTCAAGCCGAACATTTCGAGCATGGTGGGAAGCCTTTATCCAAAACAGGAAAAAACAAAACTGGATACAGCCTTTACCATTTTTTATATGGGGATCAATATTGGCGCATTCCTGGGCCAGTTCATCTGCCCGATTCTTGGTGATGTTAAGGATTCAGGAGGTGTGAGAGATATTCACGCTTTTAAGTGGGGGTTTCTTGCCGCTGCAACGGCTATGCTTATAGGTACAGCGGTATTTTATATCCTGAAAAACAAATATGTGGTAACTCCTGAAGGAAAAGCCATTGGTGGTCTTCCTTCCAAAAATGATGCTTCCGATTATGAAGAAGGAGAAGCACAATCGGCACATTTTTCTGCCGGTTCACTGATCGGTGCTGTTGTGGCTTTTGCAGGTTTGTTTTTTGTTTTCCATTATTTCGCTTCAGGGACCAATGTGGTGAAAACCATTATTTATCCTATGATCTATGCCAGCGGTCTTACCCTTGCCGGTCTGATCCTTTCGGATAAATCGCTTACCAAAGTAGAAAAGGACAGGATTTGGGTGATCTATATCGTATCGTTCTTTATCATCTTTTTCTGGGCGGCATTTGAACAGGCAGGCTCCTCGCTGACGTTTATAGCCGACAACCAGACGGACCGTAATTTCTTCGGATGGAATATGCCTCCTTCTATGGTGCAGATCTTTAATGGTCTGTTTGTTGTGATCTTTGCTTACCCTTTCAGCTTACTCTGGGATAAGCTCAGGGCCAGCGGAAAAGAACCTCTTTCTCCGATGAAACAGTCTTTTGGCCTTGCTCTGATCGCTTTAAGTTATTTCATTATTGCAAACAACGTGAAGGACCTTGGCAACAGCGGACTGCTTGCTATTTACTGGCTGATCCTGCTATACCTGATTCAGACCTTTGGTGAGCTTTGTCTTTCCCCTATAGGCTTATCGCTTGTGGGAAAACTTGCTCCAAAACGTTTTGCTTCTCTTGCATATGGTGTGTTCTTTATTTCGAACGCAGCAGGATATGCGCTTTCCGGAACACTCGGATCCATTCTTCCTTCAACAGGTGATAAATTCATGAAAGCACAGGAGCTGGGGATCGACCTTCAGCCCATTCTTGATAAAACGGTAACACCTACCAATGATCAGCTTGCCTTGCTTGAAGCAAACCATATCAGTTCTGCTAACCCGGTGTTTGCAGGATTTGAGATTCATAACCTTTATGAGTTCTTTATGGTATTTGTTATTCTCGCAGGTATTGCAGCTATCATTCTTTTTGCCATTACACCGTTGCTCAAAAAGATGATGCACGGAGTCAGATAAGTCAACACAGATTCTCTTTATTATGTGGAGTAAACATCCAAGGGCTCTCCCCTACCTGTTTTTCAGCGAGATGTGGGAACGATTCGGGTATTACCTGATGATCGGTATTTTCACCCTCTATCTTAAAGACGTGAAGGAAGGATTTGCCATGACAGAAGCAGAAGCATCCGATCTTTACGGTACATTCATAGCGCTTGTTTTTCTTACCCCATTCCTGGGAGGACTTATTGCCGACCGGTATATGGGCTATAAAAGCTCCATCGTTTTCGGAGGAATTCTCATGGGCATCGGTTATTGCATTATGAGCATTCATAACCTTCCCATGTTGTATGCCGGAATGTCGATGGTGATCTTTGGAAATGGTTTTTTCAAACCCAATATATCAACGCTGCTCGGGAATATCTATTCCGTACCGGAACATAACCATCAGAAAGATGAGGGTTATAATATCTTTTACATGGGCATTAATGTGGGAGCCTTTATCTGTAATTTTTTCGGGGCTGCATTGCAGATCATGCTTGGCTGGAACTGGGCATTTATGGCAGCTGGTGTTGGTATGCTCCTCGGGGTGATCATTTTCCTTTCGGGAGCAAATCACTATAAGGGATACGACCAGAAAAAAGGTGTTCAACCTGACGATATGCCCATGAGCCGGATCATTGTGCTCATCCTTCTCCCTTCAGTTGTTTTCGGGATCCTGGGCTGGCTTTACCCTGGTAATGTTTTTGGGAGCGACAGTACAGATGCCTTTATCCTGAGCTGCATTCCAGTGCTGTATTTTTACGGCACACTTTTTTTCAAAGCCACCAAAGAAGAAAAAAGACCGATTGCAGCCTTACTTTCCATTTTTGCAGTTGTGATCATCTTCTGGGCGGTTTTCAAACAGAACGGCTCTGCATTAAATACCTGGGCAGACCGCTATACCAACCGCAGGGTAGAAGGCACCACACAGGTTGTTTTTGATGGTTTGCGTCAGAGCAAATCACTCACCTATGTAAAAGATTCGGTTGCCGTGTACGATCCTTATTTCCGTCTTGTGAAAGTAGACGGGGTCGTAAAACAGGAATACAATTACCCGGTTTATTTCCGCAATGAAGCTCCGGAGAAACTTCCCCAGGAAGGTGGAACTATCAGTGTCTGGGCGACGAATCTCAGCCAGTCGATCAATCCGGGTTGGGTGGTTTTGCTTACTCCCCTTGTGATTGCATTTTTTACCTGGCTACGCAGAAAAGGAAAAGAACCAAACACTGCTACAAAAATCGCTCTGGGTCTGCTGATCTCAACCCTTTCGGCCCTGGTAATGGTGGGCGCAGCATATGCCGGCCATAACGGAACAGAAAAAGTCAGCGTGCTCTGGCTGATCGGTTGTTATGGTGTGATAACCGTCGGGGAGCTTTTCCTGAGTCCTATGGGCCTGAGCCTTGTTTCAAAACTCAGTCCGCCAAGGATCACTGCATTGATGATGGGCGGATGGTTCCTTTCAACGTCTATTGGTAATAAGCTCAGTGGTGTGCTTGCAAGTATGTGGGACCGGTATGAGGATAAATCAAACTTCTTCCTGCTGAACTGCGCTTTATTATGCGGAGCTACCCTGTTGTTTTTTGCAATCCTCAGATGGCTGAACGCCATTATGAAGGAGAAGAAAATTCATTGATCATCGTTTTTAGTTGCTCGTTGTTAGTTGACGGATTGTGACCGTAATTCATAACTCATCCTCCATAACCCATAACCCATAACCCATAACCCATAACTCTTAACCTCCATGTCTTCAACCACTGAACAAATCCAAAACTTTGAGGGTAAATACCCGAAACAACTCTGGTATCTCTTTTTCAGTGAAATGTGGGAGAGGTTCTGTTATTATGGCATGAGGGGCATGCTGGTGGTGTTTATGGTAAAGGAACTTCTCATGAGTGATCGCCTTGCCAATTTACAGTATGGAGCGACCCAGGCTTTTGTTTACGCCTTTACTTTTATCGGAGGACTGTTTGCCGACAAGATCCTTGGATACCGGAAATCCCTTTTCTGGGGCGGGTTGCTGATGATCACAGGCAGTGTGATCCTGAGTATTGATCCTCAGCGGTTTTTCTTTTCCGGCATTTCTTTTACTATCATCGGAACAGGTTTTTTCAAACCCAATATCTCCACCATGGTTGGCCGCCTTTATAAAAGCAATGACGAAAGACGTGATGCGGGTTTTTCTCTTTTTTATGCAGGCGTTAATCTGGGTGCACTTATAGGAGGTTATCTCTGCATTGCTGTTGCGAACGGAAGCATGTTCAGCTCATTTGTTCCTGAAGCGCTCAGGTGGAATGTGGCATTTGGTTTTGCAGCTGTAGTGATGATCATCAGCCTGCTCACGTTTACGCAAACCCAGAAGTCGCTGGGAGATATCGGAACGTCCCCGATCATTCACCTTGAGCCACGACGTAAAAGGATATTCGAAATCCTGACCTATATCGCTTCACTGCTTGCCATACCGTTTATCATGGTATTGGTCTCCAATCCTGACTACACCAATATCTTCATGTATATAGTGGGTCCTCTTGCACTGATCTATCTTTTATATGAGATGAGGAATTTTTCACTGGCCGAAAACAAAAAACTTCTGGCAGCGCTCGTATTCATCTTTTTCTCCATTGTTTTCTGGGCTTTTTTTGAACAAAGCGGTGGCTCCCTGAGCCTTTTTGCAGCCAGCAACCTGAAGAACAAACTGTTCGGAGTCGAGCTGGATCCCAACGGTGTAAATAATTCTGCAAATTCCTTTTTTGTGATTGCTTTTGCCGCTCTTACGGGGATGGTCTGGCTATGGATGGCGAAACGAAAAATTGAGCCCAATACGGTTGTAAAATTCGGGTTGTCCTTCTTTTTCCTTGCAGGTGGTTTTTACATTTTTTATTATACGCGCTTTTTTGCTGATGAGAACGGAATGACCTCCATGAACCTGTTTACCTTTGCCTGGTTTGTGATCACTTTCGGAGAGCTTTGCCTCTCGCCAATCGGAATGTCCATCATGACCAAGCTTTCCCCTCATAAAACCCAGGCGATCATGATGGGGATGTGGTTCCTTGCCAGCGCCTATGGCCAGTATTTCGCAGGATTACTGGGTGCCAATATCGCAGAAGCCTCTGAAAATGCCTCAAACCTTGATAAATTGTACGTTTATGCGGAAGGTTACAAACAGCTTGGGATCTATGCCCTCATCTGTGGAGCAATGCTGATAGGGATTTCGCCCTTTGTCAGGAAATTAATGCAGGACGTAAAATGAGGCATAAATGGCCTAATTGTTTATTATTGTATCAAAATACATTCAGTGACCCGAATCAGATCGCTTTTTCCCTTATTTATCCTGCTGATACTGACAGTAACCTCCTGTTCATACCAGAAGAGAAATATTCTCTTTAAGACTCCTAAAAAGATTCATACACACGAGCTGATTTATATCCAGAACACAACAAAATCAGATAGCATCGTGGTGGATACCACTCCCCAGTATAAGCACCGCATAAAACCTGGGGATCGCCTGAATATCCGCTTTCTGCAGAATTATGATATTGGTCAGGCATCAGGACAAAGTGCCACATCTACAGCCAATGATGAATTATCAGGGGCAAAGGGCTATCTGGTGAATTACGACAGCACAGTGACCCTTCCGATAGTGGGACGGGTAAATCTTGTTGGCAAAACCCGGCTTGAAGCCGCCAAAATACTGGAACGGTTATATGGTAAAACAACGACGGATCCTATCATCGATGTGAATATTGCCAGCCTCAGTGTCAATGTTCTTGGTGATGTTGGGAACCCTGGAAAAATCTATCTTGATAAAGAAGATACCAGGCTTGTTGAGGTGATTGCAATCGCAGGAGGATTTAAAGACGGCTCAAAGAAGAACAAAGTCCAGATCATCCGTGATGGAGAAATCATCCAGGTTGATATGCAAAAAATCGGATCTGCATTTGATCAACGAACCATTATTCACGATAACGATATTGTCTACGTGTTACCATATGGAATCAAAGCTGACATGGAACCGATAACAGTCACCAGCTCCGCAATCAGCCCTATTCTTACAGTTCTGCAGATTACGGTGATTTCCGTTCAGTTATTCTTCATCCTGAAAGCCACAAACTAATGTCAAAGCCCGGATTACAGGATAATGAATACAAGGCAAAGGTGATCGACCTTAAGAAGATTATTGCGGTGCTGCTCTCCAAGTGGTATATCATTGTTGCATGCCTGATTATTTCCCTTTCCATAGCCTATATTAAACTCAGGTATACCGTTCCTTTATACACATCCTCCATCAATGTAAAGATTGATGACGAAAGAGGTGGCCAGATCAGTGACTTCTTCAGGTATGGACGGGTAACCGGGAGAATTGAAAATGTGCTTAAAACGGAATCTGAGATCATCCGCTCAAGATCGCTTTCTGAGAAAACCCTCCTGGCGATGAAGGATTATTTTACTTTTACTGTAGAAGGGAATATTCTTTCGACAACAATATATCCTAACACTTTATTTGACCTGGAACCTGTTTACATTGACTCCTCCGATTATGGATCTTCATTCAGCCTGAATTTTATCAGTGCGCAAAAGGTAAACCTGATCCACGACGGCAAAAAAGAACTTCTAAATATTAATGGTGACACTCTTTTTATTCATCGTTCCCGTCTCCTGCTCAGCCTGCCTCACCGCCAATCTCTGGCCGGATATTACGGAATACCTATCCAGGTAACTATTAACGATATTAAAGCCAAAGCTATCAGTTGTCCTTCAGAGATTGAAATCGTAAATATCAAAGGAACCAGTATTCTTACCATCAGTTATACATCTGACGTACCTGAATTTGCTACACAATTTGTGAACACCCTTGCAAGGGTATATATACAGGAAGTCGTGAACAGCAAATCGGTAGCTGCAGAACAAACAATCAATTTTATAGAGCGTCAACTCGAACAGCTTTCCAATGATGTAAAAAAGTCCCAGTCAAGTCTTGCTCAGTTCAAGTCAGAGAACAAGGGGATTACTCCTGATGAACTGAGCAAGAAGGATTTTGATCAGTTGGTTCAATATCAGACCCAGATCAATATTGAAAATATCAGGAAAAAACTTTTGATGAATGCTGCTGACTATGTCAGAAAAACCAAGAACAATCCCCTTGAGCTGATCACACTTGGTGTTGATGCAAATGACGGAGGCATAATAGAAGCAGAACGGGCACTCAATGATGCGATAATGCAGCGTATTTCCCTGCTCCAGCGTTATACTGCAAGCAGTAAACCGCTCATTGATAATGAAAAGAAGATCAACGAGATCAAAAACACACTGGTCGCTTCTATAAGGGCTTCTCTTGGCAAGGTCAATGAAACCATCATGTTTTATGAGAAGCTTGTGGATGATATCAATTCAAACCTCAAAAATCTTCCACAGAAACAACAAACCCTGATCAACCTTGACAGGGATTATCGCGTAAACGAAAAGATTTTCAGCTACCTGCTCGAAAAACGTCTTGAGACAATGGTAAGCAGGGCTTCCATTATTCCTAATGCTGCTATTATTGATAGGTCTATTTCAGCATCAAAAGTATTTCCTGATGACAAAAAAAATTATATCGTTGCCATTGCTGTTGCACTCCTGATCAGCATGTCGGTAATTGGTCTGATGAGGGTTGTTTATGATAAGATCCCGAACAAGGAAACCATAGAAGAACTTTCCAGGATCCCGGTGATCGGGGTGATCAAAAAAATCTCTTCATCGTCAGCTGGTTCCGAAAATGATTACAGCATACATACCCTTACCTCACCCAAATCCATTTTCAGCGAATCCATCAGGGGAATCAGAACAAATATCAATTTCCTGCTTGAGGATAAGAAGCACAAGATCATTTCACTTACTTCAACTGTGAGCGGGGAAGGAAAAACGTTTTGTACCCTAAACCTTGCATCTTCGCTAACGTTGTTAGGAAACAAAGTGCTCATTATCGGTTGCGACCTCAGGAGACCAAAGATCCACTTATCCTTCAGGAACATTGATAACCGGACAGGGCTTACTTCATACATTTATGGAAAACACACCATTGAAGATATCATCAAGACAACAGAATATGAGAACCTGTTTGTGATACCTTCCGGGCCTGTACCACCTAATCCTTCTGAATTGCTTCAGTCGGAAAAGGTTCACAAAATGCTGGATCATCTTAAACAAACATTCGATTATGTATTTCTTGATACAGCACCGGTCGGACTTGTTTCAGATTCATTTCCTCTCCTTCAGATCTCTGATATCAACCTTTATATCATCAGGGCGCAGTACAGCAAACGTGATTTCGCAATTATCCCTGACAGGCTTGCGGCAGATAACGAGATCAAACATTTGTATACCATCCTGAACTCCTACGATAATTCGGGAACCTTCTATGCTTCCATCTATAAAAACGATTACGGAGGTTATTATGGAGGCGGAGGATACTATTATTATGGCGGTTATTACGGAAGCGGTGGATACGGTTATTATGGCCGTAAATATGAGTCAGCATATTATTCTGGTTATTACGCAGAGGAGGAAATGCAGGAATCCCGCAACGGATTGTTTTCGCGCATTTCCGGTTTCTTTAAACGCAAAAAGAAATAAGGCATTCTGTGAGTAATCTGAAGAATCCCAGCCAACCCAGGTGGTATGCATTATATACAGAACCACGTGCTGAAAAAAAAGTGTTCCGTGAACTTGAGCTCAGGGGTTTTGAAACCTACCTGCCTTTGCAGACAACACTTCGTCAATGGAGCGACAGAAAGAAGAAAGTCGAGGTCCCGCTTTTTAACTCCTATATTTTTGTCAGAACAGAGCTCGAAAAGAACTATTTCAATATTCTGAATATCCCCGGGGTTGTAAAGTTCATCAAAATGGGATCCGAAACGGTCAGCATCCGGGATGAACAGATCAGTTATATCAGGTTGTTCCTTTCTGAATTTGACGAACTTACTGTCCTCTCTTCCAGCCCTTTAGAAATTCATCAGGCAGTGGAAGTTATTGCTGGTCCTTTCCGCGGAATGCAGGGCATTCTCACCGAACATAAAGGCACCAGACACTTTGCCATTGAGATTGAGCAGTTGGGATCCAATATCCTTGTTAACCTGCCTGAAAAATACCTCCGTCCCCTTTGATTTTATTTGCATTTGTGGTTTTATTTGCTAATATTGAGCAATAAAACTACTCAATCTGTGGCGAAGCTGTGACTCACGTGGCGAAGCTGTGCCCAAACCCCACTTCTTTTTATTAATCTGATGCTCGATACGCTTATCACATCTAAAACAAGGATCAAACTTCTTCTTAAGTTTTTTCTGAATGGGAACAACTCATCCTATCTCCGGAACCTGGAAACAGAATTCGGTGAAAGTACCAATGGAATCAGGGTTGAACTTAACAAGTTTGAAGAAGCAGGATTGTTAAGTTCCAATACAGAGGGGAATAAAAAATTATTTAAAGCCAATCAGACCCACCCATTGTTTAAAGATATTCAGAATATCTTAATGAAATATACCGGGTTGGATCAGATTGTTGATCATGTCATCCAGAAGCTTGGCAATATTTCGGAGGTTTATCTGACTGGGGATCTCAGCAAAGGTCTGGAAAGCCCGGTTATCGATCTGCTTTTTGTGGGAGATGTGAATAAAGATTACCTGCTGAAGCTGATCGAACGTGCAGAGCAACTCACGGGAAAGAAAATCCGTTATGTGGTATATTCGGCTGGAGAGTTTAAGGCTTCTCAGACTGATATTCTAAAACAGCACCATTTCTTACTCTGGAATAACCTTCCTGTAAAACCCTGATCTTATGTTTTTTGATAAACTGGAGAATCATTCTCAATACCATCATTTGCATCCCGATTTTGCAGAAGCATTTCATTTCCTGCTGGGATTAGACGATTCTCATTTCCGGGAGGAAAAGACCCCACTGAGAAATGATGAGGTTTTTGCCCTCCTTCAATCAGGAAAAGGAATCAGGAACAATAAACTTGAAAATCACAGAAGGTATATTGACATCCATTATACCCGAAAAGGGGTTGACCATATCGGATGGAAATCACTGCAGGAATGCGTTCAGAAAGACACGGAATTTGATCCTGAAAAAGACTTTCAGCTTTGGAACGATCCAGCCACAAAAACAATAACCGTTTCACCTGGTGAATTTGCTATTTTTTTCCCGGAGGATGCTCATTGTCCATTGTCAGGTGAAGAAGATTACCAGAAAGTGGTATTTAAAATTGAAGTCGAATGACAATATTGCCGCAGAAAAATATCACGGTCTCGAAACCTTACCTGCCGCCACTGTCAGAATACATCCAGTACCTTGAAGGGATCTGGGAAAGGGGTTACCTTACCAACAATGGCCCCTTACTTGTTGACCTTGAAAATAAACTGAAGGAATACCTGGGAGTTAAGCATCTGTTTATTGTAAGCAACGGAACCATAGCATTACAAATCGCAATCAGGGCGCTCGACCTGAAAAAGAAAATCACCACAACTCCCTTTTCATACGTTGCCACAACCTCAGCTATCGTTTGGGAAGGATATGAATACGCTGAACTATGTCAGCCCGCAATGATGCCCTGTGAGTGAAAAGTTTTCCAAACGCGTTTTATGCCTTCCTCTGCATAATCATCTGACCGCAGTTGATAAGAAAACATATGTGCTGTACTTACAGACCAGCTTAAATAATTCTCTCTGACAAAAAATCTTTACATAAGAGCCGACGGAAGCAAAACCATCGGGATGGGCCACCTGAGCAGGGCCGCTATTATAGCAGGTGGTATCCGGGAACAAGGCTGGAAAACATTTCTGATCCACAAAGACGATGAACTTGCTTCTTCATTTCTCAGGAGCCGTGATATAGAATCCATCCTGCTGGATCCTGAATGCACCATGGAAGGCGAAATGCTGGAGGTAAGGGAAATTGCCCTTGCCTCCCCTCCTGCCTCACTGGTGATTGCGGATGTCCTGGAAAATGACGTGCATCAGGAGTACATGAAATGCCTGAGGGGATTCAAAGCACCTTTGTTCGCTATCACAGATGACTCCTTTAAACGGGAAATTGATGCTGATGTTGTGTTCAACGGAAATCCAAACCAGGAAGGAATTGTTTACCATAGTCAAAACACGCTATACCTTACCGGTCCCAGGTATTTCATCATGGATCCCCGTTACGGCTTCGTAAAAAGCAAAGAGCCCGGAGCATTGGTTTCAACGATCCTGATCAGCATGGGAGGAAGCGACCATAACAATTATCTTTTCAGAATTCTTGATGCATTGAAAGAACTGAAAGATATCCGCCTTCATATCATCTCCTCCTCCGCAACCGGGTACAGGGAACAGTTGATGGAAACCCTGAAGACATATCCTTTGCAGACTGAGGTAAAATTTGATATTCCTTCCCTCATCAATGAATGGGCATTATGTGATATGGCCATCACGGCTGCAGGCAACACATTATTTGAGCGGATTGCTGCCAGGCTTCCGGGAATGACCATCTGCCAGCTGAAACGTCAGAATGAGATCGCAGATCAGTTTGATCGTTCCGGCGTAAACATCAATCTCGGAATGGGTGATGAATATGATTTTTCCGGTCTTGCAAAAGCCGTTCAGCGGTTCAGCGCTGATAGAGCAACACGGACAACACAATATCAACTTTCAGCTGCAACTGTTGATGGAAAAGGGCTTGAACGCCTGATACAGGAAATTAACAAACGTTTACAATCATGAAATACGAAGAGTTAACCAGAAAAGATCCACGTGCCATTTTTATAGCTGAGGCAGGGATCAATCACGATGGAGACCTAACCAAGGCTAAAAAGATGATCGATGCAGCAGTAGCTGCCGGAGCGGATTACGTAAAGTTTCAGAGCTTTAAATCGGACAAGCTGGTTACCCCGGATGCGCTTACAAGCACTTATATAGACAAAGGCAGTCACAAAGGCGAGAGTTTTCGCGATCTGCTCCGAAGACTTGAGCTGAGCGAGGAAGGTCATTATGAATTAAAGGCCTATTGCGACAGCAAAAAGATCAGCTTTCTTTCAACAGCATTCCATCCCGAGTCGGTTGATTTTCTGATGAAGCTGAATATTGATGTAATCAAAGTGGCATCAGGTGATGTAACCAATATTCCGTTGTTACGACATATGGCGTCAACAAAACTCCCGATGATCATGTCAACAGGTATGGCGAGCCTCGGAGAAATTGAAGAAGCGCTCGAGGCGATCCATAAAGAAGGCAACCAACAGGTTGTATTGCTTCATTGTATTTCATGGTATCCAGCAGCAATCGAAACAACCAATCTGCGTTTTATGGAAACACTCAGATCAGCATTCGGATATCCGGTAGGTTATTCTGATCATACACTTGGAATCAACATGACGATTGCAGCAAGAGCAATGGGAGCATGTGTGCTGGAAAAACATTTCACCCTCGATGCAAAAGAATTCGGACCTGATCACGAAGCATCCATTGAACCTGAGGAAATGATCGCTATGGTAAAAGGGATCAGGGAAGTTGAGGCAGGCCTCGGAAGCAGTGTAAGGGTTTTTGGTGAAAAAGAGCTGGGGCAGAGAAAGGTACACAGGAGGAGTGTTGTTACTTCTGCACCTGTAAAAAAAGGAGAAGTGTTCTCCGCAGAAAACCTGATCATTAAGCGACCAGGAATTGGTATCAAGCCTAAACACCTCGATAACATCCTTGGGAAAAAAGCAGCCCATGATCTTGATGCTGAACAATTGGTCAAATGGGGAGATCTCGAAGGTTAAAGACAACCCGGTTTCTGAGAGTGATTTAACAAGAAATCAGTCAACAAACAACATTAAAACCTTGAAAAAAGTAATCATCATAGGCGCAAGAATTGATGGGCATGCCGGAGTTGTGCTTGACACCCTTGAAGAGACCGGAGGGTTTGAAATTACAGGATTCCTCGACAATACACCGGAACTTCAGGGAAAGCTGATCAATGGCATTCCTGTATTAGGTTCTTCTGCTGATATTGGCAAAAGGCTGTTCGATGCTGATTATTTTCATATTGCCATTGGCGATAATGTAGCCCGTTCTGGTTTATATGATGAGCTTAAAAAATATGGGCTACATGTCCTGACGCTGATCCATCCCTCTGCTTTCGTGAGTAAAAAGGCCATTGTGGGAGAAGGTTGCTATATAGGACCCATGACGGTGGTCAACAGGGGCTGTGAGCTGAAAGAAGTTGTGATCATCAATTCGGGCGCCATTATCGAACACGATAACATGATCGGGAAAGGCGCACACATGGCTCCGGGAGTAAAAACGGCCGGGCGTGTTAAAGTCGGGGATACGGCGTTCATAGGTCTGGGATCAACCATTCTTCCTGACATCAGTATTGGAAGTGCAGCAATGATCGGAGCAGGTTCCACAGTTGTAAAAGATGTGGAAGCCAAAACAACCATTGTAGGTTATGCTGCCAAAAAACATGAAAAAAATATCTACTCAGAAACAAAATCTGACGTAGGCAACTGATAAACTATGCAACAGATCAGTATACGTAATAAAAAAATAGGTGATCATGCTCCGATGCTTGTGATCGCAGAAGTAGCATGTGCACATGAAGGCGATTATGACAAACTCATCCGCCTCATTGACATCGCCATTGAAACAGGTGCCGATGCCGTAAAGTTCCAGGTTCTGAATGCACAGTCGCATATGGCTCCCAGTCACCGGATCTTTGAACTGGTAAAAACACTTGAATTCTCAAAGGCTGAATGGGAAAAGGCGATCGGTTACCTGCGCAAAAAATCCGACATCCTGATCCTTACAGATATATACGATGAAGCAAGCCTGGATACAGTTGTTGCTTTAGATCCGGATATGATCAAGATCCATTCGGCAGACCTTAATAACTATCGTTTGCTTGAAAAAGCAGCACAACTGAACAAACCAACCCTTATAGGTGCAGGAGCATCAAGCCTCGATGAAATTCGCGATGCGCTCTTATTTTACGGAAAACATTTCACAGGATTTATCGGACTCCTTCATGGATATCAGGCTTTCCCGACCCAACCGGAAGACCTCCATATCAGCCAGATCGGAACACTGAGGGAATATTTCCAAATCCCGGTAGGGTTTCTTGATCATACAGAAGGAGACTCGGATGAAAGCATGTACATGCCACTTGTGGCAAGAGGCGCAGGTGCGTTTGCTGTTGAAAAACATATTACCATCGACCGCGCCGATAAAGGCATTGATTATGAATCTGCGCTTTCACTTCCCAATTTTAAAAAAATGGTGGATTGGATCCGTAAAGCAGATACCGGAATGGGAAGCCCTGTCTTATTGCCATTATCTGATTCTGAGATCGGTTACCGGAAATTCATGAAAAAAAATCTCGTTGCTGCCACTGATCTCAAAAAAGGAGATGTGCTTTCGGCGGACAGGATTGCACTGAAACGTTCCGGTTCAGGAATTACGGCAGATCATTATGCTAATGTATTGAACAAAAAAATAAACGCAGATATTCCAAAAGATGGCAATATCCTGCTTTCCAATATTGAATAAATGAATATCAACAAAAATGAAATCGGCATCCTGATAGCCGTTCGCATGAAATCATCGCGACTTGGAAGCAAAGCCATGGGAGAAATCGTTGGCAAGCCCATGATCAAACACCTTATTGAAAGAATGAGGAAGGTAAAACATGCGGGAAAAATTGTACTGTGTACATCAACGAATCCCCAGGATCAGGTACTGCTTGAGGTAGCGCGCGAAGAAAATATCCCCGGATTTGCAGGATCAGAACTGGATGTGATGAAACGTTTTATTGATGCAGCCGAACTTCATCATTTCAAACATATTGTAAGGGTAACGGGAGATAACCCTTTAACCGATCCGGAGAATATTGACCGGATGATTGAAGCACACCTTGAAGGTGGATATGATTTTACAAAATCCGAATTTCTGCCGCTTGGCGTGAATGCAGAGATCATTTCAGTTGAAACACTCAAACGCGCCTATGATACTGCTGAGGATACTTCTCTCACAGAATACATGACCACCTATCTGAAAAGGCCTGACTACTTTAAGATCCACACTGTAGAGAATACGGATCCGGTTTTTGAGGGAAAGGCATTGGTAAGACTTACTGTTGATTATGAAGAGGACCTTGAGGTGATGAACCTGATTTACGGTGCACTTTATGCCGGTAATCCTGATTTCAGCATCAGGGATGTGATCGCTTACCTGAATGCAAATCCCGACATTACTCAGATCAACTCCGATGTTAAAATGATCCCGTTGCCTCAAATTCATTTTAAAGGCGAAAAAAAATTCGACAAGAAGATCATCATCGTGGGGAAAGATACCGGTGCAGCATTTAAAGATATGGTGAAACAGATCAAGGCTCTCGACCTTTACGATATAACCGGTTTTATTCAGGACGGGGGCGATTTTCAGTATTCACTTGCAGAAGGAGTGCCAACACTTGGACTTGCTGAAAAACTTGATCAGATCGACCTTGAAGCAGGCTATTTTGTGAATATGATTACTGATCCTGAAAGAAGAAAACACCTTGACCAAAAACTGATCGAAAGAGGGCTGAGCCCGGTTATCTTATCCTGATCGTGCAAAAAGTCCTTTTTATCCCTTCCCTGCTTTACCTCTCCAATCCGATCTTTACAAGGATTGCGAAAGAGATCAGGGAGCTTGAGCCGGATACTGTTTGTTATTACCTGGATACCGACTTCAGAAGTCACGTTAAACAGGAAAAAGATATTCATCAGACTTATGATAAGCTGAAGAATATTTTTGACGAAGTCGACTTTGTGGATGCCAGACCGGAGTATGAATCAATGAGTCTGACTTCTATATTCCGCCTGAGAAAAGAGGTTAAGAAGATCCTTTCAGCAATCCGTAGAATGAATCCTGATGTTATTGTAATTGCGACGGATTATACAATGATCTACAAACTTGTTAATCATCACTTCAGGCATAAAAAACTCTTTACGATCCAGCAGGGAATTATTCATCATGCACCGCGAACGGTGTATACCTTAAGGGAAAAGATAACACATTCCATTGTCAGAAGCCTGACCGGTTACCCGATCTTCAAATATGATCCATACCGGAAACCAACCGACAACAGCCAGCATCTTTCATGGTCGGCGTTTTTTCACGCCAATCCATTTGCAAATTATAAGGTTACTGGAAATCCCTACTGGGATCCCCTCTTCAGACAGGATGAGCCCGAACCCGTTCTAAAGAAGAATAAGATAATCATTGCAACCCAACCCATTGGAGAGATCATAGGGCAAAACCAGGCCAGAGACTTCTGGAAAGGCATAGCGGATAGCATCCGGCTTCTTAGGGATCAGGAAATTGTCATTAAGGTTCATCCCCGGGAAGAATCAGCTTTTTATACGGAGCTCTTTTCGGGCGATCCAGCAAACAGGATCACCATTACAAAAGACATTCCACTTGAAGTACTTTTTAAGGAAAGCTGTCTCTACTTTACAGCCTGGTCAAGCACCATCTATGATGCGATCTTCAGCGGGATCCCTTCTTATATATTAAATCCGGGAAATAAAATTGACGTTTCATCAAAGTTTATTTCTTCAAAGATCCCCTGCATCACCAATCCCGTTGAGATGAAACAGGCTATTGATACTGCAGCAGCCCTCAATATTGAAGTTCTTAAAGAAGCAGTAGCACTGGAGGTAAACACGTTTACTGACGGAAGGTCAGCCGAACGCGCTGCTTTATCCATTTTGTCGATACCATACAACATCTCATGATCTATAATATCCTCGAAATAGCCAATTGCCATGGCGGAAACATTGAATACTTTATTGAACTTATCAGGGAATATGAGGACCTGCAGGAGAACTTTGGCATGAAGGTCCAGGTTTTTAAATGGGACGAGATCGGACATACAGATTATCCAAAGTTTGAGGAATTCAGTCATTTTTATTTTACCGGAGAAGAATGGGACAGGATCATATCTGAAATAGCTAAAAGTAAGGACGTCTGGCTGGATGTGTTCGATGTTTACAGCCTGCAGATCCTCAGGAAAAACCTGAACAGGATCAAAGGAATAAAACTTCAGGCATCTTCTCTTTATAACAGGTATCTGATCAGTGAATTTGAAAAGACGGATCTGACGAATACTATACTCATACTGAATATTGCCGGTTATTCCATTGAGGAGATCAGAACCGCGGTGAAAGAATTCATCAGCCGCCTAAAACCCAAAGAAATTATTCTGCAGGTTGGCTTCCAGGCATATCCCACGGTACTTCCCGACTCAGGACTTCACAAGATCCAGCTGATCAAACAGGAATTCGGATGTCGTGTTTCGTTTACAGAACATCTGTCGGGTGATGAGCCGGATTCGCTCATTCTCCCTGTTGTGGCTGCGCTAACCGGTGCTGACCTCATTGAGAAGCATATCATGCATAGTAAGCTTGAGACAAAGTTCGATTATTATTCCAGTGTAAAGCGCGCTCAATATGATGAGTATCTGAAAAATCTTGCAAACTATATGTCTTTCGCAAACCAGCCATTTGTAAATGACCGGGAGCGGAAGTATCTGGAAGACTCCAGACAGATTCCTCTGATGAAACATCCGAAAGCTGCTTATAACCTGCTTTCTGTTGATGATGACCTGATCTATAAAAGAAGCGGGCAGAAAGGACTCACCGTAAATGAGATCCGGGAAAGGCTCAACGAATTTTATGTGCTCCGGAAGAATAAGGATTCATTTGAAACCCTGAAAAGTGAAGACCTGAAAAAAGCTAATATTGCAGCCATCATTGCCTGCCGGATGAAATCAACCCGTCTTCCCAAAAAGGCAATCCTCAAAGCGGGTGCTCTTTCTTCCATTGAGCTCTGCATCAAAAACACACTTGCTCTTAAAAATATTCAGTATACCATTCTCGCTACTTCAATAGAAGAGGAAGACAGTATCCTCAAGGACCAGTGTTATTCCACAGACGTCATCTTCCATCAGGGGGATCCGGTTGATGTCATCCAGCGTTTCCTTGATGTTGTAGAAAAATACAGGATTGATATCGTGGTAAGGATCACGGGCGACATGCAATATGTGGATGATGAAATGTTCCAGATTCTCCTTCGTTCTCATTTCGATACCGGTGCCGATTATTCGGCCTTTACAAATGCAGCTGTCGGGATGGATCTGGAGATCATCAACAGTGAAGCATTGCGTGAAGTGAAACGTCATTTCCCTTCAGCAAAATATTCTGAATACATGACCTGGTATTTTCAGAATAATAAAGATCATTTCAAGGTTAATATGGTCACATTGCCGGAAGATCTTTCGCGTAAATACCGCCTTACCCTTGATTTTCAGGAAGACCTCGACCTGTTTAATGCGATCGAGAAACATTTTGCGGAAACGGGTAAGCCCTTCTCAGGACGAGGACTCTTTGAATTCCTGGATAACAATCCGGAGATTGCCAATATCAATGCAAACTGTACCCTGGCTTATCAGACGGATCAAAAGCTGATTGATACGCTAAATACATTTACAAGAATCAGGAAATAACAGTGGAGCGCGTTCAAACTATCATTGAAGCCGGCAAACGCAGCCGGATGCTTAATGTAAAAGAACTGGTAAGGTATAAGGACCTCCTGTATTTTTTTGTACTACGGGATGTGACAGTATTATACAAACAAACGGTTCTTGGTGTTGCCTGGGCTATTATAAATCCTTTGTTCTCCACGCTGGTTTTTACTTTCATTTTCGGAACGCTTGCTTCAGTTCCAAGCGATGGTGTACCATATGCTTTGTTCGCCTATTGTGCACTTATGCCATGGTCGTATTTTTCCGGTGCAGCAAATGCGTCAACTACAAGCCTTATCGGTGCAAGGGGAATCTTTACCAAGGTCTATTTTCCAAGGATCATTTTTCCAATTACACCGATCATTTCAAAGCTTCTTGATTTTACGATCTCGTTTCTTCTTCTTGGGGTGTTGATGGCATACTATCATGTTTATCCTTCAGCACAAATGATCTTTCTCCCGCTCCTGATCGTAATTATGATCATGTCAGCAGCTTCAGTCGGGGTCTGGCTTTCTTCACTTGCACTGCAATACAGGGACGTGCGCTTTGCAATGGCCCTGCTTATGCAATTGCTGATGTATGCCACACCGGTCGTATTTCCTGCATCGCTGATTGGCGAACGTTTCGGATCTACGGCTTATCTTTTGTATGGCATCAATCCGATGACCGGGGTTATTGAAGGTTTCAGAGCATCCATCATAGGCCACGTGGCAATGCCCTGGGGTCTCATTGGGTTAAGCGCTGTTTCTGCAGCGGTGATGCTCTTAACAGGACTTCGTTATTTCACTTCTGTAGAAAAAAAATTCGCTGACGTTTCCTGACCATGACTAATCTGGCCATTAAAGTAGAAAACCTGAGCAAAGCATTCCTTCTTGGAATGCAGGAAGAAAAACATGAATCGCTTCTTGGTTCCCTGGCTGCCTTTATGCGTTCCCCACTCGACAATTTCAGAAAGATCAAACGGCTGGGAAACCTTGGAGACACAGAAGAATCTGACGATGTTTTCTGGGCATTGAAGGATATCAGCTTTGAAGTAAATGAAGGCGAAGTCGTCGGGATCATTGGTAAAAACGGAGCAGGTAAGAGTACCCTGCTTAAAATACTTTCACAGATCACAGAACCAACAAGAGGAAGAATAACCATTAACGGCCGTGTGGCAAGTCTTCTTGAGGTTGGTACAGGTTTTAACGAAGAGCTGACCGGACGTGAAAACGTATACCTGAACGGGACCATTCTGGGGATGACAAAAAAAGAAATTGATGCCAGGTACAATGAGATCATTGAGTTCTCGGGCGTAGAAAAATTCATTGATACACCCGTTAAACGGTACTCAAGCGGAATGCGCGTAAGGCTTGCTTTTGCTGTTGCAGCTCATCTAGATCCTGAGATTCTCATTATTGATGAGGTATTGGCTGTTGGTGATGCAGAGTTTCAGAAAAAATGTCTTGGTAAAATGCAGGCGGTTGCAGGACAGGGAAGAACAGTGCTTTTTGTAAGCCATAACATGAATGCCATCAAAAATCTGTGCAATCGCTGCATTATCCTTAAAAACGGGAAAACGATGTTTGACGGAGGAGTGGATGAAGCAGTGCATACCTACCTTGAACTTAACCTTAAAGAAACAAGCACGGGAGAGATCCCAAGGTCTTTTGCCCGGACCTACAATTCAGGCGAAGGTTATTTTAATGAAATCAGGATTCTTGCGGCTGATGAAACAGAAACAAGTGACCTTTTTTACCGGGAGCCGATACTGTTTGATGTGGGATTTGATGCAGTGACTGAAATTCAGGATCCTTATTTCAGCCTGATGATCTGCACAAGGGATGGAGAAAAGGCGGTTTATATTGAAAACATTGATTCCTACAAAGACAGCAAGGGCATTGTTCCCGGGAGATACCGCTTCAGGTATAAGATGCTTACACATCTTCTGCCGGGAGATTATACGGTAACCCTCTCCTGCTCCCATACGTTTACAGGAAGCAGTATAGATTTTGCAGAAGGAGTGGCAGCCTTTTCTGTAATGAAAACCTCAAGACTGAAAGACAAAGATTACCCGTGGCAGAAAGTACATGGTCATGTGCTTGCCAATAGTGAATGGAAATTACTGAACTAATATGAAACTTGATAATTCAAAAGTCCTTGTCATAGGCGGAGCCGGATTTATTGGTGGTTTTGTGGTAAAAGAACTCTTAAAAGAGCCCGTAAAAGAAGTGATCATTTACGACAATTTTGCAAGAGGGAATATGGATAATATTGGTGATTGTCTTAAAGACCCACGTTGTACCATATACCCCAACGGAGGTGATGTACGCGAAACAGACATCCTGGACAGTGCCATGGAAGGAGTCGATTATGTGTTTCACCTTGCGGCCATGTGGTTGCTCCATTGCAGAGATTTCCCAAGAACAGCCTTTGATGTGAACATTAATGGCACTTTTAATGTGCTTGAGGCATGCGTAAAACACAAGATTAAAAAACTGATCTATTCTTCCTCCGCTTCCGTTTACGGGGATGCCGTTGAAGTGCCCATGACGGAAGATCATCCGTTTAACAACAGGAATTTTTATGGCTCCACGAAAATTGCCGGTGAAGCCATGTGTACTGCTTTTAATGACCGGTATGGATTACCTGTAGTTGGATTACGTTACATGAACGTATATGGGCCAGGACAAGATCAGGATGCAGCATACAGTGGAGTGGTTCCTATTATGCTGAATAAAATTGAAGCTAAGGAGCAACCAATGATCAATGGTGATGGAAGCCAGGCCTATGATTTCATTTATGTGGAGGATGTCGCCCGCTCGAATATTGCCGCATTAAAAAGTGACGTGAACCACGGTTATTATAATGTAGGCACCGAAGTACAAACCACTATCAAAACATTATGCGAAACAATTCTTGATCTTAAACGCTCATCTCTTGAGGTTAAGTATGTTCCTTACAGCGCAGATGACATCCGACAGCTTGTTCAGAACAGGATTGGCTCGGCTAAAAAAGCAAAGGAGGAAATTGGTTTCACTTACAAATATTCTTTGAAAGAGGGCTTGCAGAAACTGATTGATTGGAGAATAAGTACAGGTAAAGACAAGGTTTAAAATGACTGCAGAACAAAAACGAACGATTCAAATCTCCCAGCCGATGATGGGCCAGGAAGAATGGGAGGCACTGAAAGATCCGATTTTCAGCGGATGGCTGACCCAAGGGCCAAAGGTGGCAGAACTTCAAAACCTTTTTGCATCGAGGCATCAGGTAAAACATGCGCTTGCTGTGAGCAACTGCACCACTGCTCTTCACCTTGCATTGCTTGCCTGCGGAGTAGATCCCGGAGATGAAGTGATCGTTCCCGCATTCACATGGGTATCCACTGCAAATGCAGTATTGTATTGCAATGCCGTACCCGTGTTTGTGGATATTGATCCGCTGACATTCAATATTGATATTAAAAAGATCAGGGAGAAAGTTACCTCAAAAACAAAAGCCATTATACCCGTGCATCTGTTTGGTCTTTGTGCCGACGTTGATGCCATCCGCTCTGAATTCCCAACGCTGAAAATTATTGAAGATGCTGCGTGTGCTGCAGGATCAGCGTTGCATGGAAAGTCGGCAGGAAGCCTTGGAGATGTAGGATGTTTTTCTCTTCATCCCCGTAAATCTGTAACGACAGGTGAAGGAGGTATGCTCACCACAAATAATGATGAAATGGCTGACCTTATGGACAGGTTGCGCAACCATGGCGCATCTGTTTCAGAAGAACAACGCCACAAAGGACCCAAGCCTTATATCCTTCCGGAATTCAACCTAATGGGATTTAATTACAGGATGACTGACCTGCAGGGCGCAGTCGGAACTGTTCAGATAAGAAAGCTCGATAAGTTCATCGATGAACGTCAGCATTGGGCCGATTATTATAATGAGAGGCTGTCTGTTCTTTCCTGGCTCCGTACACCAATAGTTCCCCAGGGATACAAGCACGGATGGCAAAGTTATGTGACATTCATTGACGAGACGAAGTCTCCGTTAAAACGGAATGAGCTTATGGAATACCTTCAGCAACAGGGTATCAGCACACGTCCGGGAACACATGCTGTTCATATGCTTGGTTATTATGCCGGAAGGTATAATATCAAACCGGATGATTATCCCGGAGCATTTGCGGCAAACGAATTTTCCATGTCGATCCCGCTTCATAATAAAATGACAGAAGAAGATTTCCATTATATCGTTGAAAAACTGAGTAACTGCTGATGTGCGGAATAGCAGGCATATTTAATCTTAACAGGGAACCCGTCCGGGAAGAACTTCTTCACAAAATGGGAGAAGCTATCGCACATCGCGGGCCAGATGGATCTGGTATCTGGATGGAGGATGGAATAGGCTTTGCCCATCGCAGACTTGCTATTCTTGATCCTTCAGAACGAGGCAAACAACCAATGACATCGAGGGACGGCAATTGGACAATTGTATTTAACGGCTGCATCTATAACTATAAAGAACTGAAAAAAGAACTGGAGGGAAAAGGACATCAGTTTCATTCAACAAGCGATACAGAAGTGCTTGTGGAAGGATTGTCAGCCTATGGACCTTCATTTTTTGAACGCCTCAACGGAATGTTCGCTGTTGGTGCATGGAACAGTGAAGAAAAAGCGCTTTACCTCTCCCGTGACAGGTATGGCGTGAAACCACTGTATTATTGGTTCAGCGGAAAAACACTGGTGTTCGGGAGCGAGATCAAGGTTATTCTGGCACACCCGAAATACAGCACCAGTTTAAACATGAGCGCGCTGAATGAATATTTCACCTTTCAGAACATGTTCACTTATCAGACCCTTTTTAAGGATGTGATCATGCTGCCTCCTGCGAATACAGTAAAAATTACAATTGAAAGCACATCGGTCAAACATCATTCATGGTGGGATTACGATTTCACCGAACCAGATGAAACAATGACGTTTGAAGATTCAGTTGCAGAAACCGCACGTCTTTTTAAGCAGGCCGTTGGCCGACAGATGATATCAGATGTTCCGGTGGGCTCTTATCTTTCAGGAGGGATGGATTCAGGTTCCATCACAGCAATAGCTTCAACGCATATGGAAAGGCTCAGTACTTTCACCTGCGGTTTTGACATGAGCGAGGTAACCGGAACCGAAGTAAACTTCGATGAACGAAGAGATGCCGAACTCATGGCCAATCATTTTAAAACGGAACATTACGAGCAGGTGATCAATGCAGGAGATCTGAGCTGGAGTCTTCCCAGGGTGGTTTATCACCTGGAAGACCTCCGGGTTGGGATGTCATACCCCAATTATTATATCTCAAGGCTCGCTTCGAAATTTGTAAAAGTATGCCTTCAGGGTACGGGAGGTGATGAGCTTTATGGTGGTTATCCCTGGCGCTATTACAGGATTTTCAAGTCACTTAACCAGCAGGAATTTTTTGATGACTATTACGGATTCTGGCAGCGTCTTGTTACAGATCCTGAAAAACAAAAACTTTTTACAACACCTGTGCTCAATAAAATAGACCTTACTGAGCCAAGAACAGTGTTTGAAAACGTGTTTAAGTTTAATCCTAAGCTACAGTATGCTACCCCGGAACAACATATTCAGAACTCGCTTTATTTTGAGATCAAGACGTTCCTTCCGGGTTTATTGCTTGTAGGAGATAAACTTTCCATGGCAAACGGTCTGGAGGAACGTTTCCCTTTCCTGGATAACGACCTTGTCGCTTTTGCACAGAAAGTCCCTGTAAGGCATAAACTCGGCAACCTCGAGCAAAGAAAAAAACTCGACGAAAATGTATTTGGCAATAAACAACAGGCATATCAGGAATATGATGATGGGAAAAACGTACTCAGGAAGGCCATGCTTGATCTGATCCCGGAAAAGATTCTGAAACGCAAAAAGCAGGGATTCTCTGCTCCTGATGAAAGCTGGTACCGTGGAGAAAATGCGGCTTATGTCAAGGAACTTCTTCTTAACAGCAAAACTGTTTCCACGGAATATATCAACAAGGATTTTATGAAACACATTATTCATGAACATACTGAGAAACGCATCAATCACAGGCTGCTGATCTGGTCATTTATGAATTTTGAATGGTGGTGCAAAAAATTTCTCGTATGAAAAAACTTGATTCAGTAATCAACACATATAAGGAGGCTTTCCGTGAAAACGGGGACTCCACACTTTCAGTACTCACTCCTAAGGGCAGACAGGACCTTCGTTTCGGAACACTACTCAGTCATTTTCCAAAGACCGAGCCCGGTACAATAATGGATTTTGGCTGCGGCCTTGCATTCCTTAAAGCGTATATTGATCAGCAGGGGCTTCCTTTTCAATATTCCGGATGTGACATGGTTGATGATTTTATCCGACACAACTCAACAAAATATCCCGGTAGCGAATTTATCCTCCTTAATGGCAAAGATCTCTTTTCAGGCTCCTATGATTATATAGTCAGTTCTGGTGTATTCAACATGCTTTATACAGAATCTGCGGAGTCTCATGAAAAAATCGTTTTCGATACTCTCAAAGGGTTATTTGAAAAGTGTGATAAAGTCCTTTCAGTTGATTTTATGACCGACACAGTCGATTTTATTCAGGAAGGCGCATATCATCAGAATCTCGGCAACCTTCTGGATTTTGTAAGACAACACCTCAGCAAACGTTTTATTGTGGACCATAGCTACATGCCGTATGAGTACACGATCTCCATCTTTAAGGATGAAACAATCATCCGGCCAGATAATATTTACAAGGCTTGAAGCTCTTAAAACTGGACAACGATCTTTTTCCCGCTTACGACCGCTTCATTGCTGATACCCCGTCATCCATGTTCTTTCACACAAGAAACTACAGGGATTTTCTCACAAAGCTGCTTGATGCCCGAAGTGATTATTGGGTGACAGTAACGGAGAACAATAATATTTCAGGCATCCTCCCTCTTTTTTTCAAGGAAGGAGCCATGGGAACCATTGTTAATTCGCTTCCTTTTTACGGGAGCCATGGATCTGTTTTGGCGACAGATAAAGAATCCCGTGAACGGTTAAGGGCCAAATACCAGGAAGTAATCAGTAATGCTGATATATCTGCAGCTACCATTATTTCCAATCCCCTTGATCCCGATGGAGATATTAGTGCGCTTCCACATGACTTCAGGGATGAGCGGATTGGCCAATTTACCCACCTCGGGTATACTGAAAACCACGCTAACAAATTAATGGCAGCATTTCATTACAAAACGCGAAACATGATCCGTAAAGCTGAGAAGTCCGGTGTAAATGTTTCCATTGATAATAATGCCTTTCAATTCCTGGAAGAAACGCATATTGAAAACATGAAAGCTATTGGAGGAAATGCCAAACCTCACTCATTTTTTAAGCTATTTCCCGCATTTTTTACGGATACCTTCAAAATATACACCGCAGATCTTCACGGAGAAATCATTGCAGCAGTTCTTTTATTTTATCACAATAATACGGTTGAATATTATACCCCTGTAATCAAAGAGGCGCACCGTGACAAACAGGGATTAAGCCTCATTATTCACCGTGCTATGACCGATGCCTCTCAACAGGGTTACACAATGTGGAATTGGGGAGGCACCTGGAAAAGTCAGACCGGCGTTTATACCTTTAAAAAACGCTGGGGCACAAAGGATATTCCTTATTTCTATTACACAACAATTGCAAATAAGATGCTTACAAAACAATCCCCTGTGGATTTGCTGAAAATGTATCCTCACTTTTTTGTAGCACCTTTTCATTTATTATAAAAAAAGTTGAAGGAACCAAAGCAAGTCATTATAGCAGGCTCGGGAGTTTCAGGACTCTTAAGCGCATTGTTAATAAGCGAACAACAGCCTGACAAAACGATTACCATTATTGAAAAAAACGATGAGATCGGCGGTTTGCTCAGGTGTTTCGATTATGGTGAATATGGCCGCTTTGATTATGGGGCGCATAATATCCTGCAGACCGGAATTCGTGAAGTTGATGATCTTCTTTACGGGCTTCTTCCTGAAGATGAATGGCAAAAGCTGGAAGGATCAAAAAGAGACCTTGCGGGTATATACTTTAACCATACACTGCAGACACATACACCATATATTGATATCCGTAACCTGGGAGAGCACTACAAATCGGCACTGGCTGGCTTCTTCGCCAATCTTCCTGAAGCGGTCAGCATCAATTCCAGTGATGAGCGTAATTCAGATGTTTACAGTTATGCGGTACAGCGATTCGGTAAGGAGATCGCGGAATCTGCAATTGTACCATCTCTGAGGAAAATATATAAAAAAGAGGGTCGGGAACTTGATTATATGGCAACCCTGTTCACCCCGATGGACAGAATTGCTTTATATGATGAGCCTCTTATAGCAGATCTTACCCTCTCTCCCGCATTGAGAAAACGTATTGCATATTGTGACCAGCGGAATCTGCCACTGGATCGCTCAACAGGGCGTTCTGCATACTACCCCAGGAAATACGGAATGTACAGGATAGTGGATGCAATCAAAAAGGTACTTGAGCAAAGAAAAGTCACTTTCCTGACCGGGCATGAAATTTCAGCCGTATCATACAATAAAGAAAACATAGAAAGCATAACCGTAAAAAATGCCACAAACGACTTCCAGATTGACTCCATTGCAAAACTGATCTGGACGAGCAATATTCCCTTGCTTGGCAGAATGCTCCGTATCGATTACAATGGCCTGTCTTTTGACAAACCTTTAAAAACAGTTATTGTCAACATCCTTGTTGATCAACAGCCATTGATGGGAGATCTCTATTATTTTTATTGTTACACCGAAGGATTCCATACGTTCAGGGTTACAAATTTCAGTAATTATTGTGAAGGTGCATACCGGAACGGGGCGTACCCCATAGCAATGGAACTTCTTGTGGATGAAAGCATGCTTAAAGAAGACCTTGCATCAATTGCATCTGAAGAACTCAGACAATTTAAGGTGCTGCCGGAAAACTGCAGGATACTGTTTGCTAAAGCAGAACCGCTTGACAGTGGATTTCCAATGCCCAGTGTAAATAATATAAGGTCACTGAATCATATCAGGGATTCGATTGCCGCACTTCATCTTTCAAACCTTTGTGTTCTGGGAATCCTCGCTGAAAAAAATCTTTTCTTTCAGACGGATGTGCTTGTCGATACCTGGCAAAAATTAAATATCAGGAAACAGGAATGACCAACAGCGAGAAATACAACTTCAGTGATTTTACACTCAGCCATTACAAAGAGCTTCTTAAACTGGTTGCTGAGAATTACGTTGTTACGGATTACCACTCATTTAAAGGAAAAGAAGCATTTATTATCTGGAGGCATGATGTGGACTTAAGCCTGTATTATGCATTAAAGCTTGCAAAACTTGAGTCTGAAGCCGGCATCAGTTCAACATATTTTCTCCACCTGCACGGGGAGTTCTATAATCTGATGGATGGCGGAAGCAGAGAAATAGTTAAGGAAATATTATCTCTGGGACACCAAATAGGGGTTCATTATGATGCAAACTATTATGAAGATCAGAGCATAGCAGATATTGAAAGAGGGCTTGAGTTTGAAAAAACAGTTTTTACACAACTTTTTGGATCCACCCCTGCGGTTTTTTCATTTCACAATACCTCACCTTTTGTCCTTTCATGTAAGGCAGATTCTTATGCAGGGATGGTAAACACTTATGGAAGCGCTTTTCAGGATGAAATAGGATATTGTTCCGATTCGAATGGTTATTGGCGGCATGACAGGCTTTATGATGTACTCAAAAGCCGGAAACATAAAAAACTTCAGGCATTAACGCACCCTGAATGGTGGCAGGAAGTGATCCGGTCCCCGAAGGAGCGTGTCATGGAAGTGATCCGTCAGAAAGCAGTAGTTACAAATGACAGATTTGAAGATTCGCTCAGAACGAACGGAGGTCGCGAAAATATTGACTGGGAGTGAATACGGTGATAGCAATTCACCAGCCTAATTTTTTTCCCTGGCTGGGTTATTTTGATAAGATGAACCGTTGCAACAGGTTCGTTTTCCTCGATCATGTGCAACATCCGAAAACAAACGGAACCTGGACCAACAGGGTTAAGCTGCTTGTGGCAGGCGAAGCGCGTTGGGTAACAGCTCCCATCAGCAGAAAATACCATGGTGTGATACCGGTGAATAAGCTAGAATTCCAGGATGGACAACCCTGGAGAGAAAAAATGGTTAAGACCATCCGGAGCAACTATTCACGTGCTCCCTTTTTTGAAGAGATATTTGCCTTTACCGAACCTCTCATTCTTTCGGAAGAGAAAAGAGTAGCGGCTTATAATATGAATGCCATTGAAGCAATTGCCGAAAAACTGGGGATTCCTGCCAACAAAACAATTCGTTCATCAGAGATGAAAGCTGAAGGAAACTCAAACGAGTTACTCATTGCCATTACAAAAGAACTTGGTGGCAACACCTATATGTGCGGTGACGGGGCAGACGGATACCAGGATGATTCACTTTTTGAGGAAGCTGGTCTTACACTGGAATACCAGCAATTTAAACATCCTGTATACATGCAATTTTCAGGAAATACCTTTATAAAAGGCCTTTCCATAATCGATGCACTGATGTTCTGCGGATTCACCGGAACAAAAAAGCTATTAGGACTTTAGCCTGATGACAATTCCATCAAAGAAAAAAATACTCTTCCTTGCAAATAAGAATAACAACTTTTTTGCGATGGCCAGATATCTCAGAGATCTCGGCTATGACTGCAAACTATTATGCTGGCAGAATGAAGCAGATCATTTTCAACCTCATGCCGATTCTTTCAGAAATGACTGGAAAGACCTTTGCATCTATTTCGACTGGACAAACAAGCCTGCTATGGATGCTGATCCTGAGCAGATCAGGAAAGACCTCAGTGAATATGATATTCTGATTGGCTGTTACGCTGCTCCAAGATATGTAGAGAGAGCAGGGCTGAAGCTTGACTTCTTTATTCCCCACGGTGGAGACTTCCTGACAATGCCTTTTTATGAATATTACCTTCCTAAAAGCAGAAAAGGCCTGTTGGCTTTTCATTTAAAGCGCCTGCTTGGAATCAATAAACAGGTCAAAGAATGCGACCTCCAGTTAAAAGGAATCAGGAACAGCCGGTATTTCCTGATTGATTATTTCGACCAGTATAATGAATTTATGATCCATGAAAGGATCAGGTATCCCGGTGAAAGGATCTCGTCGACATTTCCTCACATTTATATCAGGGATTATACATTTGATACCATTGAACAATTCGCCGGTCAAAGCCGTTGGAACGAAACCCTTTTGAAATTAAGGGCAGAAAATGATCTGATCATTTATCAGCAATCACAGCATATCTGGAAAAACATGCGGATGATGAATGATTATAAAGGCAATGATATCCTTATCCGGGGTTTTGCAAAGTTTACGAAATCAAACCCAGGGCTTCGGTCAAAATTGCTTTTTCACGAATATGGAATTGACGTTCAGGCCTCCAAAGATCTTATCAAAAGCCTGGGAATAGAAGACCGGATCATCTGGCTGCCTAAAATTTACCGCAAGGATATTATGGTGGTCCTCCATCATGCGGATATTGGTGTAGCACCTTTCAACCATGTCTTATCCAATGGGTCCATTTATGAAATACTCGTGGCCGGCAAACCGCTCCTGCACGACGGGATCAAAGAAGATTCCATTGATTATAAGGTTATTTCGCAAATGTACCCGGAGCTTTATCCGATTGTGAAAGCAGAAACACCTGATGAAGTTGCATCTGTGCTTGCGGATTATATGCACAATAAGGAAGCGTATATCTCAGAAGGGAAAAAAGGCACTGATTGGGTCATGAGACATGTTGTGGACGGTCCTTTAAAACTTATTGTCGAAAAAATAAACGCCCTATGAATCCCGTTCAAAAGCTATACAGGTATCTTGTTAATAAAACATGGTACGGGGAATATAAATGGAGGCATGGGATCAACGCAAGAAGCATTTCCATGCAAAAGAAACATCCTCTTTCGACGGATTCAGAGTTGCAGCGTAAAATTCTTGCCGACCTTAAAAGATATGGAATCAGCACATTTCAAATCAACAACCTGGAAGGGGGAAGCGGACTTTTTGAAGACATAATTGCTGAAGAAAAAAAATACCATCATGAGCAGGCTAAACGCATCGAAGAGCAGAGGTTGCAGCTTAACTCATCGGACCCAGCTCAGACAGGAGGTAAAGGATACCTGGTTGATATTTTCCCAGGAAACAAAAATCCGGATGCGCAACTTCCCTCCACAAGACTTGCATTGCATCCTCAAATCCTTGGTGTGGTAAATAGTTATATGGGGCTTTATACCAAGTTGCGCTACCTTTCCTTCTGGCTTAATCTTCACAAAAAGGATCAGAAAGAAATGGCAAGCCAGTTCTGGCACAGGGACCATGAAGACAGGAAGCTCGTAAAACTTTTCCTTTATCTGGAAAATGTCGATGCTGAAAGCGGGCCCTTTTGTTATATACCCGGAATGCATAAAGGAAAGCTCAGGAATGTAGATCCGAAAGACAGCACGGGAAAAACTTCAGGAACAATCAGGGCAAACGACTCAGATATGGGTCGGGTTATTCCTCCTGAAAAATGGTTCACAGGCATCGCTCCAAAAGGAACGATCATAATGGCCGACACAAAATCATATCATAAAGGAGGACTTGCCAGAACAAGAGACAGGCATCTGCTTACCGCTGCATATTACTCCGAAAATTATCATGAAATTCATTTGAAGAATGGGATTACAGGAGTAGATCCAAACGCTCATCCGGCAATCCGCTTCGCCTCACAACCATGAAAACTTATCTGATCGCAGAAATTGCCCAGGCTCATGACGGCAGCCTGGGGCTGGCACATTCATACATTGATGCGCTAAAAACTACAGGTGTGGATGCAATAAAATTCCAGGTGCATATTGCTGAAGCTGAAAGCAGTATGCATGAGCCTTTCAGGATTAAATTCAGTTATGAGGATCAAACACGTTTTGATTACTGGAAGCGCATGGAGTTTACCGAATCTCAATGGGAAGGACTTAAACAGCATTGCGAAGAAGTAGGCCTGGAGTTTATGGCTTCTCCATTTTCCCTTGCTGCAGTTGAACTTCTGGAAAGGTTAAAAGTTAAAAGATACAAGATCGGTTCAGGTGAGGTCAGTAATTTGCTGATGCTTGAAAAAATAGCCAAAACAGGGAAGCCGATTTTGCTCTCCTCCGGAATGAGCAGCTGGAAAGAGCTTGGTGAAACCATCCTCTTTCTGAAACCATTCGGAAATGAACTTACCCTGCTACAATGCACCACTGCATACCCGGCTCAACCGGAACAATGGGGATTGCAGCTTATGGCTGAAATGAAGGAAAAGTTCGGACTGCCTGTTGGCTATTCAGATCACTCATCCACTATTTATGCGGGACTCGCAGCGGCCGCACTCGGGGCAGAAGTGCTCGAATTCCACGCCATATTCGACAAACAATCCTTTGGTCCGGATGCGTTGTCTTCGCTGACCATTCAGGAGATCGCCAGGCTTGCAGAAGGTGTTCACCAGATTAATACTTCATTGGAAACCACACCCGATAAAAATGAAACAGCACATTTTTCTGCTCTAAAAGTAATGTTTGGTAAAAGCCTTGCCGTAAACAGAAACCTTATGAAAGGCCATATACTTTCAGCGGCAGATCTGGAAAGCAAGAAGCCTGGTGATCAGGGTATACCAGCAGATGCTTATCGTGATATTATCGGAAGACAATTAAAACGTGATCTTCAGCAATGGGAATTTATCCGTGAAGAAGACCTGATCTGATGAAATTATCCATTCTGATACGGAATCTGAATGAAGCGGAAGCGCTCAGACACGCTCTTAAAGCGGTACGCCGTCAAAAACCGGCGTTTGACTATGAGATCATTGTACTTGACAACGAATCCACCGATCATTCACGCGAAATTGCATCGGAATACGGATGTATAGTAAAGACACTGAAACGTGATGAGTTTACCTATGGACATGCACTTAACACAGGGTTATCCTATACCAGTGGTGAGATCGTTCTTCTTCTCAGTTCACATAGTATCCTTATTAACGAACATTTTCTGACTAACCTCGTGGGTTATTTTGAAGATCCCAAGGTTGGTGCTGTGAGATGTACAAGGCTCTCGAACAGAAAACAACTTTTCGCCTCCTTTGACCAGCCTGTTAAAGTTGATGCCGGTAAAAAAGAGATTGGAAAGATTCTCAGGGAGGATTGGGATCTCTTACTTTATGCAACATGCAGTGCCATCAGAAGAAATGTCTGGGAAAAAATTCCATTTCATAAGACCATAGAATCCAACGAAGAAAAACTCTGGAATCTCCAGATGCTGAAGGCCGGATATCAGTCACTTGCAATGACCAGCTGTTATTTTATGTATGTTAAAGACAGGGATCTCAGGCAATCCCTCAACTTTGATTATGTGATGACATTGTCGAAGGCAAGAATAGCAAAAGATACGGTTACGGAATTTACCTCCCTGAAAGAACAACTCATAGGGGCTGCTATGAGACCATGGAATGAAATAAAAAAACTTCCTAAAAGGATCAGATTTGCATTTAAACTCCATAAGATCAGAAAAATTGAACAAATTGATTGGTAAGAAAAGGAAAGTGTGTGTGGTTATCACCGCACGTCCCAGTTATAGCAGGATAAAAACTGCGTTACAGGCAATTCAGGCCCATCCGGATCTCGAACTTCAACTCGTAATTGCAGCTTCAGCTTTGCTTGACCGGTATGGCTCAGCCGTTAACTTTATTGAAAAGGATGGTTTTACAATTGCCGCAAAAGTGTTTAACGTGTTGGAAGGAGAAAACCTTACGGCTGCAGCAAAAACTACTGGTATAGGTATACTGGAGCTATCTACTGTATTCGATAACCTTCAACCCGACGTCGTTGTCACAGTTGCAGACCGCTTTGAAACCATGTCAACGGCAATCTCTGCTGCTTATATGAATATTCCGTTGGCACATGTTCAGGGAGGTGAGGTTTCGGGAAATATTGATGAAAAAGTAAGGCATGCAATTACCAAGCTTGCTGATCTTCATTTTGTAGCTTCCCAATCTGCTCTTGAGAGGGTTATTCGTCTGGGAGAAGATCCTTCCTCTGTATTTAATACAGGATGTCCCTCCATCGATCTTGCAGCTTCTTTAAAGCAAAAGGAATTACATTTTAATCCGTATGACCGTTATGGAGGAGTAGGATCAAAACCCGATCTCAGCAACGGATATCTTGTTATGATGCAGCATCCGGTTACAAATGAGTACAGCGCTTCACGCAGACATATTGAGGAAACAATGGCTGCTCTGGCTGCAATGGAACTGCCGGTATTGTGCTTCTGGCCGAACGTTGATGCCGGGGCAGATGGAACATCCACAGGAATGCGGGCATTCAGGGAACAGGAAAAAAATTCACGTTTCCATTTTTTCAAAAACATGGAACCTGAAGATTTTCTTCACCTCCTTATGCAAAGCAGATGTCTTGTTGGAAATTCAAGTGTTGGGATACGGGAGTGTGCTTACCTTGGTGTTCCTGTCGTCAATATCGGCACCAGGCAAAACCAGCGTGACAGAGGAAATAATGTAATTGATACCGATTACAACAAGGAAGACATTATCAGGGCTGTTTCACAGTGGATCAATGCTCCGACGCCTCCGGCTCCGAGCAATATTTATGGAGGTGGCGACGCAGGAAAAAAGATTGCTGATCTGCTTTCCATACTTCCACTAAAGTTCCATAAAACAATTACCTATTAATTAACCAGGTCTCAACACAAAAAAATACGGAATGCGAATACTTGCTGTAATTCCTGCAAGAGGAGGGTCAAAAGGAATCACGGATAAAAACATCAGGCCCCTGAACGGGAAACCACTGATTATGCATGCCATATCCGCGGCCACCGAAGCATCAAAGATCACCACCGTTATTGTTACAACTGACAGTGAAAAAATAGCAAAGATAGTTAGGCCGGTAGGCATAACTATTATAAACAGGCCCGATGAACTGGCCACTGATTCCGCCTCCATCGTTCCTGTTTTATTGCATGCGTTGAAAGAAATGGAAAGCCGGGGCTCTTATTTTGACGCAGTCTTATTGTTACAGGTCACTTCTCCATTGAGAAGCGGAAAAGATATAGATGCTTCAATCACCTTGCTCGAACAGGATGAAAAGATTGATGGCGTCATCAGTGTGGTCGAGGCAGAAGATGTCCATCCTGCAAGAATGTATAAGGCTGACCAGGATTTCCACCTGACACCTCTCGATCCTCTTCTTGAAACATCTCGCAGGCAGGAATTACCTAAGGTTTATCATAGGAACGGATGCATTTATCTGGTAAGAACTGAAATGCTTAAATCAGAAAACTCAGTGATGGCAAAGCGGAAAAGGGCCTATGTAATGGATTCCCAATGGCTCGCCAATATTGATAATGAAAGAGACCTTCTTATCGCTGAACTCCTTTTCAGGGAATGGATAAAGAAAAAATGAATATTCTTCTGACTGAATCATTTGGTTATAGCAGACAGGCTCTTTCTGCATATGAAAAAGCGGGGGCCGTGATTTTATGCGAAAAAGAAGACCGTGCAACACTTCTGGAAAAACTTAAGCAAACAGAAGTGCTCGTTGTAAGACTTCAGCACCGGATTGACAAGGAGCTGATAGATTCAGCTCCATTACTTCGTTATATCATTTCCCCTACTACAGGACTGGATCATATTGATACAGATTACGCCCACTCCAAAAATATCCGGATTATCAGCCTGAAGGGTGAAACGGCTTTCCTTGAATCCATTCCCTCTACAGCAGAGCATACCATAGGTCTGATACTTGCTCTTGCAAAGAATATTCCGGCTTCTGCAGCTGATGTAATGCAGGGTCACTGGAACCGGGATCGTTATACAGGTCATAACCTCAGGGATAAAACAATTGGCATTGTAGGAATGGGCAGAGTTGGAAAGCAGGTCGCCTCTATAGCACATGCTATCGGCATGAAAATTATCTACCACGATCCGGAAAACAGCGCTTCGCCATACCAACGAATGCCCGCGCTTTCTTCATTGCTGACTGAGGCTGATATTATAAGCCTGCACATTCCACTTTCAGATGCAACAAACGGGTTGTTAAATAAGGAAGCATTTGAACAGATGAAAAAAAATACCTGGATTATTAATACTTCACGCGCCGGTGTGTGGGATGAGTCAGCGCTTCTGGCCAAACTTGAAAGCGGGAACATTGCCGGTGCGGCGACCGATGTGCTGTCAGGTGAACCTGACATTACGTCTGAACATCCTATGATCCGCTATGCAGGGAAATATCCTGAAAGATTGATCATCACTCCTCACACAGCCGGAGCAACTGAAGAATCTATGAGGACAACTGAAGAATTTGTAGCTGCCAGATTTTTATCCTTACTCCAAACAGGCAACTGAAAGATGTGTGGTATTAGCGGAATTATAGGGAACCGATGGAACAACAATCAACTTGAACAGATGATCTCCGCATTATCACATCGTGGTCCGGATGGTTTGGGAAAGTATATAAATCCAGGTCGGATAGCAGGCTTTGGTCACAACAGGCTCAGTATAATTGACCTGACTCAGGATGGTGCACAACCTATGCATGATGGTACGCTCACTATAACTTACAACGGGGAGATCTATAATTATATTGAGCTAAGGCAACAGCTAAGGGACGATCATAATTTCAAAACACAATCTGATACTGAGGTAATTCTTGCTTCCTATAAAAAATGGGGGAAAGCCTGCTTGTCAAAATTCATCGGCATGTTCGCCTTTGCCATCTGGAATGAATCCACTCAGGAACTTTTTGCTGCCAGAGATCGTTTTGGGGTAAAACCGTTTTATTATGCTCAGCTGAATGATCAGCTGTTCTTTGCAAGTGAAATCAAAGCAATCCATGCTGCAGGGATAGAAAAGATACCGGATTCAGATGCATGGGCCACCTATTTCAGTTCCGGGCTGTACGATCATGGGCCGTATACGTTCTGGAAAAATATCATGAACCTTCGGCCTGGACATTCTCTTTTCAGATCCCGTGATGGACAGATTCAGACTCAGGAATGGTACCACCTTTCCGATGTTCTAATGGAAACAGATGAAAGAAGTGAGCGTATTGTAAAGGACGAACTCGCCGGATTACTCGAGGAAACTGTAAAACTAAGGTTCCGGTCTGATGTACCGGTAGGGGTCTGCCTTTCCGGCGGCCTTGACTCCTCACTTCTTTTTGCTCTTATCAAAAAGATCAAAGGAAACGACTTCCCTATTCACGCTTTCACCTTTTATACAGGGGATATACGATACGACGAACATCACAAAGCAGTTTCACTGACGAATAGTAGTAAAGCAATTCACCACCTGTGCAGGCTTGATCCCCATGAAATAGAAGCCCTTTCCGGGAAAATTTCCCGGCAAATGGATGAGCCATACGGAGGATTTCCGACTCTGGGAATGACAAAAGTTTTTGAGGAGGCAAAAAAAACAGGAACAACCGTATTACTTGATGGTAATGGCCTTGATGAAGGATGGGCCGGATATGAATACTACCGCAATCCTGATCATGCCATGTTGGAAAAAGGGCCTGTTCAGGGATCCGCAGGAACATATTCACTGAAATCCTGTTCAAAAATCGAAACAAAGCGGGCTCACTTTTCATTGCCCTTCCCGGCCAAGGATAGTTGCACCCTTTTACAGTACAGGGATCTGATGCACACAAAAATTCCGCGAGCCATGCGTTTTTCTGACCGGAATGCCATGAAATATTCGCTTGAAGTCCGGGAGCCTTTCCTTGATCATCGGCTGGTTGAATTGGGCCTGAAACAACCACTGGACCGTAAAATCAGGAATAATAAAGGGAAATACCTGGTCCGAGAGGTTGCAGAATCGCTGATCCCGCACACACATAGCCATAATCACAAACAGTCGGTCCAGACTCCACAACGTGAGTGGTTGGGTAACGAGCTGAAAGGCTGGGCTGACCAACAGATTCATCTACTTCTGACAAAAGACGAAGGCAATTGGTTTGATCAGACATGTGTTAAAGAAGTCTGGAAAAACTATCTCGAAAAAAAGCCTGACAATAGTTTTCCAATCTGGCAATTGATCAACGCAAATCAGCTTTTGAACGAAGTTTAAATAACTCTTCAGTCTTGATTCTTTTTACCGGTCTTCGTGATTTTACCATACGCAATCTGCTTGAAAGCAGTTTTGCAGAATATGCCACTAAACAAAACCTCCGACTAAGGGGCCTGATCTATGAAGCCTCCTATGAGGCATACGCCCCGCTTCTGGCCTCGAGACTCAATATGCCAACAGAACCGCAACTGTTGAATTCTTACCGCGAAATCGAAAAACATGGTACCCGCCTTGATCAGCTGGAACAAAGATCACGTTTTGCACGTTTTGGATTAGGAAAAAGTAAAGCACATGTTACTTTCAGAAGAAAAGCACTTGAAAGGCAGAAAGCTTCAATATCAGAAAAGACAAGATTTGAACTCAAGCTTATTCGTGGCAGTGCCGACCATCTGATGGGAAATCATAAAAATTTTAACCGTGCATTTTTAAAAAGTCTGGACTCCCTTCAGCAAAAGTTTGCTCCCGGGTACACTGAACATCTTAGGCAATTGAACCCTAAGCTCGTGGTTAGCTGCAGTCCTGATGCAATGTACGACCTCGTGTGGATCACTGCAGCCAAAAAACTGGGAATTCCCACTGCGGCGTGGTTAAGATCCTGGGATAATGTTTCTACCAAAATTAATATCCTGCCAGATTTCGATCATTACATCTTATGGTCAGACTGGCTGAAGCAGGATCTCGATAAATATTATCCTGAATATGCTCATGCAAATAAGGTGGTTACCGGAAGTCTGCAGTTTGACAATCATAGGAAAAGAGAAAACCTGATCCCACGTGAAGCTTTTTTTGAAATGATGGGGCTGGACCCAGGGAAGCCATTTATTCTGTATTCTGTAGGCGGCATCCATATCTGTCCGCATGAAATTCATATTATCCGGTTTATCCAGGAAACACTTTCCAGAATGGATGTTGCAGAAAGGCCTCAGTTACTTGTGCGCATGCATCCTTATATCTGGAAAACAGAACAGGATTTCATTTCAAAGCTCCCTTCAGATACAGCTACCTGGCCCAGAAGGGCGGATCTTCATCTGTTTTCCGGCAGTGATAATGATCAACTTATGAGGGAATATAAAATGCTGGTGAGCTCGTTATATTATCAGTCATTGCAGATCAATATTGCCTCTACCATGACCCTTGACTCACTTGTTTTCGACAAACCCGTGATTAATATTGCTTTTGACGCAGTCCCGGTAAGTTACTGGGCCAAGGTAAAACACTATTATCAATACGATCATTATAAAGTAGTTTCTGAATCGGGGGCGGTGGAGATTATCTATGATCAGCATAAACTTGAATCTGCTATTAAACATGCGCTGAAATACCCGCAGGAAAAAAGCGCCTTTCGCAAAAAACTGCTGAATCTGGAGGCCGGCCCAATGGATGGTTTGGCGGGCGAACGCATGGCCAGCTTCTTAACCGCATTTAATTCATGATGGATCACATACTTATTATAGGACTTGGTTCAATAGGCAGACGTCACCTCCGGCACTTCCGTTCGGCGGGTGTCAAGCGGATTGATGCGCTTCGCAGTGGGCTGGCAACCTTACCTGACGAAGGGCAGCCTCAACCTGATTTTACCTTTACTTCCATTGATGAAGCGTTTGCTGCAAAACCGAAAGGGATTATCATTTGCACGCCAACCTCATTGCATACCATTTATATCCTGAGAGCCATAAAGCATGGGATTCCCGTGTTATGCGAAAAACCTGTCACCCACACCCTGGAGGAAGCAAGGCAGATAGAAAAGGAAGCGGGAGCATCTCCTGTTTTTATAGCGCATAATCTGCGTTTTCACAAAGGACTCACCTGGATCAGAGAACAGATTCTTGCCAAACGCTTTGGAGTAGCTTTAATGGCGCAGGCGCATTTTGGCGCTTATCTCCCCGACTGGCATCCATGGGAAAACTACCTGGAGTCATACGCAGCCCTTAAAAAGCTGGGGGGTGGCGCTGTACTTACACATACACATGAACCTGACTACCTGAGCTGGTTTTTTGGTGGTATTATTACAGGCATGGTGATCAAAAGTGATCTTCATCCCCTTGGAACGGATGTCGATGAACAAAGTATTGTTATGATGAGACACTCCAGTGGCGTTATTTCATCTGCATCACTGAGCCTGGGACAGAAACCGGCCCGGCGTCACCTCCATATTCAATTCGACAAAGGAATTCTTAATTTTAACCTCCTAGATTTAACGCTGTATTATGTCCATGCTGATGGCAGCAAGGAAGACTTCAGCGAACTTCTTTCAGGTTATGATACCGATGAAAGTTATGCCCTTCAGGCCAGGGCATTTATCAATACAACGAATGGTCAGCCTTCCGCGCTCTGCACGCTGCAGGAAGGTATCAATATCATGAACACTATAACAAATACTATATGAGTACTTCTGTAACAGATCCTATATTTAATATAAACGACCGCGTAATTGTGATTACAGGAGCATGCGGACTGATAGGAAAAACCATGAGCAAGGCTCTTTATGAAAGGGGTGCAAAGATCGTGGTAGCAGATATTGCAGACGCAGATCCAGTGACCTTTGCAAGCTCTCTTGGGGAACGCGCCAGAGGGTTTTGCGTAAATGTGCGTTTCGCTGCAGAAGTGAAAAACCTGCTTCAGTTTACTCTTGACCAGTTTGGTCAGGCGGATGTGCTGATCTGCAATCATCAGTTCAAGCCCAAAGGATTTCTGGAGGCACGTCCCGAAACATTTCCTGAAGAACTCTGGGATGATATCAATGATGTAAACTATAAGGGAACCTTTTTACTGAACCGTGATTTTGGCAACCAGATGTTAAAGCAAGGCAAGGGGTCTATTATCAACTTTGCCTCCACTTATGGTGTTGTTTCTTCCAACCCTGCTCTTTATGCTGACAACAGCATGGGCAATCCCGTTGCGTACACAGGTAGCAAAGGGGGTGTGATCACTATGACAAAATATCTTGGAACATATTGGGCTTCCAAAGGGGTGAGGGTGAATGCCATTACTCCGCATGGGGTCTGGAATAACCATGAAGAAAATTTTGTTAAAAGGTTTAGTGCCATGTCTCCAAGCAACAGGCTGATGCAACCCGAAGAGATCATGGGTGGAATTTTGTTCCTTGCATCAGACGCTTCAACTTACGTTACCGGAAGCAATCTCCTGGTTGAAGGCGGATGGACTGCATGGTAAATCGTAATCCGTAAATCGTAAATTCTCATGAAAGTAAGCATCATCATCACCTGCTTCAACAGGGAAAAATTCATAGCCAGAGCTATCAGGAGCGCAATTTTCCAGAAGTTTGACAGGAAAGAATTTGAAGTCATTGTAGTAGACGATGGGTCCACAGACAATTCCCGTAAAATCATCGAAGATTTCGGAGATGATATCATAATGATCTTTCATAAACGGAACATGGGACTTCCAACAGCAAGGAACACAGGTATCAGAAAAGCCAGAGGCAGATTTGTGGTACATCTTGATTCCGATGATTATATACATGAGGATCTGATTCATGTTGAAAATCTCCACCTCGCATTAAATCCGGACTGGGGCGCTGTAGCCTGTGATTATGTGGAGATTGACGAACATGAATCGCATATCGGCCGGAAAAAAGCCGAACATCATCCTATTGCCTGCGGAATCATGTTCCGTAAAGAAGGCTTAATTGATATCGGATTGTATGATGAAAAAATGCTGATGTGCGAAGATGAAGAGCTCAGGCAGCGTTTTGAAAAGAAATATTACATTGGTTATGTTCACCTGCCATTATACCGTTATACAAGACACGACAGCAACATGACCAACGATCAGAAACAAATCAAAAAATACCGGCGTAAGATCGGACGTAAATAAAAACCTGAATAAGATGAAAAGATACAATGACCTTTCGTTTGGTCCGTTAACACTTTCCGGAGACAGGCCTTACCTCATAGCTGAAGCAGGAGTGAATTACGAGAACTCCATGGATACAGCCCTCAGGATGGTAGAGGAAGCTGCGTCGGCAGGTGCAGATGCTATCAAGTTCCAGAGCTACAAGGCAGGGAAAATCGCTTCGGTTTACAGTCCATCCTACTGGGATCTCAGTAAGGAGAGTACTACAAGCCAGCATGAACTGTTTCAGAAATATGATTCCTTTAACAAAAAAGAATATGAGCAACTTGCAAAAAGAGCAAAAGAGTGTGGTATCGATTTTATGACCACTCCTTTTGATTTTGATTTTGCAGATGAACTTATCCCGCTCATGCCGGTTGTGAAAATTGCTTCGGCTGATCTCACCAACCTGCCCTTTCTGAAACATTGTGCATCAAAAGGAAAACCAATTATCCTGTCGGTAGGTGCATCCACCATCGGAGAAGTGCAGCAGGCCCTTGACACGATTTATGCCACAGGAAACAGGAAAGTCTCACTACTCCACTGTGTATTGTCCTACCCTACGGCACCGGAAAACGCTAACCTCAGGATCATCGAACACTTAACAAGTATCTTCCCGGGAGTGATCATTGGATACAGTGATCATGTTCCGCCGCATCATGATTGCATTGCGCTGACCACATCATGGCTTCTTGGTGCCAGAATTCTCGAAAAACATTTTACCCTCGACAAAACAAAACCAGGAAACGATCATTATCACGCAATGGATCCTGATGATATCAGGAACTTCAGAAAACAATGTGATTTTGTAACATCAACTCTTGGTCAATACAATAAAGAAGTGTTGCCATGTGAGGCAGAGGCAAGAAAGCAGGCCAGAAGAAGCCTGGTAGCGGCAGGACCTTTGACGGCAGGCACGATTGTCACTGAAAAAGACATGATGATCAAGCGCCCTGGAACAGGGATTTCACCTGAGTACCAGCATATGTTAGCCGGAAAAAAATTATTACGCGACGTCAAAGAAGACGAGTTGCTTCAATGGGAAATGTTCATTGGCTAAAAAAAACACCATCAAAATCCCTGCAAAACAACTGGTCTGGCTGGAAGAGGAGCTAAACCGCTTTAGTTATGAAAGTCTGCCGGTTGGATCCTGTCTGGCGCAGCTATATTATATCGAACTCTTTGAAGGCAAAGGCCATTTCTCTTTTTCCTCTTTTATAAAGGAAAAACTCCATGAGGCCTTATTATACAGTGGCATTCTGAAAGATCACCGGTATGCTGGTAATTATGAAGGTATTCCTTACGGCTCATACCTTATGACATTGATCAGTGAAAAACGCCATCTGAGTGAGATGATCCTGCCGGTTGCAGGAACATTTAATGAAGAGGAAGTGGTGATATGTGCACGAAATGAAAAAACCTTGTCTCTTTCAGGAGCTGGCAGCAAAAAATCCTTAACATTTTCCAACCTGCCTGCTATTGACAATAGGGAGTGGAAGAAAAAAGCCGAGCATCTTAAACCTGAATGGAAAAAAGTGATCAGGGAATTTCAGGATCGGACAAAATCTTCAGATTATGTTGCCAGCAGGATTCATTATACCATTCTGCTCCAGACAAGGCGATACGAATCATGTAAAATCCTTGTATCAGCTATAAAGCCGAAGGCTGTACTTACAGAATACGACAGGGAGATTCTGACAAGCTGCCTTCTTAGTGCGGCCAAGCATTTTCAGATTCCGACTTACACAATGGTGCACGGTGTTATGAATGTTACTTTTGCTTACACACCACTTATAGCTGACAAGGTGCTGGTTTGGGGAGACCGGAATGCAGAGCAATTCGCCGAAGCAGGAGTGAATCCGGATCAGATTCGCGTTACCGGAGCGCCTCAGTTATCAAAAAAAACGCTTCCGGACCGGACGGTGATCTGCAAAACAGTTCTGGAAATTTCACCTTCGGCTAAAATTGCTCTCCTGGCCACCAATCCGGCAATTCCGGAGGACCGGCACGCTCTTGTATCCGTTTTTGCCGAAGCTTTATCGGGCTTAGCTGATCTTTGCGGGATAGTCCGCATTCATCCATCTGAAGATCTTTCATTGTATAATGATCAGCGTATATTGTATCCCCATATCAGATTCTGCTCCAACAAAGAACTTTCCCTGGAGGAGGCCCTTTCTGCAGCTGATGTCATATGCACTTTCAACAGTGCATTTTCCATTGATGCTCTTATCAACGATAAGCCATTGGTGATTATTAATATCCCTTCCGATAACCGTGGAAACGTTGACGAACTTACATTGAAAGGGAGGGTGCCTCTCGCTGAGAACAAACAACAACTGCGCGATTATATTGAAATGTTCACAGGGAATCAGGGGGCTTCTGGATCATTGCTTACCAGACAAACCGCTTATAAAAACAGCCTGCTTTCTGCAACCGGTCACGAAGCCGCGCAAAACATTCATAAAGTACTCAAAAGCTGAACATGCGACCGGCTTCTCATCAATAATCATGCAATCACCCTACAGCAACAATCCGGCAAAATTATATATAAGCGCTCCTGATCTCCATTATGGCAATAAGGGAACGTGGAACGCCTGGATTTGCGAAGATACAGGTCATGTTTTCCAGTACCCTGTTCCGGGACCTGAGGAACTGGAATCGTATTATCCGAAAACATATTATGCTTTTCAGGATGGCGAATTTGATATGAGTGCCGGATGGAAAAAACACCCCGGCCTGTTTTCATTTCTTCATTATATGAAAAGATATAGGGGGTATGATCACCTTAAAGTGTCGGGGAACTTTTTCTGGGCGATGATTTACAGGGTCTTTCTGAAAAAAGACATGGGCGTTCATGATCCGGTATATGTTAAAGGAGGTAATATCCTTGATTACGGCTGCGGTTCCGGAAGCGTAGTAGCACAATTAAAATACCTGGGATGGAATGCTTCGGGAATTGAATTAAATGGAGAAGCCTGTGCCGTTGGAATAAGACATGGCCTGGACATTAAGCAGGGAGCCACGGAACAGATCGCTAAATTCAACTCTTTCTTTGACGTGATCAGGACAACTCATACGCTGGAACATGTCACAGATATTGACGCCTTGGTTCCTGCTTTTTATGATGCTTTAAAACCAGGCGGGCAGTTACTGATTGAAATCCCTAATGGCAACAGCATGGCTATTTCCAGCTTCAGGGAATATGCATACTACCTAACCTTACCTGTTCATATCAACCTGTTTTCACCCCGCTCTATCAGAAGCCTTCTTGAAAAAAACGGCTTTGAAAAAATCCGCACAACAACATATAACAACTGGGCGACCCAGGCACTTTCCTTTATTTCGCGAAGCCGTAACGGAATGTCTTTTGACGAAGCCCGTAAAACAAATAAGGGAACAAAACTCATTGCTTACCTTGCAACCTTTCCGATGTACATGCTTTCCAGGCTTACGAACAGAGGAGACTGCCTGCTGGTGCAATGCAGAAAAAAAACAGCTTAGCGGATCAATACTTAATTCAAACTCATGAAAATTCTTGTAACCGGAGGAGCCGGATTTATCGGATCATATATTTGTACCGCCCTTCTTAAAAAAGGATACCAGGTCATCGTCCTGGATAATCTCGACCCGCAGATCCATGGCGAAAATGCCGGATGGCCTTCGTACATGCCTGATGGAACCGAAAATCATAAGGGCGATGTACGCGACAGGGAATTGCTGCGGAAACTGTTGATGAAAAGTGACGCTGTTATTCACCTTGCTGCTGCTGTAGGCGTTGGCCAGTCTATGTATAAAATTGAACATTATTGTTCTGTGAATGTGATGGGAACGGCAATTCTTCTTGAAGAGCTCATTCCACTTAAAGACAGGATTAAGAAGCTTATAGTGGCTTCTTCCATGTCGATTTACGGAGAAGGCGCCTATGAAAACAAAGAAGGGCAAATCATTTACCCGGCATCAAGGTCCATTCGTGATCTTCAGGCAGGGCAATGGGAACTAAAGAATCAAAAAGGTGAATTGTTAAAGCCGGTTCCTACAGCCGAGTCCAAGCCATTAAAGCCTGATTCTATCTATGCGGTGAATAAAAGAGACCAGGAAGAAATGTGTCTGGCTTTTGGCCGTGCTTATGGATTACCGGCTGTGGCATTCAGAATGTTCAATGTATATGGTGCAAACCAGGCGCTTTCAAATCCTTATACCGGCGTAGCTGCCATTTTTAGTAGTATGCTTTTAAAAAACAAATCCCCCCTTGTTTTTGAAGATGGGAACCAGCGTCGTGATTTTGTTCATGCAGAAGATGTTGCCCGTGCTTACGTCCTGGCTCTTGAAAAGCCGGAAGCAGATGGACTGGCATTAAATCTTGGCAGTGGTCAGAGCATTTCTGTAAATGAGATCGCACAAATACTTGCAAAAGCAATGCAAAAAAACATTGCTCCCGAAGTTACAGGTAAATACCGCGACGGAGATATCCGTCATTGTTTTGCAGATATATCCCTACTCAGGGCAACATTAGGATGGGAACCAGAGCATGTTTTTGAAACCAGTGTTCATGAAATGCTGAAATGGGTTTTATCACAAACTGATGTTAAGATCATTGGCGATTCCTTTGACGAATTAAAAAAACTCGGGCTTCTCAAGTGAAAAAGAAACTGGCCGTTGTTTGTAAAACCCTCCCTCCTCTTGTTATTGGTAGCACTGTGCTTATGAATAATCTTTTCAGCACATACGAAGGAGAAATGGAGGCATTTGCGGGTTGGGAATATGGTGCAAGAGCCGACCATTCCTTTTCTCCATCCTATAAGGTAAGCTACCTCCGTTTTCCGGGAATTATTCAAAGGATCATGGATAAATTTGCATTTATCTACTTCCCGGTAATCCGGTTTTTCCTTCACCACAAGTTAAAACATAGTCGCCCGGGAGCTGTATTTGCAGCATGCACACCGGATGGGCTTTTTTTTGTTGCTTCATATCAGGTTTGCAAAAAACTGGGAATCCCTTTCTGGGGGCATATGCATGACCTCTGGGTGGAAAACACAAGACCAGGAAGCTTTAACCGTAAACTTGCTGAACACTGGGAACCGGTTATCTTTAAGTCGGCACAAAAAATCATTTGCATGACAAACCATCAGCTGGAGTATTACAGGAAGAAATATCCGCGTGATTATGAACTGATCCCGCACTGTGTAAAACAAATTGAAAACAGCCGTTCGTCATTGCACAAAACACTTGGCCTGAAACAGGAAGATAAAATCAAAAACATCCTTTACACCGGCAATATCAGCACGGCGATGAACCTCGACGCATTGAGAACTTTCGTGAAAGTTGTTACCACGCTTCCCAAGGAATATAAAATTACAATGCTGGTAAGCACTCCTGCTGAACAATGCAAAGCTCTGGGTCTCTGGCACCCCAGGATCAGCTACAACTGGGTAAGTGTTAGTGAAGCTAAAAAAATACAGCAGAACGCTCATTTACTTTTCCTTCCATTGTCGTTCAAAAATTGCTCCGAGAAAGAAGTTCAAACAGTATTCGCCACAAAAACACTTGATTACCTGACCTCTGGAACACCAATCCTTGTTTATAGCCCTGCTACGTCTTTCCATAGCTGGAGTGCATCAGAATCCGGCTGGGGTGAAGTAGTCAGTCAGGATGATGAAAAGATCCTCCTGGAAGCGATCATTGATCTTACAAACAACAAGCCAAGGCAGCAGGAACTCATAGAATGTGCATACAATGAGGCTGAACGAAGAAAAGCAATACACTACAGCTATATCATTTCAACATGGCTAACTGAAAGCAAAGAATGAAAAAAACAAAAATCCATATTGTTCTTCCCGCATACAATGAAGAGGCTTCCTTACCTAACCTTCTGGAAAGGCTGGACTTCGCCTTCCAGGATGATAATCTGTTTGGTGAGATCATTGTGGTTAATGACGGCAGCACTGACAAGACAGCTGAAATTGCCAGGAACTTTCAGGGCACTACAAAAGTCAGGCTGATTGATCAGCAACCCAACAGAGGTCTTGCAGAAACAATAAAAAACGGCCTCTTCACTACGCTTGCTGATTGCCATGGCGAAGAAGACATTATCATTGTGATGGATGCAGACAACAGCCACTCTCCAGGTCTGATGTTCAGAATGATAAACCTTGTAAGAGAGGGTTGTGATATCGTGATCGCCTCAAGATACCAGAAAGGTGCAAGGGTTCGCGGACTTAGCAGATTCAGAAGACTCCTCAGTTTTGGCGCAAGTATCCTTTTCCGTCTGTTAGTAGGTATACCGGAGGTCAAAGATTATACCTGCGGATACAGAGCTTACAAAGCTGTACTCCTGAAAAAAGCGATGACGCATTATAAGGAGGATTTTATCCGCCAGACCGGATTCGCATGCATGATAGAAATTCTCCTCCGTGTTCAGAAATTTGATCCCATCATAGGAGAAGTTCCCTTGATCCTGAGATATGATATGAAAGAAAGTGCCAGCAAAATGAAAATAGTAAAAACGATCAAACAAACATTGACCATGCTGTTCAGGTATAAATTCACCAAAAGCTATTAAGATGACCTCAGACACTTTTGAAAAAAAATATTTTGATGAAATGTATGAGGGCGACTATGACAGGCGAAACCCTGGCTACAAGTTTGCCTCATATCTTTCAGAAATCAGGCCATTCATAAAACCACATGGGACTTTGCTGGATATAGGCTGTGCTTACGGATCCTTTCTTAAAAAAGCTGTAAAATCATTTAAAGCGTCCGGAACTGACATCTCAGGACACGCCATTGAAATAGCTCAACAACGCGTTTCCGATGCTGTAAAAATCTGGCAGTCAGATGTGCTGCAGCTTCCTGTAACAACTCAATATGATTCAATTACCTGCTTTGATATTCTGGAACATGTGCCTGATCTTGAACAAGCCTTAAAGCATATTCGACAGATGCTGAATTCAAATGGCGTACTTACCCTCACCATTCCGGTTTATGACACCTATACCGGAAAAATCGTATCCAGGCTGGATAAAGATCCTACACACGTTCATAAACAAAGCCGCTACTGGTGGCTGGAATTACTGGAAAAAGAAGGCTACGAAATTCTCACATGGAAGGGCATCTGGAGATATTACTTTAAGAATATTTTCTACCTGCATTATATGAGCCGGCTTACCCGTGGGTTCACTCCTGCCATTATGATCATTGCCCGAAAAAAATCCGATTGATGAAAATTCTCTTTTTATTCGGAACACGTCCTGAAGCTATTAAGATGGCCCCCCTTATTCAGGCATTTCAGTCCGATGGTTCTTGCGAAATCTGTGTTTGTATCACAGCACAGCACCGCCAAATGCTTGATCAGGTATTGAATTTTTTCGAACTTCCTGTTCATTATGATCTCAATCTTATGCAGCCTGATCAAACATTATTTGAATTGACTGCAAATGCATTGACAAGACTTGAACCCATTCTCGAAAAGGAAAAACCTGATCTCGTTTTTGTTCAGGGCGACACAACCACCGTACTTACAGGAGCGTTGGCTGCCTACTACAAAAAAATAAAAATTGCCCACCTGGAGGCAGGATTAAGGAGCCATGACATGTTTGCTCCCTTTCCTGAAGAGGCGAACAGGAAGCTTACAGGTCATCTGGCACATTTTCATTTTGCACCAACGGAACAAGCGGCTCTTAATCTCTATAATGAGAATATCAGGGCTAATGTTCATGTTGTCGGTAATACCGTAATTGATGCACTTCATAAAGGCCTTAAAAAAACTGAAGCCTCTGAGCAGGAATTACGCGGAATATTTTCATCTGTGGACTTCAGCAAAAAAATAGTTCTTGTTACCTGCCATAGAAGAGAGAGCTTTGGTGCTCCTTTTGTTGCCATATGCGAAGCCCTTAAAGAAATTGCAGAAACAAATCCGGAAGCAACAATCGTTTATCCCGTCCATCTGAATCCCAATATTAAGCAGGTCGCTGAAAAACTTCTCGGGAATACCGGCAATATCAGGTTAATAGCCCCACTGCCTTATCATCAACTTATCTGGCTCATGAACAAATCTTATCTGATCCTCACTGACTCAGGCGGAATCCAGGAAGAAGCTCCTTCGCTGGGAAAACCGGTTCTGGTGCTGAGAGAAGTGACAGAACGGATGGAGGGTGTTCAGGCCGGTACGGCAAAACTTCTTGGCACGGATAAAAAAAGAATCGTCGCAGAAACCTCAAAATTACTCCATGATCAGTCAGCCTATGACCGAATGGCAAATGCTGTGAATCCATACGGAGATGGAAACTCTTCTCAAAAGATTGTGGAGATCATTAAAACCGCATTTAATGCTGCATAGGATCAGAGACTTCATTAAGGAAAACAAGGAACTTAATCTTATTCTGGCACTCAGCATTTTTGTCTGTTTCTGGAGAATAGGCTCCGGAACTGATCAGAGCATCTATCCCGATGAGGTTTTCTTCGATAACTATGCTTTGAGGATCATTGATTATTTAAGAGGTAATGGTATCAGCTATAATCTTGATCCGCCTTTTTATTCAGTGTGTCTTGCTTTGGTTTACGTCATATATTTTGCGACAGGACTGATGACGGGGTTCTTTCATTCCTCCCAGGACTTTCTTGTTCACTTTGCCACACACCGCGAAACCTTTATCCTGCTCGGAAGGATGGTTTCTGCCTCCTTCATGGTGCTTGCGGTTTTGATGACTTATAAAACAGCTAACATTCTCTTTGAAAAAAGAACAGCTATACTCGCTTCACTGGGATTTACGATAAGCTATCCTATGGTATGGTTTGCACATACGGTTCATCATACTACCATCTCTGCTTTTATAAGCATCCTGATTGTCTATCAGGTATGCATTGTTTTACGAAATCCCGCCTTAAAAAATTATATCCTTACCGGTGTCCTCATCGGAATTGGGATTGCTGTGAAACTATATCCTGCGTTATTTTCATTGTCCCTTGTTGCAGTACATTTTCATCTCTATCCGGTCAACAGGAATGAAAACCTTAAAAAACTTCCAAAACTTGCAATTGCAGCTTTTACGGCTATCATAGCTGCATCTGTCTTTTACCCATGGCCCATTGTTGAATATGCACAATGGAAAGAATCAATTGAATACTCCGGACATTTCTATTCCGGAGGAAACTGGTTTGAGAATCTGAAATATGTTCTCTGGGGAAAATCTGATTATTACGCCATAACCGCTGCAGAACCTTTTTCTTTCTGGTCAAATTCTTTAAGAATCCTTTCTGAAACCACATTAGTACTTACCGGTATATCTGTTATTTTCTTACTCCTTAAACGTCCGCTGTATTTCCTGATTCTCTGTTTTCCAGGTCTGCTTTTTCTTTCCTTTCATGTGATTCAGGGAGGGCAGGCAATGGGTGCCCGTCAGTTTTATTTTCTCCTGCCCTCACTTTATATTGTGAATGCCTGGCTAATATTAACAATCCTTGACCGGCTGAGAAAAAAATCCATAATCTCAGGGCTGTTATTTCTTTCCGCTGTTTTCGCTCAACCGGTATACTGGATAATTTCTTACCTCATTATTCTGAATCATCCGACAACACTTCAGTTGGGAAAAAACTGGCTGATAAACCACGTTGAAAAAGGGGCTTATGTACTCACAAATTATGCTGCTCCCTTTAATAATATCTCTGGTTGGGAAACAGAATCTGAGGGGATTTCAGAAGAAATAACCAGGCAGAGAAAAATGCTCCTTCCTCCCTTCCACCTGAGACATATTCCTGAAGATAATTTCGCAGATGAAGTGAATACATTCTGTAAGTCCGGATTACCCATTTATATTGCCCTTTCGGATTACAATTCCTCAACTGCATATTATCATTATGAGAATGCCCGGTTGTGGGGGCTGCACAAATACCACAAATTTCCAAGGAAGTATGCATTCTTTAATGCTGTAAGGAATCATTCAACACTGGTCAAAGAAATTCAGTCCGGTAATGAAAAAGCTATCGGACCCTCTGTCTTCATTTACAAATTAAACTGTACAGATTGAAAGAAAACCTTGAAGCATACCTTGTCCGGAAAACACGTTCAGACCGGAATCTTGATGTTTTTTTCATCTGGTCCATATACATGTCCAGGGTCATTGAAGAAGCATTCTTCTCGGATTTCAGTTTTCTGGGAGGTGGGATAACCTATTACGCATTTATTCCTTTCCTCGCCTATACAATCATCAAAAACCCTGGAGGATTTTCTTTCATTTTCAGCAATACAGCTATTATACTTCTCTCATTATTTATTGTTTCATCATATCTCATTGAGTCATTCCACGATCATTCACAGTACCGGGAAGTAATGCGGATGTTTTATATGGCGATCAGCGTTCCTCTTTTTGCGGTATGGATAGCCAGGGATATCAGGTATCTTTATCCTGTTGTCTATTCGTTCCTGACTTACAGCATGATCCATAGTCTCAATGTTTGCATGCTAAACCCGGCGGGCCTTCTCGAGTCAATTGCTTCAGGCTCAACAAGGCAGTATGTAGCGGATAATTCCTATTTCGGCTCTAACCTCAATGGAGTCGGTTATATGGCAGGAATAACGATCACTACTGTCTATCTTATTCGTAGGAACATATCCACCATCAATAAAAGAAGTGCAGCAACGATTGTTATTCTTATATCCTTTTACACCCTTATTATCTGTGTATCAAGATCCGCATATATCAACTTCGTTCTTCTCCTGATTGTACTAATGTTCAAATTGCAGATCAGGCTAAGGCCAGTTCATTATCTTGCTTTTCTCGCTCTTATTACACTTGCCATAAGTACGAATACGGAAGGCATTCAGAATCTCTTGTTTTCACGGTTTGAAGATATCAGCTTTAACGCTGAAGAAACCAATGACTCAAGATCCCTCCTTTATATCAAGCTTTTCAGCCATGTCGATGAAGTTTTTGTATCAGGGGTTGGGGAGGGGGGGTATTATGGAGAGTGGGGGCTCAATTCCGATCTCGTAAAACGTGAATACAATCATGAAGCAGGAGTTACAAATGAATGGGTTACACCGGCCCATAATTCCTTGTTTCAGATCCTCTACTACTGGGGATTTTTCCCTCTTGCCGTTTTCATTTTGCTTATAGTAGCCATTTATTATTATCTCCCTAAAAACTCGAAAGATACCCCAGCATTGATCTGCTACATGCTATTCTTTTCTATTTTCTATATTATTGTTTTCTCCAACAACTTTAATAACAAAGATTTCTCAATGATCTACGGGGTGATCATCGGGGTATACCTCAACAGACAGGCAAAAATCCGTCAGGGAATGTCCCCGAAACCTTTTCTTCCAGTTGCAGCGTAACCAGCCCTTTATTAATTGCCTGATCGTAATGCTCGTTCATCTCTTGATCGTGCTGCTTTCCTATTTACCAGGAATCAGAGGTATTGAACTGGCAACTTCCTTGAGTAATTCTGATGAGGTGACCTATATACAGGATGCCCGTAATATTCTTGAGAATGGTGTTTTCAGCCGTGAACAAACACCTCCGTTTCTCTGGGAACCTTATCGCACTCCGGGCCTTCCAATTCTTATTGTATTAAGCATGTGGCTCACCGGAACTTTGCTCCTGGTGCCTGTTATGAATGTGCTTTTTGCAGGACTTGCTGCATGGTTTGGCACAAAACTTCTTGAGCTATATACCACTGATACAAAAATAATCCGGTCGTTTGGACTTCTCCTGGCCTTTCTTCCAAATGCGTTGGGAACCGATTGTTATGTGCTGACGGATTCTTCCTTTGCCTACCTCAACATCATCTGGCTCTATTTTCTGATCCAGGCCTTAAAACAAGGACGTTGGAAAGATATAGGGATTTCTTCACTTGCGCTTCTTTGTGCGCAGCTGATCAAACCAACTCTGAGCGTCGGCTTTGTTTTTGTAGGACTCTTTATTTCCGGAAGTTTCTTCCTTTACAAATACAGGCTCTCCCTTATAAAGTTGATCGCTATTTTTACACTAAGCCTTGTTGCTCCTTTATTCCTGTCCTATAATAATTATAATACCCACGGAGTTTTTACCCCAACCCTGCTTGGTGAAGAAACAAAAAGAGAATACCTCACCGCCAATTATTTTTCCTATAAAACCGGCAGAGACTATTATAATATTCAAAGTGAGATCCGTGATACAGATAAACAGGAGGCAAAAAGCGGCCTCTTCCCTGGCAAAACATACTACGGGATCCTTTATGGTATTAAAAAACACAAGAACGACTCCATCACACATGCAGATCCTGTGGGGATGCTGAAGGCTTTCACCATTGAATGCGGGAAACAGATTATTGCGCCACAGGAATTCATCTTCCAGGTTTTTATACCTGATCCCGGACTGCCACTGAGGGTTGCCGGAGCTTTTCTTAACCTCTTTTATCTTATTCTGGTTGCGGCAGGATGCCTCATTCTCTGGAGAAAACAACTCAGGGGAATCGTGATCATGATCTTCCTCTTTTATGCTTTTTACATTTTCGCAGGCTCCATGAGCAGCCGGCAGGGTGGACGGTTTCGTCTTCCGGCCGATCTCATTGCTTTACCGGCCGCAGCAATCGGCTTATCCATTTTCCGGCGAAATCATGCAAGAGGAACTTTGGCAAAACCATGACAAACGACTACTACTTTTCAATTGGTGAACTAAACAATGGCGGCCAGGAGAGGCAGCTGTTTTACCTACTTGCCGAACTATCCAGACAGGGTAAGAGCATTCACCTGTTTGTGTGGAATTACAGTCCGGGTCAAAAATACACCCTGCTGATCCAGGCTCTCCCTGGGAGCAAGATCTATTATAACTCCGGGAACAGGCTGAAAAAGCTCATCGCATTCAGATCTTTTATTACAAGTCTTCACCCCCCTTTGATTCAGAATTATTCCTTTTATACCAATTTCTATGTTTGGTTATGCACGCTTGGAACCGCAACCGTTGGGGTTGGTGCGATCAGAAGCCGTCTTGACAGAAGCATTCGTATCACCGGAATCCTCAGCGGATATTTATGTGCGATTTTTCCAAAACACAAAATCTCGAATAACTTCCTCTACCATATCTATTGCAGCCGCTGGATTAAATTTTTTAACCGGAAAACCAGGATCGTTACTAATCATCTTGATATAAGAGATTTCAGATTATCAACACCGGCACATGATGGTATCCTCCGTACCGCCTCAGTAGGACGGCTTTTTCAGGAGAAACGTATCGACCTTTTGATTGAAGTGCTGGCACGTTTAAAGGAAAAAGGGATCCCGTTTATGCATGAACACGCAGGTGACGGTATATTAAAAGATGATTTAATCCGGCTCGCCGGGGTGTTAAATGTTTCCGGACAGATTAGTTTCGTCGGCGAAAAAAGCAATATCTCCGATTTTCTGGAAAACAAACATCTTTTTCTGCATACCTCCGACTATGAGGGTTATCCCAATGTAATTATGGAAGCAATGGCCTGCGGAAAGCCTGTTGTTACAACAAATTGCGGCGATGTAAGTATGATCACCCGCGACAACAGGACAGGTTATATTCTTCCCATCGGTGATGTTGACGGGCTGGTAGAAAAGATTCTTTATTTAAATGAAAATCCCGAACTGATCAAACGTTTTGGACTCAGGGCACGCAGAATTGCGGAGACCAAATTTAACCTCAGCCATTTTGCCGAAAAGACATTAAGTACCTGCCTTAGTATGCTGAAAAAATAATGTGCGGAATTTCCGGATTTATTCACCTGACCGATGACGTGATCATATCTGAGGAGGATCTCAGAAAGATGTCGGGAAGATTACGTCACCGTGGTCCCGATAATGAAGGGATCTGTTATACGTCACAATTCGGCTTCGGACACAACCGCCTGAGTATTATTGACCTCAACGAAAGATCAAATCAACCTCTCCGGAACGGGCCTCTCACTATTACCTTCAATGGTGAAATATACAATTATCTTGAACTCAGGCGTGAGCTCATCGGGCTTGGGTATGCATTTTCCACAATTTCTGATACAGAAGTCATCCTCGTGGCCTTTCAGCACTGGGGAGTTGAATGTTTCGCAAGGCTGAACGGTATTTTTGCCTTTGCGATTTTCGACAGCAGGAATAAAACGACCTACATTGTAAGAGACCGGATGGGCGTAAAACCGGTTTATATTTATCATAACAAAAAATTCGTCCTTTTTGCCTCCGAAATAAAAGCCATAACTGCATGTTCTTTTATTCCGAGGAAGATCAACTACAGTTCGATGAACGAATTCATGCTGTTTGGATATACTGTAACAGAAAACACCATTTATAATGATATTCTGAAGGTCAAACCAGGACATTATTACCGGATCAGTGAGAAGGGTGTTGATTCATTCAATTACTGGGATCTGCCTGTAACCACCAATTACAGCATTAACGAAGATGAGGCTTCGGAACAACTTAAATACCATTTGGAAAAATCTGTCAAAAGGCAGCTTGTGAGTGACCAGCCTGTTGGTATCTTCCTGAGTGGTGGCGTGGATTCATCAGCAGTAACAGCATTTGCAGCAAAACATTACGGTAAACGACTTAATACTTATTCGGTTGAGTTTGATTTTAACAAATCGACGCATAGCGAACTGAACAAAGCGAGGAAAATCGCACAGATGTTTAATACAAAACATCATGAATTGCAGATTGAGGTGACTAACCTTCCTGAAACGGTAGAGTTTCTTGCCAGGCAACATGATGAGCCGTTTTTTGATGCTGCCAATATCCCTCTTTACCTCCTCACAAAAACCCTGAAAGACAATCTCAAAGTTGTATTGCAGGGTGATGGTGGAGATGAACTGTTTGGTGGTTACCGTTATTACAACTACCTGCATTATTATTCCTATTTTCATTTCCTGTCAACAGGATACAGGTTTATCGATCCTGCTTTACGTATTGCCCGCCCGGAGATCGCTGAAAGGTTAAGGCGGTTTTCTGAAGCACTTCTTCAGAAAAATACAGCCCAGAAACTGCTCAACATCGGGATCTGGGATCTGCCCAATAAGGATAACAACGAAGTACTTGATGAAGCAACACGTCAGCAGATCCTTAAAACAGATGCAAGCATTGCTTTTCAGAACATCACCCGGAAGTACAAAGGCAGCAGTCTTACCCAGCTCATGCAGTATGTGGACCTTAAAATCACGCTTCCGTTCAATTATCTCGAAAAAGTTGACAAGCCAACGATGGCAAACGCTGTGGAAGTGAGGGTGCCTTTTCTTGATAATGAGCTGGTGGAATACACTTTATCACTGCCGGAAGAGATCCGGTTAAAAAAAGGGAAACAAAAATACCTCCTGAAAAAAGCACTCAGGGGAACAGTTCCGGATGATATTCTCGACGGAAAGAAACAGGGTTTCCGTGTCCCTGTTTCACAGTGGATGAAAAAAGGACTCTTTGACTTTTATATGGATACGCTCAACGAACCACAAATCCGCCAATCCGGGTTATTCGATGTTGAACGCATAAAACAAATGATGATGGATCACCGCACCGGGAAAAGCGATCATGGAAGTCTCCTCTGGAAAACCATGATCCTTGCGCTCTGGTATAAACATTACGACCCTCAGCTATGAAAGTCGTAATGATCCATGTTGGCAACGAGGTGCCCCATCCTGACCCTGCTAAACCCGAAACTTATCTGAAACGCAGGGATCTGATCAGTGGGGAAGAACGTTTTTATGCCCGCCATGATATTGTAAATTCAGATGCCCAGATGCATGCGCTGATGAAAGCCGGTGTCGACATAAGGTATGGTCATTTTTCCGCCCGAAAATCCATCACACAGATCTGGAAAGCCGGACGCCAGATGAGGAAACTTGCAATGAATTTTGATGCTGATCTTGTTCATGTGATGTGGGGAAGCACTTCTGCTTTTGTTACGGTCCTCTTTTCTCCAAAACCTGTGATTATCTCTTATTGTGGAAGCGACCTTCTCGGAGGATACAATCATGCCGGGATAAAAGAAACTAAAAACAGCATTTCCGTTCTGCTTTCTCAACTCGCGGCTTTTGGCGCACGCCGGATCATCGTCAAATCAGAAAAACTGAAACTTGCGCTCTGGAAAACAAACATGGGCAAGGCTTCCATTGTACCAAACGGTGTGGACCTGAAACTTTTTCATCCCGAAGATCAGGGCAAAGCCAGGGAAACATTGGGATGGAAACCCCACATTCCGATTGTACTTTTTTTCTGCGGAATGGGGCAGACTGTAAAAAACAAACCTCTTGCCGAAGCGACATTCGGATTGATCCGTCAGAAATTTCCTGACGCTCAGCTGAAAATAGTAAGCGGAGTCCCTCATCATCAGCTCGTAAATTTCTACAATGCTGCAGATCTGATGCTGCTAACTTCTTTGCATGAAGGATCCAACAATTCCTTAAAAGAAGCAATTGCCTGCAATCTTCCTGTGGTTTCTGTAGACTGCGGTGATGTGAGAGAACGCCTTAAGAATGTAAGTCCTTCATTTGTTGCGGACAGCTACGATGCAGCAACCCTGGCTGATGCAGCCATCGCCATCATTGATTCCCGTTTGCGCTCAAACGGATCTGTTTCGGCCAGCCAGGTGAGTGAAGAAGCAATCACCCGCAAAGTGATTGCTGTTTACGAAGAGGCATTAAATTCCTGAATCCATTATTCATCTGACAGAAGCAGATCTTCTACTTAACATATCTGATGGAACTACAATTTATTTCTCATGCCGGTTTTATTGTAACGGCAAATGGCAGGAAAATCTTTACAGATCCGTGGACCCGTGGCAAAGCTTTTAATAACAGCTGGTCGCTGCTGTCAAAACCTGTTGAGGTTGATTACGGAACAATCGATTATATTTTTATTACGCATGAACATCCTGATCACTTCAGCTTTCCTACCCTTAAGGCCATTCCTGATGCGGATAAAAAAAGAATCAGGATTATCTACCAGAAGCATGCTTCTCTCAGGCTTGTAGAGGCCTTTCAACAGCTGGGTTTTACAGATATCCTTGAACTTCCTGTTTATCAATGGACCGCCATTGATGGCATCAGGTTTTATTGCGGTTCTGTAGGTTCAATCGATTCGTTTCTGGCCATTAGTGCAGAAGGCCAGACTATTCTGAACCTGAACGACTGCGTTTTGAATAAAAAACAATACCGGTATATCCGGGAGCAGATCGGCAGTATTGATCTTCTTCTGACACAGTTTTCTTTTGCCAACTGGGTGGGTAATGATCAGGACCAGGTTCGTGGCGCAGAAAAAAAAGTTGATGATATCATGCTTCAGCTAAGGCTTTTTAAACCCACTTTCACCGTTCCGTTTGCAAGCTTTGTTTATTTCTGTAATGCCGAAAATGAACGTATGAATGCATGGGTAAATACACCGGCTTACATTCAATCGCTGCAGCTTAAAGGCCTGAATTTTATGTATTCCGGTGATAAAGTTGACCTCAAAAGCCCGGCTTTTCATCCGGAAGAAGCCATCCGGAAATACGATGAGGATTTACTCCGTTTAAACATTGACCCTCCACCCCCAACAGTTCCTCTGGACGAGATCCGTAAATCGGCTCTGAACAGTATCCGCTCCATTCAGCAGAAAATTCCTTACCTTTTGCGGCGCATGATCAAACCCGTTTCAATCTATATACATGACCTCAATGCAGGTATTACGATTGATTTTGTTAAAGGCACTATTACTGATACTGATCCGCTGATGTGCCGTTATATCATGTGCAGCCAGGTTTGCGATTATACCTTTCGCTACTCCTGGGGAGGGGCAACCCTTCAGGTTTCGGGAATGTACCGTGATAAATTGTTTCCGGCCCCCGCGAGCAGATTCTTTTTCTTTCAGAACCTAATATCCAGCAGTTATATAGACCTGGGAAGCCTGAAAGGATTTATGAGAACATGCGGTTTCTTCTGGAGAAAAAAATGGGAGTTGCTGTACAGAATTATTAAATAAAAGATGACGAAAGAAGTATTATATCAGATCTGCACAAAAACCATTATGGATACCACCGCGGATCCTGATATCAGGTTTGATGAGAATGGCGTCTGTAATTACGTTGAAAAGTATGAGGCATTGATCAGGCAGCGTGTGCCTGATCCCGAAACAGCGAAGAAAAAACTGGCCTCTATTGTTGCAAAGATCAAAAAGGATGGTGAAGGTAAGGAATACGATTGTATCATAGGTGTAAGCGGAGGTGTTGACAGCACTTATGTTGCTTACCTTGTAAAGAACCTGGGCCTCCGTCCTCTCGCCGTTCACATGGACAATGGCTGGAATTCAGAACTTGCGGTAGGGAATATTGAAAAAACACTGATGAAGCTCAATATTGATCTTCATACAGAAGTGCTCGACTGGGCAGAATTCAAAGATATCCAGCTCGCATTTCTGAAAGCCTCGACGCCCGACTGTGAAATTCCAACCGAACAGGCCATCTATACCACATTTTTCAGAACTGCTGCCAGATATGGGGTTAAATATGTGATCAGCGGAACCAATATTAAAACAGAAGGAATTCTGCCAAGAAGCTGGTCGTCCGGGCATATTGACTGGAAATATGTAAAGTCTGTACACAAGCTATTTGGAACCCGGAAACTCCGCTCCTTTCCGCACACACCACTCCTTAAATTTGTTTATTACATAGCAGTCAAAAGGATCAAAATGTACTCTATTCTTGACCTCATTGATTATAATAAAAATGAGGCGATAGAGATCCTGGAAAAAGAACTCGGATGGACCCCATATGGTGGAAAGCATTATGAATCCATCTATACCCGGTTTTACCAGGGTTATATACTGCCTGTAAAATTTAAAATGGATAAAAGGCGGGGACACTTGTCAACCCTTATCTGTTCAGGACAGATCACAAGAGAGGAGGCGCTTGAAGAAATTGCCCAACCTCCGTATGCATCTGAAGATTTTCTGAAAAAGGATTATGAGTTTGTTCTTAAAAAACTGGGAATTACACGCGAAGAATTCGAAGCAATCATGAAACTTCCCGAAAAACGGATCTATGATTATCCGAATAATTTCAACTTTCTTGAAAAGCTGAGAAGTCTTTACAACAAGTACAAAAAAATCTATGCCCGTTAATATTATCCGGCTTACAGAAAAAGAAATCCGGGAAGCAGCTGCCCTGCATAAAATCACCTATGAGCGCGATCATTTTACGTCAAGGTTACCTGTTTCAATGCTATCGGAATACTACAGGGAAATTGCGTCGGAAAATGCCTACTCCCTTGTTGCGGTTGATGAGTCAGGTAAAGTAGTAGGCGTGCTTCTTGCAGGAGAAAATACACGAAGCAGCATTAAACGGTTTATAGGAAAGAACTGGCTTCGTCTCTTTTTTGTCCTTTTGCTTAATCCTGCTTTCATCCTGCAGAAAATAAAAGACTTTTTCATCCTGTTCGGCAACTCGCAGTCTGCTTTTAAAACACGTGTACCGATGCGTTACCTGAATCTCCTCGTGCATCCTTCACTCCACGGAAAAGGTGTGGGAAAACTTCTCACAGATGAACTGGAGTCTGCCATGAAAAGGGATGGTATTAAAGAATACGGACATTCTGTAAAAGCTACCAACATTAAAACGATTAAGTTTCACCTGAAGAACGGATGTACCGTTGAACATGAGAATGACAGGGTGATCTATTTTATCAAACAGCTTAACTGAAGAACAATCAACAATGATGAAACGTTTTAACAGAGCGCTGATCCTTGCACCTCATACCGATGATGGTGAATTCGGATGCGGAGCTACCATCAGCAGCCTGCTCGAACAGGGAACAGAAGTATATTATGTTGCATTTTCTGCCTGTGAGCAATCGGTGAAAGAGGAATTCCCGCGCGATATTCTGATCACTGAAGTAAAAGCAGCAACCCAAAAACTGGGTATTGCCCCGGATCATCTGCTGCTTTTCCAATATGCTGTCCGCACCTTCAGTTTTCACCGCCAGGAGATCCTGGAAGATATGATCAGGCTGCGTAATGAACTTAAACCGGATCTGATCCTGATGCCTTCACTCAATGATATCCATCAGGATCATCAGACGATTGCAACGGAAGGAGTCAGGGCCTTTAAATTCAGTTCCATTCTGTGTTATGAAATGCCCTGGAATAATTTCAATTTTAACACAACGGCATTCGTAAAGCTTGAGGAAAAACATGTTAAAGCCAAAGTTGATGCGCTGGCTGAATACAAATCGCAGCGGCACCGGCCTTATGCAAACGAAGAGTTTATACGTTCACTTGCAAGAACCAGAGGTGTTCAGATCGACACCTATTATGCAGAAGTCTTTGAAGTAGTAAGATGGATTCTCTGAACATACTCATGACAGGTGCGGGTGCCCCGGGAGGACCGGGCATTATCAAAGCCTTACAGGCAGATCCTGAAATTAACCTGTTTTGTTGTGATGCGGATCCGGAAGCGACAGGCCGATATCTTTGCCGGCAATTCCACCAGATCCCGAGAGCTGATGATCGCGGATTCATTTCCGCCTTACTGGACCTTTGTGTTCAGCATAAGATCCGGATTGTATTTCCGCTGGTAACAAAAGAACTGATTCAACTGGCAGAACATAAATCCCGCTTTGAAGAACATGGGATCAGGATCATTGTGTCTGATAAAGACAGCCTTCGCACTGCAAACAATAAAAGTTTACTCTATCAGCATCTTGCTGCCAGCAATATTCCTGTTCCTGAATTTTTTGTAGTAAATGACCTTACAAGCCTTGAAAAGGGCATAAAAGAGCTGGGTTATCCTGACCGTGAAATTTGTGTGAAGCCTTCGGTTTCCAATGGAAGCAGAGGTGTCAGAATATTGTCGGAAAAAAGGGATGAGTTTACACTTCTTTTTAATGAGAAGCCTAACCACCTTTTCCTTACCTGGACCAGGTTCCGTGAGATCCTTGGTAAAAATAAATTTCCTGAACTCCTGGTTTCCGAATATTTACCGGGTGAAGAATACACTATTGACACCCTTGTAAACAAAGGGAAACCCTGGCTTGTTCTTCCACGAAGCAGGTCGCGGATGAACAATGGAATTTCAGTTAAAGGAACCATTACCAGAAATGAAGAGATTATCCGCTACAGCACTGCGATCATTGAAAGCCTTAACCTGCATGGACCCATTGGACTTCAGGTCAAACAAAACAGTGAAGGCTTATTCCGGATACTGGAGATCAACCCAAGAATCCAGGGGACCAGCGTTGCTGCCATGGGGGCCGGTGTAAACCTTCCGCTTCTTGCAGTCAGACAGGAAACAGGTTCATTCCCGGAAAACCTGAAAATAAAATGGGGAACTTCCTTTTCACGTTATTACAGCGAGGTTTTTCATGAAGGACATTGAACAATTATGTGAGTTGTACGATGATTTTGTTTTCGACCTTGATGATACACTTTACGCCGAAGCAGATTACCTTACCGGAGCTTATAAAGAAATCGGAACAATGCTGGCTGGTAAATATCAGTTACCTGCCGGAGATTTCTTCAGGTTCCTTGAGGAGGATTACAGAAAAGGTTTACGTTCCGGACTGTTTGACAGACTGATCAGTCACTTCGGGCTTCCTCCCGGTGAAATGGAACATATGCTTCAGGTGCTGCGCACATTTACACCACAAGTTTCATTCAGGCTGTTGCCTGGTGTTCCTCAGCTTTTTCAGAAACTGATCAGCTCAGGAAAACAGATCTGCATTTTAACGAATGGAAATGTGAAACAACAGGAGAACAAGATCCGGCATATAGATTGGGAAGGATACAGGGACCACCTTTTTATTGTATATGCCAATACACATACCCCCAAACCTGATCCGGCTCCATGGCATTTTCTTGTTTCTTCAACAACTGTTACCCGTCCTGTTTATATAGGTGATTCAGAAAACGACAGACTCTTTGCAATGAACTGTGAAATTCCCTTTTTATTTACTAGCGAACTTATCTGATGCCCGTCGTAACTGTTGTCATTCCCTGCCGCAATGAAGTTCTTCATATCGCAAAAACGATTGAACAGATCTTTCTGAATGATTATCCAAAAGATGATCTGAAGGTGGTCGTGGTTGATGGTAAAAGCACAGATGGCACGAGTGACCTGCTTCACCAGCTGTCAGAAAAATACAAAGGCCTTACTGTAGTACAAAACCCAAAACAGATTACTCCCGTTGCATTTAATATCGGCATAAAACATGCTGCCGGTAGTGATTACGTTCTTATTGCCGGAGCACGGCATTTATTATCGCAGCATTATATCCGTTCCTGTGTTGACGCTTTCTCTCTGGATCCATCTATCGGATGTGCCGGTGGATTAACAGTATGCCACTACACCGACCAGACTTCGCGGATCATTGCTCTTGCCATGTCAAGTCCATTTGGTGTAGGTGCAAGTACATTCAGGTCTAAAAAATCTTCCGGTTATGTGGATACAGTAACCTCGGCTGTATACCCGCTCGGTATCTTTAACGATGTTGGCCTTTTTAATGAGGACCTGGTCAGGAACCAGGATGATGAATTTAATTTCAGGTTGACACAAAAAGGATACAAAATTTACCTCACCATAGACGCACAGATCTCCTATTTCGCCCGAAGCTCATTTTCCAATTTGTTTAAGCAGCATATGCAATATGGATACTGGAAAGTGTACGTGAATCAACTGCACAGAACAATCACAACCATCAGACAGCTTTTCCCTGCATTTTTTGTCCTGTTTCTCTTTCCCGGAGCGCTTCTCCTCATGTTCCCTGTGATCAGCATATTGTATATGACTGTTGCCGCTCTTTACATAATGGGTGGAACCATACTCAATAATGGATCAGGGATCGTTGAAAGATGCTGCGTTCTTTATGCAGCATTTCTCATGCATACGGGTTATGGTCTGGGTTACTTAAGAGGCTTGTATGATTTTGTACTTATGAAACGGAAACCTGCTGATCAATACAAAAATCTTACCCGGTAGTTTTCATATGCTTCATCAATCAGGCGGAAAAGTTTACCTCACTCATGATATTGACTGGCTGCATCCATGGCATCCCTACTCTTTTGTTAAATGGGCGTTGAGGAACAAAAGATGGCTAAGCATGAACCAGATGCTTCAGCGCGATATCTATCTCCGTCAAATTGAGAGGCTGATTGCTTTTGAAAAACAGGCAGGCGTAACCAGCATTTTTCTGCTGGGTTCCTCACAGCGAAGTTTTGGTCTTCACGATCTGCGCTACCGGGCCGGAAGTTCCGCTTACAGGGAACTACTCGTTTTATTGAAGGATCATGAAACCGGTCTTCACAGCACAGGATCCACTCCGATCGAAGATCAGCTCAGATGGCTCGGGCAATTCACCGGCAAACCTGTCAGGTTTCACAGAAGCCATTTTTTTAAATTCGACAGGGCTGCACTTTACCCGGTGCTTGAAGCTCACGGGATCACAACCGATTTTTCTGAAGGTGAAGCAAGACGTGTGAATTTCACTTTGCGCGATTCAGGGGAACACCATATCAATGTTGTTCCAACAGTTATTTCCGACAATGCTTTTTTCTACCATGATCCCAGGGAAGTTTTTAAAGCTTTTAGAAAAAACCTGAATAATGCTGCATCATTGCAAACGGATATTGCTGTGCTCTGGCATCCGGAAAATATGCTCATCGAACCTAAACTGCTTGAATATTACCACGAGATCATCCTGATTTGCAAGAGCCATAACTACCATTTTATACCAACCTTATGATCCCTTTTGCTCCTCCACATATTGATCAGCTTACTATTGATGCTGTTGTTGACACCTTAAAATCAGGATGGATCACCACCGGCCCCAAAACAAAAAAATTCGAAAAGTCAATCACTGCTTACTGCGGAAACAAGGCCACATTATGTCTTAATTCAGCAACGGCAGGTCTTGAAATTATGCTGCGGTGGTTTGGTGTCCGCGAAGGAGATGAAGTTATTCTTCCGGGTTACACTTATGCTGCCACAGCCAATGTCATTATCCACTGCGGTGCCAAACCGGTTTTTGCAGATGTCGGCCCCGATTTTAATATTGCCGTCAGTCAGTTAAAAAAACTGATTACCCCACGTACCAAGGTAATCATGCCTGTGGATATTGGTGGATTTCCCTGTGATTATCAGGAGATCAATGCCCTGGTAAATGACCCTTCGGTAAAAGCATTGTTTCATGCCGGGGGCGATGTGCAGTCACAATTGGGAAGAATACTGGTATTAAGTGATGCTGCACATTCAATCGGTGCCAACTATAATGGTAAAAAAACCGGGGCTTTAACCGATGTTTCTGTTTTTTCATTTCATGCCGTAAAGAACCTTTCAAGTGCGGAAGGAGGGGCAATTGCGTTTAATCTTCCTGAACCATTCGATAATACAAAGGTTTATGAAGAGCTATGTATAAAAACACTTCACGGACAGAATAAGGATGCACTGGCAAAATCAAAACCTGGAAACTGGAAATACGATATTGTTGAAGCAGGATTTAAGATGAACATGACAGACATAATGGCGTCAATGGGGCAGGTGGAGCTTGACCGGTATGATAACGTAATCCTTTCGCGCAGAAAAAAAATATTTGAAATGTACACAGAAGCCCTGAAAGGAAAATCATGGGCAATTATTCCTGAATACCGCACAGAGGATAAGGAAACTTCTTATCACCTTTTTATGCTGAGGATCAGGAATGCCGGAGAACAACAACGTGATGCGATCATTGCCAGGATTTTTGCTTCAGGCGTTTCCGTAAATGTTCACTTTCTGCCCGTTCAGATGACCGGGTTTTACAAATCTCTGGGATACCGTATTGAGGATTTCCCCGGAACATACAGCCAGTTCGAAAATGAGATCTCACTCCCTGTATATGTAAACCTTACTGACGGGCAATGTAAAACCGTTACTGATGCAGTAATCAGCGCGGTTGAAGAAGTGATGCAATAATTCCTGAAAACATTCCCTGCAAATTTTAAATTGCAGGTCGAATGGTAAAAAGGGCCTTTGATATTTTTTTTAGCCTGGCAGGTCTCATTATCCTGTCTCCGGTTTTCCTCCTTATTGGTTGCCTGATCCGCCTCGAATCCCGTGGCGGAATTTTTTTTATACAGAATCGTGTTGGGCTTAATAACTGCGATTTCAGACTTTATAAATTCAGGACCATGCGGGCTGATACCGAAAGACAGGGACAGCTTACCATTGGTATGAGGGATCCCCGAATCACCCGTATTGGTTTTTTTCTGAGAAGATTTAAACTGGATGAGTTACCTCAGCTATTAAATGTGTTATCAGGAGATATGAGCCTTGTTGGACCCAGACCGGAAGTAAGAAAGTATGTTGACATGTATACAGGGGATCAGCTGAAGGTGCTCTCTGTAAAACCCGGGATCACTGATTACGCATCCATTATCTACTTTAACGAAAACGAAATACTGGGCCATTCCGCTGATCCTGAAAACGATTATATCCACGTGATCATGCCTGAAAAACTCAGGATCAACCTGATTTACACTGCAAAGAGTAATCTTGTAGAAGATTTAAAAATAATTTTCCGTACATTGTACAGGATTATATTCAGATAGATCGCCAGCCATCCCCCCGCAGCAGGCAGATCCTGATAATCATAATTTGCGTATATACCAATCACGTAGTTTGTTCAATGACCTATATACTTAAGGCTGTATTTTCCCAGAACTCCACCCTGCCAAGATGGGTGATCTTCTTTATAGATGTGAGCATCTGCGCTATTTCCTTTGTAGTTGCTACTTTCCTCCGTTTTAACTTTTTCATTGAAGATCCGCTGGACATGGCCTATTTCTATGCACTTCCGTTTGTGATTGCAATCAGGGTCATGTTTATTCTTTATTTCAGGATTTATGCAGGGATTATACGGCATACGAGTATACAGGATGCTGCAAGGGTCTTTTATACGGTAACACTCAGCACCCTTCTTATTGGTCTTGCCAATATTGTTTACACCAAGATGCATGATGATGAAAAAGTGCTGATCCCGGTTTCCATCATTATTATTGACTACCTGGGAACCACTCTGATGATGAACTTTTTCAGGCTTGCTACCAAGCTTCTGTACATGAGGGCAACCAAACCGGCAGAAGCCGCTATTACGAATTTTGCAATTTTCGGAGCAGGGGAAGCAGGTATGATCGTTAAGCGCAAGCTTGAGCAATATGCGAATGGAAAACGCCGGGTCGTGGTATTTTTCGATGATGATCCTAAAAAGATCACTAACTACGTGGATAATGTCACCATTTATAATGGTATGACAGACCTTGAGGAAAAGCTGCGCAAGCTGAACATAAAGGAACTCATTATTTCTTCTCAGCTTATTTCCAAGGCCCGAAAACATGAAATTATTGAAGCCTGCCTGAATTGCGATGTGAATGTGCGTACCGTACCTCCTTCCGATCGATGGATCAATGGAGAACTCAGCTTTAACCAGATCAGGGGAATCAAGATTGACGACCTCATTGAAAGGGATGAAATTGTACTGGATAAAGGAGCCATATCCCAGAAACTTTTTAATAAAACAATCCTGATCACAGGGGCTGCAGGATCAATCGGAAGCGAAATAGCCCGGCAAATCCTGTCAAACTTCAATCCTAAAAAACTCATCCTTGTCGATAAATCAGAGGTAAGCCTTTACGACCTGGATGCCGAGTTCTCCACTCATTATAAGCATGTCTACAGTCAGTCTGTTCAGATCCTTGTTGGTGATATCACCAATGCTGCCCGGATGAGAAGCATCTTCAAGTCCTTTAAGCCTGATATCGTTTTTCATGCCGCTGCATACAAACATGTTCCACTCATGGAGGTGAACGCATGTGAAGCGGTAAGGGTAAATGTAGGTGGAACAAGGATCATTGCCGACCTTGCTGTTGAGTTTAATGCAGACAAATTTGTCTTCGTCTCCACAGATAAAGCGGTGAATCCGACCAATGTAATGGGGGCTTCCAAACGTATCGCAGAGATCTATGTGCAATCCCTTGATCATTCTCTCCTCACCAAACCGGATGCACGTACCCGGTTTATTACCACCCGGTTTGGCAATGTGCTGGGCTCAAGTGGTTCGGTAATACCGAAGTTCAGGAAACAGATCGAAGAGGGTGGTCCGGTAACCGTTACACATCCGGATGTAACCCGCTATTTTATGACCATACCTGAAGCATGCCAGCTGGTGCTGGAAGCCGGAAATATGGGCAACGGCGGGGAGATCTACATTTTCGACATGGGTAAATCCATGAAGATCATTGATCTTGCCAGAAGGATGATCCAGCTTTCCGGACTCAAGCTGGGTGAGGATATTCAGATTGTTTTTTCCGGACTCAGACCCGGTGAAAAACTGAAGGAAGAATTGCTTGCCGATCAGGAAAACACCATACCTACCTATCATCCCAAGATCCTCATTGCCAAAGTCAGGCTTTATGACCTGGAATGGGCGCGGACGGAAATAAGTGACCTGCTTAATCTTTATGAAAGCCAGAATAATGAAAAACTGGTTCAGAAAATGAAAGAGATCGTACCTGAATTTGTCAGCCAGAATTCTGTTTTTGAAATGCTCGATTTTAAGACCAGCGTCAAATCGGAAGCTGAAAAACATTCCAGAATTATCTGATCCTGCTCCACGCATTTTTCCACTTTTTCTGCTTGATTTTCCCTGCCTCCCGGCAACTGATTTATCCTATTCCGTTTTTCAGCCCGATGTTAAAATCCCTTCTAAACCATCTTGTTTTTCAGCCAATTAATCAGGAAATTTATTTAGAAAACATCTAAATAATATTTTTTTCCTAACACTTCCCCATTTCCTTAATTTGTAAATATATTTGCGCGTCAAACCAGGTAAAATCTGTGTAAAATCTAAGGTTTTGCCGGTTTTATAATTATCGGACAATCAAATTGTTAAGATGAGATTATTAAAAATTACTACGCTTCTAGCCGTACTCACCCTTACCACTCACCTTGCATCAGCCGATGTAGCCGAAGGAGAGAAATTATTCAACGCCAACTGTACTTCCTGCCATGCCATCAATGAAAAAGTTGTTGGTCCTGCGCTGAAAGATGTGGACAAACGCCACAGCGAAGGATGGTTGCTGAAATGGATCAAGAATTCTCCAGCCATGGTAAAGGCAGGTGATCCTGAAGCGGTTAAGGTTTATAATGAAAACAACCAGTCGCCTATGACTGCTTTTACGCAGCTCAGCGATGGTCAGATCAAATCGATCCTGGAATATGTGAAAACAGGAGGCCCGGCCCCTGCAGTAACTGCCGGTACCGAAGGAGCTGCGGGAGCTGCCCCGGCTCAGGACGGATTCTATAACAGCACCACATTTGTTGCGCTGGTGATCATGACGATGATCCTCCTGATCATCGTATTTATCCTCTTTAGGGTAAAAAAGACCGTACAGGAACTATACTGGGAAAAATTTCCTGAAAAAGCTGCATATGAAGCTTCATTTGCTGTTGATCCGCGCACAACCTGGAGATATAAACTTTTCAAAAAACACCCAGTTGTAGGTGTAATGGTGGTAGGGCTGGTTTTCACCCTTATCGTGGGCCTTTACGGTTTCAACTACGGAAATACGATGGTTGGTGTTCAGAAAGGATACGCACCTACCCAGCCAATCAATTATTCGCATGAGCTGCATGCGGGTAAATACAAGATCAACTGTCTTTATTGCCATAGCGGTGCTGACAAAAGCAAACAAGCTACTATTCCTTCACCTTCTACATGTATGAATTGCCATATGCATGTTACAGCCAGCAAAAACTACGAAGGAAAAGTTTCGCCTGAGATCCAGAAAATCTACGATGCAGTAGGATGGGATTCAGAGAAAAAAGCATACGATCCAACCCGTGAATTAAGGCCTATCAAATGGGTTCGCGTTCATAACCTTCCTGATCTTGCTTATTTCAACCACGCACAACACGTGAAATTAGGAAAGGTAGAATGTCAGGCTTGTCACGGACCAATTGAAACAATGAAAGTTGTGGGTCAACATACTTCACTCCAGATGGGATGGTGTATCAATTGTCACCGTGAGGCACAGGTAGATGTTGCCAACAATACCTATTATGAAGAAATTCATGCCAAAGCAAAAGCGGAAGGCAAATCATACGTAACCGTAGCACAGATCGGTGGTCTGGAATGCGGAAAATGCCACTATTAATTTACGAATTACGATTTAAGAATTACGATTTACGATTTGATCTTCCTGAGATTTAATTAAAACGAAAAGATTCACAATGGAAAATAAAAATAAATACTGGAAAGGCTTAGAAGAGTTAAACCGCGATCCTAAGTTTTTACAAAACAAAAAGAATGAATTCGGTGAAGGCATTCCTCTCGAGGAGGTGCTGACCGAACAGGATGGTGAGCTTACTTCCAACAGAAGGGACTTCCTGAAATACTTTGGTTTCAGTGTTTCTGCAGTTGCCCTGGCTGCCTGTAACAAAGCCCCGGTAAAAAATGCCATTCCATATATTATAAAGCCCGAAAACATTACTCCGGGCATTCCTAATTTTTACGCGACAACAACCGATACCGGTGTCAGCATTCTTGTTAAGACCCGTGAAGGCCGTCCGATCAAAATTGAAGGAAATACAGAATCACCTGTATATAAAGGTGCAGTTGGTGCAGTAGAACATGCTTCACTCCTTGGCCTTTATGACAATGAGCGTTTTAAGAACGCCATGGTGGAAGGAAAAGAATCTGACTGGGCTACACTTGATACCAAAGTTAAGGCAGGTCTTGCAAAATCCAGAAATATCCGTATCGTTTCAGGAACCATCAACAGCCCTACTACCAAAAAAGCTATTGAAGAGTTTGCTGCGAAATACCCTGGAACCAAACATGTTGTTTACGAAGCCGTTTCAAGTTCAGCAATTGTTGAAGCCAACCAGAAATCATTCGGAAAGGCTGTAATTCCATCTTATCGTTTTGACAATGCAAAAGTGATCGTTGGTTTTGGTGCCGATTTCCTTGGCTCATGGCTGTCAGGTGTGGAATACACAAAACAGTGGGTTAAGAACAGGAAACCAACTCCTGAAAACCCGACAATGAGCCGTCATATCCAGTTTGAAACCAACCTTTCAGTAACAGGTTCATGCGCGGATGTACGTTTCCCGATCAAACCTTCAGCCGAAGGCGTGATCCTGGTAAGCTTATACAACCAGATCGCAAAACTTGCAGGTGCTGCTCCCCTTTCTTCTCTTCCTAATATTGAGTTTCCGCTAAACTCTGTGGAAATGACTGCCAAGGAATTATGGAATGCAAAAGGTGCTTCACTTGTGGTTTCAGGATCAAATGATCTGAACAACCAGTTGCTGGTCAATGCTATCAACAGTATGCTGGGCAATATTGGTTCAACAGTTGATCTGGATAACCACTCCAACTTTAAGAACAACAACGATGCTGCTTTTGAAGCATTTGTTGCTGAAATGAACAATGGCGGAGTTGATGCTGTTATCTTCTACAATTCAAATCCTGCATACAGCTATTATAATGCAAAACGTTTCGAAGACGGACTTGCAAAAGTGGCGCTGACCATTTCTACATGCCGTTCGGAAGATGAAACCGGAATGAAATGTAAATACATTGCTCCGGATAACCATTACCTTGAGTCATGGAACGATGCTGAACCTAAAGCAGGTTATTTCAGCTTTACACAACCGACTATTTCTCCCGTTTTCACTACCCGCCAGGCTCAGGAAAGCTTCCTGACATGGGCCGGAAATGACAAAGACTTTTATACTTACCTTACAGAAAACTGGAAAGGTACATTGAGCGGAGAGGCCTGGAACAAGAGCCTCCACGACGGCTTTTATGCAACATCTGAAAAAACAGCACAGCGTTATACAGCGGCTGCACTTCCGGGTGATATCGTTAATGCAGCTTACCAGTCTTATACTTCTTCAAAAGATAAAATTGAAGTGGCGCTGTACAGCAAAATTTCTATGCTGGATGGAACCAATGCCAATAATCCATGGCTTCAGGAATTGCCTGATCCGATCTCAAGGGTTTGCTGGGACAACTATGCTGCCATTGGAAAAGCAACTGCCGACAGGCTTGATGTAAAAGACGGCGACCTCGTGAAAGTTTCCGGCAAAGGATATATGATCGAAGCTTTACCGGTGCTTGTGCAGCCAGGTCAGGCCAACAATACTGTTTCCATTGCAGTAGGTTACGGTCGTACCAGCGGAGGAAAAGTTGCGAAAAACGTTGGAAAAAATGCATATGGTTTTGCAAGCTATAAAGGCACTGCTGTATGTTATAACTCAGCAGAGATCACAGTAGAAAAAACTTCAGGTGATTATGAGCTTGCACAAACACAAACTCACCATACCATTGAAGGAAGGAACCTGATCCGCGAAGCTTCTTTGCAGGATTATATCAAGGATCCTAAAGCAGGTAACCACGAAGATGCACATATCATCTCCCTCTGGGCTGAGCGCGATGGCAAAGGTCACAAATGGGGAATGGCTATCGACCTGAATGCATGTACAGGTTGCGGAGCATGTGTGGTAAGCTGTAGCGCTGAAAACAACGTTCCTGTTGTTGGAAGAAAAGAGATCCTGAAAAGCCGTGAAATGCACTGGATCCGTATCGACCGTTATTATTCATTCAAAGACAAGAAGGATGGCAAAAAAGCAACCATGGACAAAGGGTTTGCAAGCAGCTTCCTGTTGCCTGAAGATGAAGCAGCCATTGATTACGGAAAGGATTCATCAACCGATTTTGAAAATGTACGCGTAACCTTCCAGCCGGTAATGTGCCAGCAGTGCGGTCACGCTCCATGCGAAACTGTTTGTCCGGTTCTTGCAACCGTTCACAGTGCAGAGGGGCTGAACCATATGGCTTACAACCGTTGTGTTGGAACACGTTATTGCGCAAATAACTGCCCGTTTAAGGTTAGACGTTTCAACTGGTTTAAATACCGTGAGAACGACGAGTTTGATTTCTATATGAACAACGATCTTGGACGTATGGTGATCAACCCTGACGTAACAGTACGTTCACGTGGTGTAATGGAAAAATGCTCTTTCTGCGTTCAGCGTATCCAGGCTGGTAAACTGATGGCCAAAATGGAGAACCGCAAGCTGAAAGACGGAGATATCCAGACTGCATGTTCATCGTCATGCCCTGCAGATGCTATTGTATTTGGTGACATGAACGATCCGAACAGTGAAATCTCCAAACTCTTCAAAAACGAACGTAGTTATGTGATGCTTGAAGAGTACAACGTTCAGTCTTCAGTGAAATACATGACTCAGATCCGTAATGTGGACGAGTCACTGGCTAAGGCTCCAAAGACCGAAGGTCATGGCGAACACAAAAAAGAAAATGTACATGAAGGCGCTGAGCACCATTCATAAATCAATTAAGAACAGGAATTAAAAATTAACCATACATGTCATACGAATCCTCAATAAGAGAACCATTAGTAATCGGTGGAAAGACATATTCAGATGTCACCAACGACATCCTGCGTCCGCTTGAGCAGAAAGCCTCAAAAGCCTGGTGGTTTGGTTTTACACTTTCGGCCATTGTACTTGGCGTCTGGATTTTTGCCACAACCTATACCATGGTAGTTGGTATCGGTGCCTGGGGGCTTAACAAAACTGTTGGTTGGGCATTTGATATCACCAACTTCGTATTCTGGGTGGGTATTGGTCACGCCGGTACGCTTATCTCTGCAGTATTGTTATTGTTCCGTCAGAAATGGAGGATGTCAATCAACCGTTCTGCTGAAGCGATGACCATCTTTGCTGTAATCTGCGCAGCTTCCTTTATCCTTTCACATATGGGTCGTCCATGGGTGGCTTACTGGCCAATCCCATTGCCAAATGCATTTGGTACACTCTGGGTAAATTTCAACTCTCCTCTTGTATGGGACGTATTTGCGATCTCTACATACTTCTCTGTTTCACTGGTGTTCTGGTATTGCGGACTTATCCCCGATATCGCTTCTATCCGTGACAGGGCAACTACAAAGATCCGCAGGTTCGCCTACAACTTCCTTTCAATGGGATGGAATGGTTCTGCACGCACCTGGTACCGTTACGAGGTCATCTCCCTGATCCTTGCAGGTATCTCTACCCCACTCGTATTCTCAGTTCACTCGATTGTATCCATGGACTTTGCCACTTCACTGGTTCCGGGATGGCATACCACGATCTTCCCTCCTTATTTCGTTGCGGGTGCAATCTTCTCCGGATTCGGAATGGTACTTACCCTGCTTGTTGTTGGTCGTGTAGTTTTAAAACAGGAAGAATACATCACCATGGGTCACCTTGATGCAATGTGCCGCGTTGTCATGCTTACAGGTACAATGGTGGGTCTGGCTTATATTACAGAGTTCTTTGTAGCTGCATACTCAGCCGTTGAATACGAACAATACGCATTCCTCAACCGTGCTTCAGGACCATACTGGTGGAGCTATTGGACAATGATGACCTGTAACCTGATCGCACCCCAGATCTTCTGGTCGAAATGGGCGCGTTCAACACCATGGTTCATTTTTGTGATGTCTATCATTGTAAATATCGGAATGTGGTTCGAACGTTTTGTAATTATCGTGACTTCATTGCACCGTGATTTTGTTCCTTCAAGCTGGACAATGTATACTCCAACCATTACTGAAGTTGCAATCCTCATCGGATCATTCGGATTGTTCTTCACACTGTATTTCCTTTTCTGCCGCTATTTGCCAACCATCAACATGGCTGAGATCAAATCAATCATTGTAACCAAACAAGGTGAGCATCATGCCCACGAACTGGAAGCTTCTGTAAACTCAAATGCCAAGAAAGGAGACGTTATTCATGGATAATAAAATGCTGCTGGGGATCTACGACAACCCCGATTCAACATACAGTGTAACCGAGAAACTGATGCACGACGGATATGATGTGCATGATGTTTACTCTCCTTTTGCGATCCATGGTATGGAACGTTTACTGAGGGTAAAACGCACACGCCTTACAATTGCCGCTTTCTGTTTTGGAATGCTTGGTGTAGTAAGCGCACTCAGCCTGATGAGTTATGCTGGTTTTTTCGACTGGCAGATCAATATCGGTGGAAAACCATCTATGCATATCCCGACTTATATTCCTATCACTTTTGAGATGGGTATCCTCTTTACCGCATTCGGAATGGTGGGATGCTTCTTTATCGTAAACAGGATGTTCTGGGGACGTAATACCGATGTAATGGATGTGCGTGTTACAGATGATCGTTTTGTGATCGCTGTGAATATCCATGAAAATAAAACCGACATCAGGGCCCTGGAAAATATTTTCGTTTCGGGTGGTGCTCTGGAAGTAAGAGAAAGGATCAAAGAAATTTAATTATGAAGAAAACATTATATACACTGGTAACTCTGGCTGGTATTGCCACGCTGTTCAGCGCCTGCAGCGCGGGTGGTGATAATCCGGGAACAGAATATGCTCCGAACATGTATGTATCGTTCGCCTATGAGCCGTTCTCACAGCTTGCTGAAAAACCAAATACCATTAACAAGTATGGCATGAACATGCGCCTTCCTGTTGAGCATACCATAGCACGCGGACAGCTTGATTTCGCTACCTACCATATGGAAAAGTCGAATGAGAATTATGAGGCTTCTGCAGCGTGGAAAAATCCGGTACCGAATACGGCTTACAATATTGCAGAAGGAAAGCGTCTTTATAATATCAACTGTACTCCTTGTCACAATGAAGATGGCAACGGAAAAGGCACAATCGTAGCTGATGGCAAATTCCCTCAGGTACCTGCTTACAGTGATCGTCTTCCAACCATCAATGAAGGAAAAGCATTTTATTCCATCACTCACGGAAAGAACCTGATGGGTGCTTACGGAACTGTTCTTGCTCCAATGCAGCGCTGGCAGGTGATCCGTTATATCTATTCGATGACAGGTGGTGCTAAAACTGCGACTGCATCTGCCGATTCAACAACAAAATCTTCCAACTAAAAAATTACACGAACAAATGGGACATCATACAGACGTTCAGATCAGAGAAGACAAATATCAATTCACAGATAAGGCTAAGCGATTAACCTTCATCCTGATGGGTGTTGGATTGTTGATGACGATTCTCGGATACTTCATGTACCACCCGCATATTGAAGGATTCACCGACGAACAGTTGCATCATTTACCGATGAAACGTTTATTGGGCAGCCTCTTCTTCAACGGGTATTTTGCCTTTATTATTTCGGCCTGTTCACTGGCTTTCCTTGCCATTAACAAGCTTTCCAATGCAGGATGGTATGTGGCTGTGAGCCGTATCTTCAGTGCACTTACCGCTTACATGGGTATCGGTGCCATCATCCTGTTCCTGATCCTTGTTTTCGGGATCTCTACTATTTACCATTGGGCCCACGACGGTGTAATGGAAAGTGATCCGATCCTGATGAAGAAAACATGGTACCTGAATAAACCATTCTTCTTCTCGCGTTTTGTGATCTTTACAGCATTCTGGACCTGGTGTGCATTCATGCTCCGCAAATGGTCGCTTCAGGAAGATGAGCTTTCTAAAGGAATCAGGGATACCACTTTTTTCGACAAATCATTCCGCCTTTCAGCCGCATTTATGTTCATTTTCGCTTTCTCTTTCTCCATGTTTGTATGGGATATGGCTATGAGCATTGATGCACATTGGTACTCTACCATCTTCACGCTTTACAATTTCGGCAGCGGATGGGTTAGTGCACTTACCATTGTTTACCTGTTTGTTCATTACCTGCGTGGAAAAGGTCATCTTAACATTGTAACCGATGAGCACGTTCATGATCTTGGAAAATGGATGTTTGCCGTTTCCATGTTCTGGAGCTATATGTGGGTTGCTCAGTTCCTCCTTATCTGGTACGCAAACATTCCTGAAGAGGTTGCTTATTATGCTCCACGTTTGTTCGGAAGCTATAAAATGGCATTCTACTTCAACCTTACCATGAACTTTGCGGTTCCGTTCTTTATCTTCATGTCGCGCAGGACCAAACGTAACGTAAACGTTGGTTATTTTGTGGGAGCATGTATCCTCCTCGGTCACTGGAACGATATGTATTATATGGTAATGCCGGGTGCGATGAACCTCGCTACAGCTATTACTGAGCATAACCCTACCGGAATGATCGAAGTACCTTCACAGGGCTGGGGTATGATGGAGATCGGTAGCGGATTATTGTTTGCCGGGCTTTTCCTTTTTGTAGTAAAAAATGCACTCAGCAAAGCCAACCTCTACCCAACCAAACATCCTTATATCATCGAAAGTGCTTTGCACGATACCGGTGTTTAATTGATAACCTATTTAAAGAAAAGGCTTCCGGAAGGAGGCCTTTTTTGTTTTGTAGGCAACCATCTCAGAGGTCAGGAATTTACGATGCCTATCTGGGGCTTCCCATGAAGGATGCACTATTAGTCTATGAACTAAAAAGAGGTATTTTCTTCGCTTACCTTCATGGTCGCGTGCTCCGCTGTATCTCCTACGCTGCGCTTCGGAGGATGCCGCTGCTCCCGCTAAGCCGGCATTCTGCTTTAATTGGCATTTCTAATAAAGAGATCGGTTCTTAGATTAATAAGGATTGACTAACTTCGATGGTAAGAATCTGGAATTATAAGCTGATTATGGAATTTAAATGGAAGACAATTTTCTATACGACGAAATTATTTGACGGCAATAACAAGTTAATTGGTTCATTTAATCTTAGTGAACGGAAAACAATTAAGCTTGGCGAGTATGAGATCAGCTCAAATGGCTTTTATACTTATTACATAAAGGACAATAACAGCTCGATAATTCATGTAAATATAGACCCGATGGCCCAATCATTGACACTAGATTCCGATAAATATAGCTTTACCAATGAAAGTCGTTCACATTCTTATCTTCATGTCGGTAAGACGGTTGTTGCCAGTTGCTATACAGAGAATGGGTTGTTCAATCCAAAAGGCGCATTTACATTTCAGGAAAATTTTAAACACAAACTAATTCTCGCTTATTGCCTTTTAGTCCTGAGGCAGGTAGTAAAAAATAGAGGTGGAGAATAGAGATGCTATGAAATGAAGGTCAATCCTCAAGTCTCTAACATTTCTCCAACGCCTGCTTCAAATCATCAAGAATATCCTCCTCTTTCCAGCACAGTGGGATCCGAAGCTTGGAATTCACGTGACTTGAAGTCGCGGCCGCACTGACCCTATAGTGAGTCGTATTAATTTAAATCATACCAACATGGTCAAATAAAACGAAAGGCTCAGTCGAAAGACTGGGCCTTTCGTTTTAATCTGATCGGCACGTAAGAGGTTCCAACTTTCACCATA
>JADMIO011356644.1_pt1 | contig 111339 bp, 93 predicted proteins | sample 8958161 | NCBI WGS metagenome assembly JADMIO01 (sample SAMN16585339, study PRJNA669376) | soil metagenome | isolation source: Crop rotation soil | place: USA: Cullars Rotation, Alabama | collected 2011 | reverse complement strand
GCCGCGACTTCAAGTCACGTGAATTCCAAGCTTCGGATCCCACTGTGCTGGAAAGAACAGCGGGTTCAACGCTTACGCTTGCGAACACCGTGGGCGGGGCTGGAACGCTTACCACAGCGGGCGCGGGCAAGGTGCTGCTCACGGGGACGGCGAGCACCGGCGGCATTTCAGTAGGCGCCGGGTCGACGCTGCAGGTGGGTAATGGGGCGGCCGCGGGGTCGATCGGATCGGTGCCGCTGGTGGTCAACGGGACTCTGGCGTTCAACCGGCCGGACACGATCACGTTGAATAATGTTCGCTCGGGAACCGGCACGATTCAGCAACTGGGAGCGGGTCTCCTGGTGCTGGGCGGCACTTCCAGCGGGGCGATCGGGTTGACGCTGACTGCTGGGTCGGCCCGTGTCGGGGGCAGCGGGGGCCTGGGTACCGGCGCGGTGTCACTTGCCGCGGGGACTTCGCTGGATCTCAACGGGTTCAATGCGACGATCGGCACGCTTTCGGGCGCGGGCATCATCGATAATGTCTCGGCCGGCGGGAGTGTGACGCTGACCATCAATCAGGCCGGCGCTTCCACCTTCACCGGGACGATCAAGAACACCACCGGACAGGTGGCGCTGGTGAAGACCGGGAATGGTGCACTGACGCTGACAGGCTCCAATCCGCTCACAGCGGATGTGCAGATCAATGGCGGAAACCTGACGATCGCCAACAACAATGCCGTGGGTTCAGGCAAGATTCACCTCAACACGGCGACGGGCCTGACGTTCGCGGATGGCATCAACATACCGAACAATATTGTACTGGAGGGGGTGGGCGGTGCGGCGGATAACACGAATTCACTGGGGTCGGCGACGCTTTCGGGCAATATCACCATGGCGGATCCGAATGTGAACGCCCAGATGCGGCTTTCGGCGGGAACAGCCGGCAGCCTCACGCTGCTGGGACATGTCACCGTGCCGGCAACCTATGCGAATATTGATAACACCTCCACCCAGACGACGTTCACGCCGATCGTCATGATCACGCGCGGCACGTTTATCTTTGCAGGAAACTCCTCGCTGGATTCGGGCCCGATCTTCTGGTTCGGGCGGCAGGCGAATTCGACGGCGGACATCACCTTCAAAGACAATTCGACGTTTATCGGGCGTGCGACGGGCACGGCGGCCAACCTGGGCGGCAACACCGGCCAGGCAACCACGGCCGTGACGATGACCGTGCAGGATCATGCGTTCCTGAACATTGGCCGGGATGATGTGAACAACAAGAACGGTGTCAGCCTGTTTGACCTGAATGCCGGTGCTGCGGGGACCGCGACGACGCTGAACCTCAATGGCGGCACAATGGCGCTGCGCGGGTTCTCCAAATCAAGCGGCGGCACCACGACGGTGAACTTTAATGGCACGACGTTGCTGGTTGGTGACAACAATGGTGACTTCCTCACCACCTACACCGGGACGGCGAATATCGGCACAGGCGGGTTGAAGATTGTTGATAATGGATTTTCCATTGGCTTCAACCAGCCGCTGACGGGGCTGACGGGCGATGGTGGGATCACCAAGACCGGGACCGGCAGCCTGACGATTTCTGGTGCGGCTACCTACACAGGTCCCACGGTTTTGACCGGCGGCCTGCTCACGTTCAATAACAACGCGCATTCGGCGGGCACGATTTCTGGTACCGGGTCGGTGTTCGTTGATGCCGGTAGCTCGCTGGTTTCCGATGGCATTCGCGGGGACAACCTGCAGGTGATCGGCCCGGTGACGATCCGTGCGAACGGCGGCGCGACCGGGGCGAGCCAGGTGAACTCGCTGACGATTGCGGGGTCGACCGGCGCATGGTCGGGCAAGCTGGACATCAATAACAATGCATTGATTGTGCATGCGGCAAGCGGCGCAGCGCAAACGACGCTGATCGCGCAGCTCAAGGACCAGATCGCCCAGGGCAGCGCGAACAACTGGACGGGTAACGGCATCACGAGCTCTACGATTTCGGGCCTCAACGGGACAACCAGCACCTACGTGATGGCGGTTGCGGATGCCGGGGACCTGGGCCTCACGAGCTATCGCGGCCAGACGGGGCTGGATGCGAACACGACGATCGTGGTGCAGGCACACGTTGGTGATGCGACGCTGGACAGCAAGGTGGACTCGTTCGACCTGAATGTGCTGGCAGCGCATTGGCAGCTCAACGTGCCCGGCAGCGGTCTCACCGGCCCGGCGCTCTGGTCCTCCGGCGACTTCACCGGCGACGGGAAGGTGGATGCGTTTGATCTGAACGTGCTGGCGGCCAACTGGCAATTCGGCACGGGCGGGGGGCTGGAGGCGGCGCTGGCGTCTTTCCCGATCTTCGGCGGGGCTGCAGCTGTGCCGGAGCCGGCGAGCCTGGCGTTGCTGGCGATCGGAGGCGCGGCAGTGCTGGGTCGACGCCGGCGGAGATAATTGTGCATTGAATGAGTAATTGAGACCCTTCGCGAGCGCATGAGTGAACCCATATGGTCGGTTCACTCATGCGTCCCTTTTTTTGGTGGGGTGATGGCGCTGAATAAGCTTCAGGAGCGTGCTGCAATGTCGCTGTGGGCGCTGCATTGAAGTAGTATCGCATCGCGCGTTTCCAGCGATGGGTCGAGGAGGTTCCCAGATGTCCGCACGTAGACGAATGACCTGCAAGGTTCTCATCGCGGCTGCCTGCCTTTTTGGTGCTTCGCGGGCGGTTGCCGATGTTGAGCAATTGCAGAAGGCGTTTCAGACGCCGCCGGATGATGCGCGCATGATGGCGCGGTGGTGGTGGTTTGGGCCTGCGGTGACGAAGCAGGGGATTGAGGGGGAGTTGAAGGCGATGAAGGCAGGGGGATTTGGCGGGGTGGAGCTTCAGCCGACGTATCCGTTGGCGCTGGATGGGCCGAACGGGGAGGGGCAGATCAAGAATTTGAAGTTGATGTCGCCGGAGTTTCTGCAGATAGTTGGCCATGCGGCTGCCACGTGCAAAGAGCTTGGGCTGCGATTTGATTTGACGCTGGGGAGCGGGTGGCCGTATGGCGGGCCGCAGTTTTCGGCAAGCGAAGGGGCAGGGCGGCTGGAGACGCAGGTGGTGCAGGCGCCGGCGGGGGCGACGGCGATAGCAGTGCCGGCGCTGCAGGCTGGGCGGTCGGTGATTGTGGCATTTGCCGGGCCGGCGGGGGTTGTGGGCGGTGGGGGCCGGCGCGGTGGTGGGGGTGGGGGAGGTGGCAATGCGGACGTTCGCAATCTGAAAGAAGTGCCGGTGGCGAACAACACGATTCAGCTGCCTGCGAACTTCAAGGGGGGCGAGGTGGTGCTGTTTCTTTCCGGGCGCACGGGAATGCAGGTGAAGCGGCCGGCGTTTGGCGGCGAGGGGCTGGTGATTGATCATCTTTCTGCGAAGGTGGTGGACAAATTCATCAGGGAAATTGCGGAGCCGGAGTTGAAGGCGTGCGGCGCGAACACGCCTTATGCGATTTTTTGTGATTCGCTGGAGGTGGGAGGGGAAAACTGGACGGATGATTTTCTGGCGGAGTTTCAGAAGCGGCGGGGGTACGATCTCAGGCCGCTGCTGCCGGCGTTATTGGGGAATCTGGGGGATCGGACGGATGATATCCGTCACGATTATGCGCAGACTGTGACCGATGTTTTTAATGACAACTTCAATGCGAAGTTTGCGGCGCTGGCGAAGAAGTACAACACGCGGTTCCGCATCCAGGGATATGGCTCACCGCCGGCCGCTCTGTTTTCGTATGCGTTTGCGGATTTGCCTGAGGGGGAGGCGGGTGGGAATGGGAATTGGCGGTCGTTTCGTTCCACGCGCTATGCGGCGTCTGCGAGTCACCTGTTGGGGAAGCCGGTGACGAGTTCGGAGACGTTTACGTGGCTGCACCAGGCGCCGTTCCGTGCGACGCCGCTGGATATCAAGGGGCAGGCGGACACGGAATTTCTGGATGGCATCAACCAATTTATCTGTCACGGATGGCCGTATACGGGCAATGGGGCGAGCTATCCGGGGTGGAGTTTTTACGCAGCGGCGGTTTTTGATGACAAGAACCCGTGGTACATAGCGATGCCGGAAATAAATAATTACATAGCGCGCACGAGCCACCTGCTTCGCGAGGGGAGGCCGGCGAACCAGGTGGCGTTGTATATGTCCGATGCGGATGTGTGGTCTCGCGCGACGACGGCGTTCTCGTCGATGGATCAGACGTGGCGCGGGCTTTCGGGTGTCGCGGCAAGTCTGCTGGATGCGGGGTATACGTTCGATGGTGTTGATGATGGGATGCTGGCGCTGAAGGGCGCGATCGTGCCTGGGATTGCGGGCAATCCTGCGAGTGCGCCTGGTGCGCTTGTGTTCGGGGATGTTCATTACAAGGCGGTGGTTTTGCCTCGCGTGGAACAGATGCCTCTTGCGACGGCGGAGAAGCTTGAGGCGTTTGCGAAAGCCGGGGGGATTCTGGTGACGATTGGCGCTGCGCCGTCGCAGGTGCCGGGGTATAAGGCTACTGCGGAGGATCAGGAGAAGCTGAAGGGGATTATGCAGCGGCTGTTTAAGGAGGAGGGCGCGCCGGGGATTGTTGTGGAAACGGAGGGGGGTTTTGCGGAGGCGGTCGCGGCGAAGATGCCGCCGGATTTGCGGCTGGATTCTGCGATAACGGGCATTGGTCATGTGCATCGGCATATCGATGGGGGGGAGTTGTATTTTGTGGCGAATACCAACAATCAGAAGCAGACGGTGAAGGCGACGTTTGCCAATGCCGGGTTGCAGAAGGCGGAAGAGTGGGATCCGCTGACGGGGAGTGTGCGCGCACTTGTGGCGGGTGACAACACGCTTTCGCTGGAGTTGGAGCCGTATGGTTCGACGTTTGTTTTGTGGACGAACCGTGTGCTGCCGGCGGCAGTTGCGGCGGCGGATGCGGTGAAGATCGATCTTTCGAGTGGCTGGTCGCTTGCGATTGATGGTAAGACGATTCCGCTGGAGAAGCTGGAGTCGTGGACAGAGCTGCCGAACCTGCAGAATTTTTCGGGGACTGCGGCGTATGAGCGGAAGCTCACGCTTACTTCCGAGCAGGCACAGGCTGCGTTGTCGCTGAAGTTTTCGAATGGTCCGCGTCAGCCGCAACAGGCGCCGGGGGGCCGTGGCCGCGGGGGCGGGCAGGGTTTTGCGGCGAATCTCGAAGCGCCGGTTCGTGATGCGGCGGTGGTGACGATCAATGGCAAGCGTGCAGGTGCCGCGTGGTGTCCGCCTTACGAGGTGGAACTCGCGGGCCTTCTGAAGGCGGGGGAGAACACGGTTCGAATTGAGGTGGCGAACACGGCGGTGAATTACCTGGCGAAGGCGGGATTTCCGAACTACAACTACCAGGCGGTGAACCAGCAGTATGGGAATCGCTTCCAGCCGCAGGGGACGCAACTGTACGCGCAGCCGCTTCCGTCCGGGATCATTGGGAGTGTTGAGCTGTTGTCTACGAAATGATGGCAGTGGGTGGGAGAGGCGCGGCGGGCTGCAGGTGGAGAGTTAATTGATCCACATGGGCAGGAGCAGTTGTGCTTCTTCGCGCGGGGTCAGTTCGGCGCGAAGGGCGGCTTCGGCCTCCTGGATCGCTTGCTGGGCTGATTTTCTGGCGGCACGGAAGGCTTCGAGCTTTTCGCGCAGTTGATCGGGCGGGGTTTCTCGCGCCATGAGGGATTCCAGAAGGTCCTCGCGTGATTTCATGACGCCATCCCACACCATGGGGTTGCCATACCAGGCGAGTTTTGCGGCGATCCATTGCTCCACGCGCGGCTTCAGAACGGCTTTGCGGGCTTCGTCGTCGCCGGCGATGGATTGCAGAACGATGTCGGACAAGGAGATCCGGGGGCCGGGGGGGCCGTGCGGTTTCCTGCCCGGCCATTCGTCGAAATCGTGCCAATCGGCGTGCATCGGCTTGAGCTGGCCGTCCACGCCCATGCTTAGAGCGTCTCCTTCGGCGACGGTGAGAGAGGCTTCGCCGTTGCGTTCGACTTGCACCTGGCCTTTGAAGACGTGCACTTCGTTCTGTTTTCCAGTGATGAGTCCGAATTCTGTTCCGAGGTCGACGACGCGCCAGACGGGGGACGCGACGCAGAAGCCTTTCGCCTCCGCTGGCACGGTCGCCACGAGCCGGCCACTGCGGCAATACGTTTCCATGGGGGAGCGCAGTTCAAATTCGGAAGGGCCCTGGAAGGAGACGGTGGCGCCGCTGTTGAAGCGCACATCCACGGTGCCTCGGCGAAGGTTCCACCAGCCGGTGGCCATGGGGGATCCTTGTCCGGCGGGGCCGGGGCCTTCCCATTCGGCGTTGAGAGCGCGGCTCACGATGGCTACGCGCGGCGGCACGTCGCTGTGGTTCCACCAGACGACGCCGGCGACGGTCAGTCCCACTGTTATCAGTATCGCTGCTGCGGCGGCGATCCAGCGCGTCCTCTTTGTTCTATGGGTTGGGACTGCGCGGGTGGGGATCGGGGCGTGGCTCACGTCGTCGAGGCGCTGGCGATCTTTTGCGGCCATGGCGACGCCCGCGGAATCTGTGATGATCCGCACGTAGGTTTGGCGCATTTCTTCCGAGTGGCGGAGGAGCGATTCCAGGCGGGCCTTGCTTGCGTCATCCAGCTGCCCATCGAGGGCGGCGCTGACGAGTTCCATTAATTCGGCCTTGTCGGCGTTCATGCCACGTCTCCGGCGAGGCGCAGGTTCACGCATTCATGGAGGCTTTTGCGCATGCGATGAAGGGCTTTGTAGGCCGCTTCGAGGGATCGGCCGTTTTTTGCGGCGGCGCCTTCGACTGATGCGCCCTGTTCGTAGCGGGCCAGCAGAAGTTCGCGGTCGCGCGGGGGGAGTTTTCTCATGCAGGTTGCGAGGGCTTCGTGGCGGGGATCGACCTCGGCCTGCAGGGCGCCTGCAGTCTGGGCGAGCATTTCAAGGAGGTCGTCGTTGAAGACGACCTTGGCGCGGGCGAAGCTGGTGCGTGCCGCCCGCACACGCCAGTAGGCGATGCGGAATGCCCAGGCGGCGAAGTCGGTTCCGGGGACAAATTCATCAAACTTTTCGCAGATGATCTCGCAGGTTTCCTGCAGCAGGTCCTCGGCATCCTGTGCGTGTGGGACCAGCGTGTGGATATAGGCGAGAACGCGGCGCTCGTGGCTTGCCAGGAGGCTGACGAGGAGTTTGCGTTTCTCGATTTCGTGCATGTCGACTGCGGCCATGGTCTGGTTCACGCGGAAAAGAAAAAAAGGGTCGGCCAGCCAACGCCGGCCGACCCCTGAGGAAGAAGGCTCGATTCAGCAGGGGCGCGCGTTATTCCAGCAGCCCCTGAGTCACCAGCACCGCCTCCTGGCGAACGGTGACAACGGCTTTAAGGTCATCCTGGGCTTTGCTCAGTTCGCCTTGCTTGGCCTTGCGGGCGTCACGCAGTGCGGCGACTTTTTGCTTGAGCACTTCGGGCGTGGTGGCGGTGTCCTGTACCGCGATGTTGAGGGCGCCGGCGGCAACTGCGACCGGATTGTTCTGATCGACCTGTGCCTGGAACCCTCCGCCTCCGCCGCCTCCTCCTCCGCCGCCGGGACCACCACCGCCGCCGCCGCGGCCACCGCGACCGCCGAAGCCGCCGAAACCGCCACGGCCGGCACCGGCCTGGAGTTGCTGCTGGGCGGTCAGGACGGCCTTGATCTTGGGTTCAAGGACTTTCCATTCATCATCGGAAGCGCCCATGGTTTGTTTCATCTGGTCGAGGCGGTTCTGCATCATCTGCTGCTGGAACTGGGCGGGGTCGAAATTGCCGCCGCCGCCTCCGCCGCCAAATCCGCCGGCCCCGCCACCGCCACCGCCCCCACCTCCTCCGCCACCCTGGGCGAGCAGCATTGCCGGGGAAGCCATCATTGCCACCACCGCCGCCATCATGATCCGTTTCATAGGAGATCTCCAGAAAACCAGCGCGACACGTTGGAACTGACTTGGCGCGCTGTGCCGCGACCTGCGCGCCGGCTTGTCCGCATCAGCGGACGGACCTTATGGTAATACCGCCGAGGAGATCGGTTGTGACAAAAAATCTGGTGCGGCTGACTGGCGGTAAGCCCCCCAACGGTGGCACGCGTGTGCCGGATTGACTGTGTACGCTTCAACTCGCGGTTGCGGCTGCACTTAGTAAACTTGGTAAGTGCTCTGGGGTCGCTTATAGCCGTTCTGCAAGGTCCTGCTGGCGCTGCCGTTCTGTGGCTTTTTTGAGGGTGCGCTTCTCCCACCAGGTCAGCGAGTGCAATCCCTTTTCCTTTACCTTGGTGAGGATCGCATCGATTTTGGCTTGTTCCACTTGGTCCGCCCGCGCCTTCTTCCGCAGCGCTGACCCGAACCATTTGCTCCTGAGCGACTTCTTCCGGACCAGCGGTTTGTCCGTATCCATATAGTTGTACGCAGGCGCATCATCTTCATCCATCACTCCCGGACCTGCCGCCGCCAGCATCTGCCGCCGCCGGAAGCAGTCCGCAAAGATCAGCGCCCACACAATCATTGCCAGCAGGCGATCCATTGTGTTCGTCCCCCCGTTTATTAAGGCCAGGAAGAAGAACGGCACCGCGCCGACCATCCCCGCCATGCACGTAATCATCGTCGCCCGCCACTGCCCGAGCTTGGGCCAGAGGATCGATTGCCAGATCAGTCCCCCGTCGAACCAATAGCACGGGAACAGATTGATGATCGCCACTGCCGCGCTGCAGATCATCGCCTTCGACAGCATGAAGTTGACCACCAGTGGCGCGCTGCTCGTGACGGCCACCATCACTGGCCGGAATGGATCAAACTCGAACCAATAGCCAATTGCCGAGTTTGGCAAAAGCAGCGCCGCCACCAGGCAAACTGTACCCAGCACCACCGTAAAGATGTTCCCGCCAATGTTCGCCACGAACACCGCCCATGGCGTCCGCGGACTTGTCGGTGCCACCATGCCCCCAAGCGTCCAGACCACCCACTCCCAGTGATTTCCTCCGACCATCTGTGAGAAGATCCGGTGCCCCCATTCGTGAAACAACACCACCGCCAGCATCACCGCAATGTTCACGGGAATCAGGTAGACCGGCGCATGCGTCCGCATCAGATCGATCGAATCAAACAGAGATATCAGCAGGAACCAGAAATGCAGCCGGATATACAGCCCGGGCGATTTGAAAATCGGCACCGACATCTGCAGCAGCGCCGCCGGGTTCGCCATGTACCCATGCATCTGCTCCCGCCCCGGATTATAGTCGCGATCATTCCAGCCCATGTTGATTCATCCCTGCCGGTAGGGGGCCTCACGCCACTCCAACGGCATCTGCCGCGGGCTGACTGTTCCCCAGAAGATATCTTAACAGCGTCGCGATCGTTTTTGCGTCCACAATTCGATTTTCACGAATGAGCGTCATTGCCTGCCCGGGTGAGACGCGTTCCACTTTGATTTGTTCGTTGTCTTCCAGGTCTTGTGCTCCGGCGCTGAGGCCGTGTGCGATGAAGGCGTACATCTTTTCCGTCAGGATGCCTGGGGAGGTGTAGAACCAGCCGAAGGGCTCGATTCGGGCGGCGGTGTAGCCGGTTTCTTCGGTGAGTTCGCGGCCGGCGCAGAGTGCCGGGTCTTCGGGGGAACCATCGGCTTTCCGCTCGAGGGTTCCGGCAGGCAGTTCGAGGAGTTCTTGAAATACGGTGTGGCGGCGGTTCCTGATCATCACGATATCGCCATTGTCTGCCACGGGGAGAATGATCACTGCGCCTGGGTGGAGGCAGACTTCGCGGGTGCGTTCCTTGCCGGAGTTGGTTCTGACCGTCCGCAGCACCAGTTCCACCCGCTCCCCTTTATAGATCACCTGGTCGCCGGGCACTTCCCCCAGGACCGCTGTTTCGCCTAGTTCCATTCGTACCGCTCCAACACTTGTGCCCTTGCGATCATAGAACCAGCCCCCGGTCTTGGCCACTCGTCCGCGAATATCCTGCTTTTTCCCTGCAGGTGCCAAAGTCGCCCCCGCTGCCGTCCGATAGCTATCAGGTCAGCCGCTGATCGCAGCCGACTGCCTGAAGGCTCCGAGCGGCAGCAAATTCCGGAAACCGCCGCACCGCGGCACAATGCGAGGAGGCCCTCATGTCGACCACCATCACCCAACCCCAGCCGACTGTTGCTGACGCCATTGAACAGACCCTGGAATGGCTGGATCGCCAGGGATGCGGCGAGCGCGGGGGACATGACCGCCGCTATAACCGGCGTGGCCGGTACCGGGTCACGGCCCGCATCCAGTATCTGCCGCCGGGAGGGGACCGCACGCAGTCCTTTGAAGTGACCACGCGCAATCTTTCGCGCACGGGGCTCTCGTTTATTCACAAGACTCTGATCTATCCGCGGCAGTGGGTGGAGATCCAGCTTCCGCTGCCCGACCGCTCCGTGCGGCAGTTCCGCGGGAAAGTGGTTCGCGTTCGGCCGGCGGGGGTGGGCCTCTATGAAATTGCAGTGGAGTTCACCGAAATGGAAGTTGCCGTGGCCTGATGGGCCCATCCGATTCGGTTCACCGATTTCCTCCTCCGCAAGCACCCCCTGCACGCTAATGGCCGGGGGTGCGTTTTTTTCGGTCCGTGAAGCTGGGCCGTGCAGCATTGGGGGGGCGATTTTAAGTACTCTTTCATTCGCGCCGACAAGAGAGATGTCCCGTTATCGGAGCCCCCGACGCCATGTTTCCCCTCCCCTCACACCCCGCGATTTCCCGCGCGACTGTCATCCGCCGCCGCGGCTTTACGGCCCTTGAAGCGCTGATCGCGGCGTCGATCCTCGCCTTTTTGACGGCAGCCGTTTCCGGCGCCCTGATGGCGGGGCGCGCTCAATCGAAACTCGCCCGGGATACCCTGACCGCCTCTTTCCTGGCGCAGTCGATGATGGATGAAATCATGAGACTTCCCTTCGACGACCCCGCGGGCTACACCACCTTTGGTCCAGACAACGCGGAGGTCCGCACCACCTTCGACAACATTGATGATTACTCCGGCTACACGGATGGCGCGGGCACGGGCGTCAGCCTCACTGATCTTGCCGGCAATACCCTTTCAGATACGTACCAGGTGTTTACCCGCAAGGTCACGATGCAGGCCGTCTCCAGCTCTCCAACCAACTGGAACCGCACGGTGAACGGCCTGCTGATCACCATCAGCGTGACGCGCGACGGCCAGGAACTGATCAAGCTGCAACGCATCGCGTGGGATTAACACATGAGTGCAAAGCGCTGTCTGAATTCCGTGCCTTCCCATCGCCATAGGGCGGTGCGCGCTTTCACGCTCTTTGAACTGAGCCTTTGCCTGATGATCATTGGGATCATCGCGGCGGCGCTGGTGCCGATCATCGGAAATAATATCCGCTCATCGCGCCTCCGGACGGCGGCAAATGTGCTTGCTGCGGACATCGATTATTGTTCCAGCATCTGCATCTCAAGGGCGAAGGCGACCAATGCCGCGGCGATCTCGTTTGATACCGCACATAATAAGTACACGCTGATCGATGTTGCGTCGGGCGCGACGTTGAAGCATCCCGCGGATAGTAGTGATTTCGTCAACGATTTTGCCACCGGGCGCAATGCCCAGTATGCGGATGTTGTCCTTAAATCCATTACCGCGGGGTCGAATCCTGTCACCGCATTGACGTTTGATTGCTACGGCAAGCCCGCGGCTTCTGCGGACGTGGTGATCACCCTTACGTACAACATGCAGACGCTTACGGTGACGGTGAAAGCTTCCACGGGCGATATCACGATCAGCGGTTGAGCTTTTTTCCCCACGCTGCCTTCCATCCTGCCACTCAGCTTACTGCCGCTTTCATCAGCACTTCTTCATTTGCCTGGTCGCGTGGGATATCTGCGGTCAGACGCCCCTCGTGCATGACGAGGATTCGGTCCGAGACGTGCAGCACCTCGGGAAGCTCGGAGGAGATCATGAGGATGGCGACGCCCTGGTCGGCGAGGTCTGCGATGATCTTGTGCACTTCGGCTTTTGCGCCCACGTCGATGCCGCGGGTGGGTTCATCGAGGATGAGCACTTGCGGCTTGATGGCGAGCCACTTGGCGATGACTACTTTCTGCTGGTTGCCGCCGGAGAGGTTTTTCACGGGCTGTTCGCGGGAGGAGATCTTGGTCTTCAGCATTCGAGCGTACTTGTCGGTGACGGTGTTTTCCTTCGAACGGCTGATCAGGCGGAACTTGTTGAGAATGTCGCGATGGATGGTCAAGGTGCTGTTTTCACGGACGACCATGTTGAGGACCAGGCCCAGGCGTTTGCGATCTTCGGACACGTAGCCGATCTGATGGCTGACGGCGTCCACTGGGTGGCGGATCTCCACCTGTTTGCCGTTGAGGCGGATGTCGCCGGCGATTTTGCGTTCCGCGCCGATGATCAGGCGGGCCAGTTCCGTGCGGCCTGCGCCCTGGAGGCCGGCGAGCCCGACGATCTCGCCTTTACGAATCTGGAAGGTGCAGTTCTGGATCCGCGGCGGGCCTGAAAGATTGCGCACATCCAGCACGACGTCGCTTCCGGGCTGGCCCTTGCGGCGGGAATACATGCGGTCGAGTTCTCGCCCGACCATCAAGGAGACCAGGCCGTCCTCAGTCGTCTGGTTCGTGGCGACTTCGCCGGAGTTTTCGCCGTCGCGCAGGCAGATGACGCGGTCAGTCATACGCAGGACTTCGTTGAGCTTATGCGAGATAAAGACGATGGCGACGCCGCGGCTTTTGAGCTCGTTCATGAGGCGGAACAGGTGCTCAATCTCCGCGCCGGCCAACGGTGCGGTGGGTTCGTCCATGATGAGCAGTCGCGTGTCATGTGCCAGGGCCTTGGCGATTTCGATCATCTGTTGCGGAGCGACGGTGAGATTGCTAACGAGGGTGGTGGGGTCGATCGTGACACCCAGGTTTGAAAATGCCTTGGCAGCGCGGCGGCGCATCTCGCCGTATCTCAGAAAGCCAAAGCGATTGCGTACCTCATTGCCCAGGAAGAGGTTCTCCATGGCGGAGAGATTGGGACAAAGATTGAATTCCTGGAAGACAATGCCGATGCCGTGATCGGCGGCGTCCTGCGTGGAGCGGAAACGGACGGGCTTGCCGTCGATGAAAATCTCACCGTCATATTCGGTGTGAACACCGGCGAGGATTTTCATCAGTGTCGATTTTCCGGCGCCATTTTCGCCCAGGAGGCAGACGATCTCCCCGGGGAAGACTGTGAAGTGAATATTTCTTAGAACGGAGACACTGCCGAACGACTTGGAGATGTTGCGCATTTCCAGGAGCGGCACATTCCCGGAAGAAGCTGCAGAACCCGGAGGCGGGGAGGAGGGAGTCATCGTTTGGCGCTCCGCCGGCTGCGAATGACGTCGAGAATGGCGGCCGCGATGATAATGCCGCCGATGATGGTGCCCTGGGCTTCGGATTTGATACCCAGGAGCGTGATCGCATTGTTAACCACGCCCATGATGCAGGCGCCGATGACGACTCCGAGCACAGAGCCCTGACCGCCCATCAGCGAGGTGCCACCGATGACCGCCGCGGCAATGGCATCAAGTTCAAGCCCGACACCGGCATTGGCGACGGCAGACCGGAAGCGGCCGAGATAAAGCAGGCCGGTGATCGCGCAGATGGTGCTGCAGACCACGTACGCCAGGAATTTAATTGTGCGGACGTTGATCCCAGAAAGATAGGTCGCTTCCTCATTGCCGCCAATCGCGTAAATGCGACGTCCAAAGGTGGAGTAGGTAAGGACAACGTGGGCGAGCACCGCCAAGCCAATGAGGATGATGACCGGCACCGGCATGGCGAGGTTGGTACCTGGAAGGGGGATACCGCCGTTGGCGATGGCGCTGAAGGAGTCGGGCATATTGAGAATGTTGGCGCCGCCATACATCATGTAGATCACACTGCGGCCGATCGTGAGCATGCCCAGGGTCACGATGAACGGCGTGACACCCACGTATGAAACGATCGATCCATTGATCGAGCCGACGATCACCCCCGTCAGCGCTCCCATCGCCACTGCAGCCGCGGGCGGCGCGCCTTTCATGACGGCGAAGCCCGCGACAAATCCGGTGAGACCCACGGTAGACCCCAGGGAGAGGTCGACGCCGCCCGTGAGAATTACGAAGAGCACCCCAATGGCGACGATGGCAGTGAAGGCGATCTGCCGGGTGAGGTTAAAGAGATTGGTTGCGGAAAGGAAAGCGTCAAACTTGAGCACGCTCATGATGACGACCAGGAGCAGCAATGCCGAGAGCACACCAATCTCGCGGCTGCGCAGGAATCGCACCATGAACGAGGGCTCAGGCCGCGCATATTGAAGCTCGAGCGGCTGCTCGGGTGGGGATATGTTGGACGACATGACATCTCCGCCACGGTGATGGTCAGAATTTGGGACTGGGACTGAAGGTCAGTGACGCTGGCTTTTGAGCACGTTGGCCGCACCCGGCACGCACTCCGCTGAGACTCCGAAAATGCCTTTAAGGTTCGGATTGGCCTGCATCAGGTTTTCCGTTTTGGTGGTGGCCAGTTCGAGTTTGCCCTGGGTGTCCTCGCGACCAACGACCTTGATTTTCGGAGCTTTCTCGGCAAGCGCCTTGGTAAAGCCGGCGTAACGGTCATTTAAGTTTGGCGCTCCAAGGCCGCCCTGGAGGATGACCACGTCGCCTTCGTTGTTCATGGATTTGGCAAATTCGACGCCAGCGGAATAGCCAGCTTCGGGGTTCAGGGTGCCGATATAGGAAAGTGCCGCGGTAGAAGGAGCCGGCGCATCGAAAGTGACCACCTTGATACCGGCATCCGTCGCCTGCTTGATGACGTTGATGAGGCCCTTGTCATCCACCGCCGAGATGGCGATAGCCGTCACCTTGCGCGAGATCAGGTTTTCCAGCACTTCCACCTGCTGCGGCAATTCAAATTCCTTAGGCGCACGGAACTCCACCTCGATGTTGTATTTCTTGGCCGCATCCTGGAAGCCTTGCCAGCAGGGGTCGTAATAGGGATGCACGCCCTTGGGAACCATAACGAAGGTCAGCTTTTGACCCGCGGGCGGCGGGGAGACGGAGCTATTCACAGAGGCCGCGATCTCTTTTTTCATGTCTTCCATGTAAGAGTCGACATTGTCTTTGCGGATGAACTGGACGCCGGTGTCGATTTGTTTTTCAATCGGTTTGCCGTTGACTGCATCCAGAAGTTTTTCAACCGAGAGCCAGCCCATTTTGTAGGTCTTCTGGGCGATGGCGAAGTCGCAGGTGCCTTCGCGGATGGCCTTGAGCGTGTCAGGCATGTCATCGAATCCGGCCAAGACAATTCGGCCGCCGCTGCTGCTTCCCCCGCCGCCGCCGGCTCCGGTAGTTGAGGTTGTGCTGTCTTTACATCCTGCCAGCGCACCAAAGCCGGTGAGCACCACCGCAGCAATGGTCAGAAATTTAGTCATGGTTCACCTCCGCAAAGTACTGTGGAGGTTGTAACCTTTTTATGCAATCAACGCTAGTTTTTTGGCCTGCCTGGAATCGGTGAGCGCACCAGGAAAGACGCCACGGCGGAACGCGCGTGGAGGAGGAGGTTGCATCGATCATTCAAGGGGGAACTCACATGTTATTTCCGCGCGAGTTTGAGCGCGATCTCCGCCACGTGCCGGCCTTGGAAGCGGGCGATCTCGAGCTCGTTTGCGCTTGGGTGCCGGCTGCCATCGGGGCCGGCGAGGGTGGTGGCGCCATAGGGGGTCCCGCCGGTGATTTCGTTCATGTTGGTGAGGCCGGCACAGGAGTATGGGCATCCCACGATGATCATGCCGTGGTGGAGCAGCGTGGTGTGGAAGCTGGTGATGGTGGTTTCCTGGCCGCCGTGCTGTGTGCCGGTGCTGGCGAAGACGCTTCCGATTTTGCCGATGAGGGCGCCTTTGGCCCACATCTGGCCGGTGCGGTCGAGGAAGTTGCGCATTTGTGCGGCCATGTTTCCGAAACGGGTGGGGGTGCCGAAGATGATGGCGTCGGCTTCGGCCATCTGTTCAGGTTCGATGATGGGAACGTGGGAGAAACCCTGGCGTGCCTTTCCGGCGCCGCTCTTGACGAGGGCATCCTCGGGCATCAGTTCGGGGACCTGCCACAGCTTTACTTCTGCGCCGGCGACCTGTTTGGCGCCCTCTTCGATGGCGAGGGCCATTTTGTGAATATGTCCGTAGGTGCTGTAGAAGATGACGTAGATCTTGGCCATGTGCGAACTCCTGTAGTTCATTCTCGCGGGCGCGTACCTGGTGAGTGATCGGCGCCCGGTTCGACCGGCGCTGATGGTAATCGGGCTAAATAGTTGTTGCAACAAGTAAATCTTGAGCACAGGTCGGTGTGCTGCTGTTGGTTACATCCTGTGGCGTCGCTTATCCCACCTTGAGCGCCAGGACCGCAGCCACCGCTGCTGCATTCGATTCCCGAACCGGATGATGCAGCAGTACATTGGCGCACCAAACCCTTCGATCCGTAGAGACGCAATGGTTCCCCAAGGGTGACGGTGCGTGGGGCGTATTTGAGCCGCTTTTCTGCGCGAAATGCGCTTGTTGGGATCCCACTGATTCCACATACTCGTTTCCGGTGGAGGCATGGCCTTTCCATGCAACTCTTCGCATCTCTCCTATGCCGCCGATCCATGCGCTTGCCTAGGGACCCTGAATGATTTCGGCTTACGACTATGTCATCATCGCGGTCTACCTGGGGTTCATGCTCTCCCTGGGGTTGGTCTTCAAGCGGCTTTCCAACAACACGTCGGATTATTTTCGGTGCGGCGGCGGGATGCCCTGGTGGATCACGGGCACCTCTGCCTGGATTGCGTCGTTCTCCGCGTGGACGTTTGTCGGTGCGGCAGGCGAGGTGTATCGCTCGGGCTATACGGTCATTCCCGTCTTTTTCGCGATGATCCCGGCGCTGGTGCTTGTCCTGGCGTTTACGTGCGTGCGTTTTCGCCGGCTGCGCGTGATCACCTGGATGGAAGGCGTGCGCGAACGCTTTGGCCCGGGGACCGAGCAGTTCTACACCTGGCTGAAAGTGCCGATGCAGCTTTTTTTCTCGGCGATGTACCTGATGTCGATCGCGGTCTTCATGGCGGCCGTATTTAAGATTGAGGTGTGGAAGATCCAGATCATGCTAGGGCTGGTGATCACGATTGTCGCCTTTGCCGGCGGCGCGTTTGCGGTGCTCGCGTCAGACTTTGTCCAGATGTTCCTGGTGATGACCATCACGATCGTCACGGTGGTGCTTACGTTGCGGCAGCCGGAGATCGGCGGCCTTTCGGGGCTGTTCTCCCAGCTTCAGGCGAAGCATCCGGATCACCTGTACTGGTGGAAGTCGCTGAACCTGCCGATTCTTTTTGCTTACCTGTTTTCGTTTGTCTGGATCAAAACGGGCGAGCAAAATAATTTTGAAAATGCCACGATGTACCTGATGCCCAAGTCGGACACGCATGCGCGTCGCATGGTGTTGATTCCGCTGTTTGGCTCGATGATCGGCCCGCTGATCTGGACGATTCCGCCGCTGGCGGCCACGCTAATGTTTTCCAACGAGTATCTTGTGCAGTTTGCGGCTGGGAGACTGTCACAGCCGACGGAGACGGCATTTGTTGCCGTGGCGATGAAGGTGCTGCCTGTCGGGCTGATCGGGCTGTTGTTGTGTGCGATGTTCGGCGCCACGCTGACGAGCATGGATGCAGGGGTAAACAAGTGCGTGGGAGTGTTCGTGCGATCGTTTTACGGGCCGATCATCAAGCCACAGGCTTCGGAGAAGCACCTGCTGTTTGTGGGCAAGATGTGCACGCTGGTCTTTGGCGTGATCATCATCGCGACATCGATCCTTGTGAATTCCGGGCGATCGAAGGACCTCTTTTCGTTTATGAACCAGGTGGGGATGAGTTTGGCGATTCCGCTCTGGCTGCCGCTGTTCTACGGCCTTTTTTTCAAGCGCACCCCCGACTGGTCGGCTCGTGTCACCGCCTATGCTTGTTTCCTCGTCGTCATCTGGACCAACTTCATCCTCTCCGATCAGATTAAGCAGCCTGACTTTCTTCAGCACGTTCCAGGCTTTCTCCTGGCGCTATTGGGCAATCCTGGTAGCCCTCTTTCTGCGCAGGACCAGACCTATTTTCTGTTTGCCGCAACGGCCATCTGCACCACCGTGGTTGGGACGGTAGTTTTTTTCGCGAGCGTTCCCTTCTACAAATCGAGCCCTGCGGCCCACCTCGAGCGCGTGGAGGCATTGTTCGAAAGGCTTCGCACCCCGGTCACCACGGATCGGGTGGCATCACTCTCAGACGAACCGCTCTATCGCCTATTGGGCACGCTATGCATGGTCTACGGCCTGTTTGTCCTTGCACTGATGGCCATCCCGAATCCCCTCATTGGCCGCCTGGCGTTTCTCTTCATCGGTGGTGTTATCGCGGTGGGGGGGCTCGTGCTTTATCTCGTCGCCAAGCGGAAGCGTCGGGAGGTGGCCGAGCATCAGGTCACCGCGGACATGGGTTCTCCTTTGACTGTTTCGACTGCGTTACCTGCCGAGGATTCTGCGGCGAGGTAATTGCTAACCTGTCAATTCGCTGCAGCCATCCAGCGTATTATAAGTCGGGGAGGCGGGGCGATTCTTATCATACAACTCTCATGACTGATTGATGCCTGATGCGAGCGTTGGGCTCCCCCCTGTGCAGGGGGATGGCCGGTCGTGCAAGGTGCAACCTTTGTCACGATAACCACTTGGCTTCAACATGTAATTCGCAACGTGATGCATTTTCATCAATTCTCACAGCGAAACGGCTCGCCTGCACCACGCCCTGAATTCGATACTTTCAGTGCTTCATCGATTTGCAGGATTTGCAGAGAGAACCCGTATGAACATTTTCGCTGTTGCAGCCCTCACTGAGTGCATTCAGAAGACCTATGGCCCGTGCGCGTTCGTTCGCACGGTCCGTGTGCGCCAAGTGTTTAAAGACCGCGTGCTCTGGGAAGGGAATGTCGGGATCTTCCATGTGGAGCAGTTTGGCGAGACGCTTGAATGCTACGCCTGGTGCAAGGACGACCTGATTGGCTTCCATACCCCGGTGATCATGCTCAACACGCTGGCCATTGATTCGCCGGCGGCGGCAGTCAGATCTTATGTGCTGTCCTTGTGTTATGAACTGGCGGCCTAGGAAGGTGTTGCCTGCCGGAGTAGCGTTGAATGGGGCGGGAAAGAGAAAAAACACAATCGGGAACTTCTAGATTTCTGAATGCGTTTTGAGTGGTGGGTCAGCCTCAAGGATGGGGCTATCTGTGGCCCGGACGGAGTCGTCATAAAACCGCGGGCGTGGGATCGTGCCTGCATCCACGCCCGCGGTTTCCGTTTTCTGATTCTCACCAGATTCTTACGCGGCCGATTCAACCAGCCATCACCTTCACCAGGTAGTCGCGACGCCTCGGCCCGTCGAACTCACAGAAATAAATCCCCTGCCATGTGCCCAGAACCAGCCGCCCGCCTTCGATGATCATCGTCACGGAGGGGCCGGTGAGCATTGTCTTGAGATGCGAGTCGGAGTTGCCCTCGCCATGGCGGTAGTACTTTTCCTCCTGGGGGATCATCTCTTCCAGTTTCTTCATCACATCATGCTTTACATCCGGGTCGGCGTTCTCGTTGATGCTCACGCCGGCTGTCGTGTGGGGAACATAGACAACACATATCCCATCCTTCGCGCCGCTGTCGCGCACGATCTCTTTTACCCGCCCGGTCAGGTCCAGTACTTCGGACCGCTTGCGGGTCGTCACACTCTCGCGAAACAACATCAAATCACCTCACCTTTCGCAAATCTAACTTTCGCCAAACCTGCACGTGAAAACCCGCACAATTTTTTTTGACTTCCCTCATCCAGAGGAAATAATAATCACAGAACGACGGGACTGCAGCCCGGCGTTTGACGTCGCCTGAGACCATTTTGGGATAGGGCGGCATGTTCCCCGGGGGGCGCCTCGGGGAAGGAAAGTCCCGGCGGCCGCTGGCTGAACCAGGCGCGTGTGAACGACGCACGTGGCAGTTCGAACCAGGGGTGACGGCTGGGGAGTCCAATCGTAAAGGAGGTGATCCGTGGTCAACAGTCGTAAGGTTTCGCTGCGCTAAGCAGCCCTGAACGCACTGCTTCGCGTTCAGCGAAGCCACAAAACACAACGCCCGGCGATGCCCATTAGTGGCCGCCGGGCGTTGTCCTTTTTTGCGAGCTATCGCTTCGGTAATTGCCCCTGTGCCAGTGATTAATTCCCGTCTCCGCCCTCTGCGACTGGGACGCCGGGCAACTGGCTGGCGACAAAGATTGCCAGGCGTCGGGCATCCTGGTCCAGGTAGCCATATTTGCCCCGTTCCCATGCCGCTGCCGTCGGGGTTGCCACCTGCTCCTGCAGTGGCTTGACCAGTTCATCGGGCACGATGGACTGATACACAAGTTCCTTCTTTTGCACCGGTGTGACGGTTCCATCATGTGGCCATACCACCACAAAGGCTGCTATTCCGATTCCAGCCGCCACCGCCAGCGGCACCACGTGCTTCACAAAAATCCGCCACCGCCCGCGATCCTCGCGATCGTCTTTTACCCCATCCAGTCCTTTGGCGCGCAAGCCCTCCATGACCCTCGCATGCAGCTTGGTCGAGAATGCGGGGCTCTCCGCCAGGCCTTCTTCCTTCAGCCGCCGACCCAGTTCGTCCACACGCATCTCTTTCATCGGGACACCTCACTTCCGCCAAAGAGTTTTTCACCCGCCGCGCCTACCGGTTCTTCGACCAAAAAGGGCATCAACTTTTTGCGTGCCCGGTGCATGAGCGTTTTAACAGAAACCCACGAGCGGTTCAGGATTTTCGCAATGTCTCCTGCCGGGACATCCTCCACGTAATGCAGCCACAACGCCATGAACTGCTCCTCGCTTAAGACTTCCCGAGCCCGGGCCCACAAGTTTTCTTTCTCTTCCTTCTTCTCCAGCACGGCGGTGGCCCCGTCCTCGTGCGACCTTAGATCATGTGTCAGCAGCGGTTCCTCGTTTGATTCCATTTTCCGTCCGCGCGAGACCGCCAGCCGGAACGCGATCGTATACAGCCAGGTCCGGAACGCATAGGCGCGATCATACCGGTGCAGCGACTGCCAGGCCCGAAGGAACGTCTCCTGAAGGATGTCCTCGCCATCGCGCCGCGACGGGAAGCGCTTGGTTAGAAAACGCATCAGGGGCACCTGGTAGCGGCGCACAAGCACCTCGTAGCATGCGGCGCTCCCTGCGAGCGCCCGGCACGCCAGCTCCTCATCTGAGAAATTGTTCAACTCGGCCGTCATTTCAATGCGTGATGTCGATCAATGTTTTGGCCGTGGTCGCGGGTCCGGTGGTCGATCGCGGCTCCACGCGCACCACCGCCAGCATTGCATCGAGTTTCTCCATTTCGACGCTCCAGGTTGCCGAGACGTCTTTGGCGTCCATCGCCAGCGTGAGATTCTGCATCGCGGAGCCGAGGGTTCGCACCTGCGGGTTGGCGCGTTCATCGGCTGCCGCCAGGGCAAGCATCGCCTTCACGCCATCTGCGGCGGCCATCAGAAGCTGCGCTGATTTTTCCGACTTTGCGAGCACCGCGGCCCGGATCGTCACGCGCTCCCGGGTCGCGCCCACCGCCAGCGAGGCGGTATCGATCTGTGCAAGGAGCGGCGAATCCACTTTCTGCGTCCGCGGCAGATCCGCCACGTCGGTCGCGGCCAACCACCAGAGGGGGGCCACTTTCTCGCCCCCGTCCATCGTCGTCGCGGCGACGGGCAGCAGACGTTCATTTTTGAGTGCGGGTGATTTTCCATCGATCGTGTCGAGCACGAGCGCGACCATTTTGTTCGAACGGCCGACGAGCACCATGTCGCCCGCGGCAAATGATCCATAGAGCAGCCGGCCCTGGTCGCGCCAGCTCATGATGGTGTGCCCGTTGTGCTCTGTTGATCGGAACTCGGGGTTTTCTTTGAGCAGGGTGGTCACGCGCTGCTGATCCATCGGGACATGCAGCAGGAGGCAGGCGCTGGTTTCGTCAAATGCCGTTCCGAAGAGGGTCAGGCCGTGGAGGTCCTTTTCCATGTTGGCGCCGGTGGCTGCCTCGACGAGTTTCTTGCGGCCGGTGAAGTATTCTTTTTGGGGTTCGACGAATTTCTTCTGGAACATTTCCCAGAGGGGGGTGTTTCGCACTGCATCCATGTCCAGGTGCATCACCCAGCGCGCGTCCGCGGGTATCGCGGAAGCTGGAAGCGCATCCGCCCGGACGATGCCTGCCGCCATCAGTGCATAGCAGATCACGCTGGCTATTCTTAATCGCATAACGCACACTCCGAGAACCACTTCCTCACCCCACTATACGCTCTGGCGCCTTCATCGGTTACGGGGTCTTCAGCCGTTGAGAACCTTCCTCGCCAATATCACAAGCCCAGTAAGATTGTCCCCGGGCAGCCGCTGGAAATCGTGTTTTCCCGGCCATTCCCGATGCATCGCGTTGGCGAGAGGGGAGGCGCCGCCGCTGACATACACGTTCTTCAGCGGGGGACACAATTCGGCAAGCCGCCGATGACTCCCGACACTGAATTGCACCAGAGCGCGGATCACCGCGGCCAGCATTTCTTCGCGTGTCGTGCTTAACCGCACGCCGGCGAAGGCGGCTCCTTCCGATTGGTCAATCGACACGCGCTGTCCGGTAAAGCTTGCATCACAGGTGACCCTTCCCGCGTTTTGATCTGCCGCGACGCGCTTCACGACGCGAGACCATGCCCGATCTTCAAGTTCGGCAAACATTGTTTGCCGCACCCAGTCCAATGCGCTTCCTGCGGCCGCCTGGGTGCGGACGGCGAGCCAGCGATCATGGAAGATGTTGCCCACGCCGATCGGGCGGGTGAGGATGCCCTCCTGGGGCGTTGGGCTCGCGACGCACATGGCCATTACTTCCGTTGATCCGACGCTGTGCACGATCTGTCCCTGTCGCATGCCGGTTGCGAGAATGGAGGCGCTGGTGTCGACGAATCCGCCAATTACTGGCAGGCCTTCTGTCAGGCCCCATGTTCGTGCGGTGTCCTTCGCCAGTTTCCCAACCACATCATCTGCAAATCGCACCTGGGGCAGTGCGACGACGTCCACGCCCACGACCTTGCAAACCTCTTTCGACCACTCTCGATTCCGTATGTCCCACAGCCCCAGGAACATAGCCTGCGAGGGATCTATGACCCACTCGCGCGTTAACCACGATCCGATTAATGAGGATGCCTGGCCCACACGATACTTGCGGCCAAATACGCTGGCTCGCTGTTGCCGGAGGTAGGCCAACGTTGAGCTTCCGATTCCGCCGGGGTAGGGTAGATTTCCGGTGTGATCGAGCCACCATTTCTTTGGTCGCTCCCGCACCAGTGCCTGCGATATGTGTGTGCTACGCCGATCTGCGTGTGTGATCACGGCGGTCCGCGCTCGGCCGTGCCGATCGATGACCACGACGCCGGGCGAGAACACGCAAAACGCCACGGCATCCACGCTGTGCGCGCCAGCGGCTTCTTTTCCCGCGCCCATCACAGCGTGCTGCAGTTCTTTAGCATCCACCTCCGCCCGGGCGCTATCCAGCCGCGTCTGAAACTCCACGCGCACGCGATGCAAAAACCGCCGCCCGTCCCACACCGCTCCCTTGACCGAACTTGAACCGATATCCAGCGTCAGCACTCGCATGCGCGCAGTCTAATGCCGTCGCATCACGCCGCCAACCGCCAGTAAAAGGATCGCCCCGCTTCCAGTGGTGAAGAAGCGGGGCGAACAAAAGGAGTGGGTCGTTCACGCGCATTGCGGGTTAGTTTTGCACGCGCTCATCCGCTCGCCGGACGTTCGGCGGCAACACGCTGGAGAAGCGCGCTTCGGTGGCCACCATTTCCCCCTCTTTCATGCGACCTGACACGCTCACGGTCATGTACTGCTCAATCTTGTCCAGCGTTGTGGGTTGGTTGTCCATGTAAAACTGCGTGTTGGCATCCCACTTCACGGTGACGACGTTGGGAATGCCTGGAGTAGTGCCCGTGGCCTTTTCATTCTTGCTGATCAGCATTTCGGATTTCAGGGGCCGCAGGCTGATGATCGTTCCTTTGAAGGCCCGCGCTGCGGGGTCGGCGGAGTTCATGGGCGTGCGTTCGGATGTCTGGCGTGGGGCGCTTTCTGTGCAGCCGACCACGGTCAATCCGATCACACCCATCATCGATCCCACGATTACATGCCGCCAGTCCATTCTGTTCATTGTGCACCTTCCTGGGTTTTGTCGATCACCGCCATAGCCTGGTGAACGACCGAGGAATCGTTTGCTTCAACGCTTTCCGGTACATCCATCCACTGTACCGCGGCAGGGGGGGGCCAACGTTTGAGCCAGGTGCGCTGCATCTTGGCGAGGTAGCGCGTCTGGATTTTGACCTGCTCAAGGGCCTCGTCTAAAGAGCACCTACGTGCGAAATGCTCCTGCAGTTGTCTGTACCCAACTGCACTTGCGGCTTCTTCCGAAAAGCCACGGGGATCTCTGCTGAGCCTTTGAACTTCCTCCACCAGGCCCAGCTCAACCATTTTCTTCACGCGTGCGTTAATGCGGCGGTTGAGAACCTCCTTTTCGCGACGGATGCCGATGTAAATCGCGTCGATGGCGGGGTGCTCGCGGGCCCACTGGGTTTGAAGGGCTGAAATTGGGGTACCTGTCAGCCGGTATATTTCGAGGGCCCGCACGATGCGCCGCACATCGTTGGGGTGAATTTTCCCCGCTGCCGCGGCATCGATGCGCGCCAGTTCCGCATGGAGCATGCCGGACCCCTCCACCCGGGCTCGCTCGTTCAGCTCCGCGCGAATCGCTTCGTCCGCCCCGGGACCTTCGAATAACCCCTCCATGAGGGCCCGCAGGTACAGGATTGTTCCGCCGACCAGGACCAGTGGCTCGCCGGGGGCACGCTGCTCCAGCGTTGGGCGTGCATCTGCGACGAATTTCGCTGCCGAGTACGTTTCCCATGGGTCGGCCACGTTTACCATCAGATAGCCGAATTGTTCCAAAGTTTCTTTTGATGGCTTGGCGGTGCCGATGTCCATGCCGCGGTAGACCTGCATGGAATCGACGGCCATTACGCGCGCCGGCTTCTCTAATTTGGCGCGTTCTCCGAGCCGCGTGGCAATGGCCTCGCCAAGATCGCTTTTCCCCGCTGCCGTGCACCCGAGAATGACCACCGGTTTCATCAATGTCGCTCATCAAACTACAGGATCATAACGCCCCCACAGATACCGCACTGGGCATGTCCTGTCGAATCCCTTTTCCAATCTGAGCGTATCCGCGTATAGCCGTGGCTCATTGTGCGTCTTTCCCTATAATCTCGGATGCGGATAAAAATGAAACGAGGCCCGACGATGTCCACCACTCTTCCCCTGGAAACCTCCGACCCTACGAACGCGCGCGTCCTGGCGGTTTCGGAGGACAAGATTCAGGGGTTTCTGCCCGATCCGCTTGCCGCCATCGCCAAAGCCGCAGACCTTCCCATTGATATCGTCGCGGAACGTATTGTTGGGATGCTCAAGGCGGGAACGATCCGGCGCGTCCGCCAGACGCTCATGTCGATCAACCTTGCCAAGGGGGCGCTGGTTGCGTGGAAGGTTGCTCCTGACAAACTCAATGCGGCCTTCGACTTTCTGTGGGAGAAAGATCCTTTTTCCGGCCACATTGTTATCCGCTCCACCGATAAGGAAACGCCGGGTTCGCAGTATCGCCTCTGGACCACCCTGAAAGTGCCCGATGGCTACTCCATGGAGAAGCACTGCAATCTCATCTGCAAAATCACCGGCGCGGAGTCGTTCAAACTCATGCCCGCCAGGCGGGTGTTTGCGCTTGGCGTTGGCCATGTCCGGCGCCGCGGCATGGAGCCGGGGTCCAAAGCGGATGCGCTTGCCGAGCCCCACGATACCGAGTTTGTGCACCTGGACGACCTTGAATGGCGTGTGCTTACTGCGCTCAAGCGTGAATTTGAACCGCATGAACTTGAAGCCGCCGCGGGGCGCGATCCGGAGCGCTTCTGGCAGGATCGTGCAAATGAAGCGGACGTTCCGCTCGATCAATTTCTGGCCGTCTCCCGCTCTCTGCACGAAAAGCGCGTCATTGGCCGCTTCTCCACGTTTCTTGAACACGTGAAACCCAATGCCGCCGGCGAGCGTGTCACGCAGTACAACGCCCTTTTTCACTGGGCGGTGCCTCAGGGGCGCGAGATGGAAACCGGGCGCGAGGTGGGGCGGTTCCACATCATGACGCACTGCTATTGGCGCGAAGGGGGGCCGGAGTTCAACAACGTGAACATCATGGGCGTTGCGCATGGCACCGACCGCGACCGGGTGATGGCGCATAAAGCCGCCATTGATGCCCACCTTGCGGAGATCGGCATACCTGTCTCGTATACGAATGTGTTCTGGGGCGGCCGGTCGGAGATCAAACCTTCCGAAATCTCCCCTATGGCCTATGCGGCGTGGCTGCAAACCCAAAACGTTGCTCCCGCCGCCATGCGCGACTGAATAGTGTTGCTTCATGTGCTTGGACGGAAACAACATGACGCAAATAAACTATGCCCCTGCCTCAACTGCAAGCGGCGACCCGCGACTGTTCCGCGTAATCGCGTTAAAACTAAAATGACCTTTCCTGATAGAATGCGTACTCCGCGATCCAGGGAGCATGCCATGGATACTCAAAGTACACTTCAAGAATTGCGGCAGGGTCGGATTCTTTCCGAGCGAGATGCCGATCAACTTACCCGTTACATGACCCCCGCGCAAAAAATAGAGTTCATGTCTGACATGCATGAATTCGGCCGGGAATCCCTCCGCGAGGCCCTCCGTCTCGTCCACCCTGAGTGGTGCGACGAACAAGTTACGATCCGACTCTTCTGTCTGCTCCAAGGAGTTGAAAACGAGCACCCCTTCTATTTCACGCAATACTGTGCCTACCGCCACAAAGTTCAGTCCATGCTTGCCGTTTCCCGCGTGGCGCTCTCCCCCCTCCGTCATGCTCCTCTCTGACCGATTATCAACCTAGATTTCCTCAACCCAACGACGCCCCTGCTCCGTGCCCCTATTATCCCCACAACAGGCATCTTTTCGTGCTCTTCGTGCTTTTCATGGCAAATTCCCTTCCCACGAGCAACCGCATGGACACTACCAACCTCCTCATCACACTTTCCCTCTCCCTGGGCATCGGCCTGCTCGTCGGCCTGCAGCGCGAACGTAAGGGGGACTTTCTGGCGGGCATCCGCACGTTTCCCCTGATCACCCTTCTGGGCACGCTTGCGGCTTTACTCTCCCCGCCTGCCGCCACCAACTGGATGCTTCCTGCCGGAGCGCTTGCCATTGGCGCCATGCTCGCGGTCGGCGGATACATCAAATCTAAGCTTCCCGGGCAGAACGCGGATATTGGTCTGACAACGGAGGTAGCTGCCCTGGTCATGTATGCCCTGGGCGCTTACCTCGTGCTGGGCGATCAGAAAATCGCGGTTGTTCTCGCGGGCATCGTTGCGCTTCTGCTGCACTGGAAGGTGCCGCTGCACACGTTCGTTCAGAAGATGGGGGACCACGATGTCTCGGCAATCATGCAGTTCGTGCTGGTTGCGCTGGTCATTCTTCCGTTGCTTCCCAACCAGGATCTCGGACCCTACGACGCGTTGAACCCGTTTAAGATCTGGCTTGTCGTTGTTTTAGTCGTGGGCATGTCGCTCGCGGGGTATGTCCTTTCCAAGTTTTTGCCGCCCACGGCAGGCTCGCTCGTCGGCGGTGCGGTGGGGGGGCTTGTCAGCTCGACCGCCGCCACGGTCTCCTACTCGAAACGCTCGCGGGAATTCCCCGATCGATGGCCCCTGGCGCTGCAGGCCATCATGACTGCCAACACCGTTTCGATGATGCGGGTCATTATTCTTCTATCGCTGTTTGCAGGGGCGATGGTTTCCAACCTGATCATCCCGCTGGCCATCATGGCGACCATCATGGCCCTCCTCACCGCCGGCACATTCGTTTTCAAACATCCAGCGATTGGCAAAGTTCTGGAACAGGGCAATCCTGCAGAGCTCAAATCGGCCCTCACCTTCGGCGCCCTCTTCGCGCTGATTAAACTTGCCGTCGCCTGGGGCAAAGCGACTTTTGGTTCAAAGGCGCTCTATGCGATTGGGGCGTTATCCGGGCTTACCGATATGGATGCGATCACCCTCTCGATTGCTGACATGGCCAAGCAGATGGCAATCGACCCGCGCACGGCTTGGCGCGTGATCCTGCTTGCCGTGGCCTCCAACCTGGTATTCAAGTGTGGCACCACGCTGACGCTGGCTGCGGGCTCGCTCAAGGCCAAGGCCGCGCTCTTCTTTGGCCTGGCCTTCGCCGCGGCAAGTGGGATCATTTTGTTCTATCCCTGATCCCTCTCAACACAGAGTACACTTTTTCGCTCACATCGCACCGGGACAGAAGATTTTCTGTGCATTGTATCGCGCAACAAAAAAAGCCCTCGCGCCAGGATGGCCGAGGGCTTAAGGCGTGCACTTGAGATAACTGACTGCGCCTTACTTGCCCCCGTGCCACGGATAGGTCACGCCCATGAACCGCATCTTCCCGAAGTCATCCATGTCCTTGGTCACCGGCGGGCGATCCAGTGAGATACGGTTGAACTCCAGCAGGGTCCCCTTCGCCTGCTCGAGGTGCATGATGGCCAGGTTGTAGTTGACGATCGACTGCGTCAGGTTCTGTTCGGCCTGTGCAAGGCGTGCCTGGCTGTCGAGGATCAGTTGCAGGAATTCGGGCGAACGCGCCCGGATGTCCTCCAGGTCGACGATTCCTTCCAGTTCTTCTGCCGCCGCGAGCCGCACGCGTTCACGGATCTGAATTTCCTCAAAGCTGGTGAGCAGTTCACGTAGCTGCTGCTTGGTATCGGCGACGACGTTCTGTGCTGCGGCCATCATGTTGGTGATGGCCTGCCGGCGTTCGTTTTGCCGCCGCAGGTAGGAGGCTTCTGCCTGCCGGTTCCCGATGGGGAATTCAATCCGGATGCCCGCGGAGTAATCGATGAAATTGCCAGGGCTGATCGTGGAGCTGAACGCCTTGTCATACCCTTCGTCCAGACCATTGGTCTGCAGACCTGCGACCAGGTCTACTTTGGGAAGGAGATTGTTCTTTTCGACGCTGACCACGATGTCCGCTTTCTCAACCTGCAGCCGTGCCTCGGTGAGCTCCGTCCGCTGACGCAGTGCCGTCTCGATGCAATCGGCTGTGCTGTAGAGGATCGGTTCGGCGATGGGCTTGTCGGCGGGCAGGATCAGGGCATTCTCGCGGATGTTGAGTTCCGGGTCATTGAGCAGGTTCTTGAGTTTGTCGGAGGCTTGGCGGAAATCCTTGCGTGCCCGCAGCAGGTCTGCCTGGCGATTGAGCAGTGCCGACAGGGCTTGGGCCACGGAAGCCCTGGTCGCGTCGAGGTCTCTGCGCAGATTGATGGTGTGGTAGGTCGATTCGCTGGCGACCACGAGGCGCTCAAGAATTTCCACGTTCGTGCGAGCGAGAACCAGGTTGTTGTACGCTTCCTCGATGTTCGCGACCTGCGTGATCACTTGCCGCTTGAAGGTTTCCAGTGCCACCCGCTGGTCGCGCTGCGCGATGTAAATATTTGCTTCGTTGACTGCGGCGCCGAACCCGCGAAACAGCGGCTGGCTGACCTGCAACGCAATGTTGGCCTGCCAGGAGGGGTTGACGTTCAAGGTGTTGAACCCGCTGACGGGGACGTCACGGTAGGTGGCCCCGGTGGCAATCTGTGCCGTTGCACCGCTTGGGAGCAACTGCTTTAAACCGACCTGGTTGACCCAGCCCTGCCCGTTATTGGTGTTGAACGAGGAAATCGACGAGGGCTCATCGGTGTTTGTCCAGTTGGATTGTCCGAAAAAAGTGGGATCGAATGCTGCTTCGGCTTCGATAATCTGCGAAGCCTTGATCGCCGGGTTATATCCTTCCACCTTGATCGCCAGTGAATTCTTGACGCCGCGGGCCACCGCTTCCTGCAGCGACAGCGGAATCATGTTCTCCGCATCATTAAGCTGCGCCGCACGCAGGCCCGCTTCCATGATGCCGGTGCTTCCCGCATTCAAGGTTGTTGCCTCTTCCCGCGCCGCCGTGGCATCCGGCAGCGTCGCCGGGGTTACTCCCGTCTGAGGCACTGCCGCCGGCAACCCCTGCATGTCCACCCGCGCCAGTTCGGTGACTTTGCCGACCCTCGTCGGGGTCTTCACCAGATCTTCCGCCGCGCCCCGGTAGGTTCCGTCATAAATAGCCCGCGCCACCAGTGCCTCGTTGTAGCGGCTCCCGCCCACTTCCGTCTCCGGCGTCAGGGCCGACGTGCAGGCCGTCATCGCTGCCGAAGAGAGAACCACCGCTGTGAGCATTGCGTTCCGATAATTCTTAGACTGGGAGCTTGGCGTCATCGTGGTGTTCCTTAAGAATTTTTCAAACGGAGATTCGGATTATAGGTCAATACCTCTGCCTGTCTACTTGGGGTAGCTGCATAAACTTCCCCAATGTGACAGGCACTATCGCTACGCGTTAACGATTATCGGCACTTCGGCCCGTTGACCCTCAGTGCTCTTTTGTGTCAAATGGTTTGTTCAACCGGAAGCTGGCTCCTTCCGACATTCCGCGACTCTCCGGGCGGTCCGCGCCGCCCCCCAATGCTGCCGTCTCCCGCGGCAAATTGGCCTTGTTCCTGCCGGTCCTGACGGCATCCTGCTTCCTACCGGGGACTTAATGGTCTACAAGACCCTTCACTCCTACATTCTCCGCGAACTCCTGCGGATCTTCCTGCTTACCGCCCTCGCGCTTACTACCCTCCTGGCCTTCGGCGGCCTGTTCAAACCCCTGACGAAACAGGGTATCGACATCGGCCAGCTGATGGTCATCATGTTGAACCTGATGCCCGCCATGCTGGCGTATGCCATCCCGACGGCGGCCCTCTTTGCCGCGGTCTTGGTGTATTGGCGCATGTCCACGGATAACGAGCTCACGGCGTGCCGCGCGGGAGGGATCTCTTTCGTCGCGGTGGTCATGCCGGCCTTCATTCTGGGCCTAGTGGTGGCTTCCATCGACCTGGTGTTTGTTAATTACGTTTTTCCGCGATTCCTGCAGTCCACGGAACGCGCCATCATGCGCGATGCGGCCTCTCTCATTGTTTCCGCCGTCGGGAGACAGGAAAAGATCCAGGTTGGCAAGATCGTTGTTTATGCCGACTCGGCCGAGTTTGGAGAATCGGACGATCCCAATACGCAGGTCGTGATTCTTCACGGCATGGCGGCTTCCTTCATCGATAAGGACAAACCGGCGCGCACGGTTGTCGCCCGGCAGGCCAACCTCTCCATTTCCAACTCGCCGAGCCAGGACCTCGTGGAGATCACCGGCTCGCTGGATGATTCTGCCGCGTTTGATCCCTCAGCCATGTTCCGGAAATTCACTGGGCCGGTGCCTTATATCACTCCTGACGGCCGGCCTTTTCCCTTTCCTTCCCAGCTTAAATCGAAACCCAAGTTCCTGAACTGGCGGCAGCTGATCAAGCTGAACCTTGATCCCTCTTCCTTCCCCCGTGTGGCGGAAGTGATCGACAGGATTGCCGACGCCTACACCTTTCAGGAAATTTCTCGCCGTCTCCGCGATGAGGCTACGAAAAAGCCAGGTGTCGTCGCCATTACTTTTGACCAGGCGGGCCCGGGCACGGCGCAGGGGCCTCAGTTCCGCCTGACCGCGGGTGCCGCGGTTATTGATGAAAAAGCACCACCCGACCAGTGCCTCACGTTCTTCGGCGGGCCGGGCAATCCGATCCGGATCGAGCAATGGTCGGGCAAGAATCGGATTCAGACCTGGTCCTGCGACTCGGTGGTGGTAGCCTTGGCGAACGATAAATTCACGGGCACCGGCGTGGGCGCATCGCTCCAACTGATTGGCAACGTCAAACGCCGTGATGAGATTCGCAATATTCCCTCTGAAGGGGGCCAGCCCTCGCTTACGGGCATCGTCCTTCCGCCCCGGGTCAAAGAAGTCAATCTTCCCTCGCCCACGGAGCTGGACAAACTGGCCGAGTCCAGCCCCTCCGAGCAGATGCGGAATCTCTCCGCCGATGCGCGCGTGCAGGTCCAGAAACTCTATGACAACATCAAGTCGGAGCTTCATTCGCGCGGATCGTTCTCTCTCTCCTGCCTCACGCTTGTGCTATTCGGCGCGGCCCTGGGCATTCTTCTCAAGGGCAAAAACCCCCTCGCGGTTTTCGTGCTGGGCTTCGTCCCCGCGATTTTCCTTGTTCTGCTTATTACCGCAGGCCGCCAACTGGCCGAGGGCAACCATAAAAATGTCTCCAGCGGCATCGTGCTGATCTGGGCGGGCAACGTCGTCCTGCTCGCACTTGTCGCTGCGGTATACGCCAAGCTTCTTCGACGGTAACACATTGATCCAGGTTTTTCGTACACGACACCTGAACCTCGAACCCTAAATCCTGGTTTTCATGCGAATTCTTGACCGGTACATCGTCAAAGCCTTCCTGACCAATTACCTGCTGGCGCTGAGCGTCATGGTGGGCATGTACACGCTCCTCGACTTGATCGTGAACTTCGACAAGTTCGAAAAGGGCGCTACCAGCAGCGTCCTGGTCGACAAGGACAATCCCACCACAACTGCCTCCGCCACACGTCCCGCAACTTCCAAAGCCACTCCTGCACCTACTGCCGTCGCAACGGGGGATGCTGCCGTGGATGACACTGCCGGGAAGTCGAGCGCCGCCTCCGCCATAGATGTCCTGAGCGACATGTTTGACTACTACGCATTTCAATTCCTCGTGATCTTCCAACAGGTTTCTGCTGCCATCCCCACGCTCGCGGCCGGTTTCACGATGGTTCGCATGACGCGGCACCATGAACTGACTGCCATGCTGGCCTCCGGAGTCTCTCTCTACCGCGTCGCTGCGCCCATTATTCTTGTCTCGATGGGCATTGCCGGCATTCACGTCCTGAACCAGGAATTCGTCCTCTCTCAGCCGTTCATCATCGAAAAGCTCCTTCGCAAGCATGAGGAAGTCAACCAGGTTCTCACGCGGACGGACCGCCTCGACTTTGTTGTCGATAAAGACCACTCCCTTATCAGTGCCCGAGAATACGACCCTGTCAAAAAGCAGATGAAAGATGTCTTCATCGTGCAGCGCGATGAAAACGGCACCCCCATTCGCCACTGGGTCGCCGAAACCGCCACCTGGGAAATCCCGCCAGGTGATTTCACCGAGGCCTGGATCATGCGCGGCGTCATCTACGAAGATGATCAGGGCAATGCCGACGCCCGCCAGCGCCCGGCCGAAAAGCTGGACCCCTCCAAATCCATGGTCTACTCGAGCCGTGCGATGAGTCCCGACCAACTCGACCTGATCTTCCAGAAAAAAGCGGTGGATTACCTCTCCTCCTCCCAGGTAAGCAAACTTATTGAATTTTCCCCTGCGATCAACAAGCCGATGCTCTACAAGATCATGCACCTGCGCTTCACGCAGCCGCTGATGAACCTCATCATGCTGCTGATTGGCATTCCCTTCCTGCTCACGCGCGAGCCCGGCCGGCTGGTGATCAATATGTTTTACTGCACGGCTGTTTCGGGGATTGTCTTCATCAGCACGTTCGTGATCTTCCAGATGGGCGGCACGCAACTGGATCCCCTGCTCGCCGCCTGGCTTCCGGTGCTGATCTTCGGCCCGTTCGCGCTGGTCATGCTCGACCTGATCCACACATAAAAACGTTCGTTTCGGCAGGCTTTCCACTATGCGGCGATGTTGCTTACCTTGAGTTGAAGGTACGTCACATCATGAGGGAATGAGCGACGTTCTCCAGACGCAGCAATTCGCCCGGTGCTAGCGTCTCTGGCCGGTGCAGCAGATCAAACCCCTCCGCGCTGAAACGGCGTTTGAAGTCCGCATTCCATTTGTCGCCATAGTAGTGCTTGAGACCGTTGCCCAGTGTCTGCCGACGGTGTGAGAAGACGCCCTGCAAAAACTGTTGGAACGCCACCGCATCGCGCACCTGCCGCATCCGATCGATGTGTGGAACCACCGTGACCAGGGCCGAATGAATTTTCGGCGGCGGCCAGAACGCGCCCGGCGGAATCTTGCGCACGATCTGCACATCTGCAAAGGTTTGCAGGAGAATCCCCAGGGGTCCATAGTCGCGCGTGCCAGATCCGCATGCCATGCGCATTCCCACTTCCCACTGCACGGTGAACGCCATGCGCGCGAAGGCCAGAGGCAATCCATCGTTTTCAGTGGGGCGGCTCAGTTCTCTCCACATCTCGACGAGCAGCTCCGCGACCAGCGGGCTTGCAGCGTTGTAGGGGAGATTGCTCACCAGCTTCAGCGCGCTCTCCGGATGGACTCTCTGCAGAGCGCGAAGAGCCTCCAGCACCTGTGGCTCCACCTGATGTTTGCCCGCCAGCACGTCGGCATTGAGCCATGTGACATTGGTCAAAGCCGCATGGTGAGCTTTTGCCGCGGGCATCAGCTTGTAATCAATATCCACCGCGAGGACATGGCGAGACCGGTTTGCGAGAAGCCGCGTGAGATTCCCCACGCCCGGGCCTACCTCCAGGACCAGATCGCTGGCTTTAATGTCTCCCGCATCGGCGATGGAAGCCAGGATGTTCTGGTCCACCATGAAGTTCTGCCCGAACTGGTGTTGCGGGCGGAGCCCGGCGGAGGCAAGAATCGCATTGATCTCTTTTTTATCCACGGCTTCTCAGTGAATGGCGGGAGCTTGCGTCGGAGGCAATGCGGGCGGGGCCAGCGTCACGGTGAACTTCCCCTCTTCGACACGCAGGTATTTCACCTCAATACGCTTCTTCTTGATCGTGTGCAGCAGGGGGAACGGCTGGCCCTCCGTTAACGCGCGGAAGAATTGCATGACCTCCTCTTCCGGAACGTCTTTCCCCGCTGAACGCGGATCCAACAGCGGCAGCACCGTCTGCTGAATTGCCGGTGCCAGGGACGGAAGCAGTGCTCTAATCCGCGGCTCCACCGCCGACTTGGGTATTGGCAGATTCCCCGCCCACACGCTTTTCAACTTTACCAGCCCCCGCTGGCTGCCATCAGTTTGGTTCACAATGCCAACTGAAAAACTCGCGCTGACCACGCCGCCCGCCGGATCGCCGGAAGCCAGCCGCGTCGTGCGTGCGCAAACAGTCACTTCGCCCTCGCGGAACAGCACATAGGGAGCCGAGATCACCGGCGGGGCGCCGGCCGGCGTGCGCGTTCCATCGGGATTCAACGGCGGCGCAAACTGGATCGCCAGGAGCGAATTGAGCTCGTCCTGCGTGATGGTCCAGGTTTGTTCTCCGAGGGGCACGCGCTCTGCGACGTTGTGCAGGTCCAGGATTGTCCGCTGTGCGTGTTCATAGTTGTCGATCACCCAGTCCTGGTCCGGCGGCAGCGGCCTGTACCACGGGGGCGTCGTCCGCGCGAGGATCCAGGTGGTCACCAGGATTAGTGCCACCACCGCAAATGCGGCCAGCAGCCAGCCGCGCCAGCTTTTTGGGCGCAGGGGGAGCCTTTTTCTCAGACCTGCCGGAATGCTGGAAGTCGGGGGAGTCGTCATGCGCGCTGTCTGGCTCACAGGAGTGGAGGGGGGGAGGGCCACATGCTGCAAAAAGGCATCAGCCAGCATAACCGGTGTGACCGGTGCGGCGGAAGCAAGGCAGGCGGGAATGTTGGTTTGGAGGTCCGCGCATCGAAAAACTGGGGTTAAACTTACATGGAGGCGCGGAGACCCCATGGAACTTTCAGCAGATATTCTATCGACACAATCGCCCGCGAACGTGCAATCTCCCGCGGTGGGCAGCATGGCAGGCCCGCCCGGCTCGGCACTCGAACGCGATTCGGTGACGGTGGGGGGGATCGTTGCTGAACGCTGGCCGACCCTCGGCCGGGCGATCGGCCGCTATGAGCAGAACGTCGCGGAAGGTTTTTCAAAGGTTGCCTATGAGTCCATCACGGGAGGCATCATCCGCCTCGACGACCGCCGTCGCCTCGCTTCCGCCGCGAAGGAATTCGGAATCCGTGACTTTGATGCCCAGCTCCTGATCGCATGCGCCATTCGCAAGTGGGCCCTCGATCATGCGTACGATGCCGTCCCCTCCCGCCGCGAGCCCGCCCTCTCGTTTGAATACAAAGCGTGGCACAAGCTCTGCCTCCGCCTGTCTCTTGTCGTGTGCACCGCGATCATTCTGGATGGCCTGATTATCTGGAAGTGGTTGTCGTAGGGCTTTCGCGCGGAACCTGAAACAAAAAAAGCCCCGGCATTGCAATGCCGGGGCTTGTCACTTTTGCAGTGTGTTGTGTGAAGGCGGCTTACCGCGCGCCCGGCTTGCTGCCGGCCATCGCGACGGAGACTTTCTTGCTGGCGCCGGTGAGCTTCTTGAGCTGCGCCGCTTTGTCGGTCTTCTCCCAGGTGAACTGGGGAAGCTCGCGGCCGAAGTGGCCGTGGCGGGCGGTTTCGCGGTAGATGGGGCGAAGGAGCTTCAGCGAGGCGACGATGCCGCGGGGGCGGAGGTCGAAGACCTTGCGGACGACATCCGACAGCAGCGATTCAGAAACCAGGCTGGTGCCCTGGGTGTCGACGAGCACCGACACCGGTTCCGCCACGCCGATGGCATAGCCAAGCTGCACTTCTACACGTTCGGCCAGGCCGGCCGCAACGATGTTCTTCGCCACGTAGCGGGCCATGTAGCAAGCGGAACGGTCGACCTTCGACGGGTCCTTGCCCGAGAACGCGCCGCCGCCGTGGGCGCCCATGCCGCCGTAGGTGTCGACGATGATCTTGCGGCCGGTGAGGCCGGAGTCGCCATGGGGCCCGCCGATGAGGAACTTGCCGGTGGGATTGATGTGGTAGGTGATATCCTTGTGCCACAGGTCCGGGCGTTCGGCCATGATCACCGGCTTGATGATCTGATCGATGATCTGCTTCTTGCAGGCTTCGGAGAAGGTGTCAGTTTTTTTGTCGACGGCTTCTTCCGTGTGCTGGGTGGAGAGCACCACCGTATGGACGCGCTTCGGCTCGTTGTTTTCGTATTCGATGGTGACCTGCGATTTGGCGTCCGGGCGGAGCCAGCGGAGCTTGCCGTTCTCGCGGAGTTCCGCCTGCTTTTCCATGAGGCGGTGGGAGAGGTGAATCGGCAGCGGCATCAGGACCTTGGTTTCATTGCAGGCGTAGCCGAACATGATGCCCTGATCGCCGGCGCCCTGGTCCTTGTCCTTGGTGGCGGTGACGCCGCGCGAGATATCGGCCGACTGTGAGTGCAGGGCCCGCAGCACCGCACAGGAGCGATAGTCAAAGCCCGTGGTCGGATCATCGTAGCCAATCGCCTTGATGGCGTTGCGGGCGGTTTCTTCCGCGTTGTTCAGGGCGTCGATCGCCTTCTGATTGTGCACGGTGATTTCGCCGGCGAGCACCACCAGGCCGGTGGTCACCAGCGTTTCGCACGCCACGCGGGCATACGGGTCGACCGCTAGAAGCGAGTCGAGGACGGCATCAGAAACCTGGTCGGCAACCTTGTCCGGGTGGCCCATGGAGACGGATTCAGAGGTGAAAAGGTGCGAGGTACGGGTGCTCACGTTGGGGGTCTCCAGTAATAGGCGCGGGGATGCCGCGCGCAGGGGTGTTTTGACTGCTCGGGTGAGTCATGCAGTGTAGTAAGTATGGCTCAAAATTCAACTTCTGGGCGAAAAACAGGGCATTTTCATGGGATGGCGGGCGTTTTGGGAACTGGGGTGTTCCCAGAGGTCGAGGATTATCGGGCCGCCGCGGTATAATCCTTAATCCAGGCTTCTAAAGGAGACTTTCCATGAACCGGATGGCATTGGCAGTGGCGGCAATGGTGGTGGCGATGATCTGTCCGGTGACGTGGGGGCAAAGCGCCCGGCGGATCACCGGAAATGTCCGCGGGGGCGTGGAGGATCATAACGACGCCCTGAACGAGGAGATGAACAACGCCATGAACGGGACCACTCCCAACCCGTCTCGCCAGGCGGAGCTGCAGGCCCAGCAGATGCAAGCGGTCCAGCCGAAGGAGGGCCTCAAGGCCGGGTGGCTGACCAAAAAGTCGCGCGATGGAAAGGAAGTGCGGCTGTACTATGCCTACCCCGCCAGCCTGGCCAAACCCAAGCGGGCGCCAGGCCTGCTGGTCGTGCAGGAGTGGTGGGGGGTCAACGAAGACATTCAGCAGCGCACACGTGATTTTGCCAGCAAGGGCTTCTATGCGGTGGCGCCGGACCTTTATTACGGCAAAGCGACCGATGATCCTGCCGAGGCTGCGAAGCTGCGCCAGGCAATGACGGATGCGGTGGCGATGACCGCCATGAAAACAGGCCTCGATCTTCTACAGGAAGAAGTCCGCAATGGCGTGGTTGATGCCATGCACACCGGGGTGATCGGCTGGTGCATGGGTGGCCAGGAGGCCCTGTTGCTGGCGATCGATGATCCGCGGGTCAAAGCGACGGCCATTTTCTACGGCCCGCTGGTGACGGATGTGGAGAAGCTGCGAAAGCTGCAGGGACCGGTCCTGGGCATCTTCGGGAACGACGACAAGGCCCCCAGCCCTGCCGACGTGGACAAATTCAAGGAAGCCCTTAAAGAGGCCGGGAAGTCGGATGCGATTATTTTGCAATACGACGGCGTGGGTCACGCCTTTGCTTCCAAGTCCGCGGAGAAAATGGGACTCTACAACGACGCCAAAGCGCAGGTCGCCTGGGCGAAGACCTGGGGCTGGCTCGACACGAAACTGCCGCGCAACTGAGAAAACGATCCCTTCGCAGCCACCCCGCGAGTTGGGTGACCGTTTTCAAAAGCGAGCCGCTTTCTTCCAACCAATTAGGAGGAGAGCGTCAGGCTGCTTTACACCGGTGTTTTCGCCCGCCAGCTCAAACTCTGTGAAAATTCCCTCAAATCTGTGTGAATCAGTGCTCCGGCAATCACACCCCCTGAGGATTCTGCAGCTTGCCCGGCTTGACGGAAGACGGCGGAAAATAGCCTAGAAATTAGTTTTATCGACCTTGCACGTCCCTGGCCCGAATTGGATGGTTGTTCCAGGCAGTTGGAGGCGACCGGCTCACGGCAAAGGAGCAGCCATGGTCGCAAATGTGCAAGACTTTCCTCACAACAAGAAGCAGTTGAAACTGGTTTCCGCCGGTCGTCGCACCGCAGGGATCGCCGTGGCGGGGACAGGGGGCGCGAAACGCCGCCGCGGCAGCGCGAAACAGTTTGAGCCGCTGGAGCAGCGGACGCTTTTGTCCGCCACGCTCTTTGTGACGGGGCCTGGCGGGTCGGTGGACAGCACCCACTTTGGCACGCTCCAGGCCGCCCTCATGGTGGCTGTTACCGGCGACACCATCCTGCTGCAGCCTGGATTTGCCATGGGCACCTTCGGCAACACCACGCTGGTGGGCACCTCCAATGCGGGGGACACCACCATCCGCGTCGCGGCGGCAAATCTGGATGTAGGCGAGGTGGTCTCCATCGGCACGACCACGGGTACAGATCCGCTGGAGCGCGCCCTGGTCACCAGCGTTGTTCCCAGCGGAACTGGCGATTTCCTCGTGACGCTCGCAACGCCGCTGTTATTCAGTCATACCAACTCGCCGGTGAATGCGCTCAACAGCAGCACCACCGGCCCGACCATTGGCCTGGCGAAGGGCCTCACGCTCTCTGCGGATCCGGCCGGCGGTAATGTCACCATGCCCTTCGCACTGGAAGTCTGGACTGGCACCACCGGCGCCAAGGTGAGCAACCTGAATTTCACGACCGGCTCCGCCAGTAGCGTATTCGTCGATGGGGATGGCAATTCCTTCAGCGGTCTGGTGGTGTCGAACCAGATCCTGCTGAGCAATGCCCATGGCAATACGTTCTCGAACGTTACGGTCAACAACCGTCTGTTCGTGGACACCGGTAGCACCGGGAATCTCATTACCGACTCCACGCTGAAGTCGCTCCAGCTGCGCACGGGGACGAATCACAACAGCTTCCTGCGCAATACGATTGGTCCTTTGACTGCCATCGGCTCCACCCTCAACGCCAACGGCGGCGACCTCTTCCAGGACAACACGTTCACCGGCAAACTGACCCTCACCGGAAATTCGACCAGCGCGACGAATACCGCCTTCGTGCACAACACGTTTACCGTCGCCAGCGGCAACATCCTGGTACTTGAACACGTGGACGGAGCCATTCTGCAGAACAACACCTTCAACCTCGGCGGTGCGTTTGCTACCGCCATTACGGTTCATAACTCCGACAACGTGGTCATCACCGGCAATACGGTCACTACCACCGGCATGCAGGCCGCGGGCATGTTCATTTATGCAGACGCCACCGGAAAAACCAGCGCCGATATTCGTAACAATGTCATCCATACCACCGACGGCACCGCGATCATGCTTGGAAAATATGACACCACCGCAAGCCTGGAAGTGCGCATTCAGAACAACGATTTGACCAACAACGCGATGGGCGTTTCCCTGACCGGCGATGGCGCCTCGGCGGGCAATGTCGATGTCGGCGGCGGCACGACCAAGTTCGGCGTCGGGGCCGGCGGTAACGATTTCTCGACGTTTGCCGCGGCCGATGCCGGGCACTTTGCTGTGGGGCTGTTCTCCACGGACGCAGGCTTTATGACGCACGCCGACAACAACAAGTGGTCGGTGCAGAATCCGCTCTCGGCAGTGGCGGACAGCCTGCATACGCCTGATGCGATGGGGACCGGCTTGATCACCGCGGCACTTCCGCCACCCCCCCCACCACCGCCACCTCCACCGCCTCCGCCTCCGCCGCCCCCCCCGCCTCCGGTGGAAGTGTTGTCAGAAGACGTGTTGGATTTGTCAGCAGTGGAGACCGGTACGACCAACGGCGTGGTGGCTCACTTCTCCAGCAGCTTCAAGCATGTCCCTGCTGACTTCACCGTCACGATCACCTGGGAGGACGGCACAACCTCTTTGGGCACCGTCGTGGTCAACAGTGGCGGCGGCTTTGACGTCGTGGCCTCGCACCTCTGGAAATATGATGGCACCTTCGATTTCAGCGTGAAGGTCGTCAGCAACGCCGGCATGGACATTGAAATGGACGGCGTGGCGACCATTGCCACCCGCGTCCTCACAGCAACCGGAACCAGTTTCACCATCGACAAGAAGAACCCGTTCTCCAGCGTGGTTGCCACGTTCGCTGACAACTTGCCTGGCACCTTAGCCAGTGCGTATGTGGCAAGCGTGGCCTGGTCGGATGGGACGACGACCGTCGGCACGGTTGTGAAGAATGCCGATGGCACCTTCTCCATCAAGACCAGCCGTGGATTTACCGTGGCGGGTGTCATGGTTGCATCAGTTTCTGTGGCAACGCTCGACGGCAGCTTTTTCGCGACCACCAGCCTGACGGCGACCATCACCAACAAGAACGATAAGGTTCCGGGACCCAGGGAGAAGGACCTTAAGAAGCTGGCCCTCTTCCTCCGCTATCACGTGGAGCACGGCAAGGCTCATCAGGATCACCAGAAGAAGTGCTGCCCTGTGAAAAAGGGATGCCTAAAATAATCCTGACGTGAGCCTTTGGTAGTGTTGCTCGCCCCCCTGATTTCCTATTGGGCGTCCATGTAGTGCCGCCCCCCGCAACAAGAGGCCCACGCGGGGGGCGGTTTATTTTTGCCGGCCGGCATTGCGCCGCCGGAAGAGGCACTTTGTTGACGGAACCGGCGTCACGCCGGACGATTCAGGGATGAATGACACCCTCTACATCATCGATGGCCATGCCCAGATTTACCGCTCGTACTTTGCGGTGATGGGCCTCCGTTCGCCTTCGGGAGAACCGACGAACGCCACCTTCGGCTTCATCGGCATGCTGATGAAGCTCTACCAGACACGCAAACCCACGCACGTGGTGCTTGCGATGGATGCGGGCACCTCCGGCCGGGAAACGCTGTCCGCTGATTACAAGGCGCAGCGCAAGCCCATGCCTGAGGATATGCCGCCGCAGATTGAGCGCATCACGCAGATCGTCGATATACTGGGCATTCCAATCTTCAAGGCCGAAGGGTACGAAGCTGACGACGCCATCGCCACCCTCGTGCGGAAGGTGCGCACCAATCCAGACTGCGGCACGTGCAAAATCTACATGGCCACCAAGGACAAAGATCTCGACCAGCTCATCGATGACCAGGTGGTCATGTACGACATCCAGACTAATGAGGAAATCAATGCCGCGGGTCTGATCGCTAAGAAGGGGTACTCGCCAGCACAAGCGCGGGATGTCCTGGCACTGACGGGTGATGCGGTCGACAACATCCCAGGCATACCCGGTGTCGGGCCCAAGACCGCAGCGAAGTGGATCTCGCAGTTCGGATCGATCGACAACCTCATCGCCAACAAAGACCAGGTGAGCGGAAAAATCGGGGAGGCGCTCCGGGCGAATCTGCATGTGCTGGAGAATTCGCGGAAGCTGGTGGAGTTGCAGTTTGATGTGCCCATCCCGGAGATGAACTGGGATGCCGCCAGGGTCCATCCGGAAAACCTGCCCAAGCTGGCGCCGGTGTTTCATGAACTGGGGTTTTCAAAACTGCTGGGCATCCTGGAGCAGGTGGTGGGGCAGTACCGCGATCAGATGCCTCGCATGGCCCCGGGGACTATTGCCGCGCCCAAGGGGGCGCCCATCGCCGCCGGGGGAAAGCTGCCGCCGAAGGTCGCCAAAAAACCGGCTGCTGCGCCAATGGGTGGCGGGCTGTTTGATCAAGTGCCCGATGAGCCTGCAACGCACCCCGCGCCAACGCAGGAGGACCAGCTAACCCTCGCCACCGCCGCGCCCGAGCACGAGCTCCAGACAGATTCTGAGCTGCAAACCGATGTGCAAGAGCAGCAGGGACTGCGCCCGGTGGAGGGAACCTATGTTTTGGTCAACACCCCTGAAAAACTCACGGCAATGCTCGAATCCTTGCGGGGCCAGCTTGCCGAAGTGAAAAAGGCGGGAAAGCGGCCTGCCTGGCTTTCCGTGGACACGGAAACCGATGCCCTGGGTTCCATGGCCTCCAACCTTTGCGGCATTTCACTCTCTGCAAAGGCGGGCACTGGCTTTTACGTGGCCGTGAAGGGCGCCAATGATGATGTGCTCGATGAGATGCTCGTGCGCGAGTGCCTCGGCCCGATGCTCTCCGATGCCTCAATCCCGAAGGCCGGGCAAAACCTCAAGTACGACATCAATTCGCTGCGCAGTTTCGGGCTTCAGCTAAACGGCATGCACTTCGACACCATGGTTGCGTCCTATGTCATCGATTCCTCACGCCTCTCGCACGGCATGGACGCGCTGGCCGCTGACTACCTCGGATTGCGCCCGATCCCGATCACCGATCTCATCGGCCGCGCCTCCCAGCAGATTTCCTTTGCCGATGTGCCTCTCAATCGGGCCGCACATTATTCCTCCGAAGATGCGGATGTCACGCTGCGCCTGGCCGAGGTGCTCGAGCCGCAATTGAAAAAGCTGGAGATGGAGAAGCTTTTTTACGAGTTGGAGATGCCGCTGGTGCAGGTGCTGGCGGACATGGAATACTACGGCGTGACCATCGACACCAAACTGCTCAAGGGCCTGTCGAGCGAAATTGAAAAGAAACTCATGGACCTCCAGGGCCGCATCAAGACGGCGGCAGGCAGAGACTTCAACCAGGACTCGCCCAAGCAGCTCGCGGAGTTGCTGTTCAAGCACCTCAAGTTGCCCGTCATAAAGAAAACCAAAACCGGCCCAAGCACCGACATCACCGTATTGGAAAAGCTCGCTGACAAGCACCCGGTGCCCGCCTTGATTGTGGAATACCGGCAGCTTTCAAAGTTGAAGAACACCTATCTCGACACCCTCGCTGGTTTGCCCAGCAAGAAGACCGGCCGCGTCCACGCCCATTTCAACCAGACCGTCGCGGAGACCGGCCGCCTCAGCTCCAGCGACCCGAACCTGCAGAACATCCCGATCAAGACAGACATTGGCCGCGAGATCCGCCGTGCCTTCGTGGCGGCGCCGGAGCATGTCCTGATCTCGGCTGACTATTCGCAGATTGAACTGCGCGTCCTCGCACACTACTGCGGCGAAAGGGCGCTTATCGATGCGTTTTCCCGCAACGTGGATGTCCACCGGCTCGTTGCCGCGGAACTGAACCACGTTCCCGAGGACCAGGTCACCCCGGAAATGCGTGCTGTCGCCAAAACCGTGAACTTCGGCATCATTTATGGCCAGACGGGCTTCGGCCTCTCGCAGGTCCTCAAGATTCCTCAAGACCAGGCCAACGCCTACATCGCCGCCTATCGCCGCCGCTTCCCCGCGATCGAACAGTTCACGCATGAGTGCATTCAACAGGCCACCGTTTACGGTTTCGTCACCACCATCGCCGGAAGACGCCGCTCTATCCCCGACATTAATTCCCCCGTGCAGTCGCGCCGGATGTTTGGCCAGCGGGCGGCGCTAAATTCCGTAATCCAAGGCTCGGCGGCAGACCTGATCAAGCTGGCGATGGTCAACATCCACCGCAAGATTGAGAAATCACCCGAAGCTATCCGGATGCTGATGCAGATTCACGATGAACTGGTCTTTGAGTGCCGCTCGGCAGAATGCGAGAAATGGCGAGACCTGATCAAGACGGAGATGGAGGGGGCGATGGCGCTGAAGGTGCCGCTGAAAGTGGACATTGGGATGGGCAAGAACTGGTTGGAATATGAGTGACGGGAGTGAGCCTGTTTACGCGTGTTTTCGCGTGATTTGCGTCTTCATCAGGGGTGCGAAAATGCCGATAAAAGCAGTGTGAGTGCGCTTCGATCGGCAATTTGGGGTGAAAACAGTGCAACCACGCCAGTGCTGCGCAAGGCGGACCCGTTTCCGTGGGTGCTTTGTGCCGTATTGTTGATCATGTACTTCCTGGTGCGCTTGCCGAACCTGCGGGCCCTGTCCGTGTTCGCGGATGAAGCCACCTACCTGCGCTGGGGGCAACTGATCGCGCAGGATCCCTGGGGCAACCTGTTCATCAGCATGGAAGACGCAAAGCTTCCCCTGCATTACTGGCTGCTGGCACCGGCTCGCGTGTTTGGCGGTGATCCGGTGGTGGAGGGGCGGTTGCTTTCGGTTTTGTTTGGCGCGTTGACGCTGATCGGGGTGATCGCGGTTTGTGGCGAGATGTGCACGCTCGTGGGAAGGCGGCAGGTCAAGATGGTGGCGGGGGTCACGGGGCTGTTCTTCATCTTTTCGCCACTGGTTGCTTTCTATCAGCGGATGGCCGTGGCCGAATCGCTCCTGATGCTCGAGAGCGTTGCAATTGCGTGGACCGGTCTGCGCCTTGCGCGCCACATAACGGAACAAGCACCGTCGCGCACGCGGTGGATTGATGCAGTGCAACTTGGCCTTTGCTGGGCTGCAGTGCTCCTGACGAAACAGAACTTCAGCTATGTGCTTTGGGGTTTGCCTTGGGCAGCGATGCTCGTTTGGATGACCCGCGCCGCGTGGCGACAACAAGTAATCGCCTTCGCAAAACATTATATGGTGAGCACGGCAATTGGCGTGGCCTGTTTCGTGCCCGTGGTGATGACATCTACCACGCACGACTTGCGGACTCGCATTTTTTATAAGCCGGTCTTTACGACGAACACCGTGTATGGATCGCGAGCCGAAATGATCTGGGGGAATGTGATGTCGCTCATTTCCCCGCGTGCCGGCGGAGAATTGCGGTTATGGCCTCATCAGGCTGGCGCACCTCTGGAGCAGGGGTTGTTCTACGTTTACTTGACGCCGCCGCTGCTGCTTCTGGTACTAGCTGGCCTCGTTTGGACGATCAGACGCCATATGCCGCGCGAGGCTTGGTTCATGGGCGCCTGGGCCGCTGTTTTGTTGGGCACAGTGATCGTCGGCGCAAACGTGCTCTACTCGCGCTACATCGTGGCCGGCGTCCTGGTGCTCATTTTGTTCGGAGCGTGGACGTGGACGGACCTGCTCCTCTCCCGGCGGATCCTGCAGGGCCGCATCGTCACCGCGATGGCTATCGCGTTCCTCCTCGTCTGGCCCGCAGCAGCGACCATCAGCGGCGTTATCGACTGCCGCGCGGCCATTCATACACGGGAAGACCGCGCGCAGTACCTCGCCGAAGGTGCCTGCGGAGATGCCGCGGAGGATGCCGTCGAATGGCTCAAAACTGAAGCGGCGAAGGGCAAGATCACCGTGGTCACCGGCGACGGCCTGGGCGTGCAGGATGATCTCGCATGGCTGATGCTTCGCCGTGAGGCCAATGTCACGCTGTTTGCGCACAAGGAGATGCCTCGGCTTGCTGTGGTGGAGGGCCAGGCGAATGCGTTTCAACTGAAGCGGGAGCAGTGGGTGCCTGCAGCGACAGGGCCGATCGAGGTGTCGCCCGAATCTCCAATTTATGTGTTGGCCGCTGGTGCTTTGGACCATCGCACCGGAAAAGTAGAGTACCCGCGACAGGAATCGCCCGGCGTGGAAGCGCGGTTTGTGCGGGAATTCCTGAACCCGGGCATCGTCGGAGAGGCTGTACCCACGCACGGCGTCGCGGTTTATCGGCTGCTGCCGATGACGGGGGCGGCGCGGGCGAAGGAAACGGGAGCCACTATCGGCGATCACCCGTGAACAAGGGCCTGAGTGTGCGATTGCTGGGTCTTGGCGAAACTTTCAAGTAGATCGCGAATCTCGGGGCGGATGATCATTCCCGGGCGTGCTTCCGTGAGTAATGCCATCGCTTCTTCTGCCGTGCGGGCGCGTCCGGAAGAGAGAAGCCAAGCCCCCGCGACTGCCGCAGTACGCGAGTACCCGGCCTTGCAGTGGATATAGACAATGCCTTCCGAGCGATGCTTATCGATGAAGTCCATTGCCTGTTGAAGCTGTGCTTCAGATGGCGCGGTGAGATCAAGAGCAGGCAGCGCGAGACAGGCGACGGACTTGTTCTGAGAGAACGCACGCGGTTCCGCGAATTCACACGTAAGATCGACAACGGCACACACGCCCAGGCCAATCGCCTGCCGCGCTTCGCCCTCGGTAAGGCGGCGTCCGATCCAGAGACGGTCGGCAAGTTTGCTCCATGCTGGGCTTCGCAGGACATAAAACCCAAGTGACAGGTACTGGCCAAGCATCAGGGGCCAGAGCGCCACCCAGGCCCAAAGGTCGGGCGCGCTTTTCCTTTTACGATAGATGCACGCGCCGATCCCGGCGTAGGCCGAGGCAGCAACGGCCAGTGAGGCCGCGGGCCAAAGCAGCAGCAGCCCCTCCGGCCGCAGCACCCAGGCGATCATGATCAGGAAGAGCGAGCCACCGCCATAAAGGGCAGCCGCCCGCCTGTTCGAAGGCTTCCAAAGCCGTTCCACCGCGGCCTGTTCCTGGAAAAGGCACAGGCAGACGCACCCCAGGACAAACCCGCCGGCAATATCGATCACGTGGTGCTGGTACGTGAACAGCGTCGAGAATCCGATGAGGCTGAACCAGACCTGTGCCGCGATCCGCCAGATGCCGCGCGAATGCTTGTAATACGTGGCCGCCAAAATGGTGCGCAGGGCGATGTGCAGCGAAGGAAATTCATTGTAGGGCAGGTCAACTTTTTTGAAATTGTTGAAAATCAGCCCCAGCACGCCATCGAGTGGCGGCCGCTGAAACGAGAACTTCAGCGGGAACAACAGGAAGCAGAGTGCCGCGATGAGGATGCACGCGACGATCCGCCGGCGAAACGTCTGCAGTTCCGCGGGAGTGCTGCACAGGAACGGAGCGGCGATGAAGAACAGGTCAATCGACATGTACGGAATGATGAACAGCGGCACGAATGGAATCTGCCGTTCCCACTCAAAGAAAAACGTGTGCACATCACTGCGCACTGCCGTGAGTTGGTTGCACGCCCCATACACAACTACAAAGAGCGTGCAGAGCATAAGAGACGTGATGGCGGCCTTGCGGATCATGCATGTTTGCCGTTGCTGGAAGTCACACTATTCGCCGGCGCCACGCGCCGCGCCAGCGATACCGTAAAGATACCCCACTGGTCGATCGCCTGGTCAATTTTTTCAAACCCCGCCTGCCGCACCAGTTCATCCATTTCTGCCTGCGTACGCCGCCGCATGATCCAGGGTTGCCCTTCGCGATTCGTCAGCGTCCGCGCGATCAGCTCCACCTGCGGATGCCAGGGCTGGCACGTGTATAGCAGGTACCCGCCGGGAACTACGGCATCCGCCAGGCCCGCCAGCGACTGCCGCAACGGCCCATTCTCCGGAAACAGCTCGTACAATCCGGAAACAATCGCGATCGTCGGCTTCGGCGTCACCGCGGCAAGCGAGGCGCGATTGAACGCATCCCCTTTCTCGAAAGTAACCGTCTGCAAGCTCAGCGACTTCGCCAGTGCCTCCGCTGCCTCAAGATTGATCTGCTGATAGTCTCGCAGGTGCGCTCGAATCGGAATCTCTTTCAGCCGATCCATGGTCTGCAGGACATACCGCCCAGCGCCCGCCGCAATGTCCAGAACGCGCACCTCGCCACCTTCCCCGTGCACGCGGCGTATGGTCTGTTCAAGCATCTGCTCCAGATGCTGCCGCCGCACACGAATGCCGCGCCAGCCGATCGCATTGAGGTAGGATCGATCAATCATGCTGCCGATGACGGCCGTCCCGCGGGGCTTGTTCTCATACACATAATCAAGCATCACGCCTGAATCGAAGCCCGCCTTGTGGCCCAGCCGAATCCCCTGCGACAGCGTGCCGATTGTCTTCATGAACCCGCGCTGCAATCCCCACTTTGCAGAGCCCGGCAGCCGCAGCGAGTCATACTCCGTGCGCGTGTAACCCCCACGATCAAGATCGGCGAGCGCTTCCCGCCGCGGCAGGTCTTTGAAACAGTCCGCCAGGAAGGGTCGGATGCGATTCACCAAGTCAGCGCGCTGTTTCTCGTGAAACATCCCATGGTAAAAGCCCGGGAAAATCTCAAACTGCCTGATCGGCGAACTCAGTCGCTCATAGAACTCTTTCTGCGCATCGTTCTGCACCACCCAGTCATTGCCCGCGCCCAGGATCAAAGTCGGCGCGGTGATGGCCCCGGCATCCGCCAGCAATCGCGTACTGGTATCATGAAGATCCAGCAACATTCGCACGGAAATCTGCCGGAAAATATCGCGATCTGATTCGTAAGCCGTCGCCTCCGCCGGATCATGCGTCAGCATGCTCGCCTTCACATAGCTCTTCACGTATCCAGGCCCCAGCGTCTTCTGTTTCAGACGCAATGCCGGAATTGCCAGCGGCACATAGAGCTTCACGCGCAAGGCCGGCGCGACCAGCACCATCCCGCGGACCGGCGGCGCGTAATCATGCACCCACGCCGCCGCGATCACGGCCCCAACGCTATGCGCCAGCAACGCAATCTCCTCAACCCCGATTCCATGCGCCTGCCCGATGTGCCTTGCGAAGACATTGGCATCATGCGCCAGCGCCGCCACTGATTCCGCGTCGCCGCGCGCTCCCGGCGACTTTCCATGACCCCGCTGATCCCATGCAAAAAATGCCGTCTCCGCGAGCGCCCCCGTGGCAAGGTTCTGCACCGTCTCACGCCACCGTCCAGAATGCTCATGCCCCCGGTGAAACAGCATCACCGCATTCTTCGGCGGTTGTTCCGGCACCCACGCCCGGTAAAAAATCTTCGTCCCATCAAACGATTCGAACTGGCTTTCCATTTCCTGAAGCGTCATGGTGCAACTCGCTTTCTGACACAGTCCTTATGCGAGGCTAGGCGTTGGCTGGCGATGATGTCCGCAAATAGGGCGCACTGCAATACTGTTTGCGCACCGAACTATCGTTGCGGCGCCCATTTCGTGGAGTGCTCCTGCTATACTATTCGTTCGCGCTTTTTACGGGATTTGTGACACTTTATGCCAGAGTTTTTCGACATCGTGATCATCGGCGGCGGGCATGCCGGTGCGGAAGCTGCCTGGGCCGCGTCCCGCATCCTCGCCCGTGGGGGGGGAAAGGCCAGAGTTGCGCTGGTCACCATGGACCCGCTCGCCATCGGCCGCATGAGCTGCAATCCGGCCATTGGCGGCCTCGCGAAGGGGCAGATGGTTCGTGAAATCGATGCCTTGGGCGGTCTCATGGGGCGCGCGATCGACGCCACGGGCATTCAGTTCAGGATGCTCAATAAAAGCAAAGGGCCTGCCGTGCAGTCGCCTCGGGCGCAGGCGGACAAGTATCGATATGCCGCCAAGGTGCAGGAGCTTCTCCGCGAAGGATGCCCTGCCTTGGCCATCATCCCCGGCATCGTTGACCGCTTTCTCACTGACTTGCAACAGCCGGGACCGCGCGATGAGCGCGCCAGCCATCAGCGCCGCATGCGCGGTGTCGTTCTGGAAGGCGGCCGCGAACTGGCCTGCACCTGCTGCATCGTCACCACGGGCACCTTCCTCCGCGCCCTCATGCACACCGGCGAACATAAAACCGAAGGCGGCCGCGTGGGCGAACAAACCGCCCGCGGGCTCTCAGGCTCTCTCCTCGATCTGGGATTCGAACTCGGCCGCCTCAAAACCGGCACGCCTCCGCGCATCGCCAAAGAAACCATCGACTACGCCGGCCTTGAAGCGCAACCCGGAGACGATCCGCCGGTGCCCTTCTCGGAGATGTCGGATGCGGCCAATTTTCCCGGCCTGCCTCAGATTCCGATGCACATCACGTACACCAATGCGCATGTGCACGAAGTGATCCGGGCAAATTTGCATCGAGCGCCAATGTACTCGGGGCAGATTCAATCTCGCGGGCCGCGGTACTGCCCGTCGATTGAGGACAAGGTGGTGCGGTTTGCGGATAAGGAAAAGCACCAGATTTTTCTGGAGCCGGAGGGGTTGGAGACCAACGAGATTTACTGCAATGGGATTTCGACGAGTTTGCCGGGGGATGTGCAGGAGAAGATTGTGCGGTCGATACGGGGGCTGGAGAAGGCGAAGATTTTGAGGTTGGGGTATGCGGTGGAGTATGACTTTTCGCCGACGCACCAGGTGGGGGCGACGCTGGAGACGCGGCGGGTGGAGGGGTTGTTTTTTGCGGGTCAGCTGAATGGGACCAGCGGGTATGAAGAGGCGGCGGGGCAGGGGTTGATTGCGGGCGTTAATGCGGCGAGGAAGGTGCGCGGGGAGGGGGCGTTTACGCTCACCCGCGATCAGGCGTATATCGGGGTGATGATTGATGATTTGATCACCAAGACACCGACGGAGCCTTATCGGATGTTTACGTCGCGGGCGGAGTTTCGGCTGAGTCTGCGGTCAGACAATGCGGATCAGCGGTTGACGATGCTGGGGGCGGAGATTGGGTTGGCGGAACGCGAGCGGGTGGAGAAATTGGCGCGGAAAATGGGGGCGATGGAGGAGCTTGCGGAGCGGTTGCGGGCGGTGAAGTTGCCGGTGGGAGGGAGCGGGACGACGGCGTATGAGTTTTTGCGGCGGCCGGATGTGACGGCAGCGCAGGTGATGGAGCGGCTGGGGGCGGAGGCATCGCGCTGGGGGGAGAGCGTGTGGACGCAGGTGGAGATTGAGGCGAAGTATGCGGGGTATATCGAGCGTGAGAAGGCGACGGCCTTGCGGATGCGGGAGCTGGAGGATAAGCGGATACCCTCATCGTTTGATTTTGCGGGGATCGGGGAGCTGCGAAAAGAGGCGCGGCAGTGTCTGGAGAAGTTCAGGCCGGGGACGGTGGGGCAGGCGAGCCGGCTTGAGGGGATGACGCCCAGTGATTTGACGGTGTTGATGATTTATTTGCAGGGGAAGAAGAGAATAAGTTAGCCACAAATGGACACGAATGAACGCGAATGATGAGACTTAGGCAGGGGCAAGATTCCACGCAAACTGAATGAGCGACAGAACTGAGCATACGAGTGCCATGACCGACGGGCCGAGTATGAGCGGTTTCTTGCGATTTGTGAAGCAAAGCAGCGACGCCCATGTGACCGTTGCAGGCGACAGAAGCATGCCTCCTATAAACATGAACATGCCGAAGAATCTAATCTGGATTGGTATTCCCGTAGGTGGCGTCTGGAATGACTGAATAGCGTCTCCGGCATTGGCAATGTACACACCAATGTGTGGCGTAGTTGTCATCAGCAGTAACAGCCACACGCTCTTTGGGCGAAGCAGGAATGACTGCGACTTGAAGGGTGAGATTTGAAGGGCAAGAGCCATGTCAGATGGCGAAACGATTGAGAACCGGGGAAGTTACGCCATTCCTTGTTCCGCCAGCGCGACGGCTTTGAGAAGGGCGGAGGCTTTATTGATGCATTCCTGGTGTTCGTTGGCGGGGACGGAGTCGGCGACGAGGCCGGCGCCGGCCTGGACGTAGACGGTCCACGTATTGGGTGCCGAGCCTTCTTGCTTCTTGCTACTTACTTCTTGCTTCTCACCCGTGATGACCATCGTGCGCAGCGCAATGCAGGTATCGAGGTTCTGGTTGTAGTCGATGTAGCCCACGGCACCGGCATACGGGCCGCGCTTGGTGGGTTCTAGTTCGTCGATGATCTGCATGGCGCGGATTTTGGGGGCGCCGGAGACGGTGCCGACGGGGAGGGCGGTGCGGAAGGCGTCGAAGACGGTTTTATCGGAGGCGAGTTTGCCGGTGACGTTGGAGACGATGTGCATGACGTGGGAGTAGCGTTCGACGGTCATGACGTCGGAGACTTTGACGGAGCCGAGTTGGGCGGCGCGGCCGACATCGTTGCGGCCGAGATCGACGAGCATGATGTGCTCGGCACGTTCTTTGGGGTCGGCGAGCAGGTCTTCCTCCAGGGCCTTGTCTTCGGATTCGGTCTGGCCGCGTTTGCGGGTGCCGGCGAGGGGGCGGTTGGTGATCACGCCATCCTGCACGCGGCACATGATTTCTGGCGATGAGCCGACGAGGACGCATTCGGGGCTGGAGAGGTAGAACATGAAGGGGCTGGGGTTGATCACGCGCAGGGCGCGGTAGATATCGAAGGGGCGGGCCTTGGTGGTGGCCTGGAGGCGCTGGGAGAGGACGACCTGGAAGATGTCGCCGGACTTGATGTATTCCTTGGCGGCAAGCACCGCCTGTTCGTACTGTTCTTTGCTGGTGTTGGCGGCGTAGGCGGGGCGGGCTTCCTTGGCGAGGTCGATGGTTGGGAGTTCGAAGGCGAAGGGTTCCTGGAGGGTTTTGATGAGGGTGTCGATGCGGGCGAGGGCGGCGGCGTAAATTTCCTTGTAGGTGCGTTTGTCATTGGGGGCGACGTGGGCGTTGGCGACGACGAGGACAGTTTTCTGGACGTTGTCGAAGATGACGACTTCGTCGTAGATGCCGAAGAGGAGGTCGGGGAGGTGGCGGTCGTCTTTGGGGGTATGGGTGAGTTTTTCGGGCTCAAGGTAGCGGACGGTGTCGTAGGCGGCATAGCCGACGGCACCGCCGACGAATGAGGGGAGGGGGCTGGCGTTGCCGGTCGTGGGGAGGCGGACGCCCTGGATGGGTTTGAGGAGGTTTTCGAGCTCTTTGAGGGGGTCGGGGGAATCGAAGGTGCGGGTGTTGGTGGTTTCGGTGCCTTCGCGTTGTTCGATGGTGACGCGGGTGCCGTAGGCTTTGATGAGGGTGCGGGGGTTAACGGCGACAAAGGAGTAGCGGGCAATGCGTTCGCCGCCGACGACGGATTCGAGAAGGAAGGCGTGGTGGGATTTGCGGGCGAGACGCTCGTAGGCGGTGACGGGGGTGAGGTGGTCGGAGAGGAGGGTGCGGTAGACAGGGATGGCCCAGCCGGTGCCTTGCGTCGTGGGAGAGACGGAGGCGAGGGTTTGGAATTGCTCGAAGGTGGGAGTGTGGGGGATGGTGGGCGGCACGGATGAGGACTCCGGTTTGGGGAAAAGGGGAATTATACGTAAAAATGGCGGGTAGTTCCGCAAACAGGCGGTTGAAAGGGGGAAGGGGTTAAGAATGCCAGGTCAAGATTGCCAATGAGTGACAGACACCCTTGGCAATCTTGAACTATTCTTAAGGAAGGGTCGGGGTCTGGGAACGCCCGTCGGTGAGGGTGGGTTGACCGCGTAAAGGTGGGACTACGAACGTCGATAGGCTTCGACTGTGCGTTTGAGTCCTTCATCAAAGTAAACTTCGGGCTCATAGCCGATCAGTTCTTTGGCGCGGGCGATGTCGGCGAGCGAGTCTTTCACGTCGCCGGCGCGGGGCGGGAGGTACTCGGGTTGGATGGTGGTGCCGAGGAGCGATTGCATTTTGGCGAGCATGGCGTTGAGGGAGATGCGTTCGCCGCAAGCGATGTTGGCGGATTCGCCTTTGAGAGCGCGCGGGGCGGTGGCGGCGAGGAGGTTGGCGTTGACGACATTCTGGATGAAGCAGAAGTCTCGCGTCTGTTCGCCGTCGCCGTAGATGCGGGGATTCTGACCTTTGAGGAGTGCGGAGATGAAAGCGGGGATGACGGCGGCATATTGGGAGTTGGGGTTTTGGCGCGGGCCGAAGACGTTGAAGTAGCGGAGGCAGAAGGTGGAGAGGTTGTAGACCTCGGCATAGACGCGGGCGTAGTACTCGCCGACGAGCTTGGTGACGGCGTATGGGCTCTTGGGAGCGGGGGTCATGGTTTCGAGTTTGGGGAGGACCGGCGTGTCGCCGTAGGCGGAGGAGGAGGCAGAGTAGACGACGCGTTTGACGGTTTTGGCCTGGCGTGCGGCTTCGAGGATGTTGAGCGTGCCGCCGATGTTCACCTCGTTATACAGTTTTGGTTCTTCAACGGAGCGGGGGACGGAGCCCAGCGCGGCGAGGTGGAAGACGTAGTCGCGTTTTTGCATGGCCTTCGCGCAGTCGTCAGGGTTACGGATATCGCCTTCGAGGAATGCGATTTTGCCGCCGACGTTGGCAAGGTTTTCTCGAGAGCCATGGGAAAGGTTATCGAAAACCAGCACGGTGGCGCCGAGTTCGACGAGTTTGTGTGTGAGGTGGGAACCAATAAAGCCGGCGCCGCCGGTGATGAGGACGCGGGCACCTTTGAGGGAGGCGAAGCGGGAGGTAGCGAGGGGCATGGGGGCGTTCCTTAAACTGCGATGTGCCCTCATCATAGATGCGGTGTCGCATGCGGGAAAGGTGGGTTCGCAGAAAGGAGGGCAGACGCGGAATTGTTGTAATAAACAGGCGGCGCAAACGACTGCTTTAATGGACGCAACTGCATAAAGGAATGGCAATGCCCGTCGCTCAGGAGATAGTTCGCACGCACGGACAAATGGTCTGGAAGACCGTGTGGCGGCTGGTGGGCGCCGGCGGGGGCGAGTCGGACGCGGCGGATTGTTTCCAGGATGTGTTTATCGCGGCTCTGGAGGTGGAAAAGAAGGAAGAGGTGCGGAACTGGGAGGCGATGCTGCGGCGGATTGCGACATCAAAGGGGCTGGACATGCTCCGGGGGCGGATCCGGCGGAGGGGCCGGGATGCGGGGAGCGTGGACTGGGAGACGGTGGCGGATGGGAGCGATCCGCCGGAGGCCGGGCTGGAGCGTGGTGAACTTGCAGCAGTATTGCGAGACGCCCTCGCGAAGCTGCGGGCGGAGGAGGCCGAACTATTCTGCCTGCGGCACCTGGAGGAGATGAGTTACGAGGAGATTGGGATGTATATGCGGATGTCCCCGGGGGCGGTGGGAGTAGCGCTGCATCGGATCAAGGAAAAGTTGCGGGGTTTTTTGGAATCGGGGCGGGTGACGAGCCAAACGGAGGTGCCGCATGATTGAGCGGATGAATGACAAGACGCCCAGGGATGTGGTGGAGAAGGCAGCGGCGGCATTGCGGGAAGTTGCGGTGCCGGCGGGGCCGTCGGAAGAATTGATGAACAAGACGCTTTCCAGGCTTGGTGCCGGGGAGCGGACAATGGGGTCTCAAGAGAAAGGTTGGTGGACGATGAGGGTTGTGAGAAGGTCAGCAGCGGCGGCGGGGATTGTGCTGGTGGTGACGGCAGGCCTTGTGGCGATGCTGATGGGGCGGGGGCAGGTGGCGTTTGCCGATGTGGTCGAGCAAGTGAAGGCCAGGCAGGCGGTGCGGTGCAAGATGGTGGTGGAGATCGAACAGGCCGGGGCGCCGGGCGGAAAGGTGGTGCAGGAATCGGACACGCTGATGGTCGCACCGGGCTGGACGATCGTGACGACTCCCACGATGAAGATGATCATGAGCACGGAGCAAGGGAAAATGGTTACGCTGATGAGCGGGATGAAGCAGGCGATGGTCATGGAGATGAAGAACATGCCTGCGACCGCGCCGCGAATGGTGAACCTGCTGGACGTTTTCAAGAACGTTGACGGGAAGGAGGGCAAGCCGCTGGGCCAGCGGGAGATCAACGGGAAGTCCGTGCGCGGGTTTGAAGTGAGCAATGGTGGCATGCTGATGAAGGTGTGGGCGGATGCGACGACCGAGTTGCCGGTGCTGGTGGAGATGACGCCGGTGTCACCGATCATGCCGGCGGGTACGTACACGATGAAGGACTTCGATTGGAATCCGAAGTATGAAGCGAGTGAATTGAGCGTGGAAGTGCCCACAGGTTATCAGGCGGTCAACGCGTCGATGGACGCATCAAAGGGAGGCGAGCAGGACGCGGTGGGCATGCTGCGAACACTGGCGGAGATTAACAATGGCCAGTTCCCGGCGAGCGTGGGGGTTGAAGGGTTCTCGAAAGTGACCGGCGAACGAATGGCCACGCGGATGGTCAAGGAGACGCGCGGTATGACGCCGGAACAGAAGTCTGAATGGCAGCACAAGATGATGGGTGAAATTATGCAACTGGCAGCGCCCATCGGGCGCGGCTGGGCGTTCATCGGTGATGTGAAGCAGGGAACGGAGTGGCACTACGCTGGTGCCGGGGTGTCCCAGGGAGAAAAGGGACATGCGGTGCTGTGGTACAAGCGTTCTGATGGAACATGGCGCGTTATTGACGCGGACCTCAGTGTTCACGATGCGAAGGAAACGGATTTACCGCAGGGAGAGGCAGTGAAACTGATGTTTCCGACTGGCAAGAGCACTCTGCCTGCTGCTGGGGCACCGGCGACACTGCCTGGAAAGTGATCACAATGCCGGGCAAGAGATTTTAGAAGACGGAACGAGAAAGACCTCGCACCATGATGGTGCGAGGTCTTCTGGTTTTTTTGCGATGGTAACTGGTGCATTTGAGCGCCAGGGAGATCAGCCGCCGGCGGAGACCGAGCCCATCGTGCCCGGCTTTCCTTCGCCGGGTTTAACGGCGGGCCGGCCAATGGCGTGGTAGAAGAGGCCTGCGCCGGCGACTTTGCCGGAGGCGAGGCAGTTGCGGCCGTCGAAAACGTGCTTGCCGCGCATCAGCTTGGCGATTTTCTTCCAGTCCTGGGTGATGAATTCGTTCCACTCGGTAACGATGGCGACGGCATCAGCGCCCCTTGTGGCGTCGGCGACGGATTCGCAGTAGGTGAGTTTGCCGCCGAAGTTGCCGAGGAGTTTTTGCGTGGCTTCCTGGGCCTGGGGGTCGAAGGTGCGGACGGTTGCGCCGGCTTCGATGAGGGTTCTGATGATTTCGAAGGCGGGGGCTTCGCGGGTGTCATCAGTATCGGGCTTGAAGGCAAGGCCCCACACGGAGACGACGGGGTTGGTCGTGCCTTTGATCGCGTCGACGATGCGCTTGGCGAAGGCCTGTTTCTGGCGGGTGTTGACGGCTTCAATGCCGGAGAGGAGGAGCGGATCGACGCCGATGGTTTTCATCTGGTGGCAGAGGGCCTGGACGTCTTTGGGGAAGCAGGAGCCGCCGTAGCCGACGCCGGCTTTGAGGAAGGAGGGCCCGATGCGTGCGTCGGTCCCGATGCCGACGCGGACGGATTCGATATCCGCGCCAACGGCCTGGGCGAGTTGGGAGATTTCGTTCATGAAGCTGATGCGCATGGCGAGCATGGCGTTGGCGGAGAACTTGGTGAGTTCCGCGGATTCGCGCGACATGCGGAAGATCTGGTAGTTCTTGTCGATGAGGGGTTGATAAATTTCGCGGAGAGTTTCGTGGCCGCCGTCATTGCCTGCGCCGAAAACGATGCGGTCGGGTTGCATGAAATCCTGGATGGCGGTGCCTTCGCGGAGGAACTCGGGGTTGTTGACCACTTCAATGCGGTGCTGGGAAAGTTTTTCGACGACGGCCTGGAGCTTGGAGCCGGTGCCCGGCGAGACGGTGGATTTAATGACGAGGGTCTTGGGACCGTTGGCATTTTTGGCGACGGTTTCGGCAGCGGAAAAGAGGTAGCTGAAGTTGTAGCCGCCTTCCTTTGCCGGCGGTGTGCCCACGGCAAGGAAGATGGTTTGGGCGTTTCTGGTCGCGGCGGCGGTGTCGGTGGAGAAGGAGAGGCGGCCTTCGGCGACTTCCTTCTTGATCAGTTCGGAGAGGCCGGGTTCGTAGATCGGGACGATGCCTTCGCGGAGCTGTTTGACGCGCGTTTCATCAACATCGACGGCGACCACGTTGTGGCCCAGGGAGGCCAGACAGGTGCCGGAGACCAGGCCGACGTACCCGCAACCGATGACGGCAATATCCATGAAGAACCCTCGGGGAAAATGTGTAAATGCGTATTACCTATGTCGGCAAACAAAGGCTGTCGCTTGCATCGTTTATAACGGAAAAAGGGGTGTGGAATACAGCAGACGACGGAAGGGGGGTGCAGGGGGGAAAAGGAAGAGACCAGACGCCGAACATGGGGTGGTCGTTAAGCGCGGGGCGTGCGGTGTAGGAGTGCCAGTGAGAGCTATGTCGCAGGGGGGGTGTAGAGACCCGCGATTTTTCTTATATACATGCCGATGAGCCAATGTTAGTATACCCCAAGTGAGTGAGGTGGAACGACGTCACGCAAGCGACCGAGTGTTTCCATTCCTTCTCAACGCAGCGCCACTGAAGGCCGAAGCCTCGGCCTGTTTTTTTAATGCCCCGGCGTAAACGGGGTAGTCTTTGGAAGGATTTCTCATGGGCAAGAAACTCTATGTCGGTAACCTCAGCTATGACGTCACGAACGAATCGCTGCAGGAGATGTTCGCACCGCACGGCACCGTCGAGTCCGCACAGATCATCACCGATCGTGAGACCGGCCGCTCGAAGGGGTTCGGGTTTGTCGAGATGAGCTCGGATGCCGAAGCACAGGCAGCGATTGCGGCCTTGCACGGCCAGCAGCACAACAACCGTCAGTTGACCGTCAATGAAGCGCGGCCGCGTGAAGAGCGGCCTCGTGGCGGCGGGTATGGCGGCGGTGGTGGTGGTGGCGGCGGCGGCTACGGCGGCGGCGGGAACCGGGGCGGCGGCGGTGGCGGCGGACGCCGTTATTGATCGCTTTTAAAATCACGTGAACAAGCGAGGGCTGCCGATTGGCAGCCCTTTTTTATGCGCGGTGGAAGCCGACGAAGCGCGAAGACGCGAAGGGCACGAAGGCCCACGAAGAGGTCGAGTCTATGCAAGCATTCCTGCGCATCGGATGCCTGTTTTGGGGAATGTGCTTTGAGGCTGCTGGCGTTCTGGGCCGGCTTGTTCGCTATCACCGGGCGGCGATCTGGTGGCCTGCGGCGAGTTGTTCGAGCAGTTCACGCGGGGCGCCGATGTCGGCGGTGACGACTTTGCCCAGGTAGGCGCGGGCTTCGGCAAAGCCCTTTTTGTGGCCGCAGAAGGAAACGGTTTCAGTGGCGCGGATGGCTTCGCCGAGTGGGCGGCCGGTGTCGCAATCGAGACCGGAGGGGATGTCGATGGCGAGGATCGGGTGGCGGGATGCATTGGCGGCCCGAATCACTTCAAGGGCGAGGCCTTCCACGGGGCGGGTAAGACCGGTGCCGAAGAGGGCGTCGATGAGGAGATCAGCGGGATCGGATTCGACGATCCAATCGCGAAGTTCGGCATGTCCGGGGGTAATGGTGTCGACGGGGAGATGCATGGCGTCCACCGTGGCCAACTGGGCGGCGGAGGCATCCTTGTACCGGTCACGCTCAGCGAGCAGGAGGATCGAGACCGGGATGCCCGCGTTGTGCAGGTGACGTGCGGCGACCAGGCCGTCGCCGCCGTTGTTGCCTGGACCGGCGAGGACCAGGGCGCGGGCGTTTTTCTTCAGCAGGTGGCGGGCGACGTCGGCCACGGCGCGGCCGGCGTTCTCCATCAGCACGCGGATGGGAATGTGGAACTCTTCCACGGCACGGCGGTCGAGTTCGCGCAAGGCTTCGCGGGTGAATGACAGGGGCATGGTCACCTCCCGCGAGCATTGTAGCGTGGGACGCGGGGTTGGGTGCAGGCATCTTGCCTGATACTGGTGTGAAGGCAGGCGGGACGCCGGCACCACCATCATGTGCCCTGAAGGGTGATGCAGGTGACTTCGGGCGGGCAGAAGAGGCGGATTTTGGTGAGGTGGCCGACGCCGCGGGTGATGTAGAGCATGCGATGGGCGTTTTGTTTGTCGGGATAGTATGCGCCGGCATAACGGGAGCGGTTTTCGACTGGGAGAATCAGCGGGCCCACGAAGGGGACGCAGACCTGGCCGCCGTGCGTGTGGCCGGAGAGCATGAGATCGAAGCGAAAGGCGGTGAGAATGTCCCAGCAATCGGGATTGTGGCAGAGGAGGATGGTGGCGGCGTCCTTAGGGGTGCGGGTGAGCACGGCGGGATCGTATTCTTCATTCCAGAGGTCATCGACACCGGCGAAACACAGGTCGCCTGGACCTAAGGCTTTCTGAGGCATGTGGAATTCATTGCGCAGCATGCGGATGCCGGCAGATTGCAGCGCTTCGCAGACGGCGCGGGCGCGATTGGGATCGTGGTTGTAGTCGTGGTTGCCGGTGCAGCCCAGCGATTCGATGCGACTGGTGAAAGGTTTGAGGGCGCGGGCGAGTTCATCCACATCTGCGGACTTATTGTCGACGAAGTCGCCGGTGATGACGAGGAAATCAGGTTTGAGCTCGGCGGCCATTTCGAGGCTGCGAACGATGAGGCTCAGATTGGTGCGGCCATGATGCAGATCAGAGAGATGGACGATTCGGCGGTTATGCCAGCGCGGGGCAAGGCCAGGGATGCGGGCAGTGACGTGTTCGATTTGCAGGGTGTTGACGCCGGCGGTGCTGCCATACGCGATGGTGGTGCCGCCGGCGAGTGCGAAGCCGCTGCAAGCCTTGAGGAATTTTCTGCGAGAGAAGCGTTTCTTCTCCAGCCGCTGCTGCGGCAGATTCTCCGCCATTGCCCGCTCCAGTGATAAATCGCTCTCGTCCAACTGATACGTTGCCGCCAGAGGGACGGTTTTATTGATCAGTTGAGTAAACAGCTTTTTGTTTATCGGCAATTTTGGTGTGGATGCTCAGAAGCCTGGGGGGGGTCACTCGGCCATGGCGGCTTCAAGTGATGCAAGCGTGAGCTGGGCGCCAGTTTGCCAGGTAAAAAGGCTCGCCCGATAAATGCCGCGGTACTTGAGTTGGCGGCGATACTCGGCATCTTCCAGCAGGCCGGCGATGGCCTGACCCATCGATTCGGCATCATCGTGCGGGAAATAGACCGCGGCATCTTCCGCGACTTCGCGGAGACTGCGCATGTCGGAGCAGGCGACGGCTGTGCCGCAGGCCAGGGATTCCAGCACGCTCAGACCGAAGCCTTCAAAGCTAGAGGCGCAGACGGTGAGCGTTGCGCCGCGATAGAGGTCGGCGAGGTCGACGTTGGTAGGAGAGCGGACAAAGCGCATGCGGTCGAGCAGGCCCTCCTTTCGTGCGGCGGCGTAGATGTCGGAAACGTTCCAGTCATCTCGGCCGGCGAGGACCCAGCGCGTGCGGGCGCCATCGGGCGTGGACCAGACGAATTTCATTGCCGCGAGCATGCGGGCGTAGTTGCGACGCGGGATGTCTGCCCCGACGGCAAGGAGGTAGGGGGGGCGGATGTCGTTGGCGATGTGGACGGGTTGGGGCTTGGGGATTTCGGTGGCGGAGGCGGGGGCGAAGACGGGGTCGATGCCGTTGTAGATGACGTCGATGCGTTCGGCGGGGACGTGGTAGATGGAGGCGATGTCATACTTGGTTTGGGAGGAGACGGCGATGAGGCGGGCGGCGTAGTTGGTGCTGAGAGCTGCAATGTGGTGAAGGGCGCGGCCGGCGGTGGTGCGGCGGACATTGGGATCGAGATCAAAAGAGACATCGTGAATGGTGGGAACGACTGGGCAGGCCTGGATGCGCGGGACATGCGGGGTGAAGGAGTGGTAGACATCCGGCTTCACGCGGCCGATAGCGCGGGTGAGGGCGTTGAGGAAACGAGCGCCGGTGTGGTGCTTTGTGGGCATCTGGTAGGAGGAGATTTCGACGCGGTGAAAGTTGTCCGGAAGGTTCTGGAGGAAGGAGTCGTCGAAGGAGCCGTCTTCAGCGCGGGGATAGATCAGGTGGAACTGATGCGAGGGCTTTTCACCCTTCGCGACATCTGCGGCAGAGGCGGCGATCCAGGCGGAGACGATGTTGCGGGCGCGCTGCTCAGCGCCGGCAATCTGGCGGTGGACGAGGGGGCGGGCGTCGAGGGCGATGATCATGCGCGCTATTGAAGCGGGGAGGACGAGGCGTGTCCACAGATTGCACAGATTTCACAGATTTTTTTGGGCGCGTCACGCGCGGGTGAGGATGCAGGATTTCAGGGGGAGGTTCATGGATTTGAGGCGGCGCATGGTGGTTTGGACTTCGGTGTGGGGGGTGCGGTGGAGGGCGATGGTCATGAGGATGCCGTCGGAGGGGGCGCCGAGGAGGCCGGCATCGGGGAATCGGGAGGCGGCCGGGGCATCGATCAGGACCCAGTCGAAGTGATTGGATGCGTGCCGGAGAACGGAGCGGAGCATGGAGGATTGCAGGAGGCCGGCGGCAGCGCCGGGGGTCGTGCGGGCTCCGGTGGGGAGAATGAAGAGGTTGTGCCAAGGGGTGGCTTTGAGGTAGCTCTCGATGTTTTCAGTGGCGGGGGCGGCAAGGAGTTCCGCGAGCCCTTTTTCACGCTCGAGGTGGAGCAGCCCGGTGAGGGACGTGCGGCCGGAAGGATGCAGGCAGCCATCGATGAGTAGCACGCGGGTGGAACGGACTTCAACGAGGGAGAGGCCGAGGTTGAGGACCGTCGTGGTTTTGCCTTCACCGGGGCGGGCGGAGGTGATGACGAAGGTCTGGGAACTGCGGCGGGCGGATGCGCCAGCGCCGCGGAAATGCGTGGCCATGAGGCCGTCGCGGATTTTGCGGTATTGCTCGGCGATGGGGCCGGAGCGTTCATGGTAGACGACGACCGCGGAGGGAAGGTTGAGGTCGCGCTTGGATGCGTAGTCTTCGACGATGGTTTCGGCGGCGCGCTGTTCGGTTTTGACGACGGGGGGGACCTCGATGGGCGCCTGCCTCAGGGCAGTGGTAAGCGGGGTGACGGGTGTAACCGGCAGGGGGGCAGTGATGGATTCCCGCGACGCAACTGCGGCGGCGAGGACGGGTTCGTCTTCATTGGTCGAGGCAGCGGGGGCGGCGGTTGGCGCTGCATTTTTGCGCAGGACGACGGAGGCGAGGGAGGGTTCGTTGCGCGGGGGCTCGGGGCGTTTTTCTGCTGCGGCGGGGGAGGCCTTGAGGCGGTCGCGCTCCTGCTGGGCACGTTTGAGGGCGTCGGCGATGGAACTCATGGGCACTTCCTCATCGGGCATCAGCGTGGGCGTACGGGGTGATATTGGATCCCCAGGACGCGAGGAATCTGGAACTGGTGGCGAAGCCAGGGTCGGCGAGGTGGCGATAGCATTGAATGGCGCTGCCGATCATCACAAGTAGCAAGGCGGCCATCACGAGCGGGCGGAACAGGGACTTCCAGAGGCCGCGCATGTGGCGTTGACCGGGCGTGCGAATTTCTGAGACAGCGCCCAGCACAGGAATACCCAGGACGGCGGCGGCTTCCTGCGGATGGTGGAAAGAGCGATCGGATCGCTGAAGGAATTTGGCGAGGCCGGCGGCGGCGGCGAAACCGATCAGGAGGCCGGTGCCATAGATCAGGGGAAGGCGCGGGAAGCTAGGGAGGGTGGATGCTTCGGCGAGGGTGAGGGGGGAGATTTCGACGAGAGAGTCCTTCAGTGTGAGCGTGCTCGGAATGGCGACGGCATCATCGGATTTGCCGAAACGGCGGTCGAACTGATCGAGCTGGGTGGCGGTGGTCTGGCGGTCTTTTTTGGTGGTGTCAAGATCTTTGGTGAGGCGGTCGAGCTCGCGGCGGGCCGGCATGACCTGATCGACCTGCGTTTTGATGGCGTCGCGCTGACTGGTGAGTGAGGCGATTTCCCCGTCGAGGGCATCTTTTTCGGATTGCAGGGATTCGATCTGGAGGTCGACCTCCTGCGCAGCCGCGAGAGAGGGATCAATGCCGGGCCGCGCGGGGGAGAGGGGCTTGACGGTGGCGGGCGCCGGGGCGCCGGAAGCGGCGCGCTGCTTGGCGGCATCAAGTTTTTTCTGAAGGTTGGATTGCTGCGTGCGGAGATCGACGACGTAGGGGTGCTGCTCGGTGCGCGTGCGGAGTTGTTCGTCGATCTGGTCGTTGACGAGCTGGAGCTGGGCGCTCAGGGCGACGACTTCGGGATCGTTATCAGGCTTCGAGTTGGCGGCTGCGGGAGCATCCTGCGCGGGAGGCGGGAGGGGCGTGGGAGGAGGCGCGGCTGGTGCGCCCTTGCTGGCAGCAGTGCGCTTGTACTCTTTGAGACGGGTGAGCTGCTGGCTGACAAGGCGCTGGCGCTGCTGTTTGTCCTCGAGGCGGGTGTTCAGCTTTTCGTATTTGGCGGCAATGGAGTTGGGGTCGTCTGGAAGGATGCCGGGGTGCGTGACGCGGAAGCTTTCGAGCTGCCGGGTGAGGTCTTCATCGCGGGCGGCGAGGCGGTCCTGCTCTTTGGCGAGGCGGGTTCGATAGTTGAAAAGGGTATCCTGGGCCTGACGCCCGAGAAACGCGGTGAAATCTTCCGAAAAGCTGTGGAGCTGCATGTAAGCAGTGTGGTGTGCGGGAGCAGAGGTGGACAGCTCGAGCGTATAGGGACCAGTTCCCGTGAGCTTTGCGTGGAGGTCGTTTGGCTTGTTGAAGGCTTTAAGCGCAGCGGCCGGAAGCTGACTCAGCTCAGGCATGGGCTCGAAGGCTTGGAGAGAAATCTTCATGGAGCCGGAAAGGTCGTAAGTGCGCCCGAGACGGGGAGCAATCCAGAAGACTACCGACATAATAAGGCTCAGCACAGCCAGCAGGAGCAGGCGGTGGCGGCGAAGGGTGTAGCCGAAGGGGCGATAAAGATGTGCACTTGGCTCTGCTGATGTATCACTATACGCGAGCGGCGAAGGAGGCGTGGGGAGACTCGCCGGGGCTGCGGTTGGAGGTTCAGTGATGAAGGTGGTCATGCGTGCGCTCGTGGGAGGGATCGTCGGCGCAAAGTATTACTTTCGACGGGTGTAGCCGGATGGGGTGATTGCTGATGTGCTGTGGAAAAAGGTTAGAAAAGGCGCTGGCACTTTGGACAGAACGTCGTAGTGCGGGTAGCGATGGTTTTGGATTTCAGCGGGGCTCCGCAACGGAGGCAGGGTTTGTCAGCTCTGCCGTAGCATTGGAGCTGGCGTGCGAATTCTCCGGGCTGGTCGGAGACGTTGCGGTAGTCGCGGAGGGTGGTGCCGCCGGAGCGGAGGGAGTTTTTCAAAACGTCGGTGATGGCTTTGACGAGGGTGGCGAGTTGTTCGGGCTTGATGCGCGAAACGCGCTGGAGCGGGTGGAGTCTGGCGGTGAAGAGAGCTTCATCTACATAGATGTTGCCCAGGCCGGCGACATCCTTTTGAGAAAGGAGTCGCTGTTTGAGTTTGCCCCGGGTGGTGGACCAGTGCGCGAAGGCAGAGATCGTGAGGGTGAGGGCGTCTGGGCCGAGGGCGTCTGTTTCTTTGGCGAGTGCTTCTTCGAAGGTGGCGTAGTACCAGAGGCCGCCGAAGCGGCGCGGGTCGCGGAGGCGGACATCCTCTTTGTTGGCGAGGTGGATAAGGACGTGGGTGTGAAGTTCGACGGGGGTGGCCGTCGGGACGCAGTCAACCCGGCCGGACATGCCCAGGTGAATGAGGAGGGTTTGGTTGTCGTCGGCGATGAGGAAGAGTTTTTTGCCGTGGCGCTGGGTGCGGAGGATGCGATGGTTGATGAGGTTTTGGAGGGGAGCGTCAGGAGGCGTGACGAAGTCGGGGCGGCGGACTTCGATGCCGCGGATTTTGCGGTTAAGGAGGTGGGGTTCGAGGGTGCGGCGGACTTCTTCGACTTCAGGGAGTTCAGGCATGGTGTGGCGCTGCGTTTTGAGAGAGAGAAGAATAACTACGAAGTCACGAAGACACGAAGGACGGGCTTCGAGGTAGTAGATGTCGGATTGTAGGCGCGAGCGTGGGTGGCGTCATTTGAGGGTGGTCATGGCGACTTTCGCGGCGAGGTGGTCGGGGGCGGCCTGAAGGGCGGCGGTGAATTCTTGTTTGGCTTTGTCGGTTTCACCGAGGCCTTCGTGGCCGAGGCCGGCGAGGTAGTGGGCGTCCGCAACGCGCATACGCTGGGCCAGCGTCGTGGGCTCATTTTGTGAGGCGATCGCACCCCGGCCGTTGTCGAGCAACTGCTGGAAGAGCGCCTTCGCACGGTCCTGCTCGCCCAGTTTCTGGAGGGCGAGGGCCTGGTAGTAGGGGGCGGCTTCGGCGACGCGGACACCGGCGGCAAGGCCGGCGAGGGATTGATTGCCGCGGCCGCCGCGTCCACCGCGTCCGGCGCCACCGCGCGCGCCGGGTTGTGTGGTTGCGTTGTTGACTGGTTCTGCGGCGGCTTGCCAGGCTTCTTTGGCTTTGCCGGTGTTGCCGGCGGCTTCATATGCGAGACCGGTGAAGTAGGCGACTTCGCCCTGGCGGGATGCGGCGTTGCCGAGGGCTTCGCTCAAGGTTTGGGGGAACTGGAGGGCGGCCTGGAAGGTGGTGAGGGCGTCCTGTGGTTTCTTGTCGGCGAGTTGTTGCTGGCCTTTCAAGAGGTGGGCGTTGACCCAGGCGTCACCCATGGAGAAGCGGCCGCCCCCTTCCCAGGCGCGGAAGAAGCGGGAGTTGAGTTGCGTGATGGCGTCATCGTATTCGGCGGCGAAGATTTGGAGGTTGATTTGGCGGGCGATGGCTTCATCGCGGGTCATGGCGTCTTGATGTTCGGTCATGATGGCGAGGCGCTTCTCGGGGGCGAGGCCTTTTTGTTCGTAAAGTTTGTCGAGCTCGGCGAAGACCATGGCGCTGCCGCCGTATTTCGCGGCTTTTTCGAGGTAGTCGAGGGCTTTGGCGGTATCGCCTTCGCCTTGCGTGCGCGGGTTGGTGGCGACCATGGCGAGGTTGCGGTAGACGGTGGGGAAATCGGCATTGAGTGAGGCGGATTTTTCCCAGAGCGCGATGGCGCGTTCGGGCTGCCAGTCGTAGAGGAGGTTGCCGAGGTAGTAAGGGGCGCGGGCATCTTTGGGATCGGCGGCGATGGCGGCTTCAAGGATGGGGATCATTTCCATCTGGAAGGGGAATTGGTAATCGGTGGATTGTTTCTGGGCGAGGGTGCGGTATTCGGCGGCTTTCTGCGCCTGGTTCAACTTGTCTGCACAGTAGGCCATGTAGTAACAGGCCAGGGGCGAGGGAGGATCGGTGTTTTCATCCATGGCAACGCGGAGGGTTTCGAGGGCGTCGGCGTAGAGGCCGGCGTTGATGTAATCGGCGGCGACTTCCAGGCCGACATTGGGGAAAGCGCGGATTGAGAGGAGCGCTTTGCGGCGCGTGGTCAGGGCGGATTCCATGTCGATCGGGCGGGAGGCGGCGACGACTTCGGTGAGGGCGGTGATGTCGAGCGGGTCGATCTTCAGAGCGTTTTGCGCGGTGCCGAGGGCTTCTTTGTTGCGGCCGGCGTGGCGGAGGAGGGCGGCTTTGAGTGTGAGAGTGCGGGTGCTGTTGCCGTTGGCGTTGAGGGAGTTGTCGAGGTAGGCGAGGGCGTCGCTCTCTTTGCCGCGGAGCGAGGCGATCTGGGCCATTTCGAAGTAGCCGGGGCCGCGCCAGGCGGCGGACCAGGTGGATTTGGAGAATTGGGTGAAGGCATCATCGGTTTTGCCTTGGGCTTTCAGTGCGAGGCCGAGGTAATAGAAGGGTTCGCCGTCCTTGGGCATGGTATAGCGGTCGGTGGCGCGTTCGAGGGCTTTGCGCAGATGTTTTTCGGCGTCGGCGTAGAGGCCGCCTTTGATTTGATCGATGGCGAGGGCGGTGTTGACGCGGATGTCGCCGGGGTCGCGCTTGAGTGCTTCGTTCCAGAAGGGGTCCTGGCCGTTCATGCCGGGGGCGTGGAATTGCTCCGTGCGGAGGCCGGCGAGGTAGAGTTCTTCGTTGGTTTTGATCTGGGCGGGGTCGGCGAAGGGGGTGACGACGGGGGGCATCGGTTCGGGGGTGAGTTTTATCGGGGAGTAAGCGATGAGTTCTTTGTTGTCGGCGGAAAGAGAGGCGCGAACGTCGTGCGGATCGGTGGATGTGGGGAGCATCACTTTGCGGGTGTAGGGTTTGGCGGGGTTGATGGAAATGGACTCGGTGACGAGGACCTGGTCTTTGACCTTGACGGTGACCGTGGCCTGCGGGTGGGCGCTGGTTGCATGGAAGCTGACGGTGGCGGTGTTGTTTTCGACCTCGAGATTCACGGCAGCTTCGGTGTTGGCGTTCTTCACGCCCTCGATGTCGCGGAAGGGGTACCAGTACTGCGTCCACTGGCGCGTCTCATACGGTTGGAGCCAGGTGTAGTCGGGCTGGTTGTCGGAGTAGGCTCCGACCATTAGTTCAATGTAGGGGCCGTCGTTGTCGGTGAGGAGGGAATCCTGCAGGCGGCCGTTGGGGCCGCTGCCCCAAGTCCAGAATTTTTTGCCGGGGACGACGCTGTGGTCGGCGATGGACATGGTGCCGGCGTGTTTGCCGTGGTCGTAGCCGGCGACGAAATCGTCGGTGTAGTTCCAGGCGAACATGGAGTTGGAGTTGATGTGGGATTTCCACCAGGAGACGTCGGTGCCGTCCGGGAAGGTCGTATTGTTGAACGGAGTGGTGGCAATGGGCCAGGTGGTGAAGGAGCGTTTGCCGTGGTAGGTCACGAACTGCGTGCTGGGGGGGAAGATGACCTGGTAGGTGTCATCGACATGCACGGCAACGTTGGAGAAGCAGAGCATGCTGGTGGGGAGCTGGGTGCGGTTGATCATGCGGAAGGAGGCTTCGAGGTAGCTTTTGCCCGGGCGGAGGGTGATGCCGACGGTCCAGCGCATGCGGTCGCGGAGTTCCAGTTCACCGACCCATACGGTTTTGCTGCCATCGGGTTGTTCTTCGATTTTGTATTGGACGGGGATGAAGGAAGTGGCGCGGTGGTGGTGGGGGATGTCCCACTCGACACCGCCGGAGATCCACGCGCCCAGGAGGGAGATAAGGGCGGGCTTGATGACGTGGTTTTTGTAGAAGAAGTTGTAGTTGTTGGTTTTGTCGATGCCTTCGTAAATTTTGCCGCCGGATTCGGGGAGGATGCCGATGCGGATGTACTCGTTTTCGAGGGTGACCATCTTGTAGGGTTTGTCGACTTTCTCGGTGGTGAGGTTGTCGTAGGCGGGGTAGGGGTAGATGCGGTGCTGGGCGCCTTGGGAGCCGCCGCCGGTGTAGAAAACGGGGTTCACTTCGGCGGGGCCGATCAGGTAGGTGGGAATGGTGATCTGGTCAACAGAGACTTTGACGGCGGAGTTGGGCGTGTTTTGCGCGACGGCGGTGGCGCCCAGGGCGAGTGTTAGAAGCGTTGCGAGGAGTGGTTTGTTCAGACGAATGGTCATGCTTTCCTCCGAAGTGGGTTCGCGTGCGAGCGGTGTTGATTTCAGCGCGAAGCAGCGAATGTCGCGAAGGCGGGAAGGGAATGTGTCTACTGTAGCGTGGGATGCGGGTTCGTGGGAGGGGGATGCGCGCATGAAAGAGCCCAGGAGTGCGATCGCTGGGCCGTGGGGTGTTGAGGGCATTTCTGTCCAGTTGGTTCAACTGGCGACGTCGTCCTGCGTGAGGCGGCCGTCGATGGAGCGCCACGCTTTCTTGTCGCCGTTGATCGGGTTCTTGTTTTGCAGGGTCGGCGGGAGGCGGTTGGCGCGGACGGCATCGTAGGATTCCAGGCCGCTGAAGCGGCGGAGGGAGGCGGGGATGCCCACGGCAGTGAAGCCGGGGTGGCCGGTGGAGGGGTAGGGGCCGCCGTGGTTCATGGCGGGGGAGAGGGCCACGCCGGTGGGCATTTTGTCGTTGAGGAGTCGCCCGACGCGGCGGCGGAGTGCGGGGGCGAGGCGGTTGTAGAGGCTATCGTCTTCGCCGGTCGTCGAAGTGTAGAGGCAGCCGGTGAGGTTGCCTTCGAGGTGGGAGAGGACTTGAGCAAGTTGATCGGCGTTGTCGGCGATGACGAACAGGGAGGCGTTGCCGAAGGCTTCGGTCTGGAAGGTGTGGGGGTCATCGAGGAATTGCGATGCGGTGATGGTAAGGAGGGTGTTGACGGGCGGGTTCATGGACCAGGGTTCGGGATGCGCAGGTGTGACGACTTTTGCGCCGGCGCTGGCGAGGGTGCGGATGCTTTCTTTCAGGCCGCTGCAGACGGCTTTGGAGAGCAGTGGGCCGAATTTGCGGGATTCGAAGCGCTGCTTGATGGCGGCGATGAAGGTGTCGGTTTCTTTGCCGGCGAGGAGGAGGGTGAGGCCGGGGTTGGTGCAGAACTGGCCGGTGGCTGCGAGGGCGGAGTCGGCGAATTCGTCGGCGATTTTGTCAGGGCGCTCGCGCAGGGCGCCGGGGAGGATGAGGACGGGGTTGAGGGAAGACATTTCGAGGTAGGCGGGTTTGCCGGCCTTATCGGCGGCGGCTTTCAGGGCGAGCCCCGCTTTCCGCGAGCCGGTGAAGGCGACCGCGGCGAGGCGCGGATCGGCGACGGCACGCAGGCCGGTGTCGGGGGACATGTGATAGATCAGTTGGACCGCGGCTTTCGGGAGGCCCGCAACTTCGAGGGCGGCGACCGCTTGTTCGGCGAGGAGTCGCGTGGTGCTGGGGTGATTCGGATGGCCCTTGGCGATGACGGGATTGCCGGCGGCAATCGCAGCAGTGAAATCGCCGCCGGAGATGGCGTTGAAGGCGAGGGGGAAATTGTTGGGGCCGATGACAAGGATCGGACCCAGCGGAGCGTGGTGGGAGCGGATGTTGTTTTTGGTGTCGATGACCGGGAGGGACCAGGTGCCTTCTTCGGCGGCGGAAGCGCCCTGGCGGAGCTGAGTGAGGGTGCGGGGAAGTTCGATGTCTTTCAGGCGCGGGGTGATCGGGAGGGCGGTTTCGGCGTTGGCGGCCGCGATGATGGCGTCGGCATTCGCCTGAATGCGGTCGGCATAAGTGCTGAGAAATTTTGCAAGTTGCGATGGAGATGCCTGGCGGAGAAGCGGGGCGGCTTCGGCAGCCGCGGTGAGGGCGGCATCAACGTCTGACCACTGGGAAGTCGGGTAGGTTTCGGAAAGCGACTCGCCGGTGGCGGCATTGTCGGCGCGGAATGTTTCGGGAGCCGTGGAGGGTTGCCAGCGGCCGGCGAGTAGAACGGGGTGGGTGCTCATGGAGGCTCCGTGGTTGATGAGGAATGCGTGAACAGGCGTGGTTATTTTAGTCCCTGGATGTACTTGATGATGGCGGAGACGTCGTTTTTGCCCATGCCCGAATCGGCGGCGGCCTGGAATTCTTTTTGGGCGGCTTCGCCTGTGGGGAGTTGCATGCCGTGGGCTTTGGCTTCGGCGATGGCGTAGCGGAGGTCTTTAGCCATGAGTTCAAGGTGGAAGTAGACGCCGGGGTCGTTGGTGGTGATGCGCCCGCCGAAGGCTTTGACTAGGGGGGAGCCGGCGTTGCCGTTCAGGATGAGGGGCAGGGCTTTTTCGGGGTTGAGGCCGGTGCGCTGCACCATGTCGAAGGCTTCGCCGAGGGTGGCGGCTTGGACGCCGCAGACGAAGTTGTTGATCAGTTTGAGCGTGGCGCCGGCGCCGGTGGGGCCGAGGTGGAGGATTTCCTTGGACATCACCTGCAGGATGGGGCGGGCGGTTTCGAGGGCGGCTGCGTCGCCGCCGACGAGAAAGATTAGTTCGCCGTTGGCGGCGTGGGGCTTGGTGCCGGTGACGGGGGAGTCGAGGAATTTGAGGCCGTGCTTTTCGGCGGCGGCGGCGACTTCCTTGGCCCAGCCGATGGTGATGGTGCTGCAGTCGATAGCGACAGCGCCTTTTTTGGCGGTGGCCAGTGCGCCGGTTTCGCCGAGCCAGACGTTGCGCGAGGCGGTGTCGTCGGCGAGCATGGCGATGAGGATGTCGGCGTTCTGCGCGGCTTCGCGCGGGGTGGCGGCGACTTTGGCGCCTTCCTCGGCGAAAGGGGCGGACTTGGCGGGGTCGCGATTCCAGACGTTGACGGTGTAGCCGGCGCCCAGGAGTCGGCGGGCCATGCCTGCGCCCATGGTGCCCAGGCCGAAGAAGGCGATGGTGGGTTTAGTGCTCATGTTGGGGCTCCGATGGTGGGGAAAATTTAGATTATAGGGATTTGACGGTGACGAGGTCGTGGCGCGTGATGGGGGCGTGGAGGGGGTTGCGGAGGGGGCGGCCGAAGTTTTCGAAACTTACCTGCATGATGTCTCCGTCCTGGAGTTGGATTTTGTCGCCGAAGGAGAGGGCATCGGCACCGAAAAAGTGGATGTGGACGTCGCCGGGGCGGCGGTGGTTGTCGAATTTGAAGTGGTGGTGTTCGATGTTGCGGAGGGAGTGGCACATTTCGGCTTCGCCGGTCTTGATGGATTTTTGCCAGAGGATGGCGTCGCCGCGGAGGAGGGTGGAGGTGCCGGGGATGGATTGGAAATTCGGGGCGACGACGAGTTCGGGGCCGATGGAGGCGGTGCGGAGCTTGGAGCCGGCGAGGTTGAGGTAGTTTTTCTTTTCAAAGACATGGTCGGAGAATTCGTTGCCTTGCGCCATGCCGACGCGGATTGGATTGCCTTTGTCGTCGATGAGGTAGAGGCCGGCGATTTCGGCTTCTTCGCCGCCGTCCTCGGCGTGCGGGGGTTTGTCGAGGGGCTGGTTGTGGGCGCGCAGGAGGGAGGCGTTGCCTTTGTAGAACCATTCGGGGGCGATGCCGACGTCACTTTGGGCGGGTTTGCCGTTTTCGACGCCCCAGCGGAACATTTTCATGGAGTCTGTCTCGGGGGCGGTTGGCTGAGCCGCGGCGGGTGAGACGCCCGCGTTACCGTGCATGGTGTTGCGTGCGCGGGCGGAGCCGAGGTGGGTGAGGCCGGTGCCGGAGATGAGGGTGCGGGCGGGTTCGGTGGGGTGGTCGAGGGGGGGGAGGATGTGCCAGTCGGATTTGCCGTGGTAGATGGGGTCGTAGGGGAGCTCGGTGTCGCCGAGGGAGTCTTCGATGAGGTCGGCGAGGTTGGTGCTTTTGTGGAGGGCGGCACGGGCGAGGTCGTAGACGGTGTGGTAGGTGTCGAGGAAGACGAGACGGGGTTCTTCCACGAAGGCGACGCGGCGGGTGGGGCCGTTTTGGAGTTGGATGAGGCGGATGGACATGGCGAACCTGATATCAAGGGGGCCAAATCAAGAGGGCCAAGGGGGGGGACACACCCTGGCCCACTTGAGCGAATTCGTGGGAATTGCGCGGTTATTCACTAATTATTCCGTTATATGGAATCGTTTGAGGGATTCTTCGTTGACGGTGAGGCCGAGGCCGGGGGTGTTTTCGTCGAGGTTGATGTAGCCGTCTTTGGGGATGGGTTCGCCATCGAAGATGTACCAAAAGAGTTCATTGCCGACTTCGACGTCGACCTTGGGGAAGAATTCGGCCATAGGGGAGTTGAGGCTGGCCATGACGACGTGGTAGTTGTGCATCTGGCCGGCGTGGGGAATGACAGGGATCTGGTGGGCTTCGGCGAGGGCGGCAATCTTGCGGGCGGCGGTGAGGCCGCCGACCCGGTTGGTGTCGAACTGGATGTAATCGACGGCTTTGGCTTCGATCAGTTCGCGGAAGCCGAAGATGGTGAACTCGTGTTCGCCGTGGGCGATGGGGATAGAGGTGCGGCGGCGGAGTTCGGCGTAGCCGTGGATGTCGTCGGGGATGAGGGCTTCTTCAAGCCAGCGGAGGTTGAAGGGTTCGAGGAGGGGGAGCATGCGCTTGGCGTAGTCGAGGTTCCAGCCCATGTAGGCGTCGGCCATGATGTCGATGTCGTTGCCGAGGACTTCCCGGAGGGTTTTGAGGAGGGCGACGTTTTTCTGCATGCCGGCGGGGCCGTCGACGGGTCCCCAGCCGAAGCGCATTTTCATCGCCTGGTAGCCTTCGTTTTTATACTTGGTGGCTTCCTTGGCGAGTTCATCGAGTGGGGTCGAGTAAAGGCGGCTGGCGTAGACGGGTATCTTGGGTTTGGTGCGACCGCCCATGAGGCGGTAGCAGGGTTGCTTGGCGGATTTGCCCAGCAGATCCCAGAGGGCAATATCGACGGCGGAGATGGCGACCATGGCGACGCCCTTGCGTCCGAAGGCCATGGTTTTGCGGTACATGTGCTGCCACAGGTATTCGAGATCCCAAGGGTCCTGGCCGACGAGCAACGGTTTCAGGTAGAGGTCGATGCATTGCTTGGTGAGCTGGGGGGAGAGGGCGGCATTGCCGATGCCGACGATGCCGGCGTCGGTTTCGATTTCGACGAGGACCCAGCCGTGGAAGGTGAAGGTGGACATGGAGGCTGCGCCCGGGCCGGATGCTGCGGCGACCTGGGGCTGGATCACGTCCATGGGGTTGGTGCAGAAGTGGGGGGGGAGGGGCACGGTTTTGCCGCGCCATTCGATGGCGCGGGTGCGGATGTTGGTGATTTTCATGCGATTGACTGAGCCTCAATTGGGGTTTCTGCGGTGGTGAAATGCTTCAGGAGATACGATCCGGCAGCTAAAAGCAGAATAGTGTCAGCGACGGCACTTAGCACAATGCAGTAGGTGCCGAAGCGCTGGGCTGGGTCCCAGTGGACCCGTTGAGAGAAGACAAATATTTTACCAGCAAGGCCGAGGATCGCCAGAATGAAAGCGCTGGTGGCGATGGTTGCGAAATGAAAGCGCATGTGCACAAGGACGAGGAAGACGATGCTGATGAGCATCCCGCCGGCGGCGGCGAGAATCATGGGAGGGTAATCGACGGGATGTTTGATCAGGTAAACGACGGTGAGTCCCAGCAGCATGGCGACGGCGGCGGGGATCTGGAGTTTCAGGCCGAGCTGGAGGTTTGCCAGCGCGCGTTCGAGGAGGGTGCCATGGTCGTCGGCCACGGGGAGCGGGCGGATGGTGGGGACGGTGATGAGGATGACGACAAACGCGGAAATGTGGAGAAGACCGGCGATGAGCATGACCGGCTTGTAGGTAAACCCGTTGTCGAGGAGGTAGCCGGAAAGCTGACCCAGAACGATGCCGCCCATTGCACCACCCAGGCCGACCAGCCCTGCGACAGTGCCCACCGCCCGCTTGGGAAACAGATCGGTGGGAAGCACCATAATGAGTGTGGACCACGATTGCTGGCCGAAGTAGCCCATGGAAAACAGAAGGATGACAAGCCAAAGCTCATGGGTGTAGGGGACGAGAATCAGGAGGGGGAGAAGGGCCGCGCTCATGAAAAGGGCGAGCTTGCGGGCGATGTTGAGCGAGAAATCCTTGTGGAGAAGCCAGCTGGAGATGCTTCCGCCGACCATGCACCCGACAAACGTGGCGGCATGCGGAATCCACGCGACGCTCATCGTCTTGCCGATATCCAGCTTGTGTTCAGTCCGGAGATAGGTCGGGAGCCAGAAGAGGATGAAGTACCAGGCGGCATCGGTCAGGAACTTGGCGAATACGATGCCCCAGGTTTCCCTGTACTGGAAGAGGGTGGCAATCGGAATCTTGGTCTGAACGGACTGAACCGTGGGGATGCCCTGCTGGATATGGGCCTTCTCGGAAGCTGAAAGGCGCGGGTGCTTTTCGGGCGTGTAATAGTCGTACAACCACCAGATCAACCAGAGGAGACCGAGTGAACCGGTGAGAAAGAAAACCCACCGCCAGGAGTGCAGATCAAACCAGTGGACGTAAAGAACAATTGTGGCCACAAAGGGCAGCGCGACCATGCCGCCGATACCGGTACCGCCGTTGATCATACCCATGGCGATGGAGCGTTCCTTGACGGGGAACCACTCCGCGACGGCGCGGGTGGCGGCAGGGAAGCCACCGCCTTCGCCGATGCCCAGGAGCAACCGGCTGACGGCGAGCATAATGAGCGCGTAGGCGCCATTGGCGAAGCCGTGGCTGGCACAGGCGAGGGACCAGAAGATCATGATGATGGCGAAACCGCGGCGTGTGCCCAGAAAATCCAGGAGCTTTCCACCGACGAGATACATGGTGCCATAGGCGGCGAGAAAGGCCGTATTGAGGAGCGCGTAATCCTGCCTGTCGAAGGCGAGGCCGCTTTGAGCGCGGATATCATCGATGGAGCTGGGGAGCGTGAGGCGATCGAGGTAATTGATTGCGATTGCAACGGTAACGAGCAGGGCGATACGCCAGCGCAACATGAGGTGCTCCGGGGGGGTAAGGAGTATTGCCGAGAGACTTTACTGCCAACGGTGGAGGGGGGGAATGCTTGCGGGGGAATCGCGTGAGTTTTGCAGGTGGAGGCGTTGGCAGCCTAAAGGCTGGACTCCGAACCCAAGGCGGCGACGTGGGCGGCGACGGCGCTGCCGAGGGTGTGGAGGTTGTAGCCGCCTTCGAGGAGGGAGAGGAGGCGGTTTTGGGCGTAGTCGTGGGCGTATTGTTTGAGGCGGTGGGTGAGGAGGGCGAAGTGGTCGTCTTCGAGGGTGAAGTCGCCGAGGGGGTCGTCGATGCGGGAGTCGAAGCCGGCGGAGAGGAGGATCAATTCGGGTTTGAAGGTGGCGAGCGAAGGTTCGAGGCGGGATTCGAATTCGCCGAGGATTTCGCGGTAGCCGGAGCCGGCGGGGAGGGGGGCGTTGAGGGTGAGGCCGAGCGCATCGCCTTCGCCGGTTTCGGAGCGGCGGCCGGTGCCGGGGTAGAGGGGGTGCTGGTGGGAGGAGAAGAAGAGGATGGAGGGGTCGTGGTAGAAGGCTTCTTGGGTGCCATTGCCGTGGTGAACGTCGAAATCGATGATGGCGATTTTGCCGATGCCGTGGTGGGTTTGGGCGTAGCGAGCGGCGATGGCGATGTGGTTGAAGATGCAGAAGCCCATGCCGCGGGTGGGGGAGGCGTGATGGCCGGGCGGGCGGTGGGCGCAGAAGGCGTTCTGGACGGTACCTTTTATGATGGCATCAAGGGCGTTGAGGACGCCGCCGGTGGCGCGGAGGGCGACTTCGAGGGAGTGTTCGGAGAGTTCGGTGTCGCCGGTGGAGAGTTCGCCGGTGCCGAAGTGGACGTCTCCTTTGACGGTTTGGAAGTAGGTGGGGGAGTGGATGAGCTGGATTTCGGAGGCGATGGCGTTGCGCGGGGGGATTTCGAGGAGGTGGGGGCGGAGCGGGGCGAGGCCTTGTTCGACGGCATCGAGGCGGTAGGGGGATTCGGGATGGGCGTCGGGAGCGTGTGATTTGCAGAAGGGGTCGAAGGCGAGGCCGGTGCGGCGAGTGGGGAGGGTGGGCTTGCGATGGGGTTGTCTTTTGCGCGGCATCGGGTGTTCCTTGTAACAGCATTATGAAGGGATGGAGTATTGCCGCAAGGAGGGGTTGTGCGCGGCGCGGAACGTTCCGGCGCGGCTGCAAAGCTATTCAGGACCTGCCGACGAGGGCGTAGGCACCACTGTCAGGCTTGTGCGTACGTAGCGGAAGAACGTATAGTTGCGTGTGTCATGGATGGACGCCACTTTCGAAATTCGCTCAGACGCCTGAGGCTGTTTGCTGACGAAGCCCCGCTGACGCCAGATGGGGTGAGCAAGATTGTTCAACCGTTTATTGACGAATGGCGGCCGGTGGCGACGCCGAATCGGAAGGATGCACAGATCCCGATGGAGAATCCCCCGCCACCACCTCCGCCTGAATTGACGCTTTCCGGGCCGGCGCTGGTGGACCTGGCGGCGCGGGTGCGGGTGATTGGGATGACGCTGAACAAGCAGTCGTTGAAGGGGGTGTATTACCACAATTCGTTTCAGCGGCATCTCGCGGCTTTGGCGGAGACGTTTGATTGCCGGGGGTGGATGGAATCGCAGGCGTCGTTTGATGATCCGGAGACGATTGCGGGGGAGACGCCGCTACAGTTAACAGGCCGGGTGGATGTGATATGGACGCGGAAGCGTTTGCCGGTGGCGGTGTTTGAGATTGATTCGACGGTGAAGGCTCGGTCGTTTCAGAAATTGAAGGAGGCGGCGTCGCCGCATAAGTTCTGGATTTATTTTGGGAAGGATGTGTGGGGGTTCAGGACTTTTTTGCAAAAGGAGGATCCGGGGAAGGAGATAGTGCCGATTATTGTGCCGCGGACGTTTGTGCCGAGTTTTGAGGAGGAAGGGGACGGGGGAAGTTAATCGGGTTAATTAGGTTCATTGAGTTAATTGGGACGGCGGGGGCAATCGCAGATGAGCGATGGGCAAGTGGGGATGGTTGCGTTATTCTCTGGGCATGATGAATGTTCAGGGACAGGATCGGGCCGTGGTGCAGTTGCAGCGGTCGTTGAAGGCGGGGCGTCTGGCGAGCACGTGGATTTTTGCGGGACCGGCGGGCGTGGGGAAGTTTACGCTGGCGGTGGAGCTGGCGAAGACGGTGTTGTGTGATGCGCCGGTGAAGGTTTTGAATAAGGCGGAGGGCGGGGTGCGGGTGAAGGGGTTGGCGGCGGATTTTGAGTTGACGCTGGCGTGTGGGGCGTGTGAATCGTGCCGGGCGGTGGCGGCGGGCGGGGGGGGGAATCATCCGGATCTGCATATTATTACGAAGGAGTTGATCCGGTATCACGACAAGACGGGCAAGTCGAAGGGGACGACGCTGTCGATCGATGTGATACGCGGGGAGATCACGGGGGACTCGGCGGAGGGGAAAGAGGCGAAGATTTATAAGCGGAGTTTCCGCGGGCGGGGGAAGTTTTTCATCATTGATGAAGCGGATTTGATGGAGGCGCCAGCGCAGAACTCGCTGTTGAAGACGCTGGAGGAGCCGCCGCTGGAGAGTTATTTGATTTTGATCACGGCGAGTCCGCAGGATTTGCTGTCGACGATTCGGAGCCGGTCGCAGTTGGTTTCGTTTGGGGAGTTGCCTAATGGGGTGATTGTGTCGCGGCTGTTGGAGATGGGGATGGTGGAGGAGGATGCGGCATTGATGGCGCGGCTGGCGCGGGGGTCGCTGGGGCGGGCGCTGCGGTGGGCGGATGATATTCGCGTGATTGATGAGAAGAATGCGGCGGCGGCTGAGCGGGCTGAGAAGAAGGCGGCCAAGGCTGCCGAGAAGGGTGGTGGGGGAGATGATGAGGAGGGGGGTTCGACGGATAAGTTTACGGGCGGGGGGATTTTGTCCTGGACGCGGGAGCTGGGTGGGGCGCTGGATCAGTTGATTGCGGGAAGGGCAGGGGCTTCGGATGTGGCGACACTGATTTCGAAGTATGCGGCGGAGTATTCGGGGCTCTATTTGTTGCGGGACAAGTTGGCTTCTGCGGATCGGGCGAAGCGGGATGGGATACAGTTGTTGATGGGGGTTGTGGCGGAGTGGTTTGCGGATCGTTTGCGGCATGCGCTGGGGACGCCGCATGAGGCGCCGTTGCCGGGGATTACGGGGGCGCTGGATTATGGGTTGGTGCCGGAGTTGATTGCGGCGGCGCGGGATGCGGAGTGGCAGATTGATATGAATGCCAATGACAAAATTCTGCTGGCGGCGACGACGACGCGGTGGGAGCAGTTGCTGCATCATTCGTGAAGGGATTGAAACCACGAAGACACGAAGACACGAAGAGTTGAAGGACCACGAAGACGGGAATTAGCCACGGATGCACACGGATGAATACGGATTGGGTCGAAAGGGGAGGAATTCGGGGAAGAGGTTGTTTGTGGGGTTGATGTCGGGGACGAGTGTGGATGGGATTGATGCGGCGCTTGTGGAGGTGGGGCGGGATCGTTCCGGGAGATATTCGGCAAAGGTGTTGCATCATTTGGAGCGGGCGTGGCCGAAGCGGGTGCGGGAGCGGTTGCTGGCGGCGATGGCGCCGGGGGTGGTGGGGACGGCGGAGATTTGTGAGTTGAATGTGCTGGTGGCGCGGGAGTTTGCGGCGGCGGTGAATGAGGTGTTGGGGGTGGAGGCATTGCTCAAGACGGAGATTGCGGGGATTGGGTCGCATGGGCAGACGGTTTGTCATTTGCCGCCGGGTCGGGGGTTTAAGGGGGCGGCTTCCACGTTGCAATTGGGGGATGTGTCGGTGCTGGCGACGTTGACGGGGATAACGACGGTGGGGAATTTTCGGCCGGCGGATATGGCGGTAGGGGGGCAGGGTGCGCCGCTGGTGCCGTGGACGGATGATATGTTGTTGTCCGATCGGGTGAAGACGCGGTGTGTGCAGAACATTGGGGGGATTGCGAATGTGACTTATTTGCCGGCGTTGTCGAAGGTGGAGGTGTCGGGGTGGACGGTGCGCGGGCCGGGCGGTGAGAAGGGGCCGGGGATTACGCGGGCGCGGCCGCCGGTGGTGGCGTTTGATACGGGGCCGGGGAATATGTTGCTGGATGCGGTGGTGTCGCTTGGAACGAAGGGGAGGCAGGGGTTTGATCGGAATGGAAGGCTGGCGAGTCGCGGGAAGGTGATGGAGGGGCTTTGGCGGGAGTTGCAGGGGCATGAATACTTCACGCGGAAGCCGCCGAAGTCGACGGGGCGGGAGCTTTTTGGGATGCAGATGGCGAAGGGGATTTTGAAGAAGTATGCACGGGCGCGGCTAGAGGATTTAGCCGCTACGCTGACGCGATTGACGGCGTGGTCTATTGTTGATGCTTATTTGCATTTCTTGCCGGAGCTGCCGGATGAGGTGATTGTGTGCGGCGGGGGGGCGGACAATCCGGTTCTGATGAGGATGTTGGGTGAGGAGTTGGGGATGTTGAAGTCGGAGTTTACGCGGCCGGTGGCGCCGAGTGTGCGGCGGATCGATGAGTTTGGGATTCCGAATAAGGCGAAGGAGGCGGCGAGCTTTGCGCTGTTGGCGGCGGCGACGCTGGATGGGGTGCCGGCGAATCTGCCGAGTGTGACGGGGGCGAGCCGGGCGGTGGTGATGGGGGTGGTGGCGCGACCGGGGCCGCTTTAGGCGAGAAGCGCTTCGGTTTCCTTGAGGGCTTCGGGGAGGGCTTTGGCGAGTTCGGTGAGGGATTCGGGGGTGAGGGTGAGTTCGGTGAGGACGGCGGGGTCGAGGGATTCGTTTTTGCAGGTGAGGGCGTAGCCGAGGTTTTCGCGGGTGACGATGTGGTCGGCGGCGTGGACGACGCAGGTGAGGAAGCGGACTTCCGGGGCGAGGGCCATGGGGTTGTGGTGGTGGCCGGTGACGTACTGGAACGAGCGGGGGAATTTCCACTTGGTGGTCAGGCCGGCCCCCAGGGCCTGGTGATCGACGCCGATGATCTGGGTTTCGAGCTCGATGTAGCGGACGTTTTCCTTGGTGGCGCGTTCGGCGATTTCCACGAGCGGGTCGCGGAAGGCCTGTAGCTCCACGAGGATGCCCATGTCGTGAATGAGGCCGGCGAGGAAGGCTTCATCCGGAAGGGCGTTGTGCAGGCGGCCGACGATGAGTTTGGACATGACGCCGACGGCGATGGAGTGGGTCCAGAGGTCTTTGGCGGAGAAGTGCGGTGAGACGCGGCCGCCGCGGAAAAGCTTGGCGAGGGAGGCGGCGATGACGATGTTTTTGACGGCATTCAATCCCAGGAGCACGATGGCGCGGTTGATGGAGCCGATCTGGCCGGGGAGGCCGTAGAAGGCGGAGTTGACGACCTTGAGGATGCGGGCGCAGAGGGCGGGGTCGTTGGAGATGAGTTTGTTCAAGTCTTGCGCGGTGGAGCGGGGGTTTTCGACCAGCTCGATGATTTTGAGAGTAATCTCGGGGAGGGTGGCGATGTGGGAGATCTGCGCCACGGCATCATTGATGATGGCCTGCGGGTCCTTTTTCCCTGCCGCGGCGGCGGGGGCGGATGCGGTGGTGGGGGCTGCGGGGGTGGTGGACATGTAAGCCTCCTGAAGGTGGCGCAGGGAAACGACGTGGCGCAGAACGCTCAATGAGGTTTATCGGCGCTCGTCCTTGAAGGCTTAACTGGCGGGTAGTTGACGGTAATTTTTCGGGTATTCGGTGTTGCTCAATTGCGAAAGATGCCGACCGGGGCGGATTTTTTGAGTTCTGAGGTGGTGGCGGCCCGGTAAATCGGTCGTCCTTCTGGGGATTCGGACGTTTCCATAATGCCGAAGCCCAGGGGGAGCAGGAGGCTGTTGGTGATTTCAATGGCTTGCGCCTGGCTCACGCCTTTGCCCCCTTCGCCACGGCTGACAACCGTGATGCGGCCGGGGATCGGTTCGCTTTTGATGATAATGAGGCCGAAGTTTTCCGAGAGGGCGTTGAGGACGGAATCGATGGGGGCATCCTGAAAGTCGAAGACCATAGTGGCTTTGGGCTGTGTGGCAGGAGCGGTAGCGGGGGGGGTTGCAGCGGGTTGCGTTTGCTGGGCGTGGAGCGCGAGTGGGAGCATGAGCAGCGGGAATGCGATGAGGGATGAGCGTGTCATGTTTTGGGCTCCTGGGGAGGCGGTTCCTATTGAAAACCAACCACATGAGCCACACGCATGGATTCGCTGGTGGTTACGGGATGATGAGATCGCGCGGGACGGGCTGATCGGAAATTTTGAGGAGATTGGCGCGGACGATTTTCCAGTCTTCGCCTGGGACATCATTCCAGCTGAGTTGCCAGGTCGTGGGAATGGCTCCCATGTTGGATTCCGTGAGGAGTGTTACGTCCGTGACGGCGATGGCGTTCTGGCGTGTGAAGCGGAAGGACCGGATGTAGGTGGAGCGGATGCCGTAGCTGTTGAGGCGTGAGTTGAGTTCATCGCGGGTGGCGGCATCGGCGGTGATGCCTACCTGCGGGGCGAGGAAGTCCTTGGAAAGGAAGGTGAGCATGCGGTCAATGTCGTGATCTGCGGCGGCCTGGGCGAGACCCTTGTGGGCGGCGTAGAGGCGCTCGCTGGGGCTGTCGAACGTGAGGGCGAGGAGCGTCCAGGCGATGGCTACGCCGATGGCGCCAAGGCCCAGGGCGAAGAGGTTTTTGTCGGCGCGGCTTCTCCCAGCGAAGTAGAGAACCGCGCCCACGGCAACGATCGCAAGCCACCAGAGCCAATGGCTATCAAAGAGCGTTCCCGCGACCTCATCTGAGAAGAAGGAGGGTGATCGAATGGCCCCAATTACCCCGCGGATCGACTCCCCCAAATGAGCCAATGGGAGAAATGGCGTCTGGCCGATAATATGGGGGACCAAGGACTGGAAACTCATAGGCATTCTCCCAAGGACGGGTGATGACGCAGGTTGTCGCAACAGTAGATCGTACGACGCAAACCGGGCCGGGTTGCGAGTATGTTCGGAACATGGCCGCTTTGTGGCGGACGGATCCGCGGCTGGCGATGGCCATTGATGCGATTCCGGATGATGATCATCCTTCCATTGAAATCTCGAAAGAGGGGAGCCCGACCGTGCGGGTGACGGGGTCTGGCGGTGGGGGGGCCGTGTATCTGCATTCGAAGTATCGGCCGCTGCAGGAGGCGCAGTCGTGGGCCCAGGGGCAGAAGTTTGAGGGGCGGTATGCGGTGGTGGTCTCGGGGTTTGGGCTGGGGCATCACGTGAAGGCGCTGTTTGAGCGACTGCCTGAGGATGCACTTTTGGTGGTGGCGGAGCCGAGTCTTTGCGTGTTGAAAGCGGCATTGGGTGCGGTGGAGTTGAAAGAGTTGCTCAGCAGCCACCGGGTGATGCTCTTCACGTCATTGGACCGCGGGTCGCTAGTCGATCGGCTGGAACCGCGGAGTGTGCTGTTCACGGCAGGGGCGGGGACGTTGCTGGCGTCGCATCCGGCCAGCCTGCAGGTGGAGCCGGCGTTTCATCGGGCGTTTCAGAAATTGATCACGGAGTTCATTGCGTTTACCCGGACCGGGTTTTTGACGCTGATGTTGAACAACGTGGCGACGTGCCGGAATATCGCGAATAATTTGGGGCGATATGCGACGACGCCGCCGCTGGATTTGTTGCATGGGGCGTTTGCGGGGAAGCCGGCGATCCTGGTGGCGGCGGGGCCGAGTCTGGCGAAGAACATGCATTTGCTCCATGAGGTGAAGGGGCGAGAAAACGGGGAGGGTCGGCGCGCGGTGATCATTGCGGTGCAGACAATGTTGAAGCCGCTGCTAGCGGCGGGGATTGAGCCGGACTTTGTGACGAGCCTCGATTACAACACGGTCTCGACGCGGTTCTTTGAGAACCTGGAGGAGAGCGGGTCGACGGGCAAGGTGCATCTGGTCGCGGAGTCGAAGGCGAACTGGAATGTGCTGGATGTGTTCGCGGGGACGATGTCGCTGACGCATAATGATTTTGCGGAGCGGCTGCTGCGCGGGGCATTTGGTCAGCGGATGGGGCTGAAGGCGGGGGCGACGGTGGCGCATCTTTCTTTTTATCTGGCGGAGTTTCTCGGGTGCGATCCGATCATTCTGACCGGGCAGGATCTGGGATTTGTGGATGGGCTTTATTATAAGCCTGGGACGGCGATTCATGAGACGTGGGGGGTGGAGCTGGGGCGGTTCAACACGCTGGAGACGAAGGAGTGGGAGCGGATTGTGCGGAGCCGTGCGATTTTGCGGAAGATTCCGGACATTCATGGGCACCCGATGTACACGGAGGAGCAGTTTTTTGTGTACCTGCAGCAGTTTGAGCGGGACTTTGCTGCAAGCCGGTGCCGGGTGATTGACGCGACGGAGGGGGGGGCGCGGAAGCAGGGGGTGACGGTGATGAAGCTGCGGGAGGCGATGGAGCAGTATTGCAGTGGCCAGTGGTCAGTGGCCAGTGGTCAGACGGGAGCACCGCCGGCGTGGAAGCACTGGACATGTGATGCGCTGGGGAATTTGTGGCGGGTGAAAGGGGCGCTGGAGGCGCGGCGGCAGGCGGCGGAAGGGATGAAGTCGACGTGCGAGCAGACGATTCCGGTGCTCAAGGAGATGGTGGAGCACCAGAGCGATGCGGCGCGGATGAATAAGCTGTTTGTGGAGGTGGACCGACTGCGGTCGAAGGTAGGAGAAGACCCCGCGACGTTCGAGATGGTGACGCACCTGAACACAATTGGGGAATTGCGGCGGTATCAGGCGGATCTGCTGGTGAAGACGTCGAAGAAGGATTCGCTGGAGCGGCAGAAGCGGCAGCTGATGCGGGATATTGAGTACGTGGGGGACCTGCAGGTGGGGGCGGAGCGGTTGCTGGAGATTATTGAGGAGGCGCTGCGACGGATTGAGCTGCAGATGGCGGCGGTGGGGGAGGGACGTGCGTGGCCGCGCGAGGTGGCGGGGAGTGCGAAATGAGCGAGACGGCTAATGGAATGCCCAAGGTGCTGGCGGTAGTGGTGGCGGATTTTGAGCGCGCCGCGATAGGGACGCGTTCGAGATTGCTGGATTCGTTCCGCGGGCGAACGGTGATAGAGCATGTGATCTCGCGCACGGCGCAAGTGAAGGGTGTGGGGGAGATCGCGCTGCTTGTGCCGGAGAATCAACAGGCGAAAGCAGCGGGGTTGCACTTTGCGGGGCCGACGCCCTGTGCGATCCATACGCTGATGTCCCGACCTGACTCCATCGCGGCCCGGGTGCGCATCGGCCGGGCATGGAACCTGCTGGCGTGGCGCGGTGGGGCGGGGCAGTGGACCTATTTTGATGAGGAATTTCATCCGGCGGCGATTGCGGCGGCATGCAAGGGGGCGTTTGGCGGGAGCGGCGCGGATCATGTGCTGATTGTGCATTCGCATGCGGCGCTCCTGGATGTGGAGATCACGTCGGCGCTGGTGCACCATCATTTGTATAAGAACCACGAGATGCGGGTGACGTATACGCCGGCGGCGCCGGGGCTGTCGGGGATGGTGCTGCGGGCGGATATTGTCGCAGAGATGGGAGAGAAGAACGTGCTGCCCTGGCAACTTTTGGGGTATGACCCGAAGGCGCCTTCGTTTGATACGCTGATCCGCGAGGCGTGCATGCAGGTGGATCCGGCGCTGTCGAAGATTCCGAACCGGTTTTGCCTGGATACGCAGCGGGCATGGGAATGTTGCGCGGAGTTGCCGGCGGTGGGGAGCGCGGCGGAGCTTTGCCTGGCTGCGGCGAGGACGGTGGCGCCGGGGGTGAAGGAATTGTCTCGGGCATATGGGAGCCCCCGCGAGGTGCAGGTGGATCTGACGATGGAGCGGTTAGCGCAGCCGCCGGGGGCGGTGCCTCGGGAGTTGCGTGAGCGGCTGGGGAAGCTGGATGCGCGGCACTGGACGGTGTGGCTGTCTCGGCAGAGGTTTGCGGACGATCTGCTGCTGACGATTGGGGCGGATGGCGATCCGCTGTTGTATGAGGGGTTGCTGGAGGTGTTGCGGGACGCTCGCGCGGCGCAACCGCTGTCGATTTGTGTGCAGACCGATCTGGCGGGCGGCGATTTTGATGCACTGCTTGCGGCGATTGACGAAGATCTGATCGACGTGCTGACGGTGACGATGTATGGTCATTCGCGGGAGACGTATGCGAAGGTGGCGGGGGCCGATGTGCACGGCGTGGTGATGGGGAATATGCAGCGGGTGGCGGAGCGGACCGTGGCTCGGGGGGGTATGCCGCTGGTGATTCCGCGGTTGTTGAAGGTGCGGGAGACGATACCGGAGCTGGAGCCATTTTTTGACACGTGGATTAGTGCGTGTGGGTGGGCGGTGATCGATGCGCCGACGGACCGCGCGGGTGCGGTGCCGTTCAAAGCGGTGGTGGATATGGCGCCGCCGAAGCGGCGGGCGTGCCGGCGGATTTGGGATCGGTTGGTTTTGCGGGCGGATGGAAGCGCGGTGGCGTGCGATCAGGATGTGGCCGGAAAACTTCGCGTGGGGCATGTGGAGACGGCTTCGGTCGTTGAGATGTGGAATGGATTGTCGGCACTGCGCGCGGCACATGCGGCCGGCGAATGGAATCGTGTGAGTCCGTGTGACACTTGCAAGGAATGGCATCGGGCATGAAGCGTGAGGCGGCAGACATTCTGGCGGTGGTGATGGCCCGGGGCGGGAGCGTTGGGCTGCCTGGGAAATCGTTGCGTATGCTGCTGGGTAAGCCGGTGCTGGCGTATACGCTGGAGCATGTGCGGGCGTCGAAGCGGGTGACGCGGGCGGTGGTGTCTTCGGATGATCCGCAGATTCTGGCGGTGGCGGAGGGGGCGGGGTTTGAGACATTGGCGCGGCCGGCGGAACTGGCGACGGCGACGAGTGCGACGGATCCGGTGCTGCGCCATGCGGTGCGGGTGCTTTATCCCGAGCGGGGTCGAGGGAATTTAACCCCAGAGGGTACAGAGAGCACAGAGATGATGACGGATCGAGAAAACATTCCAACGTCAATCGTCTCCTCTGTGAACTCTGTGCTCTCTGTGGTTAAAAAATGTGTTCCGAACGCTGTCGTCATGCTCTACGGAAATGTGCCTATTCGCGCGAACGGGATGATTGATCGGTGTATTGAGATGTTGATGGAGAGCGGCGCGGATTCAGTGCAGACGGTTGCGCCGGTGGGGAAGTTTCATCCCTACTGGATGTTCGATCGCGCGGAAGATGGAACAATCAGGAAGCATGTTCCGAACAATGTGTTCCGCCGGCAGGACCTGCCCCCGCTCTATTCGCCAACGGGGGCGGTGTATGTGATGAAGACAAGCGTGCTCATGGCCGCCGAGGGCAGCTCTGATCCGCACGCATTCCTGGGGGCGGATCGCCGTGGGCTGGTGGTGAATCCGGAGGACTCCGTGGATATCGACACCGCGAAGGATTTGTTTGTTGCAGAAGCGATGCTGCGGGCAGAGCAGGAGGCGCGATGACGGTTCAGATTGGTGGGAAACCGGTGCTGCGGGATGGGCCGCCATTTCTGATGGCGGAGATCGGCGTTAACCATGATGGCAGCGTGGAGAAGGGGCTGAAGCTCGTGGAGGCGGCTGCGGCGGCGACGGCGGATGCGGTGAAGTTTCAGCTGTTTCGTGCGGATCTGCTGTTGGCGAAGCAGGCTGGGCTGGTGGAGTATCAGAAATCGGCGGCGAGTTCCGCGGATGATCTGCTGGAGCCTTTGCAGCTTTCGAGGGAGAAGATGCAGCCATTGATTGAGCGGGCGAAGGACTTGGGCATGGCGGCGGTGGTGACGCCGTTTTCGCCGGAGCTGGTGGAGGAGTGCCTGAAGATGGGGGTGGATGCGATCAAGCTGGCGAGCCCGGACTTGGTGAATCGGCCGCTGTTGGAGGAGGCCGCGCGGACGGGGCTGCCCCTGATTTTGAGCAGCGGGGCGGCGGAGTTGACGGAAATTGAGCGGACGGTGGGGTGGCTGTACAAGTTTGGCGCGGCGGAGCGAACGGTGCTGCTGCATTGTGTGAGCAGTTATCCGACGCCCGCGGAGATGGCAACGCTGGGGGCGATTGCGGTGCTGCGGGGGCGGTTTTCGGAGATGCCGATCGGCTATTCGGACCACACGCAGGAGACATTTACGGCCGCGATGGCGGTGGGCGTAGGGGCATGTCTGCTGGAGAAGCATTTAACGCTGGATCGGCAGGCGAAGGGGCCGGATCACGCCGCAAGCCTGGAGCCGGCGCAGCTGGCGGAATATTGCGCACTGGCGCGGATCGGATACGCGATGCGGGGGCGCTATGAGAAGCGGGTGCTGGAAGCAGAGCGCGGCGTGCGCGATCAGACGAGGCAATCCGTGGTGGCGCGGGTTGATATTCGTGCGGGGACGATTCTGACGCGCGAGATGCTGACGGTGAAACGTCCAGGCACGGGGATTCCGGCGGCAGGGTTCGACCAGGTAATCGGCCGCGTTGCCGCTTGCGACGTCGCGGCCAATTCCGTCCTGGGATGGAAGGATGTTGGCGGTGAAGACCTTTCCGGCGGGGGAGTGGCATGAAAAAAATGCATGTGTGCATCGTGACCGGGACGCGGGCGGAATTTGGCATCTGGCGGCCGGTGATTGCGGCGATTGAGCAGTCCTCGAAGCTGGAGCTGTCGGTTGTGGTAACCGGGATGCACCTGCAGAACGAGTTTGGCAACACGGTGAAGGATGTTGAACGGGCGGGGGTGAAGATTGCGGCGAAGGTACCGATGTACGAGCCCGGCGAGGTGCCGGCGAAGAGTCTCGCCCGCGGAATCGAAGGGCTCGCGGCGGGGTATCGAAAGATTAAGCCGGATCTGGTGTTTGTGTTGGGCGATCGGCTGGAGATGCTGGCGGCGGCGTCGGCAGCGCTTGCCGAGCGGATTCCCATCGCTCATCTACACGGTGGCGAGACAGCTCCGGGCGTCTGGGATGAGCAGATTCGGCATGCCATTACGAAAATGGCGCAACTGCACTTCTGCGCCACCGCCACCGCCCGCGCTCGCATTCTCCGGATGGGCGAAACTCCGGAGCATGTCCATCAAGTTGGGGCTCCGGCACTGGATTCCGTTGAAGAGGAGTGGAGGCTCATTGGCCCCATTGTCTCAAAGGTTCGCAGTTACATCCGCCGGGGGAAGCGCGCTCCTGAGGCAATGCTTCTGCTTCATCCAACCGGCGGAACCGACGAACAGGAATACGAGAACGCTGCCAAGGTCCTCGCCGCACTTCGAGAAGCGGATGTTTACTTTTACACGATTGGCCCAAACAACGATCCTGGACATGCCGGAATCCTGGCGAGCTACCGGGATGCCAGCGTCAAACTCGAAATGAGCCTCACGCAGGACCAGTATTGGCACAAGCTGGCGTACTGTTCATTCCTGATTGGCAATTCTTCGTCCGGAATTATTGAAGCGGCGTCATTTGGCGTTCCTGTTATCAACCTGGGGCCGCGACAGTCGGGGCGGGAGCGGAATGAGAATGTGATTGATGTGCCGTGGTCGGCCGGAACGCCGGGCATCCTGCGGGCGATCCAACGCGCTCTCGGGGACCGTTCGTTTCGGCAGCGGATCGCGCGGCGCAAGAACCTGTATGGGGACGGCAAGGCCTCGTCGCGGATTGTTGGAGTGCTTGAGCAAGTTGCCGATACCCCGATTACTCTGACAAAGCAGTTCCACTCTTAAGAACTTGCCACTTGCGTGGGCGCGTTGCAAGCAACCTCAGGGTGCCGGTTCCTTCAACAAGGCCTTCGCCTTCTCCAGCGCGGCCAGGGCCTCATCGTATCTCCCTTTCTGCACCAGCGGCTTGACGCTTTCCACCAGGGTTTTGACCTCGCTGATATCGCCACCCGCCTCTTGTTTCTTCCTTGCCTGTTCCTGCACTTCCTGCATCGCCTTCCGGATTGCCGCCACCGGCTGGGCATTGGCATCCCCCGCACGTTTTTCACCGGGTGCTCCCGCCTTCTGCAGTTCCTCAAGCTTGGCCACCTGTTCGGCTGTCAGCTTGCTGCGCAAGGAAATGGCCAGCTCCAGGTTCGCCCGCTTGATCGTTCGCTCATCCTCAAGCACGCGGTCCAGTCGCTCCATTGCCGCGGCCTTGTCGATCGGTTCCTTCGTCAGCTCCGCATTGAGGGCCTCGGTATCATTACGTAACTGGGTCTGCACCTCCGCGAGCCTCCGGCGCGACTGCTGCACCTCCGCCCGCATTGCCTGCTGCTGATCCGGCGTCAGGCCGATCTGGTCGGCAAACGTGATGATCGGCTCAGGCCGGAGCAGGCCTTCCAGCATCGCGGCCGTCGCCTTGGGTGCCGCCTCCTTTTTCTCCAGAGGCTTGTCGCCCTGGGGCGGCTGTTTCTTCTGCGCTTCCCTTTGCGCGACTGCCGCCGGTGCGGGCGCCAACTGGAATGTCCCGACCATCCCCGCACACAGAAGTGCCAACACATAGCGCTTCATCGTTTATCTCCATTCAATTCAAACCTTGACTGGCGGGCATGGTGCCCGCCGCTTCGTCACAGTACGTCAACAACACCGCCGTCGGAGAGTCATTCATCGCCTCCTCCGGCAATTCAATCTCGATTTGCGGCCACTCGGCCACCTGCTGATGCCGCTGGCTCCCCCGCAGCAGCATTGCCGCACTGATCCCCACCATCACCAGCAACACGGCCGCCACTCCAACCAGACCCCAGGGCATCCGGTTGGGCCTTCGCAGGCAGACGTCTTGAAAACCGGGCACACCTTCACGTTCCGCCGCACGCAATTCAGCGAACCGCGCCCGCATCCGCGTTTCTTCGTGATCTTGTGTCATTGCTGTTCCGTCCATCGTGTTCCGGCCCGAGCAACTCGCGCAGGGCCTCCTTTGCCCGATGATAATGCGTCCGTGCCGTCCCTGCCGAGACGCCCATTACCTCCGCAGCCTCCACGACGCTCAAATCGTCGTAGAACACCAGGTGAAGCACCTCGCGCTGCTGCCGTGGCAACTGCCCCAGCGCCCGCAGCAGGTCTTCCGCATCCTCCGGCAACGGCTTCGCGACTTCTTCCTTCCTCCGCTGCCAGTATCGCATCAGCGACAATCCGCGCACCCATGATCGCCTCTTTTCATCCAGTGCCGTCCGCCGGATCACCGCGAAAAGCCATGTTTTGAACGACCCCTCGCCTCCGTAGCGTGCCCTTCCATCAAGCACTTTCAGATATACTTGCTGCAGCACCTCTCGAGCCACTTCCCGATCGTGCCGACAGCAGCAGAGGGCCCAGCAGAAGCTCTCGGCATGCATCTTTTCCAGCATCGCCTGCACATCGTCCATTCACCATCCGCCGCGTTGTTCCTGCCAGGTTGTTGCTCGCTTAATGACTCGTTAAAGGCCCCCGTTTATATGACATGAATAAGTAGCACATCGCGAGTTGGTGGGGTGCGAAAGTCCGCCGGCTGACAGGATGCACCCGCTAATGTACGATCTATCCGCACCCACCGGAGGAACCACTATGGCGACCGACCCAGGCCCCATCTCCAAAAAGCTCCCCGGCACCTTCAAAGCCTTCATCACGAAATTCCCCGCTATCGGCCAGGCCCACGAAGCGGTTGCCCAGGCGGCACTCTCCGCCGGCCCCCTCGACAAGAAAACCTGTGAGCTCATCAAGATCGGCATTTCCTTGGGCGCCGGCCTGGAGTCTGCCCTGAAATCGCACGTCCGCCGCGCCCGCGAAGCCGGGGCAACCGACCAGGAGATCGAGCAGGCCATCCTTCAGGGCTATAACACCACCGGTTTCCCGCGTACGGTTGCAGCCTGGAGCTGGGCACAGGAACAGTTCGCGCGCGACACCGGGACGCCGGATTAACTACTGCCGCACATTCTCCCATTGCCGCGCCAGCCCGCACCCCCGAATGGGACCATAAAATGAACAAATCGTAACACAGTTCCTCTTCCGATAATTGCCTCTGCCCAAGCCAGTTAGCCCATCTGTGCCACGATTCACAGTTGCATGACTTATAACCGTCTGCCATGTCATTGAATCGGCACTGAAGGGGCTTGCCTCTTCACGATCAGAGGTTAACATTGAGTGCAAAGCCCCGTGGCTGGGCACAGGGTCCCCGGGCGTCTTCCACTTCCTCCGCCTTCCCTGTCCTGCGTCACGACGATCGATTCCAAGGACGAGCTACACATCATGACGCTAAGCGCGCAGACCAAACAAGACACCATGCTCGGACGCATGATTGTCGATCAGGGTCTTGCCACCCGCGAAGAGGTCGAAGACTGCATGGCAATGCAGACGGAGCTTGCCAAGGAGCAGAACCAGCGCAGCCTTGCCGATCTCCTCGTTGAAAACGGATACGTCACCCGCTCCCAGGTCGAACGCGTCCGTCCCCAGGTTGATAATGAAGCCAGCGTCCAGCAGATACCCGGCTACCAGATCCTTTCCAAGCTCGGCGCCGGCGCCATGGCCACGGTCTTCAAGGCCAAGCAGATGTCGCTCGACCGCCTGGTGGCCATCAAAGTCCTCCCCAAGCGCATGAGCAACAACCCCGAGTTCGTCGACCGCTTTTACAAGGAAGGGAAGGCGGCCGCCAAGCTCAATCACCCCAACATCGTCGGTGCTGTCGACGTCGGTGAAGCCAATGGCTTCCACTATTTCGTCATGGAATATGTCGAGGGTGTAACCGTCTTCGACAAGCTGGAAAAAGGCGAGCGCTATACCGAAAAAGAAGCGCTTCTGCTCGTCATTCAGGTCTGCCGGGCCCTCGCCCATGCCCACAAAGCCGGTTTCATCCACCGCGACGTCAAACCCAAGAACATCATGATCGCACCCGACGGCACGGCCAAGCTTGCCGACATGGGTCTCGCCCGTGAAGCGTCCGATGTCGAAGCTGCCCAGGCGGAAGCCGGCAAAGCCTACGGCACACCGTATTACATCTCCCCCGAGCAGATCCGCGGCGAACTGGATGTCGACCAGCGTGCCGACCTCTACTCGCTGGGCGCTACCTTTTATCACATGGTGACCGGCCGCGTTCCGTTCGATGCGCCGACTCCTTCCGCTGTCATGCACAAGCACCTGCGTGATGACCTTGTCCCGCCCGATCACCTCAACCCCGACTTGAGCGCGGGCGTGGGCGAGATTATCGAAGTCGCCATGTCCAAAAAGCGCAAGACCCGCTACCAGAGCGCTGAAGAAATGCTGCAGGACCTGGAAAAGGTTCTTGCTGGCGAGCCTCCCCTGGTGGCTCGTCAACAGTACAACCTGGACGCACTGGACAACATCGGCCAGGGCGGCGTGGAGATGCCCTCCAAGCTTCAGACCGAGGGCTACGTTCCGGTCAAGAGCCGCGAGACCATCGACCTGGATTCGCGCTCCCTCAAGGAACGGCTGGTCGATCCGATCGTGCTCTGGCTTTCCGCGGCACTCCTGGTGTCGATGCTGGTTATCCTGGCGGTGCTGCTCGTCGGCAAATGAGCCGCAGCCACGGCGGGGGGGTTAATAAGCGAGGAAACGAAGCGGGCCGCGTCTCTGAGAAACGCGGCCCGCGGACTTTTTGCTGATGGCAGCGACGATTAATGCGACGGCAGATAGGCGCCGACCGTTCCGCTGCGATTGATCACAAACACCGCATCATCATCCCCGTTGCGGACAAAAAACGCGGCATCCGGAATCTGCGCCGAAGAAATCTGTTCCCCGGTCTCCACGTTCAAACTCTTGAGGTTCCCTTCCACATCACCGACCCAGGCGTGGTTGCCGGTGATGGTGGCAACGCTTTCCACACCTGGCGCCATCCACTTCCGGGACCCATCCTGACGCGAAATAGCAAACAGCCCCTTCCCGCGCGCCGGGCAGAGGACGACCGACCCGCCCAGTGCCGGCGTCTGGTCCAGCGTCCCTTCCAACTGCGCCTGCCACATTTCCGCGCCGCGGGCAACGCTGAACGCGTACAGCCGCTGGTCCATGGAAGGCACATAGACGTTCCGTGCATCCGCTGCCAGCCCGGCGAGCACTTCGCCGTTGGTCTTGCGCCCTTCCCACTTCCAATCCCCATCCACGGGGTTAATGCTCTGCAGAATGCCATTCTTGCTCGCCAGCACCACCTGGTCGCCCACCACCACCGGGGTGGAGAAAAACAGGTCACCGGGCATGCTCTTGGACCAGCGCCGATTGAAACGGTCCACATAAAACCCGTAGTAACGCCCGGCTCCGCCGATGCAGATGGTCTCACCTACAATCACCGGCGCACACGAGACGCTTACGCCAAAGTTCCCTGAACGAATGAGGTCGCCGGTCGCCATGTTGAACACCAGCGCGCCTGAGCGGGTCGCGACCAGCGCCTCGCCAAATGTTCCGGGGCCCGGTTGCTTGAGCTCGATCGGCCGATAGATCTGCAGGTTCTCACGGCCGAGTTCCTTATCAAATGCCAGGACACCCGATTTGGCATCAATACGCGCCAGGCGCGCATGGGTCGTGGTGACATAAATGGAGTTGTTGATCCGCCACGCTTCGCGGATATGTTCATTCGCCCCCATCGGCAGCGATCGCTGCCATGAGCGCTTCAAGCCTACCTGGCTCAGGTCCGGCAACGGTTCCGACGACCGGAGTGACTCGTGGGTATCCGTCTGTTGGGAGCAGCCCGAGATTCCTGCCATCAGCGAAATCGCTGCCACCATCAATGCCGACGCGACCACTTGACGCATTGAACGCATGCGGGCTCCTTGCGGTAAGACACGGCCCTGCGGCCAGTTCGAGTTGTTGTGGGGCAAAGCGGCCACCTGGAAGGCCTCTTCTTGAAGCGCGATGCCGCACTGTTGCGATGCCACGCTCCTGCCACCTTCGCCATTGCGCACATCTTACTTGCGCAAGCGCCCGGGTCAACAGATTACCCGCGTTCCTCTAAGAGTCGCATGTTTTCCGGCCCCGGTTCACCAGTCCCGCCACCAGCCCGCCCAGTGTGTACAACCCGATGGTCATCAACTCGGTAGCGGGGGTCTTCTGGCTTGGCGTCTTCCCCAATCCCAAAGGCCCGGGCAACACCACCGCACCCAGCCCCAATACCGCCCCCAGCAGCGTCCCTCGCACTACGGCCTTTTTCCCGCACCCGATGAGCGCATAGGTCGCGGCATTGCTGACGATATCCCCCGCCAACGTCGCCTCAAAAAGCGCCTGTCCGCGCAAGGGCTTTCCACCCGCCATGCCCAAGACCTTATTGAGGCCGCGCTCCCCAAGGAGGTCCATCCGGGGCGCGTTGGGGACCGTGTGCCGCAGCACTTCGTGGGCCACCGTCAACGCACAGGAACCAACGATGCCGCCCAGCAGGGAAGAACCAACCATAACGCACCTCCGCGTGTCTATCGGGCAGGATTACGACATGCCCCTGCGATTGAACCGACGATACCCATCGTCGGCTTTCCGCGGCTAAAGGCCGCGACGCACATGCGACAATCAGCAACCCCCGTTCCAATTGACGCGTACGGGTGTAGTCCCTTACCCTCCGTCGTTTCACCACTTGTAAGGCACAGGAACTCTGCCCATGCCCAGTATCTCCCTCTCTGCCCTCGCCCAGTCCATCGGTGGCACCCTCGTTGGCGGGGCGGATGGCGACCGGACCGTCTCTTCCTGCAATACCCTCAAAGATGCCACGCCTGACCAGGTTTCGCTGTTTCACATCGCCAAGTATGCCTCGGAACTGGAAACTACCCGTGCGGGGGCGGTGATTGTCGCCCCGGGCTCGGTCAAGGAAGTCAAAAGGGCCGAGGGTCTCCCGCCCCTTCGCCTGATCGAAGCGAAGCACACCTACTACGCGTGGCAACAGGCGATGGTGCTGCTGATGGGGCAGCGTCAGCATGCATCCGTAGGCGTCAGCGCGCTTGCCACCATTCACCCCTCTGCGAAAATCGCCCCCACTGCCAGTATTCACCCGTACGCCGTCATCGGCGAAAACGTCTCCATCGGCGAAAACTCTATCATCTACCCCCACGTGACCCTCTTGCAGGGTGTCAACATCGGCAATGACACGGTTCTTATGCCCGGCGTCATCTGCTACGAAGAGATCACTGTCGGCAACCGCTGCCTTATCAACGCCGGCACCGTCCTAGGCTCCGACGGCTTTGCCTATGCCCAGGCCAACGGCGTCCATCACAAGATGCCCCAGCGCGGCACGTTGATTATCGAAGATGATGTCGAGGTGGGCGTCAATTCCATCATCGAACGCGGCGCGCTCAATCCCACGGTTGTCGAAAAGGGCACCAAGATCGGCAGTGTCTGCGTCATCGGCCACAACTGTCGTATCGGCCCCGGGAACATTGTCATCTCCGCCAGTTGCATCTCGGGCTCCACCACCACGGGCAAATATGTCGTCATCGCCGGGCAGGTCGGGATCGCAGGCCATCTCGCCATCCCGGATTTCGTCAAAATCGGCGCTCAATCCGGCGTCATGAGCAATCCGGAGCCGAATTCTGAAATCGTCGGCACGCCTGCCATGGAAGCCCACCGCATGAAGCGCGTGGCCTTGCAAACGATGCAATTGCCCGAGCTCGCCAAGCGCGTCAAAGATTTAGAAAAACAACTGGCTAAGCTGGAACCCCAAGATCCCGCGGGCAAGTGACTGTTTCCGCCCCGTTACCTTGAAAGGAGCGCCACACACCACACGAACATTTGTGTTTATTCGTGTTTATTTGTGGCTGGTTTATGCCGCTCGTCCGACCCAACGTTCTCTCGACCGCCGGATATATCCCTGGCGAACAGCCGCTTGATGACGCCACCATCAAGCTCAATACCAATGAAAACCCCTATCCGCCTTCACCCAAAGCGATCGAGGCCATCCGCGCCGTTTCCCCCGAACAGCTCCGCCGCTATCCCAGCCCCAATGCCCGGCACTTCCGCGAGGCGGCCGCCCGTGTGCATGGTGTTTCGCCTGACCAGATCATGGCTTTCAATGGCGGCGATGAACTTCTCACCTGCGCCATCCGCGCATCGGCGGGGGAGCAGGACAATGTCGCGTTTCTTGATCCCTCCTACTCGCTTTACCCGATTCTCACGGACATCCAGGGGGCGCGGAAAATCTCCATTCCCTACGAGCTGGCGAATAATCAATGGCAACTGCCGGCCACTATCGAGAGCACGAATGCCGCCCTCTTGCTGATCGTCAATCCGAACGCACCGACAGGCCATCTCAATCCGCTCTCGCGCATCGAACAGATCGCCCGCAGCTTCAAGGGCCTGTTGCTGCTGGATGAGGCTTACATCGATTTTGCCGGGCCTGATGCGTCGGCGCTTCCGCTGCTCAAGGACCTTCATCTTCCAAACGTCTTGATTCTGCGCACGATGTCCAAGGGCTACTCGCTGGCGGGTCTTCGATTTGGCTATGCCATCGGACCCAGGGAACTCCTCGCGCAACTGGAAAAGGTGCGCGAGTCCTATCCGGTGGATGCGATCGCCCAGGCCGCCGCTACAGCAGCCATTGAAGACCAGGCCTATGCCCGCGACACCTGGCAAAAAGTGATTAGTGAACGCACCCGCCTCACCACTGCCCTTGAAACCCTTGGATTTTCGATTCCCGAATCCAAATCCAACTTTCTCCTCGCCACCATCCCGTCGAAGCGGGGCATCACAGCAAAAGGCCTCTACGAATCCCTCAAAGGCAAGGGTATCCTCGTCCGCTACTGGGACCTCCCCCGAATCGCCGATAAACTCAGGATCACCATCGGCACACCGGCACAAAACGACCGCCTCCTTGTCGAACTAAAAACCCTGGTCTAATGGACCTTCAAAATAAACCACAGAGGGCACAGAGAGCACAGAGACGCCGAAGCAACGAATTTATTTGTGTCGATTCGTATCATTGGTGGTTCTTGTCATCTCTCTGTGATCTCTGTGCCCTCTGTGGTTAAAAATAACGGAGCCCAAATGCCCAGAACCGCCAAGCTCGATCGCAAAACCTCCGAAACCGAGATCTCCCTCGAACTCAACCTCGACGGCACCGGCCAGTCGACCATCGCCACCGGTGTGGGCTTCTTTGACCACATGCTGACCCACCTGGCCAAGCACTCTCTCATGGACCTGACGCTGACCGCAAAGGGTGACACCCACATCGATGACCACCACACCGTCGAAGACGTCTCGCTTGTTTTGGGCACCGCTCTTGATAAAGCGCTCGGCGATAAAAAGGGAATTTTCCGCTACGGCTGGGCCTCCATCCCGATGGAGGACACCCTCGCCTCCGTCGCTCTCGACCTCTCCGGGCGCCCGGCTTTCGTCTTCAACGTCACCTTTCCGTCCAAAAAGATAAAAACGTTCGACGTCGAACTCGTCGCCGAATCTCTCCGGTCACTCGCGAACACCGCCAAGATGAACCTCCACGTCAACGTTCCCTATGGCACCAACTCGCACCACATTGCCGAATCCATCTTCAAGGCCCTTGCCAAATCGCTCCGTCAGGCCCTCACGCCTGACCCCCGTGCCGCCGGCGCCATCCCCTCAACCAAGGGCACGCTGACGGAATGACTCGCACCCCGCCGCGGGATGGATTCAGAGCGTTACCACACCATCGCCCGGCATATCTTCAATTGCATCGCCAGCCGATTTGCTGACGTCCCTCACCTCATATGCTGCATCCACCCCGCCACGCATTTCCTGCGCTTTCGCCGACGCGTCTTTTCTGCACCTCCCGGCCCGGCTTGTTCGATAACACCAAAAACGCATTACCCCCACGGAGCCCCATGCGCTTACCTCTCTCCTGCAAACCGCTTCTCCTCCTCTCGCTTGCCCTCGCTGCCTGCGCCCATCCCCAGCGCACGCTCGTCGTCACCGTGGGCGGCGCCGGCTTTTCGCAGATGCATGACCTCCGCATGGCGCTCGAAAAAGAATGCCCCGACGCAAAGATCGTCTCCGCCGGCGCATGGGACGCTTACAACGCAGATCTGAAAAAGATCGCCACGGACAAACCCCGCGACCACATCATCTTCATCGGCCACAGCTTCGGCTGCCGGGCCATCGACGATGCCGCCGATGAACTCGCAGGCGCCACCGCCAAAAAAGTCGACCTCGCCGTCTTCATCGATCCCGCCTGGAACGACTTCGACCTCTCCCCCAACATCAACCGCTACCTCTGGTTCAAACGGTCCACCTTCGACATCGAACGCGAAGCCAGAATCATCGGCGCCTCCAACCCGCAAAAAATACCGGGCAGCCACAACGAAATCCCCCATTCCCCGCTCCTGATCTCCCAGGTCGTCGCCGAAGTACAACGCATCTCGCGCCAGCCCCCCGGTGGGTCCAAGGACCGAAGCGCCATCCAAGTCACCCGCCGCTGAGAACCGCCCAGCATTACGCACCGACTCGCCTCCCGTTATCCTGCTGACCATCTCCCCCCTCGGCGAGGCTTGCGTGGAAAAGCCCTCAGAACCTTCCGACGTGGAACTCGTTGCCGCCGTGCGCCGCGGCAACTGGTCCGCGTTCGATACGCTCTATTTCCGCCACAAGGAGTGGACGTATCGCCTCGCCTGGCGCTTTGCCGCAGATGAGAACGAAGCGCAGGATGTCGTCCAGGAAGTCTTCATCTATCTTGCCGGCAAACTGCGTGAGCCCGCCTTCACCCTCCGCGCCAGCCTCACCACCCTGCTTTACCCCGCCACCAAGCACACGGCACTCGCCCTCAAACGCAAACGCCGCCGCATGAACCCCTTCTCCAACGCCAGCGAAAACGACTCCGACATTCCCATCCCGGCCAAGCCCGAAATTCCAGACCCTGACACCGCCCGCGCCGAGATCGCCCACCTGCTCCGCACCCTCTCCGAAGCCCACCGTGAAATCACCCTCATGCGTTTCGTCGATGACATGACCCTGGAAGAAATCGCCGAAGCCCTCTCAATCCCTCTGGGCACCGCTAAGAGCCGCCTCCACCACGCCCTTGCCGCGCTACGCGAAGACCCGCGCTTCCGCCGTTTCGCAAATCCAGGCTGACGGTTACTCCTCGCGCCCTTCTTGCCGCTTCTTCCACCAAAGGTGGTTCGCCACCGCGATGTAAATGCCCGTCCCCGCCACGAACCCCCCAATGATAAGCACCAGAAACACCGTTCCCATAAGAAACCTCCGCGCACGCACCTGTCGAACTCGAAAACGGGCGGAGAATTCTAGGCGCGTTCCCCCTCCGCGTATACCGCAGCGTCACACATCAAGCCTGAATGTCTGGCGCAGCCGGTCAATGTGCGCACCCTCCATCGGGCAGACGGGCGCCACCGGCCGGGCATTGATCAGCGCCTCTGCCGTCGATTCCAGCACCTCCAGCCGGTCAAACGCATCCAGCACCGACGTCCCCACCACCAGCACCCCATTGTTCTCCATCAGCACCGCCGGAGCTTTCAGCGACACCCGCTCCGCCACCGCCCGCCCATCCCCAAACGGCTCCGCAAACGGCACCACCCCCACATCCCGCAGAAAAATGTACGACTCCGGAATCGTCCGCGCATCCAGCCGCGATGCCGTCACCGAAAACGCCGTCGCATTCACCGGCATCGCGTTGATAATCGCCTCCACCCCCGCGTGCCTGGCATAAATCGCCTCATGCATCCGCCACGCCCGCGAAGGCGTCTTCCCCTCCTCTGCCTTCCCCTCCTGAACCAGGGCAATCTCATCCAGCGAGATCGTTTTCCGATCTACGCGATAGCACGAAATTAAAAACGTCCGCTCATCCAGCCGGGCCGAAAGCGACCCTTCCGTACTCGTCAGCAGCCGCTGCCGATATCCGCGCCGCATGAAATCCACAATCTGCTGCCGCAGCGCCTTCTCCCGCGTCGTCGGCAGGGGGACCGCAAACGCCGGCAACTCCGAGTTCCGCCGCTCCGCCAGCGCTATCTCCCTAGGCGTCAGATACCGCACCGCCTCCGCCCCCGCCAGCATTCCCGCTTTGATGATCGTCTTCGCCGTGAATTCCAGCGTCTCAAAGCGCCAAAACGCCTCCTGCAGATCCCGCCCGCCCACCGCCACCCCATGATTCTCCAGAATCACACAGTTCGCCCCGGTCGCAAACGTCCCCGCAATATTCTCTCCCAGTTCTTTCGATCCCGGCAGCGCATACGGCGCAAACCCAACCTCACCGCACACCTGCCACGCATGCGGAAACAGCCGCGTCTCGGGCACCTTTCGACAGATCGAAAACGCCACCAGCGCCACCGGATGCGCATGCACAATCGCCTTGATATCCGGCCGCGCCTTGTAAATCGCCTCATGAAACGGGTATTCCGATGATGGCTTGTGCAGCCCCTCCATCCGCCCGTCGCACTTCACGCAGACAATGTCCTCCCGCCGCAGCGTCCCCTTGTCCACCCGCGCGGGCGTGATCCACACATCCCCATTCTCATCCCGGATCGACAGATTTCCCCCGCTGGTCGTCGTCATCTTGTACGAATAAATCCGCTCCAGCGTCTCGGTTAACTCCGCCCGCGGATGAATCAACGCACGCGCCATAAAACCTCATCATGAAACCATTCGGCGCCACCAGAATTCAATCGGTGCAATCTGTGAAATCTGTGGAAAGGTTTACGCCTTCGCAATTTCCCGCACCGCCTTCCCCACCGCCTTCAGGTGCGGCACTTTCATTTCCTCATATTCGCGCGAGACCACAATCCCATCCGCCCCCGCACCAAACGCCTTCTTCGTCGCCTCGTACACCGCCTCATCACTGTCCGCCGGACTGCCAGGCACATCAAACCCGATCCCTGTATAGATCTTCACCTTCCCTGCTGCGGACGCCACGGAGTGTGCCGTCTCTCGCGCCACATACTCCGGCGACATCCCCTTGCGGGACAGCTCATTCAGCGAAGGTTCCGCCGTCTTGTCATAGCCAAACATGTCGTAATACAGCCCCAGCGCCTCATCCAAAGGCAACTCGCCCAAAATCGTCTTCTGAAACCGCGGAAGGTACCAGCTGCGAATCCTTCCCCCAAGCACCGAGTGATACCCAATAAACTTGATGTAATCGCTATGCGGCGCCATGTCCGCATACGACAGCTCCGCCCGATACACAATGTCCCAGCTCGATGGCTGATGATCCACGTGCCACCCGACCTGTGCCGTCGGCTTGATCGACTTCACCCGTTTATACATCGCCTCGCAGATCGCCTCCCGCCCCAGCCGATACTGGTACTCCCACGCCAGAATTTCCGGATACCGCATCATCACCCGCAGAAACCCCGTAAAAATCCCATCCGCCGGCTTCGGCTCCCCGTTGATCCGCGCCTGGCAATAGTTGTACAGCTCCTCAAACCCCTTTCGCGCCCGCTCACTATCAATCCCCGCCGCCTTCCCCCGCGCTCGGCAATGCTCGCAAAAGCACGTCGGCGGCTCATTGTTCCAGGGGTTAATCACATTCATCAGCGGCCCCATCCGCTCGGCTCCCCACTGAATCCCATCCAGGTCGTACGACTTGAACAGGTCCTCCATCGTGTCCGCCCAGAACGCGATGTACTCCGGATGGCACCAGCACGCCGTGTTCGTCGGCCGATCCGCAATCGTCCGCGTCACAATCTTCGAGTAATTCGCCACCTGCCGGCTCATCGCGGAACTCTCCAGGATCCGCGCATACAGCTTCATCCCGCGCTTCTTGCACGGTTCCGCCAACTCCGCAAAAAGATCCCGGTCATGATGCTCATGCTTGTCCGTCACCACCTGGTGCCGCAGCGTCGTATCCTTGTAATACTGCTCATGCGTCTTCACATACACCAGCGGAAAATTCCGCCCCCGGTTATCCCGCGGCGGCACCCCATGGTCCTTCGCCTGGTCATTGGGCGCCTTCACCAGGGCCCCGTTGTACGCGTGCGAGTATGGCATCACACAATTCACCCCCGCCGTCTCCTGGATCAAATCCAGTGTATGCTCTATCCCCTCATCCAGAATCGTGTGGGGCCCCATCTGGATTCCGACAAACGGCGCACCCTTGGCCTGACCCGTTACCTGCTGCATAGAGCCTCCTTGGTGGAACCATCCACCTCCTCCAACGCCCAAGCCGCACCCAAAGTGCAAACAAAAAAAGCACAAAAAGCGTCGTCCGTTCTCTGTGCACGCTGTGTTCTCTGTGGTTGAAAACGCTACGCGCGCTTCGACAGCACATCCCGCTCATACCCCTTCACCCGATCCAACCACCCCGGCCCAACCGGCACGCCCTGCCGCAAACAATACTCGTCCCACACCGCCCCAACCGGCAACGTCTTCGCCTCCTCAAACAGGGCCAGCCGCGTCGTGAAATCCCCCGCTGCCTCCGCCGCCCGCAGCTTCTCTGTCGGCTCCAGAAGCGCAATCAACAGCGCCTTGATCATGCACCGCGTGCCGATCACCCATGCCGCCACGCGATTGATCGACGCATCAAAGAAATCGAGCCCAATGTGCACGCGCGGAGCAAAGCCGTTGACCACGATCTCCCGCGCAATGTCCCGCAACTCATCATTCAACACCACCACATGATCAGAATCCCACCGCACCCCGCGCGAGACATGCAGGAGAATCTCCGGCAAGTGCATCAGCACGCTTGAAATCTTGTCCGTGATCGTTTCCGTCGGATGATAATGCCCCGCATCCAGACACAGCAGCTTCTTCCGCGTCAGCGCATACCCCAGATAAAACTCGTGCGACCCCACCACGTACGATTCAGACCCAATTCCAAACAACTTCCCCTCCACCGCGTCCAGGTGCTCCTTCGGATCGATCTTCTCCGCAAAAACCTCATCCAGCGACTTCTCCAAAATCTTCCGCGGCCCCACCCGATCCGCCGGCGTATCCTTATACCCATCCGGAATCCACACGTTTGTCACACACGCTGTCCCCAGCGCCCGCCCCATCGCCGCCCCGATCCGCCGGCACGCAATCCCATGCCGCACCCAGAACTTCCGCTTCCCCTCCTCGCGTGAGGCCAGCGTGAACCCATCCGCCGCCAGCGGATGTGAGAAAAAGCTCGGATTAAAGTCCAACCCCACCTTCTGTCCCTTCGCCCAATCAATCCACCGCGAAAAATGCTCCGGCCCCAGTTCATCCCGCCCCACCTTCGGCCCATCATAGTCCGCATACAACGCATGCAGGTTCAGCCGATGCCTCCCGGGAATCAGCGAGTAAGCGAGTTCCAGATCCTTCCGCAATTCCTCCGCCGTCCGAGCCTTCCCCCGATAGTTCCCTGTGGTCTGAATGCCTCCACCCGTGAGCCCCTCATCCGACTCGAACCCGCCCACATCATCACCCTGCCAGCAGTGCAGCGAGATCGGAATCCGCGCCAGGGCCTCCAGCGCTATTTCCGTATCCACACCCAGCCCCGCATACTGCTCTTGCGCCTGCTGATAAAGACTCATCTCAATCCTCGTCCTCGTACGTAGTTCCGCCTTCAGGCGGTCAGCGCCTCCCAACCTTCTGGCAAGCGCCTCAACATCATAATCCCCCAGTCCCCTCATTTCGCCACATCTCACCGCACTTACGCCCCCAGAATCCCCTTCACAATTCCCCCCAATTCCCGCAACCGCTCCGCCTGCGCCTCATCAAACGTCCCGTCCGCCCGCGGCCCAATGTTCAACAGCAGATTCCCTTCCATCCCGTCCACCTGCTCAGAGAGGTTGGTCAGCTGCTTCACCGTCTTGAGCCGGGAATTATCCGGACTCCACGCCCACTGGTGATTCAACGTTTCCGCCAACTCCCATTTCCCGGCAGGGGGGGCCTCCGGCACGTTTTGCTCAAACGTCGCATAGTCCCCCAGCCCGCCCAGCCGGTTATTCGTGACCACCTCCCGCAGCCACCCTTTGATGAGTGCCCGCAACTCGCCCATGCGCCACTGTGCCGGGCTCCGTTCCCAATCACCATCGAACCACAGCAAATCAGGCCGATACCGCTCGCACAGTTCGTGAATCTGTCCGCGATGAAATTCCAGGAATTGTTCCCACCGCTCCTGCTCTTCCGGTGCGCCCTCTGGCGGATAGGAATAGCGTGCATTCAAGGCATTCGCCCCCGGCGCAGGAATGCCGTGGTTTCGCACGCTTGCGTAGTCTGGATGGCGCCAGTCTGCATGCGAAAAATAAAGACCGACGCGCAGCCCCTCTGCCCGCATCCCCTCACAAAACGCCCCAACCAGATCCCGCCGCCGGCTCCCCGAAGGAGCGACTTGATCGATACGCAGCGCCCCGGGTTGCTCTGACGGCCACAATGCCACGCCATCATGATGCTTCGCCGTTAACACCACATAGCGCGCCCCAATGGACCTGAAAAAACGCGCCCAGGCCAATGGTTCAAACCGCTCTGCCCCAAATTGCGATGCCAGCCCAAAATACTCCTCCCTGGGCACCCGCCCATGAAAGAACGGCCAGGACGCCTCAATGCCCGCCACCGAGTAAATCCCCCAGTGCAGAAAAATTCCGAATCCTGCAGTCTCAAACCAGTGCCGCATTCCATCGCCTCCCGTGGTTCTCAAGGATGACAAGCCAACGGCAGCACTTTCACCACAGTGGCTGCTCTCTCTGCCGCCGCCCCTGACCCGCGCACGATCAACCCATCCGCATTGCTCAGCGTGAACAAGTCCGCGCTCCCCTTCCACCCCAGTGCCTCCGCCTGCAGCACGGCGTTCTCCATTCTCAACCTGCAAGGCAGATAAAACTCTCGATCTCCGTTTTCAGCCAGCGCCCCCACAGACCGCGCCTCCACAAACCGGGGTGCCACCCCGCTTTCCTCCTCTGCCGCCAGCATCCGGGCCATCATCTGCCGCACAAACCGATGAAAGCACACAAACCCGGATACCGGGTTCCCTGGCAGCCCCGCCACGTAGCATCGCTTGCCTCCGCCCTCCCACTTACCGATCACCAGGGGCTTCCCCGGCTTGATCCGCACCTTCTCCACATAAAACTCGACCCCCAGCTCCTTCAGCAGCCCGGGCACCAGGTCCCTCGTCCCCATCGACATTCCCCCCGACACCATCAGCAGATCGCTCCCTTCCAATCCCTTCTTCAGAAGCCCCCGGAGCCGCTCCCTGTCATCCCCGCAACTCCCCATATCCAGCACCGACGTCGCCCCAAACTCCCGCACCAGCGACGCCAGCATCACATGATTCGAGTTTCTGATCTGCCCCGGCTCCGGCGTTGCTTCCACAGGCACCAGTTCATCCCCTGTCGTCAACACGCTGGCCCGCAGTTGCCGCACGCTGAGGGTTGCCGCTCCCGCGGCGGCAGCCACCGCCATCTCGGCGGCAAGCAGTCGCCGTCCAGCAGCCAAGACCGTCTGATCAGCCTGGGCGTCCGACCCTCGCCGTTGCACCCCATAACCCGGCACGACCCCCCGCGTCGCGTTCACCCGTATTCCCTCTGCCTCTTCCACCCGTTCGCTGTACTCGACCATCAACACCGCATCCGCCCCGGCAGGCATCATCGCACCTGTGTTGATGCCAATACATTCCCCCGGTGCCAGTGCCCGGGAAAACCCGCGAGTCCCCGCGTCCATCTGGCCGATAAGCCGTAGACCCCGTTGATACGCATCCAGGAGACCCTCCGTGTGAAAATCCGCACTACGCACGGCAAAACCATCCAACTGGGCCCGGTCAAACGGCGGACTCGCTTCCCCCATGACCACATTCTGCGCCAGTACGCTCCCATAACCTTCTAATAAGCGGACGTTGCACGCCGGCAAAGGCGCCACTTTTTCCCCGACCACTTTCACGACATCATCGACACTCAGCATCTCGGCCCCTAAGCTATATCTTGACTTCAATGTGCGATGTGGTACGGTCCCTAAGTTACCGACCGACCTCAACCAGCATTCCATTCTAAGGCGGGTGTGAAAGACACTGTATGGCAGCAGACGACAAAAACGGTGGTACCGCAACCGGCGCTCCGGCCGGCGATCCCAATGAAGGCCCCGGCAAGGGTAAGGCCTTCTTCGACCGCGGCAAGAACGTCTTCGATACCGGCAACTACGACTACGCCATCGATATGTACGTCGAAGGCCTCAATCGCGAACCTTTCAATGCGGCCGAACATCAGGAACTCTACAAGATCGGCCTCACCCGCAAAATCAAGGGCGGCAAACCCGCCGGCGGACTCTTCGGCTCCAAGCTTCCTTACAAGGGGAAATCCCCGAAGGAAGCCATGCTCAATCACGAGTTCCTCCTGGCCAAAGACCCGGGCAACATCTCCGCCATGTTGGCCATCTTCCGCAATGCTCTCATCCTGGAGTACAAGGATGTCGCCCTGTGGATCGGCGGCCTCTTGCTCCAGGCAAACCAGACCACCAAATCCCCCAAAAAAGAAATCTTTGTTGAAGTCTCTCAAAGCTTTGAAAAACTCGAGGAATACGAAAAAGCATCTGAAGCTCTCCGCTACGCGCTCCAGATCGATCCCAACAACCAGGAAATGATCGGCAAAGCCAAGGACCTCGCCGCGCAGCAAACACTCAAGAAAGGCGGATACGAGAAAGGGGAGTCATTCTCGAAATCGATCAAGGATGTCGAGGAAACCAAGAAACTACTCCAGGAAGAAAACCTCGGCCGCTCCGAGGAATACCGCCTCAAGGAACTTGCCATAGCGAAAGCCGCCTACGAACAGAACCCCATGGAACTGCAGGTCATCAGCAAATACATCAAAACCCTCGTCGCAATGGATGACGAACAGTACGAAAACGAGGCCATCGAAGTCCTCAAAAAAGCCTTCGCCGCCACCAAGATTTACCGCCTAAAGGCCACCATCGGCGATATCCGCATGAAGCAGTTCAAGCGCAACCTAAGCATTCTCCGCGAGCACGTGCGCGCCAACCCCGCCGACAAGGAAATGATCCAGCAATACGAACAGGCTAACAAGGAACGCCTCGCCTACGAGATCGATGAGTGGAAGGAACGTTCCGAGCACATGCCCACGGACCTCACCGTCAAGTACGAACTAGGCAAACGCATGTGGGATGCCAAGCGCTACGACGAGGCCATTGTCGCACTCCAGGAAGCGCAGCAGAACCCCAAGCACCGCACCGACGCAATGAACTTGCTCGGGCAATCCTTCCTCGTGCAGGGCATGCTTCCCGAAGCGATAGAAACGCTCCGCCGGGCAATCGAGGAGTACGATCTTGCCCCCTCTGGCGACATGAAATCTAAGGAACTCCACTACTGGTACGCCCGCGCCCTCGAAGAAAACGGCGCCGCAAACGAAGCCATCGAAATGTATTCCAAGATCATCCGCTGGGATATCGGCTACCGCGACGCCCGCAAACGCCTCTCCGACCTCCGCGCCAAAGGACAGGGAGGCCCTCCCGCCTAAGCGTCTGGCGCGGCCTCACCACCAACCCCATGCTCCCATTTGTGACGAACCTGTGCGGACCCCTGCGCGCGGGCGTGCCACCGGTTGCCCCTCCTTTTTTGTCGCCTCCCCCTTCCCAAATTCATTTCATATTGTAAACTATTCTGTGGTTGCAACAGTCCCGCAGGGTGGTATGGAAAAAACGCTTTCCCGTTCCGCTTCTCCCGCCAACAGTTCTCTCGATCAGATGGCCGAGGAAATCTTTTCCCTCACGGTCATGTCCTGGCGCGAACGCCTCGGCAGCCGCGCCAGCAGCACCGCCGAACTCTCGGAATCCCAATACCTCGCGATAGACACCCTGGTCCGCGCCAACGGCCCGCTCACTGTCGGCCAGATCCAACGTGCCATCGGCGTGCTGCCGGCCCAGATGTCCCGCATCATGCGGTCGTTGGAAACCACATTCGCCAAACCGCTTGTCCGGTGCGAGCTCAATCAATCCGATAAGCGAAAGATCGATGTTCGCCTGACAACGGAAGGCGCTCGCATTTACGAAGCATTCCGCCATTCGCGTCTCGCAAAAACGGTTGACATTCTCACGAAGCTGACGGAAAAAGATCGACTGGAATTCGTGCGAATCTGTCGCCACATTCGTGAACTTTACGCCACGCCAACATCCCGTAGCGCTGATGCCGAAAGTGAAAATTCAACCCCGTGAATCGCCTCAGCCGTAGATAATATCGTGGCAGGCACACCGCATGCTCGCTACCATAAAGAAGGAAAACTTGCGGTCTAACGCGTCAAAAGACGCGGTGTCTGCAGAAGGAAATCAATCCTTTGGTCGGCATCGACCGGCCGGAGTCATCTAAGGAGAGAGTCATGTTTGCCACTTTGAAAAGTCTTGCAGTTCTCGCAACCCTCGGCGCTGCCGTGATGGTTGCTCAGCCCGCCAAGGCTGATAGCTGGTCCGTCGGCGTCGGTTTCAGCAGCGGCGGTTATCACGGTGGCGGCTACGGCTATGGTGGCGGCTACGGTTATCGTTACGCCCCCGCCTATCGCCCCTACTACCGGCCCTATTACTACTCGGCCCCCGTGTACTACCCGCCGGTCTATAGCGCCCCGGTTTACGCGGCTCCGTACTACCCGCCCGCACCGGTCTATTACTCGGCCCCGGCTTACTATGCACCCGCTCCGGTCTATTACAGCTCGCCAGCCATCAGCTTCAGCTTCGGCGGCATCTTCGGCAGCGGCGGCCATTACGGCGGCGGCGGCTACCATGGTGGTGGCGGACACGGTGGTCACCACTAAATACACCTGACCTTCTAACTCTCCGCATTCTCGAGCCCGGGACACACCCCGGGCTCGCTCTTTTTTGCTTCAGAAGTCGGCGCGATCCCGCCTTCCTGTTGACAATCTTGCCGATCGGTTAAAACATTCGCCATGACTCTCATTCGCTTCACCGCGCTCGTTGCCGCCCTCTGCCTCACCATCTACTGGGCCTGGGTCATCGTGAAATTGTTCCTTCTTGGCCGCAAACTGGGCAAAGATCCCAACGCCATGCCCCGTGAACGCATCGGCCAGGCGATGCGCATCCTCTGGTATCCCTGCATTTTCCTGCTCTTGACCGCCCTCTGGATGTCCCTGGCCAAAACCCCGCACTGGCTGGGACCGCTCGCGCCTCTCTTCACGCGCCTGCTCCCCGCGAATCTCCCCTGGACGATCGCCGCCCTCGTCGCCACCGTTGTCTGCATTCTCTGCACCATCATTACCTTTATCTGCTGGCGCAAGATGGGCCGCTCCTGGCGGATCGGCATCGACCCCGGCGAAAAGCTCGACCTCGTCTCCACCGGCCCCTATCGCCTCGTGCGCCACCCCATCTATTCGCTGCGCATGGTTGTCAACATCTGTGTATGCATCATGGTCCCCACGCCGCTGGTGCTCATTACCGCCGGCATCGATTTTTTCCTCCTCCAGATTGAGGCCCGCCGCGAAGAGCGTTACATGGAATCGAAGCACGGCGAGCACTACGCACGTTACAAGAGCACGGTCGGTCGTTTCGTTCCGCGGGCGTTCGTCGTGTAGAATGGGCATTTCGCCGGAACTTGCAGGACCGCTGTCTCTCCCCTGTTCCGGTCATTTGCAAGGACCCTTGCGTGACCGAGGTTGCCCCCACTTTCAAGCGCCCCAGCCGCGCCCCTTCGCAGTTTGAAGTGCCGCCTGACCACTTCCGCACCCCCGGCCCCACCGGCGAACTCAACGACTTCCAGATCCTCATGCGCCGCTGGTCCCAGCTCCACCCCTACAGCGCGGGCCAGGTCATGAAGATCTCCGGCACCCCCGATCGCGACCGCTGGAAAGCCGCCATCGAAAAAGTGATCCACGAAACCAATCTCGGCTTTCCAGCACATTGGGATCCTAAGCTTAGAATTCCACGTGGACAAGTTGTCG
>JADMIO011721383.1_pt1 | contig 111345 bp, 77 predicted proteins | sample 8958161 | NCBI WGS metagenome assembly JADMIO01 (sample SAMN16585339, study PRJNA669376) | soil metagenome | isolation source: Crop rotation soil | place: USA: Cullars Rotation, Alabama | collected 2011 | reverse complement strand
GCGACAACTTGTCCACGTGGAATTCTAAGCTTAGGATCCCAATGTGCTGGAAAGCCCCAAAGCGGTTCTGCCCATTGCCCCCGCCGCCACCGGCGGCACCGTGCAATGCCCGGCCTTCCCCAGCCCCACCAGCATCTTCGACGAGGAGGGTGGCGAGGTGATCGAGAACGTGACCGTCGCGCCCAACGGCGAGGCGCGCATGCGCAAACACCCGCGCCTGGCGGGTTCTCCGCTGCTGCTGGCCGGCAAGGTGGTGGGCGTCGAGCTGGCCGAACGCGAGTCTCCGCCCAACGCCATTCCCACGGCCTCGCTGGAGAAGCTCAGGGCGCTTTTGGGCAACGACACTCCGGCCGCGGGCGCGCTGGTTCGCGACGCGTTGGATGCGCTGTATCAGGTCAGGAGCCAGACCAGATAGAAAAAGGGCCCGGCAAGGGGCCCCTTTTTGGTCCAAAATGACGACCGCCAGCTAGTCCTTCTTGCCCTGCATGCGCTTGAGAATCAGCCGGGCAATTTCCGACTGAATCTCCAGGGGGTACTGACCGAGGACGGCCGCTTGGATCATGTCTGACTGGTTGGCAAACCACTCCACCAGCCGCGACAGCATGGCCACCTGGGTCATTCCCGCCTTGTCCGTCAACTCGTTGAGCCGATCCTTTGCGTTAGGAGTCAGCTCAATGCGTACGATGATTCGTGCTGCCATAGGTGCACACTTCTAGACGATGCCCCCGTAGTAAAATAGGGCCGGGCCAGTAGCTACTTGTGGCAACGCGCCACACCGTACATAGCCCGCTATCTTGCGGACTCCGGGCCGCAATCCGTGCGTCGCAATCACTAGTCCATTCCCAGCCGGAGAACAACCCACAAAATATTTCCGGCGAGACGAAGAATTCTTTGAAAGAAAAAGATCGGACCGAAGGGGAGCCACCGCCTTCGGTCCGTCAAAGGATCAAATTGATGAGAGAGAAGATAACGCCATCCTCGCGTGGGTCAACCCCATGGGGCCTTTTTGCACGCCCTATCCACACCTCCAAATCGCCTTCATGGTGCCTTGAGCAGCTCTTCCAATAGTGGCCGAAGTTGTTTCCAGACCTCCGGTGATCTTGATGCGAAGACCAGATTGGTGCGCAGCCAGTCAATGGGATTGCCGATGTCGTGGCGTCTGGCTTTGAGGATGACGCCATGAATCGGCTCGCGCGAAAGCAACAGGCGCAGGCCGTCGGTGAGTTGAATCTCCCCGCCCACGCCCGGTTTGGTTTGAGTGAGGCAGTCGAAGATGCTCGGCGTGAGAACATACCGCGCCGCGATTGCCAGGCGGCTCGGGGCGGTTTCTTTGGAAGGCTTCTCCACCAGCGAATCCAGTTTCCAGATGCCCTCATCGATCTGTTGGCCGCCAATGATGCCGTAGCGGCTCACCTTCTCTTCGCTTACTTCTTCCAAGCCGATGATCGAGGTGCCCAATCGCTTGTAGGCATCCACCAGTTGCCGCGCTGGGAGAATCTCGCCGCTGAAGACGGCATCGCCGAGCTGGCAGAGAAAGGGCTCGTTTCCCACCTGTTTCCGCGACTGCAGAACCGCATCGCCCAGGCCGCGTTGCTGCGGCTGATCGATGAAGTGAAATTGCATCTTCGTGCACAGTTTCTGGATCGAATCGAGCAGTGACAGTCGGCCAGCGTTCTTGAGCCGATCTTCCAATTCGGCGTTGGCATGAAAATGCTCCTCCAGCGCCCGCTTTTGTTTGGAAGTGATCAGGATCGCATCATCGATCCCCGCTTCGGCGGCTTCTTCGATGACAAATTGGATCGTCGGCCGATCCAGAATCGGCAGCATCTCCTTGGGCACGGCCTTGGCCGCCGGAAGCATGCGCGTGCCCAGGCCGGCGGCGGGGATGACGGTTTTGCGAATGGTCATGAGTCAAAAATGAGGGGCCGGAGGACGTTGCACCGAATCGCTGCCAGGGCATCGGAGAGCTGCTGATACTGCCGGCCATCTTTATATAGCCCCAGAATCGCGCCGCCTGATCCGGCGAATTTGGCGCTGGCTCCGGTTGATCGGGCCACCTCCACCATTCGCAGATTCTCCGGCGCGATGTTCATAATCGTTCGCCGCAGATCGAAATTGGCGTTCATCACCGTGCCCAAAGCATCCCAGTCTCCGCTCATCAGTGCAGTTCGGCCCTGATCGGTCAGCTCGCGATATTTCTGCATGGCCGCCAGAACGCCCGAATCGCCGCGGTTGTACAAATCGCGCAGGTTGCGATGCGGCACATCGCTGATCTCCGCCCGCGCGGGATCGTAGGCGACATAAAGCGGCGGGAGTTTTGGCGGCTTAAGCTCCTCGTAAATCCCAAAGCCATTTTGTTCCAGATGCCCCCGCTCAAAATCCATGTAAACGATCCCCTCATATGACTGGATCACCCGATCCTGCAACCCCGCGTTGATGTTCAGTTCTTCGCGCTCGGTGGCCAGCACCAGCGTGGGCAGCAGATGTTTTGGAATCGACACGTTGTAAAACTGCATGAGGGCCCGCATGGTGCCGGTGATGATGGCGCTGCTGCCGGCCAGCCCGACCAGGCGGGGGATATCGGTTTCAAACTCAATGGTGAAGCTTCGCTCCGGCAAGGGGATGTGATTCTGTACACAGTATTCGTGGAACTTCTTGATGGCCGCCTTGATGAGCCGCATGCCGCCGTAGTAGCCGTGCAGCTTGATGTCGCGCAGGAATTCGGTGACCGATTCGAAGTGGGTCAGGTCGCCGTGGGTGGGGACGATTTCGAAATGCGGGCTTTCCCAGAGGCGTACAATGGCGCGGAAATTCTTGATGATGAAGGAAATCGTCTTGCCGAAGTAGCCATCGGACGGATTGCCGACGAGGCCGGCGCGGGCATGGGCGTGGGCGGTGATGATCATGCGTTTGGAGTGGGACGATCCTGCGTGAGCGCTTTGAGGGTGGCAATGGGGATCGATTTATTGATGGCGATGCCGGTTTTGGCGTCGCCGCCCATGGCGGAAATGGTCCCCTGGCCAAGCGTGCCGTCGGAGATTTTCTTGAGCAGGTATTTGGCCATTTCCGGGCCGACGCGCAGGCCCAGTTGCTCGCGCAAACGGCGTTGCAGTTCGGTTTCCTCCATCACCTGCCTCCTTCGCATATAAGGATAACCGCGTTATTGCAGGCGGTACAGGCGGTAATGGCCAGAGCTGAAAATGAGATGCCATGAGGGGTCGGAGATGTCGTGCTCGAGAATCAGGTAGGTGGCGTTGTAGCGCTGCGCGACGGATGTGAAATGCGCTGGTGCTAATGTTTCATATTGATCGCGGATGGCCTTGAGCGTCTTCTCAAAGCGGAAGGCAAATTTCATCGGGTCATCGTCCAGTACATCGCTGAGGCGCGTTCGCCATTCTTTCAATTCACTGCTGAGCTGAGGCACGCCTTTGAGATTCACGACGATGGCTCGCTGCGCATAGAGCCGAAAAACCTGCTCCTGCGGCGGGACAATGAAGATGGCATCGCGCGGCGTGTGCGCTGGGTCACGCACCCAGTTGCAAAGCGCCACGTAATCCATCTGGTCCTGTGGCATGAAATCCAGCAGCATGCCGCGGCCTTTTTGCACGATGCCGCCAATCAGCAGGCCGGCGATGGCGATGGGAACGGCGAATCGACGGAGCCAGTTGGGGATGAATCGGATCAGGACGATGGCCGCGGCGATGCAGGCGAGGAGTTTTACAAAGATGCTGAAGCGGTAGATGCTGAGCTGAATAAAGGTTTCATTGACGTAACAGAAACCGGCGAGGGCAAGGGCGATGAGTTGCAGGCAGAGAAAGAAGTAAAAGATCGAGCCTACCCGCTGCGCTGGTTCATTTCCGCCTTTACGGAAGGCCAGAAATGCCAGCGGGATCGGCCAGAGAAATGCCAGCCAAAAAAGCATTCCCCACGCCTTTGGATCATAGTGATGGGCGTGCCGCAGGCGAACGTAAAGATCGATGAAGTCGGCGAGCGGCAGTTGATAGCTTCGCGCCGGCACATCGCGAATCACGGGCACGACGCTGATCAGCGAGAGGCCGACGACGGCGATCGTTCCAGCGATCCACCGCCAATCGAGCCGCCTTCCGCGCATGAATTCTGCCGCGAACATCATGGCCCAGAGCCACGGCGCGATGATGGCGTGATTGAGATGAAACGCGCCGGAGATTCCCAGCAGCAATCCGGCCAGGCCGATTCGGCCGGTAACGAAAAAGCAAATTCCCCAGAGCATGGCGATGTTGGCGATATTGCTGGGAAGGATCGCGCTGTCTTGTAGAAAGCTGTAAAGCCCAAGGCCGAATCCGGCGGCGGAGAGATAGAAGAACACAACCGAGAGCAGATAGGTTTCGCCGCTGCCTCCGAGGATTTTGTTCAACTTCAACCACGCCAGGTGCAACAGCACGACCAGGGCAATGTAACCCAGCAGAAAAACCGGCTGGATGATTCCCCAGCGCATCAAAGCGGCGCTGATCGCTGAGAATAGGCCGTGATATTGCAAAGTGGATGTAGACCACCAGTCGTTGGCGAGGATTTGCGGGTTGTTGTGGCGCAGGGGATCAATCAGGTAAACCGTGTGGTTGCTCAGGCCAAATTGATAGCCGCCCACCAGGAAGGTGAACCCAATTCCGATCAGGAGCAGCAGGAGTTCATAACGCGAAAATTTCTCTATTGATTTTGTCGGCGGGCATGGTTTGATGGAGTCGGGCATGAGGGCTTTGGATATGTCAAACTCAGGGAATGAGAATGGGCTTCCGATCGAAACCAAACTGCGCCAGCGGCCCCAGCGGGGCAAATCGCCGCCGAAGCTGCTGCCGCCGTACAACGTCGTGCTGCTGAACGACGACGATCATACCTACGACTACGTCATCGAGATGCTCAGCTCGGTGTTTGGTTATAACCCGACGAAGGGTTTTTCGATGGCCCACCAGCTCAATCCGCAGGGTCGGGTGATCGTCCTGACGACGCATAAGGAACACGCGGAGCTGAAGCGCGATCAGATTCACGCCTTTGGGCGGGACTGGCGGCTGGAGCGCTGCGCGGGAGCGATGTCGGCGATTATTGAGCCCGTGCAATAGCTTTGAGGGATTCACTTAACGGTCTGTCCAGCGCGCACCCCCTCCGCCTGCCGAATGAATTCGGCCGTGTTGGGATAGCCATTCGCGGCGGCTTGGCGCGCGCTGGCGATGGCGGCGTCGGCGTTGGGCGGATTCGATGAGAGATAGGCAACGCCCATGTAGAAATGCGCCTCGCCCATGGCCTTGTTCTTCTCCAACGCCATCTGAAGATATTTCATCGCCTGGTCAGCTTTTCCGGCGGCGAGATTCACTTTGCCATAAGTGGTCAGGCACTGCGCGCTCTCGTTGAGGGCATCGGGGAAATGGCGGCCGGCGGCCAAAGCTTCATCAAACTCGCGCATGCCGGCGTACATCTCCAGCAGCCGATTGAGCAGCACACTGTCTTTTGGCGATTCGCGGAGCGTGTTGTAAACCGCGATGCACTGTTGCCAGGCCCGCTCATCGGGCACGGCGGCCTTGCGGCGAAATTGCTCGATGTCCAAGTCGAAACAAGTCTGGCAACTGCTGCATTTGACGAATTGTTTGGCGGAAGAGAGCGGCACAACCGGGATGAAAAAGACCGTGAACCAGTCGCGGCCCTGCATGGAGACGATGCTGGATTGCTGGCGGCAGGAGGGGCAGGTGGTTTCGACCGGAGGCTCGGGGCGCTGGCTGGTCAGTGTGCGCCAGCCGAAAAAGAAGATGAAGCCCCGCCGATTTCGCCGCAGTCTTCGCATAAAAAACTGGCCTGTCTGACAGAGCGTAAGCGGTGTAAGGCGTTGGTGCAAATTACACCAATTGCTTTGCCGCTGCTGCTCCCGTAGCCTGCCGGTCCATGCGGCTTTTGGCTTCGCTTGCCGATGAAGATCAGGCACTTCGCTTTGGGGATTATCTGCTCACCCTGGGGATCGAGAACTCAGTTGAAGCAGGGGCATCGGGATGGTCGGTGTGGGTCAGCAATGACGACAAGATCGACGCCGCCAAACACGAGCTGGAGCAATTTCGCTCGAACCCCGACGATCCGCGCTATACATCGGCCGAAGGAAACGCGGCCAAGCTGCGCAATCAACAGGCCATGGATGCGAGGCGGCGGGCGGAGAATTTTGTCGATGTGCGGACACAATGGGCGCGCTCGGCGGGAACCTTCAAGCCGATCACCAGCGCGCTGATTGCCATGTGCTGCATCGTTGGCCTGGTGACAGCCCTGGGCCATCGACCCGAGCGGCTCAGCGGGCTGCGCATTTCCGCGCGCGATATTGAGCCGGTGGTGAAGCGCGGGTTGATCTGGGGGTATTACTGGCCGGTCTCGCAGTTGAGCGAAATTCGCGAGGGGGAGGCTTGGCGGCTGCTCACGCCAATTTTGATTCACTACGGGATTTTTCACCTGGTTTTCAACATGTTCTGGCTGCGCGATCTGGGGTTTATGATCGAGGGCCAGAAAGGGCCGTGGTGGCTGGCAATCCTGGTGTTGGTGATTGGCATTCCCTCCAATCTGGCCCAATACATGATGGCCGGGCCATGGTTTGGCGGGATGAGCGGCGTGGTATATGGGCTCTTTGGTTATGTCTGGATGAAGGGAAAATTTTCGCCGCATGAGGGGATGGCGCTGCACCAGCACACGGTGTTTTACATGGTGGCGTGGTTTGTGCTGTGCTTCACGGGTTGGGTGGGAAGCATCGCCAATACAGCCCATGCGGTGGGGTTGCTGATGGGGATGGCATTCGGAATTGCCGGCCACCTTCGACGGAAAATGTTGTCGTAATGCTCCCTAAGACAGATGCCACGGCGATCGCATGGGCATCTGCAGCATTCGACTGGCTTCCTCATCGCCGATGATTTCTTCTTTAACCGGATCCCATTTCAGCGAGCGATTCAGCCAATAGGCGATGTTGCCCAGGTGGCAGACGGTGATGCTGCGAGCGCCCACTTCGACATCACAAATCGGCCGGTGGCGATTGCGAATGCAACTCAGCCAATTGGCCGCATGATTGCGCGAGTCGTACAGGTGAATCTCATTGGGCGACAGCGGCTCCTTGAGCAGCGATTCGGGTGAGGTCTTGATGTATCCACGATTCACCTCGACCCAGCCCTTATCTCCGACGAAAAGCACGCCATTTACTTTGCGACTGCGATCGCTGAACGGCAGCGGCACCTCGGCCTCGTTGGGGCCGAACATGTGATAAAGCGGCACGCCGTTGCCGTAGATGTAGGTGAGGACTTTATGTTCCTGCCCGTCGGGCGGATGAATTTCCACCGGCCCGTTCTGGTCCATTCCCAGGCCCCACTGGGCAATGTCGAAATGATGAGCGCCCCAGTCGGTCATCATGCCGCCGGAGTAATCGCGAATCAGCCGCCAGCCGCCGGAATAGGATCCGCTGGCGCGCTCGGCGTTGTAAGGGGCCCACGGAGCCGGGCCGAGCCAGCGATCCCAGTCGAGACCGGGTGGAACCGGTTGTTCGGGGAGGAATGCCCAGTTGCTTGTGCCGCCGACGTTAACGTGCACGCTCTTGAGCTTGCCGATGCGCTCATTACGAACCAATTCACAGGCGAAGCGAAATTTATCGTCGGATCTCTGCTGGCTGCCGGTTTGAAACACTCTTTGATAGCGCCGCACCGCATTCACCATCGCCCGAGCTTCGCGAATCGTGTGGGAAAGCGGCTTCTCGCAATAAATATCCTTCCCCGCCCGCGCTGCTTCGATGGCGATGATTGCGTGCCAATGTTCGGGCACGGCGATCAGCACGGCGTCGATGTCCTCGCGCTGGAGCAACTCGCGGAAATCGAGATAGGTGGCGCAGCCGGAATATGAGCCTTTGTCATAGACGTTGGCGTAGGTCTCTTCGACCTGCTTTTTCGTGCGATTGCGGACTTCCTCGCGCACATCGCACATGGCCAGCAATCGCACTTCGCGGTTGTTCACAAAGCTGTTGAGGTGCCCCGATCCCATGTTGCCGATGCCGATGAACCCCACGTTGATCCGCTGCGAGGGAGCGGGAGTCTCAGGCGTGCCGATGGCCGAGGAGGGGACGATGTCAGGCGTGCGATCGTTTTCGACGGTCGTGGTTTTGCCATTCTTCGAGCTGCACCCGGCTGCCGCCAGCGCGGCCGCCGCCGAAGTCTTCAAAAATCGCCGCCGTGAGGGGGGAAGTTTCATATAGATCTCCGGGCGTGGGACGGGCGGGAAAACCCCGCCCCTACAAAGCCATTGTAATCCGCACATCTCTCCACAACTACAGACGCTCGTGCAGCCCTCTTTCTCTAAATCCCTAAGCCCCTTGTCAATCCGGCCGATACTGAGGGTGTAATTAGCCGGAGGTGCATTGCCAGGCATTCAAATTGGACAATTATTGGTCCAACAGGGCGTTCTGACCGAGAAGCAGGTGCAACATATTCTTGCCGTGCAGCGTTCCAGCCATCGCCCCTTTGGCGACCTGGCCGAGCGGCTCTACGGCGTGAGTCCCGAGGCCGTCGAGGATGCGTGGGTGCAGCAATATGTGCAGATGGCGGGGGTGATCGACCTGGGAGAATTGGAGATCGACAAGAAATGCCTGCGGCACATCAACCGCCGCCAGGCGTGGCAGTTTCAGATCCTGCCGACGCATCACGACGACCAGCACCTGAACATCGCCACCGATGCCGAGCATCTGATTCGCGCTGTGAATTTCTCGACCCGCCGCCTTGATGAGCCGGTTTATTTCGTCATCGCCCAGCGGGCGCAGCTTCGAGAATTTTTGATGAAGCACTATCCCGTGCCCGAGCACATGGCAACCTTCGCCCAGAACATGTAAGGCACGAACCGATAAATCGAAGACCCTTAAGGGCGCCTCGCCGACACCCCACTCTCCCGGCAAGGCGCCCGACTTTTTTTAGCTCTTTGCTCCGCCACAGAGGGCACGGAGAACACAGAGAGGCTTGCCAATTCGGAATCTGCCTCCGCGTACTCTGCGTTCTCTGGGGCAGAGGCTAGAATCGATTTGATGCCTGACGAGGTTCTGAAAACCGATACGACGGGGGTCTTTTCGCGCCTGATGCGCATGCTCCGGCCGCATTACCGGGCGATTGCCTTCGGACTTCTGCTGCTGATCCTCTCTGGCCCGTGCGAGATTTTCCCCGCCCAAGTCTGGAAATTCGTCGTCGATGACATCGTCATCAACAAGAAGCATTCGCCGATTCTCCATCCGTGGTTTTCATTGAACGATCGCATCACCGGCCGAATGGCACTGCTGGTATCGTCGATCGTCTGGCTGTTTGGGATTTACCTGATCGGCGAAGTTCTCCAGACCATCCAGCAGAATCTGATGAATCGGGTCGCCCAGAAATTTATCTTCAACCTGCGCAATCGCGTTTATCACAAGCTGCAATCGCAATCGCTGGGCTATTTGCAGCGGCAGCGCACCGGCGATCTGCTCAGCCGCGCCATCGGCGACATCGACGAAATCCAGACCTTCATCGTCAACGGCATCGACGTGATCATCGGCGAAGGATTTGTCTGGTGCATCACCGTGGCCATCGCCATGTGGATGGATTGGCGCGTCGCCAGCATTGCCCTGGCGCCGCTGTTTCTGGTTTACGTGCTGCTGAAGATTTTCAACCGCCTGATCAAGCCAATTTACACGGCCGTTCGCGAGCGGGCCGGCGATATCGCCACCCGCCTGCAGGAGAATCTCTCGGGCGTGGTGGTGATCAAGATTTTCGCGCGGGAAAAAGAGGAGGCGGCGCGATTCGAGGCGGCCACGAAGGAGTATTACGACCAGCAGATCAAAGCCATCAATGCTCGCTATACGTTTTTTCCCATAACCCGCATCGTGGGATTCTTATCCAACGTGGCCATGATCGGCGCGGGCGGATATTTCATCATCAAAGATGGCAGCTTCACGCTCGGCTCGCTGCTGGCGTTTCGGGCCTATTGGTGGCGGCTGTTTGGGCCGGTGCAGACGCTGGCGCGGGTGAACGACATGGTGCAGCGCGCCTTGGCCGCCGCCAAGCGTGTATTTGAGATTCTTGACGCCCCCGATGAGCTGCCGGACGCGGTCAACGCCATCTCTCTGGAGCGCGTGCGCGGGACTATGGAATTGCGCGACGTGACTTTCCGCTATCCGACGGAGGCTGGCAAACCAGGGCCGATCGTGCTGGAAAATGTCTCGCTGCGCATCGAGCCAGGCAAAACCGTGGCGTTGTGCGGCCCCAGCGGCTCGGGGAAATCGACCATCCTGAACCTGCTGCTGCGTTTCTACGATCCCGCGGCGGGGCAGGTCATGCTCGACGGCCACGATCTGCGTGAAATCCGCCGCGAAGGCCTGAGGCGTCATTTCGCTCTCGTGCAGCAGGAAACGTTTCTCTTTAACGATTCCATCCTCGACAACATCCGCTACGGCCAGAGCGATGCGAGCATGGAGCAGGTGATCACCGCCGCCAAAGCCGCCAATGCCCACGGCTTCATCAGCAAATTGCCCAGCGGCTACAACACCAAAGTCGGCGAGCGCGGCGTGCGGTTGTCGGGCGGCCAAAAACAACGCATCTCCATCGCCCGCGCCTTCTTGGCCAATCCGTCGATCCTGCTGCTCGATGAACCAACCAGCAGTGTCGAACCTGATTCCGAAGCGACGATCATCGCCGCACTGGATCGACTGATGGCCGGCCGGACCACGATTCTCACCAGCCATCGTCCGAGCCTGATCAATCAGGCGGATATGGTATATGTGATCGAAGCGGGAAAAGTGAGTGAAGCCGGCTCGCCGCAGGAATTGGCCGGCGGCAGCGGCTGGTTTTCGCGATTCATCAAATCAGCCGAAGCGATGGAAGCCAGCGACGCGCAAACTTGAGTCTGTACAACGGTATCCTGCCCGTTCCCCGATATGATTCGCCGTGGCACAATCCACTTCGCCGGTGAACTAACATGTCCGACGGCCCTCCTCCGACTCTCGACTATCGCGGACCCGACAAGGGCAAACCGCGCCCACTAGATCAATGGCAGAACGACCCGAACAACGTTGGCAGCTTCTTTGTGGGTCTTTTCATCAGTCTTGGAATTTCAGCCATCATTTGGGTTCCCGGCGGCAGCTATTTCTTCAAACATAGCGACAATGCCCTTTCAGTCATCATCGGCCTGGCCACTCTGAAGGTTCTGACTGCGTTTGCTCTCATTGCTTTTACACGTCGCTGGCGTGGGTTCGGAATTGGGATCCTCGTTTCGTTGCCCCTTTCAGGCCTGATTATTTTCGGTGTTTGTGCTGCCAACGTTAAAATATGATGGCAATGTCATCCGAGCCTCCACAAATCCTCCCCTACTCCTCCGCGCCAACCTCGCCGCGCGGCCAAATTGTTCTCCGCACCGTTCTCTTTCTCCTTGGCACGGCTGGGGGCATCGTTGGCATTGGCTTTCTTGGCTATGGCATCTGGGGCGCGGCCGGCTACGACTATCAACACTCCCCTTCGTTCCGCCCCCTGTGGCCCATCATCGTCTTTTTCGTCCTTTTCATCGCGGCGTTTGCCGCCAGTTTCTTCGTCTTTCGCCGTTTTCGCAAAGCCGCCAAATGGCTGCTCCTGGGCCTGCTCATCGCCGCCGGACTGGCCTCGCTGGGCGAAGGGTATTGTTTTTTAACACAATGAAATGGAGCCATTCCCCAGCGATCCCACGCCCGCTTCAGATCCGCCCGCCGGCGCTCCGCCGGTTCTGCCCTATCGCGCGCCGGAGAAGAACGAGGCCCGTTGGCGAATGCCTTTGCCGGCGCAGCTCATCTTTGGGATCCTCTTCTTCTTCGGCTCGGTCGCACTGGTTGGAGTGACAGCCGTGGGAGCTGGCCCGCTGGCGCTGGTGGTCTTCGTAGGCTTGATCCTGATGGCCGCTTATGTCCATCGCGAATGGAAATGGTCAGCCTTTACCATGGGTATCTTCTTGTCCATCGGCGCGAGCATTTTATTCGTCGGAATCTGCGCTGTTGTGAATATGCGGTGAGCGCGATCGATTAGGGTCGCTGAGTGAGCGGTTGTGTTTTCGAATCAGTCATGAAATGAGCGATGACTTGAACAAAGATAGTGATCCTCCCCAGCCGCTCAACTATCGCGGCTTTGATGCGCAGGCCAGGGCACAAGCACGCATTCGCGAGAAGACGCCCGCCCTCGTTGGCGGGTTTGTCGCCCTCTTTGGGACGCTCTTCCTGAGCATCCAGACGGTCATTAGCAGGCCGCTTTCTGCAAAAGTACTGATCATAAGTGGGTTGCTTCTCTATTGCGCCTTGGCGCTGGTCGCTGTCCATCGCTATCGCCGATATCGATTGGCTGATTTTGCTCAAGCGGTGCTTATCGGCATTGGCGTGGCTTTGTTGCTGGATGGGCTTTGCTATCTCACAACTCGACTTTAAGACCACGTGGAGACTCACAAAGCTGCATTCCATCCTTGTCGATAATTCTTTTGATGCCTCTGCCGATCCTCGAATACGCCAGTGGCCACGACGATGCAGCCGCCCGGCACGCTCGACGGCAGGTGCAGTTATGGGGCGTCCTTGGGGGGATGGTCTCTCTTTTGGCCTGCGGGATGTCTGCCCCACTTTGGATTAGAGCGCCATTCGCCCCTTTGACAGTGATTGCCATTCTTGGGCTATTGAGCTGCCTTTGTCGGCTGAAAATGCATACGTGGATATTCGGCATCGGCGCGTTTTGGGGAGGCTTGATGGCGACTGTGCTCGTGGCGCTATCGCTGGGCTTTCGCTAGCACCTGGAAGACACTCATGGACTCGCCAAGTTCCGATCCTCCCCCCAGCGTCCTCCCCTACGGCCGCACCACCTCTCCCAAAGAAGGCTTCCGCATACTGGGTTCGATTGTCGGGGCGTGCTTCGGGATTGTCGCTGCGATTGGGTTCGGAATCTGGGTAGCGTACGTTATCGAGTCCTTGATCAAACCCCAATTTCCCGGCCGAATCGCCTACAAAGTGGCCGGGGTTTGTTTTCTGGCCGCCACTGTTGCCTGTTCCCTGACGATCGTGCAGCTTCGTCGCAAAGAAATTTGGTTTCTTCGGGGATTTATTGTGGGAGCAGCGACGCTCTTCCTCATCATGGGATTGATGTTGCTCAGCGGCAGATAGCTCATTGCCCTCATCCAACCGGATTTTCCAACCGCCCAATCTTCTCAATTTCCACCACAACTTTATCCCCGGACTTCATCCACACCGGCGGCTTGCGGGCAAAACCCACGCCCTGCGGGGTTCCCGTCAGTATCACAGCGCCGGGCCGAATGGTCATCGTGCTCGAGAGCGATTCGATTAAGGTTGGCACATCGAAAATCATGTCCCCCGTCGTGTGATCCTGCATCGCCTGGCCGTTGAGAATCGTTTTGATCCGCAGCGCATTGGGATTGGGAATCTCATCCTTCGTCACAATCCACGGCCCCAGTGGGCAAAACCCATCAAAACTTTTCCCCCGCGCAAACTGTCCCCCGCCCAGCGATTTCTCCCGCTGCCAATCGCGTGCACTCACATCATTCGCGGCCGTATAGCCAAAGACATAATCCAGCGCCCGCTCGCGCGAGACATCCTTAGCAGTCTTGCCGATCACCACCGCCAGCTCACATTCATAATCCACTTCCTTTGTCAGCCGCGGCATCGGAATCGCATCACCGGGATTGTTCAGCGTATTACTGGCCTTGATAAACAGCATCGGATTCTTCGGAATCTCCGAATTGCTTTCCTTGGCGTGCTCTCGGTAATTCAGGCCGATGCAAAGGATGTCGACCGGGACGAACGGGGCCAGAAGCTTGTCGATATTCAGTTTTTGATCGGTCACCCGATGCTGTCCAAACAGATCTCCTTCGATGCGCAGCGCAGTGCGATCATCGATCATTTTCCCCATCTGCACTTTCCCGCCGGATATGAACCTGGCAATTCTCATTGATGCTCCTTGCTTTGCCCGCCAGAATACCCGGCCAGATGCCTCTCGTCCCGCTCTATGATGAAAACGTCCGGTCCGGCGCTTCGCACAGGGTGCGAGCTCCAGGCGGATACGAAACATGGCGGATCGTCGCCTACGACGCGAAGCAGGATTTGCTGCTTTATGCAGCCGTTCACGAAGGATTTCAAAGCGATCCGCTCTACATCAAAGCCTATCGCAAGTATCTTCGCAATCCGACGCGACGGCCGCCGCCGGTCCCTCAGGATTCTCGCTACGAAGAAGTGTCCGTCTACCAACGCGGAAAGCGTCTGGCGCACTCGCTGCGAGGAATTTCTTGTTCATCTGTTCCGATCAGCAGTGCCCAGCAGCTTGACGCCGGTGGAAGCACACTCAGCTTCGATGCAAAGCCACCCGCATCCTCAATTGATGCATCTACCTTCAACTCATCTCATCACTGGTCTTTACAAGATCCATTGGGCTCTCTACGTGGGCGACTTGCGCTTGGATCAGCTCAGGTCGACTTTGATGGCGTTCCCGTCTGCCGTGATCACCGCCATGGCCCCGCGCTTCCAAAGCTCGCGCAGCTCATCGATGGCGTGGCCTTTTTTCCGGACTCGGCGATTTTCTTTCTGGTAACACCGACGACCAGTTGGATGATCCGCGCAGATCGCGACGGGATTCGCATAATCGATCAGCCGCTGACCGTGGTGCAGAATTTTGACGTACGGATCAGACGAATCAGAGGCGAAAGAGGCATAACTAAGCTGGTCCTGAGATTAGGTGATGCCGGTATTCTCAAGATGGACTTGGCCATCCAGAGTCCTCCAGCGCGGAACCGGCTGTTCTTTGCGCCAATGCCAGATGAATCAATCCATGGCTTTTGCGAAATCTCCTTCCCATCGCGGGCTTGGCCGCTGGAGACTTTATTCGCCCCGCGTCCCAAGTATGGTCAGCCGATTCTTACTTGGTCACCAGTCCCACCAACCGATAAATCCTCCCCGTCTGCCCCCGAACATGCTCCCGCCCCTTCTTCATCTCCATAAATCCAAAATCCAGGACATACATCGCCCCGTCCGGGCCAAATTTCACGTCGATTGGCCGCTCCAGGCCCACCTCGGTGTCATGCCGGCTCGCCGGGCCTTCGCGGGTGTTACGGATGAAATCTTTCACCGTCTTATCATCCACATTCACCTGCACCACCTTAAAGCCGGTGGGGCCGGTGAGTCTCAATCCGCCCGAATCGAACGGGGCTCGGTCGCCCATCAAAGCGACGATGGCCACGTTCCCACCCTGGCGCATTTTGCTGAATGGGCCGCTAGGCGGCGCAAAATCAAATTTGGCTGCACCGGCCAATGGTCTGAATTCCGCCGTCAGCAGGTTGCTGTTGGGATTGGGTGGGTTCAGGCCGCTGCGCTCATGATCGATCAGGAACGAGAGATCGCGATAGCCACTCTTGACGATCATTTCCACCGGCGGCTGGAATCGTGGATCGCGGCCGATGTCCTGGAGGGTGGATGAAAAATCCGGCCAGCCATACCACTGTCCGTGGACCATCCGCAGCATCACATCGGGATCATCCTTAACCGGCCGCGTGCCGCGCAGCTTCATCCCCTGATTGGTCATGTAAAGCAATCCCGGCTCGCTGAAACCGATTCCCACCGGATAGCGAACGCCATGCGCTTCCACCCGCAGGTCGCCACCATTCGGATCGACCGAATAAATTGCGCCGTTCGGCTTTGCGTTGCTGGCGTGGGGAATGCGCGTCTCGATGCTTCTGCCGAACGGTTGGAAAGGCGCGGTGACGGCGATGTCGGTCCCGCCGAAAATCCCCGCAAACGGATTGGGCGTGTCAAAGCGCCGCCCCAGAAGATAAAGGTCGCCCCAGGGCTTGTCGGCCAGGTAGCGGTATTCGCGCAGCCAGGACATGTTGTCGATGCCCACCACGCCGCTGTTGGTCACCGTTCCGACGCCAAAATACAGCCGGCCATTGTTGGCCATGGCGATGTCGGTGACGGAATAGTCCCCCTGCGCCGGCAGATCGGCCACGATGGTCGTATGCGAGCCATCGTAGCCAAAGGCGGTGACCATTCCCCGGCCCTGTTCGTCGCGGTGGGTCACATAAACGCGCCCGTTCGCCACAACCATGCCGCCGATGGGACCATGGAGCTTGAATTTGTCACTCCCCAGGCCAAAAGGAAGTTGCCGGCCGCGGGGATAAACTTCGAAGAACGATCCATCAGGCCGAAATCCGAAAATCCGGGCGCGGTGCCCGTCATAGCCGCCTTCGGCGATCAGCAATGCGCCGCTGGGGTCAAAAGCGATGGCGGTGGGGGCGGTGAGGCCTTCGATATAGGGACGTAGCTCAGTCTCGGCCGGGTATTCAACGATTTTGCGGTCGAGGGTGCTCTGGATTTCCGGCGGGACCACTTTGGGCCCTCCGCCGCAGCCGCCGATTGGGCCGACGACCAGAATACAGAGGAGGACCAGCCTGCGCGGGATAGACCAACCCCTGCCAGCGAAGCACCCGCCAACATTCATATCATCTGCTCCGTGTGGAACGGCCCATCTAGCACCAACCGGGGCCAAGGCGAGCCAAGACGTTAATCGAAGGGGGTTTTGGCGACAAGCACCGATTCGACTTGCCGGACCCACCGCCCTGCGGGTACAGGCCCGGATGCCTCGCCGTGCATCGAATTCTCAACCCTCTTTATGTCCAATCCGATAATCCTCATACCATGATTGGGGCCATCAAAAGCGTTCTGGCGACGGTCTTTCTCTTCCTGTTCCTGCTCACGGCCTCGTTATGGGTCCGCAGCTATTGGGTTTGCGAGCTGTGGCAGCACACCACGACCACGAACGAGAACCTGGCATTCCTGAAGGAGCTCTTTGGCGTTGCCTCGGGCCGCGGCGGCATTTATGTCATCACCGGCCATACCACCTGGGCGGAGAAGAATAAAAAGCTGGCCGACGCGCAGGCTGCGCAGATCAAAAATGGCTGGGCCAAAACCATTCCCCCGCAGCCCGCATATGGCGGCGGTTATTTTCGAACCGACAAGCACGGCAGCTTTGCCGGTTTTGGTTTCGGTTCGACGAATGACTCCAATAACATCAGCACCGTAGCCTCAACATCAATCCTCATCCCCTGGGCCTGCCCCACGATCGCATTTGGGTTGATCGCGTGGGGCCTGATCAATCACTGCCGGATTAGGCGGCAGCAGCGCCGTTTCGTGCAGTCACCTGAATTCGCCGACAACGATTATCTTCGCCCCCGCGAAGCGGCATAGTCGCGCTCATCGCGCAGGTTGATTTCGTCCGATGCGGTGTTCGCCACCGGATCATGTTCCGCTGGTATGGAGGATGAAGTTATCAGCGGTGCAGGTATTTTCGCCAGGAGGCGATGTGTCCCGCCGCGGGCGCTGCGGGGGTGTCAAGCATTTTGAGCAGGCGTCCTTTGCGATCGAAGACGGCCAGGTTCCATTTTTTCATGTCGCTGGTGACGTTGGCGAGAATATTGCCATTTTCCGACCAGTCGCACATATGAGCCGACTGGAAGTCGCCGCCGATGAGCGTTGGCGGCAGTGAACTCGGCTCGCGGACATTCTTCACAGCGACAAACCGAAGCACACTGCCGGGGGATCTTGCCAGCGACCACGCCACGGTTTCTCCAAGCGGATCGGCTCGAGGCACTTCGACGTCAATTGGCTGATATGCAGAAGACACCCAGACATTTCTGGTTTCGGAGAAGTCTTTTTTCAAAAATGTCACGGCGATGTTTCGGGAGGCCGCCGCGGCCGACGGCAATCTAAAAACTGATGCGATGTACGGCCCGGGCGAGCCCGGCGGGGCGGGCGAAATATACATCATTCGACTCTTGGGCTGAATCGTTTGCTGGATCGAGTTGGTCGCGACGTCACTCAGGTAATAAGCGCCCCCTGGACCCGTCGCCTCCACCCAGTGATCGCTGTCGGACCAGCACAAAAGCGGCCGGCCCATTTCGGGAAATAATTTCACGCGATTGGGCGAAGGTTCGGCCATCGCCGTGAAAGCAGCGCCGCCGCCGGGATTGCTGACCCGAAACGCCAGCGTCTGCCCTGATGGCGACCAGATCGGCGGCGAATGGCACACCGGGCATTGCATCGCCGTGAAGCCCTTTTACACCGACATCGGCGCCGCCGGTGGGATCGGTCAGGTGCACGCTTCCGTCAGCGCCCGCATAAGCGATAGGCGATGCCAGCACCTGCGCCATTCGCCGCGCCCGGCTCAGCACGGGCATGAGGATGGCAATCAGCAACGCAATGATGGCCAGAACAATGAGCAGTTCGACCAAAGTGAATGCGCCAGCGCCTTTGGGCCGGATTTGCTTCGCCATGTGCACCATCCCCGGGGGAAGTGAAGTTCCCGCTAACGAGCGTGTTTACCGCAATCTGAGCAATAAGACAATCCAAAACGCGCGTGCCGCGCAGCGATCAGGGGAGCAAAAGTGCGCGGCTTTGATTGTGATGTACGAAGGCCTCGGCGAATTTGCAGCCATGCTCAAGCCCGCGGAAATCATGCATGCGCGAGTGAATGCCATAAAACCCCTGTGGGTCCTGGCTTTTGTGGGCCATGCAAGCGGCGCGCTTTCGATCTTCGACCGAGGTGATGTCAACGTAGTGCGTGGGGCGGAACATGGTCGTCTGAAAGCCGGCGTCAACTTCATAGTAATAGAGCGCGAATTTCTGCCCCGCGCGATGCCAGGCATCGAACGCCAGCAGTGAAGCAGCGCGATGATCGCGATGCGTATCGATCGGCCATTGCGTGAAGACCAGATCGGGCTTTTCCGCCAGCAACAGCTTGGCAAACGCTTCGTATCGCGCTGTATTAAGCTCGGTAGCGCCGTCGATTTGACCGGCGAAGAGCGGGCGCACCTTGAGAATTCTGCATGCCTCCTGCGCCTCGGCCGAGCGAATTTCCGCCGCCGCGTCGGCCGCCTTGCCGCGAATTCCGGCTTCGCCGCGGGTGAGGTACATGGCCACAACGTCGTGCCCCAGATCGGCCAGCCGCGCCATTGTTCCACCGCAGCCGGATTCCGGATCATCGGGATGGCCGCCAACTATGACTGCTTTCAACGCCGGCTTTGGTTGTTCTTGTGCAAGGCTGACCAGCGGCAAGCCAAGCACCGAGGCGCTGCTCGCTGCGATTCCGCCCATCAAATCTCGTCGCGTTACAGATCTCATCGTCACCTGGCCATGAGGACCTATATCTTCACCGCCTTCACCAATTCCTTCACGTGATCGACGCTGCTTTGGAACATCTTGCGCTCGGCTTCGTCCATTTCGATCTCGATCACCTTCTCGACGCCATCCTTGCCAAGAACGCAGGGCACGCCCACGAAATAGCCGCCGATGCCGAATTCTTTTTCGCAGTAAGCGGCGCAGGGAAGGATGCGTTTTTTGTCGCGGATGATCGATTCGGCCATGGCGACGGTGGCGCTGGCGGGGGCGTAGTAGGCGCTGCCGGTTTTTAACAGGCCGACGATTTCAGCCCCGCCGTTGCGGGTGCGCTTGATGATTTCTTCCAGGCGGTCTTTTTTGATCAGTTGCGTGATGGGAATACCGCCGGCGAAGGTGTAGCGGGGCAGGGGAACCATGTCATCGCCGTGGCCGCCGAGCAGGAGAGCGTGGACGTCTTCGACGCTGCATCCGATTTCCATGGCCAGAAATGCGCGGTAGCGGGCGGTGTCCAACACGCCGGCCTGGCCGATGACGCGCTTGGTGGGGAAACCGGAGGCCTTCCATGCGACATAGACCATCGCGTCGAGCGGGTTGCTCACCACGATTAGCACGGCGCTCGGCGAGTGCTTGGCCACTTCCTGGGCGACGCTTTTCACGATGCTGGTGTTGATGTTGAGCAGATCATCGCGGCTCATGCCGGGCTTGCGGGCCACGCCGGCGGTGATGATGACCACGTCGCTTTCGGCCGTCGGTTCATAGCTGGTTGCGCCGGTGATTCGGCTGTCGAAGCCTTCGATGGGCGAGGCCTGAAAGAGATCCAAAGACTTGCCGGCCGGCATGCCTTCGGTCTGGGGTACGTCAACCAGGACGATGTCGCCCAATTCCTTGCTGGCGGCCCAGACGGCCGCGGTTGCGCCCACGTTCCCCGCTCCAATAATGCTGATTTTCGGCCGACGCATAACATCCTTTCGGTTTGAGGGGTGGATTATGGGGAAATGAAGATTTTGTTTCAATCCACCACGCTCCCGCGCACCATCGCGATCCAGATATTTCAGCAGATATGAATCCGCGGCATCGGACGGATGCTTTGCGTTGCCATGGCCGGCTTTAAGCTTTCGGCGGACGAAATCGTCGGCTCAATAGCTGCGAGCATGAGGCGGCACATAAGACCAGAAAGGCGGGTTCGGGGACATGAGCACTGTAGAAGTTGGCCAGTGCGGTCGCGTCTGATTCGCTGATAGAGAACGATTGGCCGGAATAGGTAGTGTTAAAATTTTCCGCCAGCTCGACGAAATCGGCAATCGTCACAGCGCGATCGTAGTTGAGATCACCCTCGCCCCAGATCGCATCGGTGCGGCCGAAGTTGGATGAAAGCGTGATGAAGTCCGCGATGGTAACAGCGCCGTCAAGGTTTAAATCGCCGATGCGCGTGGGACGAATCAGAAAATGCTCATCGCCATGCAAATCCAGAACCCGTGCCATTCCGATGCGGGAGTTCGGATGTGCCGAGAGATTCGAATCGAAGATGCCGTCGGTCGGAGACGTGGAACCTGGGCCGTTGGCGTTGATGATCGCGTAATAGAGGCCATTGCGGGCCCCGGCGACGTCACTGTCGTAAACGCGCATTGATCGGAAAGCGCCGGGAGTTGTGGGGGAATTCAGGTCCAGCGACTGGTTGCCTTGGTTGCCGGCATCGATGCGAACGCTTCGCAAGTCCTGATCCGCGCCAAGGGTAAACCCGCCATCGTCCACGTAGTTCTGGGCGAAGATCTGGAGATTGGCTGACACTGCGGCCGTGGCGCTGGCGGGGGTGCCGGCGTTGCTGTTAAGCGCTACGGTACTCATCTCCAGATCGATCAAGGAACCGGGGAGCCAATTCTGTTTTCCACCGATGACCGTCGGGGCATCGACTTCGAGTGTGCCCGCTCCGCCGATGGTCCCGCTGCTGGTGAAGGGAGCCCCCGCCTGCCAAAACTGCGAGCCGATGTTGACGACGCCGTTGTTGGTGAACTGGGCGTTATTAAAGATAAAGCCGGAACCTGTGGTTTCAACAGTGCCGCTGTTGATGATTGGATTCTCGAAGGTGATCGACCAGCCGCTGACGATTACGTGACCCTGATTGGTGACATTGTTGACTCCTCCGAATCCGATCGACGCATGCCCGGTTTCATTAAGTACGTTAATCGATGGGCCAATCGTGAGGGTGTGGTTAATGGCATTGTTCAGGTTGCTGCCGTTGAGGATGATCTGGCCGCTGCCGCTGATGGATTCGTTGCCGGCGTTGGTCGGAAAAACACTGACCCCGCCGCGATGAATGCCATTAAGAGTGATGCCGTTGCGGAAATGCAAAGTTCCGGAGCTATTGGCATTCAGCGTTACACCATCGAGGATGCCGAGGCCTGATACCGCGAGCGAAGCTCCCGCAGCTCCGTCGATGGTGCCGCCAGATATAGTGCCGCCGGTGAAGCTTGAGGCGACGTTGGCCGGAAGGTGCAGCGTTTTACCGCCGTTGTTGAGCACAGCCGGAGACGCGATTTCGATGCGGCTGTAATCGGTGTAGCTCACCTGTTCGAGTTGCGAAGTGCTTAAAGGGCCGACCACGCCGATGGTGGCGTTGCTTTGAGTGATGGAACCGGTGGCGCTCGGAATGGTGGCGAAGTTGATCTGCCCGCCGGCGATGTTAATTCCGCCGGAATTGGTCCAGGTTCCGCTCAGGGTCAGGGCGTTGCCGGTGGTAATGGTGAGCGGGTCCACAATCGTGGATGCGCCGGACAGGGACAGTGTGCCATTGTTGAGCAGCAGGTTTCCCAGTGGCGCGGAGAGATTGAAAATGCCGAGGATTCCTCGGTTGCTTGCTTGGAGCGTGCCCTGGTTGGTGACCGAGCTGCCCTGGAGGGTAATCGCGGCTCCGGGGGTTTGCGCCGATATCAGCCCATGATTGATCAAAGGCGCTCCAACTGATCCAACTCCGCCACCGCCACTGCCCGTGCGGACGATGATATTCGGGCCGATGGTGAGTGAATTGCCAGTCGGAGGCAGGATGGCATTGGATGAATTCCCATTGAAGACGACTTCACCAGTGCCCGACAGATTCCCGGTTCGAAGACTCACGGGCGAGATTGTTGTTCCAGCCAGCGAGATCGTCCCCCCAGCCAGTTGAGTAGAGCTATCCAGGCTGAGCGAGCCGGAGGCAACCGAGATGCCAGCGTTAACGGTGACATTTTGAAGGGTGTTGGCGTTCTGCGATGTAATCAAAAAAGTGCCGGCGGGGCCGGTGATGGTGGCGTTGGTGATCACAGCGCCGCCGTCGAGCAGGAGCTTTCCGGCATCGAGCGTGAGGACAGGGACAGTGAGCTGCCCCGTCTGGCGCAGCGTGGCGTCGGCCGAGTTGAGTGTCAGCGAGTCGAGGGATATCGCTGGAGTGCTGAGGAGAATTGTGTAGGCGGAGCCCGTGGGATTGATCAGCACGTCGTAGGTGTCGGTGCTCGTCGGCGAGCCGTTGTTGGGAAAGTTTGGGTTGGTGGACCACTTGGTTGGATCGCTCCAATTCCCTGAAACCGGCGCGATCCATGTGGCGGTGGAAGCGGCGCTGGCTAATGCGGCAGAACTGGCCAGCGCTGCGCAGGCGAACAGGCACAGGCGGCGGCGAGCGACTTTAGTTCTCATAGAGTGACCCCTTTGAATGCGGCAGAACATCGCAGACTCTTTGGAAGGATAGAGGCTGTCCAGTGCGAGGAGGCTTACAAAATCAGATTTTCGCAGCGAGCGGACAAGCGAGCAGAGCCGTTCCAGACGCCACAAGACAGTCCTCATCCTGTTGGCGCACGTTATCCGCCCAGATACGCCTTTTTCACATCGGGATGTTCAAGCAGATTGCTGGCCTTGTCGCTGAGGATCATGCGGCCGCTTTGCAGGACGTAGCCGCGATGGGCGACGCTGAGGGCCATGTGGGCGTTTTGTTCGACGAGGAAAATCGTCGTGCCCTGGGCATTGATGTCTTTGATGATCTGAAAAATCTTCCGCACGATCAGCGGGGCCAAGCCCAGCGAGGGCTCATCGAGCAGAAGGAGCTTTGGCCGAGCCATTAAGGCCCGCCCGATGGCCAGCATCTGCTGTTCCCCGCCGGAAAGCGTTCCGGCCGATTGGCTTTTGCGCTCGGAAAGCACGGGGAAGAGGCTGAAGGCTCGATCCAGGTCCTGGGCGATTCGTTCTCGCGATTTTTCCTGGTAGGCGCCGAGCATCAGGTTCTCGCGCACCGAAAGATTGGCGAAAATCTGCCGGCCCTCGGGGACGTGCGAGATGCCCAGCCGCACAATGTGATCGGGCCGAAGCTCGGTGAGAGATTGCGAGCCATTCCAGCTGATGGTTCCCTTTTTTGGCCGAAGCAGGCCGCTAATTGTTCGAAGCAGCGTGGTCTTGCCAGCTCCATTGGATCCGATCAGCGTCACCACCTCGCCCGTCTCGATTTGCAGCGACACGCCCTGAAGGGCGGAGATGACGCCGTAGCAGACTTCGAGGTTGTCGATCGAGAGGAGCATTCAGACCTTCACCGGCTCGCCCAGATACGCCTCGCACACCTTCGGATCCGCCTGCACCGTGGCCGGCGGACCTATTGCGATGGTTTCGCCATGATCGAGCACGGTGATCTGCTCGCAGATGCTCATCACCAGCTTCATATCGTGCTCGATGAGCCAGATGCCAACTTTGAAATGGTCGCGAATGAAACGAATCAGCTCCATCAGCTCAATTTTTTCCTGCGGGTTCATTCCGGCGGCCGGTTCGTCGAGCAGCAGAATCTTCGGGCGCGTCGCCAGTGCCCGGGCGATCTCCAGGCGGCGCTGATCGCCATAGGGGAGGCTTCCAGCCAGTTCCTCGGCCCGCGCCATGAGTTTGAATGTCTCCAGCAACTCCATCGCCTCGTGGAAACGCGCCGACTCGTCGCGCTGGTGTTTGGGCGTGCGCAACACAGTTCCTGCAAAACCGTGAGATAGAGATTGGTTGAAGCCGATCAGCACGTTGTCGATGACCGACAGGCCGCTGAAGAGACGAATATTCTGGAATGTGCGGGCGATGCCGAATTGGTTGATGCGAAACGTGGCTCTTCCGGCGATCTGTTGGCCATCAAAGACGATGCTGCCCGAGGTGGGGCGATACATGCCGCTGACCACGTTGAACGCGGTGGTTTTGCCCGCGCCGTTGGGGCCGATCAGGCCCAGAAGCTGGCCGGGATCGAGAGCAAAATTAAAATCGGTCAGGGCCTTCAGGCCGCCGAAACGAACGGAGACGTTTTGAACTTCGAGTAGTGCCATCACGAACCTTTGGGCACGGTGGCCGACGGCATCCTCCGCCGCGTCCACCAGACTTCGCGCTTTCCCAGGAGGCCTTCGGGGCGAAGCAGCATCATCAGAATCAGCAGCAGCGAATAAATCACCATACGAAGGTCTTCTCCGGTCAATTCCTTTACGTAACGCAATCCTTCCGGCAGATAAGTCAGCACGGCCGCGGCGATGATCGCGCCGGTGATGCTGCCGCTGCCGCCGAGGACGACCATTACCACGATTTCGATCGAGCGCATGAAACGATAGGACTCCGGATCGAGATTTCCTGTCAAAGTGCCGGACAGTCCACCGGCAACGCCGGCGAAAAACGCGCCGATCATGAAGGCGGCTACTTTATAGAATGTCGTATTCACGCCCATGGCCGCCGCGGCGATTTCATCTTCGCGTACAGCCAAAAATGCCTTGCCCTTGGTCGAATACACCAATCGCCAGACGCACACCACACAGGCAATGACCACGGCGTAGGTCCAGAAAAAGCTGTTGAATAGGGGAATGTTGTGCAGGCCGCTTGCGCCGCCGATGGGAAGTTTGCCAAGGTGGTCGGTGTTGATGATCAGCGTATGAATGATCTCGCCGAAGCCAAGCGTGGCGATGGCCAGATAATCACCGCGGAGGCGCAGGACCGGTATGCCTATCAGCAATCCGGCGAGCGCCGCCAGCACGCCGCTGAGAACCAGCACCCCAAAGAACAGGGCGATGTATTTTGGGTCGCCGGTGTGCCCGAAGGCGTATTGGCGAAGAATCGAGCCGGTGATGTAGGCGCCGATCCCCATGAAGGCGGCGTGTCCCAGAGAAAACTGGCCGGTAATGCCGTTAATCAGATTGAGGCTGGTGGCGAGGATGATGTTGATGCCGATCTGCACGAGGATGAGGTAGTAATAATCATCCAGCCTCGCCTGCATCAGCCGATCGAGAGGATAGAGCGCCAAGATGAGCGCGGTCAGCGCGATGTTAATCGCCCACGGCGGGAGCTTGTTGGGGTGGAGGGCGGTCATACTTTCTCCATGGCCGTCGAGCCAAAAAGGCCGGAGGGTTTGACGAGCAGGACCAGGATGAGAATGACGAACGAGACCGCGTCTGCGTAGGCGCTGGAGATGTAGGCTTTGACGAGTGTCTCGACAAGGCCGATGAGCAATCCTCCGACCAGCGCGCCGGGGATCGAGCCGATGCCGCCGAGCACCGCCGCTACAAACGCTTTGAGGCCGTACAGCACGCCCATCAGCGGATAAACGTTGTAGCGCAGTCCATCCATCACGCCGGCCACCGCCGCCAAGCCTGATCCGAACGTGAAAGTGAAGGAAATGATTCCGTCGGTGTTCACACCCATCAAGGCAGCCGTATCGAATCGATATGAAACCGCGCGAAGCGCCAGGCCAGTTCGAGTCTTCAGGATCACCCACGTGAGCAGCGCCATCAGCGCAAGCGAAATTCCCAGGCTCAGAATGTCGGCATAAGTGAGCGAAATGGCCGAGCCAGCGCGAAAGACCTGCGTCGCCAGCGCCGCCTTGATCGCCTCGGGATATTGCCGCGGAGTTGGGCCAAAGAAAATGCCCAGCTGCGCCAGATTTTCCAGCAGCAGCGAGACGCCAATCGCTGTGATCAGCACCACCAGCCGCGGCCGCGAGCGCAGCGGTCGATAGGCCAGATATTCAATCAAAAATCCCAGGATCGAGCAGAACAGGATCGCCCCGGCAAACACCACCACCAGCGTCAGAGCCAGCGGCGCATTGTGGCGGCTCATCCAGTTGGCCAGGTAATAGCCGCTGACCGCGCCGACCATATAAACATCGCCGTGCGCGAAGTTGATCAGTCGCAGCACGCCATAAACCATCGTGTATCCCAGTGCGATCAGGGCATAGGTGGCCCCGACCGAGAGGCCGATGATCAGTTGCTGCGGGAGTTGGTCCATAGGGTTGCGATGCTCTCCCTACGGCATGATGGTTTCTGCCAGGTGGGTTGCGCCATCTCTCAGTTCCAGGATGACGATGGGTTTGCGGGCGTTGCGTTTTTCGTCGATGGTGATCTTGCCGGTGACGCCGGGGAAATCTTTGGTGGCCGCCAGGGCATCGCGAATGGCCGCGGGATCGGCCTTGCCGGCGCGCTTGATCGCATCCATCATCACGCCGCCCCCGTCATAGCCCAGCACCGCCATCGCATCGGGATCCTCGCCATATCGGGCATGAAAATCGCTGATGAATTTCTTGACCTCCGGCCGCGGATCTTCGCGATGGAAATGATCCGTGTAATAGCAGCCGTTGCCAATCGAGCCGAGTTTCAGGGTCTCGGGGCTGTCCCAGCCGTCGCCGCCGAAAAGCGGCACATTCAGGCCGATCTCCCGCGCCTGGCGGATGATCAAAATGGCTTCGCCATAGTACCCGGGAACAAAAACCGCATCGGGATTGGCGCCTTTGATCTTGGTGAGCTGGGCTTTGAAATCGCGATCGTCGGTGCGATAGCTTTCTTCGATAATGATCTGACCGGATTGGCCATAGGCATCGCGGAAAGATTTGGCCAGGCCTTTGCTGTAATCCTGGCGGGCATCGACCAGCATGGCCATTTTTTTCCAGCCGCGCTTGGCAGCGAATCGCCCGCACACCGCGCCCTGAAAATCATCGGTGAAGCAGATGCGGAAGATGTAATCGCCGATTTCGGTGACGGTGTTGTTGGTGGAAGCGGGGGAGAGCATGGGGATTTGCGATTTCTGGCAGACGCTGCCGCCGGCCAGCGAGCGCGAGCTGGCCACCTCGCCGAGAATTGCCGAAACCTTGTCGCGGGAGATCAGTTTCTGCACCGCCGCATTGGCCTGATCCTGATTCGACTGATCGTCTTCGGTAATCAGCTTGATCTTCTTGCCGAGAATGCCGCCGGCGCTGTTGGCCTGCTCGATCGCCAGCACCAGCCCCTTGTGCGAGCTCTGTCCGAACGTGGCGGTGCCGCCGGTCATCGACGCGTATTCACCCAGCACGATCTCATTGCCGCTTGAGGCCGAGCCGCCTTTTTCCTTGCAGGAATCGAGGCAGAAGCAGAGGAGGGAGATGACCAGAAGAAGTCGCCAGCGCATCGAATGCTCCGGTTTGAATTGATCGGAATTTAGCAGTGCTCTGCGCATAGATCAAATCACCAGCATGTCCGACCGCGGCAGAGTCTGGTTCTGAAAATGCCCGATCACCCGTGGCCAGTCGCCGGAAAGCTGCGTGACGATCTGCGGCCCCTGGGCTGTGATAATCATCGTGTCCTCCGATTTGCAGCCGGTGACCGAGGGATTCCAGGCGAAGGCCTGGTTGTTCAACACCGTTAGCGACGAATCAGGCGTGGCAATGGCCTCGCGGTTGGCGTAGCCGGTTGGGCCGCCCTGATGATGGAATTTCCATTGATCGGCAAAGCCGTTCTCAGAATAAGTCTTCTGGAGGATGGCAAAGATTTCCGAGAGTCTTCGGCCGGTTTTGGTAGAGAGAATGACCGCGGTGTCGATGTTGGCGACAGCCTGGATTTTCTTTTTCAAATCCGCCGACGGCTGGCCGAAATGGACGAAGCGGGTCATGCAGGAAATCAATCCGCGATATTCAGCGCAGGTGACCAGCATCACATAGCGAGCCACTTTTTTCTCAGTCGGAATCGGGTGGCGGAAGCGCTCGATGCGGTCATCGGCGGCGATCAGCGTGACCAGCGGATTCAGCGATTGTTTTCGCAGATTGCTGTCGAGAATGCCGCCCACTTCATGCTCCGACATGTTCGGCTTCACATCGCGGCAGGCGGATTGCATGGCGAGGTTGGCGCGGCGTCCCCCTTCTCGATACCGAGTGATTTCGGCGTCGGTGAGGCTCCAGCGAAGCTCGAGAAAACCGGGCGGAGGCTGATTGAGCCCCAGCTCGAGCGGGTCGGTGTCGCAGACGATGCGTTTGGGGCCGATGACATCGCGGACGATCTTCTGCGCGGCGAGTTTGTCGTACCAGGGAAAGGCGACGACTTTGATGCCCAGCCCCGTCAACTCCTCATATTCCATGCGCGGCTGCTCGATGTTCGATGTGAGGCAGATGCGCTCGGTCTTGGTGAAGAGGAGGGATGCGACGCCGAGGGGGGTATTGTTGGGAATGTGATTGTCGCGGCCGCAGGTAATCCAGGCGAAGTTGGCGCGCTCGGTGTAAAGAATGCCGTCGAGGCGGGCGCGATCGAGCAGCTCAATGAGTTTTTTGGATTTGATTTCGAGTTCGCTGGACAATTGTCCCTCCATGGTGTGCTGAAGCACACCCTACAGCTCACCCTACTGGGGCTCCAGAAGGCCAAGGCGCCAGGGGATTTGGCCATAGCCGCGATCGGTTTTGTCGTATTCGTCGATGGCCGCGAAAAGGAACTGGATGTGCAGCGGATCGATTTCCATGTGCTGGTCATAGGATGAGCGGAGAATCTCGCCGCGCGAAATCTGCTCGATCCACTGCGGGTCCTGCTTGATGTTCACCTTGCCGGCAAAGGGACGTTTCTCGCTCACGGCCAGATCGTCCCATCGCCCATTGGGAAAGTCCGACCAGAATGCCTTGCAAAACCGCCGGCCTGTTTCCTGTGCTTCGATAATCGTCAGATATTTTTGATACCGCTTCAGCTTATAAACCCGCGCCCCCTGAAGCACATTCGACTCCAGGCAATTCTGCGGGCGCGACCATTTGCCTGGAAAATCCTCGATGCGCGTCTGCGAGCGCCAGAGGTTGCCATCGCGCGATGAAAAAAACAGATACGCCCGCTCATCGCTGCAAATCACCCAGAAATCGCTCCAGAGTCGGATGTTGTCCGGCTGCGTCGCAAAGAGCGGCTGCGGTGGCGTCCAACTGGCCGGGTCGGAAATGTTTTCGGTGGTGGAGAAGACGGGCCGAATTGTCGGATCTTTTTTCAGATCCTCGACCTGATAAATCAGATACCACTTGCGCTGCGGCTCAAAATAAAACACCTGCGGCGAGGCGGCATGATTGGGATCGAGCTTCAGGACCGTCCGCGGCGATTTATCGGCCTGGCTCCAATCCTCGAAAGACAGATAGACGATCTGGTGTGAAGGTTTTTCGCTGCGGGCGGTGGCGAAGAGGTGCCATTTGTTCTCAAAAAATACCACGGTCGGCTCTTTGATTCCGCGCGTCGTATCAGCTTCGCCGCGCGATGGAAAAACCAGGCAAGCCGAAGATTTCCACGCGAATCGCCCATAAATCAAATTCACAATCGCCCGCGGATATTGAAGCTCCCACGATCGATCGGTGGCGTCCTTGGGTTGCGCAAAAACAGGTGTGCAGAGGCCCAAAAGCAGCAGCGGCAGAAAGCGGCGCATGGGGAGAGGTTAACTGAGCGTCATCAGAAGGTGAAGATCAAGCCGGCATAACTTTCCACGCCGTCATAGCTCGGATTGTTGATCCGCCCATGCACGTCGCCGTTGCTCTGGTGAAAATAACGCGCCCCGGCCATCAGGTGCACGTTATCAAACAGTCGATAAGTCACTCCCCCGCCAACGCGGCCGATGTAATTGTAGGTCGTGCCGAATTCCGGAACCGGCTTGTTCGACCATGCCCGGCTGCCGCCGCCGTCAAAATAAAGCGTGAATCGATCGATCCGCAGCAAATGCAGGCGGCCGCCAATGTCGAAGCTCCCTTCCGTCGCATTATTGTCGGGCTGTTCGACCAAATATCCGCTGACGCCAAAGGTGAAGGCGAGGTTTTTGAAGACGTAATAATTGAAGCGTGCCGAGCCGGTCGTGAAATAATCCTCGCTGAAGCGAATGTGGGTGATGTAGGAGCCGGCCAGGTCGAGAGACCAGGTGTCTTTGTCGAATGCTTCTTTGATGGGTGCGGTTGCGGGCATATCCGGCAGAATAGGATGGTCCTCATCGATCAGGTGAAAATCGGCTTGGGAAATCGAAGCGAAAAATAGCCCGATCAGACAGATTCGTAATGCCAGCATCGGCGGGATTATAATTGGTCGTTAAGCATGTGCGGAATTGGTGGAATTCTTGCGTGGGATGATCGGTTTCGCGTCACACGCGAGATGCTGGGGAAGCTTTCGGCGGCAATTGCCCACCGCGGGCCGGATGATGAGGGGATTTATTTCCGGGATGAAGGGGCGCAAGTTGGGCTGGTTTTTCGGCGTCTAGCCATTCTCGATACCGATCCGAGGGCGAATCAGCCGTTTGTGGATGATCGGGGGCGCGTTCTGGTCTTCAATGGAGAAATCTACAACTTTCGCGAGATTCGCGCCGAGATCGAGAAGATCAAGCCCAATTGTCAGTGGAGAACTACCGGCGACAGCGAGGTTCTGCTGGCGGCCTATGCCATCTGGGGGCGCGATTTTCTTCAAAAGCTGAACGGAATGTTTGCCTTCGCCATCTGGACGCCTCCCGGCCTCGATGGAAAACCGCGCGGCGAGTTGTTTTTGGCCCGCGATCGAATGGGTCAAAAGCCGCTTTACATTGCACACCAGCCCAACGGCGCAATCGCCTTTGCCAGCGAGCTTGCGGCGCTGCGAATGATCGATTGGGTCAGCGGTGGGATCGATTCCCGCGGCTTGGCCGATTATCTGATGTGGGGATACCTGCCACGCAGCGACGCGACGGTTTACAAAGCGATCGGAAAACTGCCCCCATCGTCGTGGATGAGCATCGAGCCGGGGGGAAAAGTAGAAACCGGCCAATATTTTCACGCGAACCAGCCGCCGGCGCAGGAGAAATTGCGGTCGGCTGAAAAAATTGTTTCGCGCACGCGCCACTTGCTCATGCAGGCTGTCGGCAGGCAGTTGATCTCCGACGTGCCCCTGGGTTGTTTTCTCTCCGGCGGATTCGACAGCTCCATCATCGCCGCGGCGATGCGCGCGGCGGTGGGGGAGGGACAGCGGGTGCTGACCTTTTCCATTGGCTTCGATGATCGACGCTACGACGAAACCAAATTCGCCGCCGCTGTGGCCAGGCATCTGGGAACCGAGCATCGACAATTCATCGTTCGCCCCAACGCCGCCGACGATCTGCCTCGTCTGGCGGCCGTCTTCGGCGAGCCTTTCGGCGATTCCTCAGCCCTGCCCACGCATTATCTCTCCCGTGAGACGCGAAAATTCGTGAAAGTCGCGCTTTCCGGCGATGGCGGCGATGAACTGTTCGGCGGTTACGACCGCTATCGCGCGATGGCACTGGGCCAGAAGATGGGCAGCCTGCCAAAAGGCATCTTGCAGCTCGCCGGCGCCGGAAAAAAATTACCGGGATCACATCCAAAGTCGCCGGTGACGAGGTTGAAGCGATTTCTCGCCACCGTGGACCGCCCCGCCGGGCAGCGATACGCAAGTTACCTGCAAATTTTCGATGAGCGGGGAATACGGGAATTGTTGAACGACGATCCGCCGGTGGATGCCAGCGAACGAACCGTGTCAGGTCGGTTTGAGCAGTTGGCTGAACAATTCGACGCCCCTGCCGCCGCCATGGCCGTGGATCGTGAGATCTATCTCACCGAGGACCTGCTGGCCAAGGTGGACCGCTGCTCGATGCTTCACGCGCTGGAAGTGCGAAGCCCGTTTCTCGATCACGAGCTGGTGCATTTCGCGGCCAGTCTGCCGGCGGAGCTTTTGACGCGCAAAAAATTGCTGAAAGAAGCTTTCGCCGCCGATCTCCCGCCGTTTGTGTTTCGGCGAAAAAAGATGGGATTCGCCGTGCCCATCGGCCGATGGTTCCGCGGCTCGCTGCGCCCGCTCTTGCACGATGCCCTTACCGCCAGCGACTCTTTCGCCTCATCGCATTTCAAAATGAACGAAGTCGAGCGGCTGTTATCCGACCACCAGCGTGGCCGAGATCAGTCGCAGAAACTGTACGCGCTATTGATGCTTGAACTGTGGTGGAAAAGTGCCAAGCCCTAAGGATTCGTCGTCACCTGAATAATTTGCCCCTCCTTTACCGCCAAAAATCGCATTGCCCCATTCTCCAAAAAAACCGGCGGCTGACGCCCAGGAATCGCGTCATATTCCGGCGTCTCTCGTGTATCCAGCAGCATGAGCGATTTCGCATTGCGCATCGCTGCGAACGCAAACGAATGGCCCGGGGGCGCGGGATAAAATCCCAGAATCTGATCGAAGTGGGCAACTTGTTGATCATCGATGAAAACGCTTTGGCCAGCGGAAGTCTGGGTGACGTAAGCAATCTGCTGCCCATTGGCGCTGAAATGCGCCGTGGCGATCGATGGATGCATCGGCCCCGCTGTACCATCGATGAACAGGGTATCCTTTGCGTCCCTGGTTGATATAAACAAATGCCGCAACCCATTGGTGCTGAGCGAAAGGCCGGAGAGCTTGCCGGGGTACGTCTTTGCCTCACCGTCGAGCACGCAAAGACTGTCATTCCCGCGCGTCGCCAGATAGGCGACATGCTTCCCATCGGCCGAGAACTGCGCCGCCGTGAGCGTATCGAATGACGGGCCGGACTGATCATCCACCATCATCCGTATCTGTCCATCACCTGAGGCGATGTAGGCCCATCGCTTGCCATCCGGCGAAAGGCGAATCTCTCGGATCAAGTCATACGGTTTGCTTTCTTTGCCATTGATGACCGCAACCTGCTGATTCGATTTAGCCACCAGGTAAGCGAGCGTCCCATCGGCCGCCAACGCGTGCAATTTCACATATTCATAATTGCCCCTGCCAGCATCGTCGAAAAACACCTGCCTGCGCCCGTCCACGGTAGCGACATAAGCGATGTGCGCCCCCGTCGGGCTGAGCATCCACTGCTCGATCGAATCGGCCAGCGGGCCTTCGTTCCCCTCGATCACCATCATCGCCTTGCGCCTCTTTCGCGCTGCATAAACCACCCGTTTCGAATCAGCCGTGAATTCAACAGTGTTCTGCACAATCCAGTCATAAGGCTTCTGCTGTTTTCCATCGACCACCACCGAAATCGAATCCTGCCCGCGCAAAATCCACGCAAAGCGCGACTGATCGGGGCTGACGACGATTTGGGTTGGGCTGATCTCCTTGGGCAGGGTCGCCAAAACTTTTTCCTCGGCCCAGAGCGGCGCGGACACAGTGGCAATTAGGATCAGGGAAAGAATTGAAAAGAGCTTTATGATCACCTGGGCCGTCCTAGTGAAATTTATCACGATGAAGTATACCATTCCCCGCCTATGCCCAAGATCACCGTCGATGGACAAACCATTGAGTGCAAAGACCGCCAGATGGTGCTTCAGGCGTGCCTCGACAGCGGGCTGCAAATTCCTCACTATTGTTATCACCCCGGCCTGTCCATCGTCGCTTCCTGCCGCATTTGCCTGGTGGAAGTCGAAGGGCTTCCCAAGCTGGTGCCAAGCTGCCAGACGCCGGTGCGGGATGGGATGGTCGTCTATTCCACTTCGCCCAAGGCGATCGCCAATCAAAAAGCGGTGATGGAATATCTGCTGATCAACCATCCGCTGGATTGCCCGGTCTGCGATCAGGCGGGGGAGTGTTATCTCCAGGATTATTCCTACGAATATGGCCGGTCCGAGTCGCGATTCGAAGAGGATAAGGCCAAAAAGCCCAAGAAGGACATCGGCCTCAACGTCCTGCTCTACAACGACCGTTGCATCATGTGCACGCGGTGCGTTCGCTTTACGCGCGAAGTTTCGGGCCAGAGCGAGCTGTATGTCGATGGCCGCGGCCATCGCGAAGAAATCGATATCTTCCCGGGGAAGCCGCTGGATAATAAGCTCTCGGGCAATGTAGTGGACTTGTGCCCGGTGGGGGCGCTGCTCGACAAGGATTTCCTCTTCAAGCAACGGGTGTGGCTGCTCAAGCAGGCCGCATCGATCTCCCCGGCCGACAGCGGGGGGGAAAACATTTACATTGAATACAACGAAGGCGTGATCTACCGCATCAAGCCACGGTTTAATCCGGAGGCGAACCAGTGGTGGATCAGCGATGACACGCGCTATTCATTCAAGCCCGTGCACAGTCCGCAGCGACTCCGGCAGGCGCGGCGAAGCCAGTATGGGAGCCAGATCGAAACCGCTTATAGCAAGGCGATCGAGGCGGCCGATACGGGGCTGCGCGCGGCGGCGAAGGAGTCGTCTGGATCCCTCTATGCCGTCCTCTCGCCGATGATGAGCTGCGAAGAGGCGTGGCTGCTCGGCAAATACATTCGCTCCATCGATCCGGCCGCCATGCTGATCCTCGGCCCGGTACCAACCAGCGGGCAGGACGAAGTCTTCAAGCACTATCTCACCGGCAAAGAAACCTTCCGGATCAAAGCAGAAAAGGTCCCCAATGCGGCCGGGATTCGCCGCGTGCTGGGAATGCTCGGCGGCGTCAGCGCGACATTTGACGATCTGGTCGCGGGAACGCGGCCGGAGTTTAAGAATCTCAAGGCTGGGTGGATCGTCGGCGGATATCTGTCCAATTGGATCCCAGCAACGCAACCAGCCCAGTTCAAGAAGGGCTTGCGCATCGTGCAGGATATTTTGCCCACCTCGCTCAGCGACGCTGCCGAAGTCGTGCTCCCCGGGGCTGCGTGGGCCGAGAAAGATGGCTGCTGGGAGAACCACGCCGGCAAGATCCAGGCATTCAGTGCCGCAATTCGGCCAATCGAAGGCGCGCGCCGCGAGGGCGATGTTTATCTGTCGCTGCTGGGGCGCAAGGGAATGTTCAACGCCGCGCAGATCCGTAAAGAGATGGGTGAGCCATTTGCAGCGGTGAAGGCGCAAGGGATAGAGGAAGAGGAGAGACGGCTGGAGTTTGTGGAATTGTAACGGAACAGCATATGCGGGAATTTTTTCAATCACTGCCGCCGTGGGTCTTCATCGCCATCATCGCGCATGCCGTGGTGCTGGGAACGGTGGCCTATTTGATTCTGCTGGAACGCAAAGTGGCAGCGTGGGTGCAGGACCGGCTTGGGCCCAATCGCGTCGGGCCCAAAGGGCTGCTTCAGCCGATCGCCGATGGCCTGAAATTCATTTTCAAGGAAGACTATCGCCCCGCCGGCGTTGATCGCACTCTGTTTTCTCTTGCCCCCGCGATGATCATCATCGTCGCGATTATTTCCATCGCGGTGGTGCCGCTGGGGGGCGTGCATCAGAAGACGGCGACATACGACGTGAGCGATGCGGCTGATCCAGCGGCAGCGGCGCTGGCCAGGGTGCCGCGCGGCTCGACGGTGGTTACCGGGCCGATCCTCGCGGAGCAGATGAATCCAGACCAGGAACAAAGAGTGCTGGCCACCGTCACCTATGAATATCCGGTGCAAGTTGCCAAGCTGGACATCGGCGCACTTTTTATCATCGCCGTTCTTTCGCTGGCCGTTTATGGGGTCGTGATCGGCGGCTGGGCATCGAACAACAAATATTCTTTTCTGGGCGGGCTGCGGGCGACGGCGCAGATGATTTCCTATGAGATCCCGCTTGGGCTGTCGCTGCTGACCATCGTGGTGATGTTCGGGACTCTCCAACTCGACGAGATCGTGAACAAACAGGCCCACTATTGGGGAATTCATGGCATTCCCCTGCTGCCGGCCTGGAATGTTTTTGCCCAGCCCATGGCATTTTTGATGTTTCTGATCTGCATTCATGCCGAAGCCAATCGCGCGCCATTCGATCTGGCCGAGGCCGAGCAGGAACTGGTCGGCGGTTATCACACTGAATATTCCGCGATGCGGTTCGCCCTGTTCTTCCTGGCCGAGTATGCGGGGATGATCACCACCTCCGCCGTCTGCGTCGCTCTCTTTTTCGGCGGCTGGCATTTCCCCGGCCTCAGCGGCCCTGATCCTCTGCACCCCGAAGTAACCGCCAGCATGGGCCTGATCGTCCTGCGCTGCCTCATCTTCTTCATCAAGGTGATGATCGTCATCTTCGTCTTCATGTGGGTCCGCTGGAGCCTGCCGCGATTCCGCTTCGATCAATTGATGATGCTGGCGTGGCGGGCACTGATCCCCCTGTCGCTGCTGATGCTGATGACCACGGCTATCGTGGTCTATGCCTTTGGCCCCAACGATCGGGCACACATGCGGATCGGTGGCAAGATGGCGCTGGTGCTGCTGGTGGTCAATATCCTGCTGACGGCGGCGGTGATGGCGGTCAGTCGTTTCCTGCCGGCCGCGCCGCAGACGAATCGCAAAATCAGGGTCGCCGGCAGCCGGTTTGAGACGACACCAGTGGCGGGAGCAACCGCATGAAAGATTCCGACGTCAAAGAACTCAAAGAGCCAAAGCTGTCGCTGGGCGATCAGTTTTACCTTCCGCAGGTCAAGGCCGGGCTGGGCACAACGCTCAAGCACCTCTTTCAGGTGGTCGTGCAGAATAAGCATAAGACCATGCAATATCCCGAGGAAAAGCGCGAAGACCGATCGGTTGAAGAGGGAGGAATGTCGCTGCGCACCTATCGCGGCGTGCATCGGCTCAATAAAGACGAAGAAGGCCGCGTGAAGTGCGTCGCCTGTTTCATGTGCTCCACGGCCTGCCCGGCGCGCTGCATCCACATCGAGGCCGAAGAATCACCCTGGGCGGATCGCGAGAAATACCCTGCCAAATTTGATATCGACGAGCTGCGATGCATTTATTGCGGCATGTGCGAAGAAGCCTGCCCCGTGGATGCCATCGAGCTGACCCACGAATACGACATCGTCGGCCTGACACGGCAGGAAATGATTTTCGACAAAACCAAGCTGCTCGAAATATTTGATCAGACGGTGGAGAAGGAACCCATGTAGATCCAGCTCTGTTGCACGCTCTGGCTTGTATCGCCGCTGCTTTGTGAAATCTGTCACGCAGTGGCTTGCAAGCGAGAACGCCCGTTCTTAGACTTCCACCCTCATATTCCGGCCAGCTTACTACCCATGCTCTGCCCGCTTTCCACTATCTTCCCTCTGGCCGCCAATGTTCTCTCTCCTGTGACAATTCTGGTTCTATGCGTGGTCGCCGGCGTGGGCACTGTCTTGCTCCTGCCCGGTAAACGTGAAGCCACCATCCGCTGGATCGGCGGATTGATCCTGCTGGCGGCGCTGCTCATTTTCATCGCTCTGATCGTCCGCGAAGGGGCGGTGATGCGCGGCGAAGGCGTTTATTTCTGGCTCTTTGCGGCCATTGCCATCATCAGTGCCATTCGCGTCATCAGCCATGCCAAGCCTGTCTATTCAGCGCTCTATTTCGTGTTAACGGTGCTGGCCGTGGCCGGTTTGTTCGTGCTGCTTTGGGCCGAATTCATGGCGGCAGCGCTGATTTTGATTTACGCCGGCGCGATCCTGGTCACTTACGTCTTTGTGATCATGTTGGCCTCGCAGGCTCACAGCGGCCCTAGCGGAAAAATGGCCGAAGGCGCGGAATATGACCGCGTCAGCCGCGAGCCCGCATTGGCGGCGGCGGTTGGCTTTGCCTTGACCGGGATTCTGCTCTTCGTGATTTTCGACAAGGCCGATGGAATTGCCCAAAAGCCGCCCGAAGCGACGCCGGCCGACGCCATCGCCTCCGGAGGCGGGTCGGTGCGGTCGCTGGGGGCTTATCTCTTTAACGATCAACTGCTCACGCTGGAATTGGCCGGCGTGCTGCTGACCGTCAGCATGGTCGGCGCGGTGATCATCGCCCGGCGCTATGTGGATGAGAAAGAGGCGGCCACCGAGCCGGAAGTAATCGTCACGCCGGCCACGCCGCTGGATGATGATCCGCATTCGATTCCGGTGTTTGGAACGAGGAATCCGGTGGCCAAAGCCTATCCGGAAAACTAGGGACAAGAGGACGCGAAGATGACCGTGTTGGTATTGCAAAGATATCTGGCCGTGGGGGCGATGCTCTTTGGCATCGGGCTGATTGGGTTCATGACGCGGAGGAACCTGATCGTTCTGTTTTTGTCCACCGAGCTGATGTTCCAGGGAATAGCGGTGAATTTCATCGCCTTTGGCCGCTATCACATGGGCCAGGCGTTTTTTCACGGCCAGGCATTCGTGGTTTTTCTGCTGGTCATCGCCGCGGCCGAGGCGTCGCTGGCGCTGGGGTTGGTGGTGCTCTTGTTTAGAAGAAAGAACACGCTGGATGCGGATGCGTGGAGAGAACTCAAAAACTAGGGAGTGCCCGCCGCGGGCCTATCGATGGAATCGCTTTTTGCAGTCAAATTCTCTTACCTGATCCCGCTCTTTCCGCTCATTGGAGCGATGGCCGCGGGATTTGGCGGTGCGCGCTGGCTGAAGCAGAATTCGCACTGGCCGATCTGGATCGGCGTGGGCCTGAGCGCGCTGCTGAGTTTTGTTTTACTTTTTGGAATGATCGGCCACTGGCCGCACGAGCAGGAAACGGGGGCGGCCGCGATACACAGCTCCAGCGGCATGATTGAAGCCAAGCCTGGCGTGCATCGACAGTTTCCCCTGGCGATCAATCATGATTGGTACAGCTGGATTTCAACGGGCGATTTCAAAGTGAGGGCCGGGGCCTTTCTCGATCCGCTTTCGGCCGTCATGCTCTGCGTTGTCTGCGGCATCGGTCTGCTGATCACCATTTTTGCCGCTGGATACATGAAAGGGGAGGAGGGGTATTTCCGTTTCTTCGCCTACCTCGGCTTGTTCATTTTCGCCATGACCGTGCTGGTGATGGCGAATAATTTTGTGCTGCTTTATCTGGGCTGGGAGGGCGTGGGGCTCTGCTCGTATCTGCTGATCGGTTACTACTACGAGCGCCCTGCCGCGCGCGAGGCGGCCAAGAAGGCATTCCTGGTCAATCGCATCGGCGATTTTGGATTTGGCCTTGGGATCATGCTGATTTTCGTGATCTTCGGCACCGTCAGCTTTTTTGGAAATGGGCCGGGGACCAATACCGGTGTGCTCGAGCTGGCCGTGCCGTGGGGTGATTTCATCAACGGGCTGGAGCCCTGGAAGCGCCAGGCGATCCCGTGGATTCCGTTTTTGCTGATGCTGGGCGCGTTTGGCAAGAGTGCCCAATTCCCCCTGCATGTCTGGCTACCCGATGCGATGGAAGGTCCGACGCCGGTGAGCGCGCTGATCCACGCGGCCACGATGGTGACAGCCGGGATTTACATGATCGTGCGCTGCGGGACGCTGTTTGTGCCCAACTCCGGCGCCATGTTCACCATCGCCACCATCGGCACGTTCACCGCGACAATGGCCGCCACCATTGCGCTGCGGCAATTCGATCTGAAGAAAGTGTTCGCCTATTCGACGATCAGCCAACTCGGCTTTATGTTCGCCGCCGCTGGTCTTTGGTCGCCGGTGCCCGCGCAATTTCACCTGCTGACACACGCATTCTTCAAGGCCCTGTTGTTCCTCGCCTCCGGCGTGGTCATGCATGCGATGGTCGGGCACCTGGACATGCGAAAGATGAGCGGCCTGAGAAGGGTGATGCCCAAGACCAATCTTCTGATGCTGGTTGGATGTCTGGCTTTGGCCGGTGTGCCGATCTTCGCGGGGTTTTGGTCAAAAGACGAGATACTGGTCAGCTCTTGGGTTTACAACAAGCTGATTTTCCTGGTCCTGCTCTTCACGGCATTCTTAACGGCGTATTACACCTTCCGCCTGTACTTCCGGGTTTTCCAGGGCCCGCTGGTGATTCCAGGAGGTCCCGCCGATGGGCATGCACATGGGCATGACGATGCTCACGATCACGCTAGCGCCAGCGCCTCGGCCGTGCAAAGCGGTGACACGGCCGAATCGGGAGTTGATAAACATCTCGAATATAAATCCCCTCAGACTGCGCATCACGGGCATGATCACGAGCCGGCCATCATGATTTGGCCGCTGATTGTTCTGGCGCTGGGGGCGACCCTCGCCGGCTTTTTGAACTGGCCCAAAGAAGGCCTTGGCCATTTCCTGAGCAACAGCCCATCGCTGACCTTATCGCGCGAAGTCACCGACGCGCGCTACAACGCCGCGTATGTCCTGCCAGTGCCTTTTGGCGCGGAGGAAATCGCCGACAAAGACACGCGCGACCAGATGTGGTGGGTGCACGTGAAGGTCGCGCTGCTGAGCGTCCTCGCCGCCGGCGGCGGGATCTATTTCGCGTATGTCTATCACCTGAAAAATCGCGAGCGCGCTGAGGCCCTGGCGGCGCAATATCCGGGCGTTGTGCGCGCGCTCGAAGCCAAATACTGGATCGATGAAATCTATCAGCAGGGCATTGTCGAGCCGCTGCGCTGGCTGGGCCGAAAGTTTTATCAACTCGATATCTATGTCGTGGACGGCTTCGTGTGGCTCGTCGGATTTGTGCCGCAGCTTTTTGGCTTTACGTTGAAACTGACCACCCAGCGCGGCTCGTTGCAGGGTTACGCGGCCGCGATGCTGCTGGCCGTCGTGGTCATCCTGCTGGTGCTGTTCCTTTAGGACGCAGACGAATGCTCGCTTACACACTGACATTGGACGATGCCCTTGGCCTGGCGCTGATCGCCGTGCTGGCGCTGCCGGTGCTGGCGGCGATCATCTGCGCCCTGTCGCGCGGCAGTCGCGATGCCCGATGGGTGGCGCTGATCAGTGGGCTGATTTGCTTCCTGCTGACAATTCCCCTGCTGCTGAATTTCCGTTCGCTGGGGCCCATGGCGCTGGGCGAGATCACTTCAATCGGATTCTCCTTCAACATCGGCGTCGATTCGATTTCCGTCTGGCTGCTGGCGCTGACGACTTTCCTGATGCCGCTGGCCATCGCCGCCAGCTTCGCCAGCATCCGCGAGCGGCCAAAGGAATATTACGCGTGGATGCTCGCCCTTCAGGCTGCGATGACCGGCGTGTTCGTCGCCCGCGATGCGTTGCTGTTTTACGTTTTCTTTGAATTGACTCTCGTGCCGATGTTTTTCATCATTGGCATCTGGGGCGGCCCGCAGCGGCGGTATGCGGCCGGAAAGTTTTTCCTCTTCACCTTCACCGGCTCGCTCTTCACGCTGGCGGCCATCATTTATCTGGGGCTGAAATCAGGCGGCTTTCAGATCAACTCCATGATCAACGTCGCCCAGTCGCTGAGCGACAAAGAGCGCTTCTGGCTGCTGCTGGGATTCCTGGCTGGTTTTGCGGTGAAAGTGCCGCTGTTCCCCGTGCACACCTGGCTGCCGCTGGCCCACACCGAAGCGCCGACGGCCGGATCGGTGATTCTGGCAGGCGTGCTGCTGAAACTGGGCACCTACGGCATTCTGCGCTTCGCCCTGCCAATCGGATTTGGCACCAATCCCACCGTTCTGCACATCGTCGGCTGGCTCTGTCTCATTGGAATTATCTACGGCGCGCTGGTGGCGTGGGTGCAGGAGGATATCAAAAAACTTGTCGCCTATTCGTCGGTTTCACACCTGGGATTCTGCGTCCTGGGTTTGGCGGCGATGAACGTCGAAGGTGTTTCTGGATCGATTCTGTACATGATCAATCATGGCCTCTCCACCGGGGCGTTGTTCCTCGTCGTCGGGATGGTTTACGACCGCTATCACACCCGCGACATCAACCAGCTCTCTGGATTGGCGCGGAAGATGCCCGTGTTCGCGTTCTTTTTCATCCTCTTCACCCTCAGCAGCATCGGCCTCCCGGGGCTTAACGGATTCGTCTCCGAATTCCTGACGATCCTGGGCGCATTTAAGTCGCGCCATCTGGGAATCGGATTTGGCGCTGTGGCCGCCCTGGGAATTATTCTGGGCGCAATCTACATGCTTCACATGGCTGCCCGGGTGATCTGGGGGCCGTTGAAAACGCCCGGTGGTGATCATCATGGCCACGAAGCGGCCGCCCATGAGGCAGAAACCGGTGAGACCCTTCCGGTTGATCTGAATCGACGCGAGATTGCCATTCTCGTGCCCATCGCATTTATGGTCATTCTTCTGGGCGTCCTGCCCAACCTGGTGCTCAAGAGCGTGGAAGGTTCGGTGCGGCAATTGGTTGTCTCCAGCGAGGATGAACAGCAACAGACACCGCCGCAGAACGTGGCCGTGGCGGGGGCGCGATGAAAGCAATGCTGGCCAATCTCGCTCCCGAGCTGATGCTGACCGGCATCGCCTGCATTTTGTTTCTGCTGGGCTGCTCCAACAAAAGAGCCAGCCGCCAGATGGCGCCATTTTTAGCGCTGATCGCCCTCGTGTTCGTGCTGGTTCCCATTTTTGCCCGGCGGAGCATGCCGCACCTCGACTCAATGGATTCTTCGGTGGTGGTCGATGGCATTTCGCATTTCATTCGCGCGCTCACGCCGATTGTGGCGATTCTGCTGGTGCTGCTGGCATGGCCGACCAATCGCGATCAGACCGGCAACTCGGCCTTGAATTACGGCAATGACGCCGGCGAATTCTTCGCCCTTTTTCTGCTCTCCATCGCCGGCCTGATGCTGGTGAGCGTGTCCAACGACCTGATCGTGCTCTTTTTGGCCCTGGAACTGGTGAGCATCCCAACCTACATCATGGTCTCCATCTCGCGCCCCCTGGCCGCCGCGCAGGAAGCGGGAGTGAAATACTTTTTCCTGGGCGCCATGTCAGTGGCGCTGATGCTTTTTGGCTTCAGCTATCTTTTTGGCTCAACTGGCCAGATCAATATGCCGCGCATCGGCGCGGTGTTGCAGCAGAGCATCAGCAGCACCGGAAATCTGGCGGCCTGGCAGAAGATGGGCCTGTTGCTGGTGATCCTCGGGCTGGCGTTCAAGATGGCCGCCTTTCCCCTGCATTTCTATGCCGGCGACGTCTATGAAGGGGCGGCCACGCCGGTGACGGCTTTCCTGGCATTCGTCCCCAAGACTGCCGGCTTTGTTGCCCTAATCAAAATTCTCGCCATGGCCGGCGGGGCGGATTTTGCACTGCTGCCCAAGCAATTCGTCTGGCTGCTGTGGGCGCTGGCGGCGTTGTCCATGACCGTCGGCAACGTGCTCGGCCTGCTTCAGAGAAACGTGAAGCGCGTGCTGGCCTATAGCTCGATCGCTCACACTGGCTACATGCTCGTGGGAATGGCCGCCCTGGCGTCGATGGGTGCAATTGCCCTCAGCGGGGTTCTCTTTTATCTGGCCGCTTATGGCGTGATGAACACCGCTGCCTTTGGCGTGCTTATGCTGCTGCCTTCACGCGATGGAGCAGGTTCGGCCGAGACTTTAGACGACCTGGCCGGCCAGGGCCGCCGCCACGTCGGCCTGGGTCTGGCCATGGCCGTCGCCTGTTTCAGCCTGATCGGAATTCCGCTGACCGTCGGATTCGCTGGAAAAGTTTTTCTCATCGTGCCCGCTCTGCGCGGCGGCATGACCATCCTGGTCGTCGTGCTCGTGCTCAATGCCGCCATTTCCGCGGCGTATTATCTGCGCATCGTGGCGAGCATGTTCCTTCGTCCCGCGCCATCCGCCGAGCAGGAGGGGGCGCTGATCATCAGCGCGCCCATCGCGCCGGTTCGCCATCCGGTGCTGCTGGCGGTGAGAGCTTCAGTGCTGCTGACGCTTCTCTTTGGAACCGTCCCGCAGGCGACTGAATTGCTTTTCAAGCAGGCCCAGGACGCCGCCAGGCTCACCGAGCCAACCACGCAGCCCGCTGAGCCTGCCGTCGCCAGCGCCCAACCCGCACCCCACGGCGGCTGACGCTCACAAAAAACACAACAAAAACTAAACCATTCCTGGTGCTGCGGCGCGCCTGATTATCGGACCCCGGCACGGCGCGCCCATAACACCACTGGCGGCAAATCGATTACCGGGCGGGGGATACTGAAATATTAAGGGAACATGTATGGGTTGGTCGAAATGAGAGCTGACCCTTCGCACGAAGGGCGCGGAATCCCAGGTGTGCGAAATGGGGATCTGAGAGCGTGAGCGGCTTTCGGATCGGATGGGTCGCGAGGCGACTCGCCGCAGGTGCTCTCACGAGGCTTGGTCGGCCTCGGGACTATCACGCCGGTCGCCCAAGTGCGGCCGCCACGAAAGGAGTAGCCAATGACCAACCCCAGGAGTCGCGTGCTCGCGGCCGTTGCGGGTGTATTTTCTCTGAGTGCCGCCGCATGGGCGGTGGATACAGCGCCGGTTCAGACAGATAGCAAGATTCGCGAGTTGGAAGCAAAGGTAGCCGCGCTGGAAGCAAAACAGTCGCAGTCCATCAATGATGTCAATGCGACCATCGACAGCGTGCTCCGCGATGCCGAGCAGCGCAGCAAGCTGCTGGCCACCAGCGGCAATGCCGAGGCCGGATATGACAATGGTTTCTATATTCGCCAGGGCGATTTTGAGCTGCATCCCAGCGTTTGGATGCAATTCCGGCATGTGATCAACTATCGCGAGGACACAGGCGGGGCCAAGTCGGATGAATTGGAAAGCGGTTTCGAAATCCGCCGCGCCCGGCTCGACCTGAGCGGCAATGCCTTCAAGAACATTGAATACAAGTTCCAGTTCGAAGCCAATCGCGAAGGCGGCGGCGTATCGCTGCTGGATGCCTACGTGAAGTACATGTTCAATAACGACTGGGGCATCAAGGGCGGGCAATTCAAAGATCCACTGACGCATGAAAAGCTCGTGAGTGCGGCCCGTCAGCTCGCGGTGGACCGCACCATGCTCGACAACATCATGGGCGGCAGCCTCTACGATCGCGTGCAGGGCGTGACGCTGATTTACGGCGGCGCTGATCCCAACAAGGGCAACCCCTGGAACATTGAATTTGGATTGACCGATGGCGGGCCGTCCAAGAACACCAACTTCACCAAGCACGGCTTTGATTTTGGCCTGGTAGCGCGTGCTGAATACAAGGTGATGGGCGACTGGCGCGACTATCGCGATTTCACCGCCAAGGGCACGAGCAAAGACCTGCTGGTGATCGGCGGCGCGGCCGACTGGAGCCAGGCCGGCGATGCCAATCTGGTCATTGGCACCGTCGATGCCCAGTGGGAAAACACCGCCGGGTTGGGCGTCTATGGCGCGATCATTTTTGCCAACCGCGACGATGCTTTCACCGGCGGCGACAGCACGACCGACTGGGGCTTGCTTGTCCAGGCCGGTTATATGCTGAATCGATCGTGGGAAGTGTTTGGACGCCTCGACATCAGCATGTTTGACAACGACGTGGCTCTTTCGGGCGGCAACACCGAAGACACGTTCTATGAGATCACCGTGGGCGCCAACTACTACCTCGGCCCCGATGGCTCGTATGGCCACCGCGCCAAGTTCACCATCGACCTGAGCTTCCTGCCCAACGGAGCGCCGGCGCCGATGGATGGCATCGGCGTACTGGATGCGAACGACGGCGGCAATGAGATCATGCTGCGGACGCAGTTCCAGATTATGATTTAAGCCGGATAGAGTTTCCGGATCAGAAAAAGCAGCCGCGCGGATCGAGATGGAATCTCGATCCGCGTTTTTATTTGCTGCGCGTTTATCGCTGCTTCGCCGGCCGCTTCATCGGGCCAACGTATTCCCTGGCGATGACGATGTCATCAAACCACACTGTCTGCTGATCCTTCCAGAATTGTTTGGTGGGATCGCTCGAGTCGTAACCGTAGTGCTCGAGCCAGAAGGTGTTGATCTTCGTCTCCATATCCGTCCGCCAGCGAATGCCGGTGAACTCGCCCACCAATTTTCCATCCACCCACATGGCCTGTTTTCCATCGGCCTTATCCGGCGCCGAATTGGCCTGCATCATGAATTCCCAGCACTGCCATTTGCCCAGTTGTGGGATCACCCGCTTCTGGCCGGCTACGTCACCCTTGCCCGGCCCCGGCGGGAAAAAACCGTTGCCCCAGAAAAATCCCGGCATCTTCGGATCGGCCAGCATGTCCGGGTAGTAAGTATAGAGATTCACCTCGCCCGGCGGTGGATTCTTGCCCCAGCCAAACCACGGCTCCATCGCGGTTGAGAAATAAGTGCCATCGGGCTTTTTCCCTGCCTTTCCAAACCCGCCCCATTTGTTCTTGGGCGGATTGGCCATCAGCCAAACAAAATGATGGCAGTAGGTGTAATCGTCGGAAAATTTGACATAGAACCGCGCGTAAACTGCATCAGCGCCGGGATAAAACCATTTGATCAAATGCCCGCCATTGTCGTTGCCGCGATGCATGGGCATGGCGACGCATTTTTTGCCGGAGTTGGGATCCTTTTCATCAAGCGTCACCGGGCCCTTCTTTTCTTCCCATTTCTTCAGGTCGGCTCCCTCAAAATTTTCGGAAAAAAGAACGGCGGGATCATTTTCGATGCCCTGGTCGTCAGAATATTTGGCGGCCAGGCCCTGGGCATGCGAAATCGTCGAAATCAGAAGCAAAACGGCCATGAACGCTTGAGTCGCGCAACCGGTATGTGAGATAGGAGATTTTCGAATTTGCAGAAATGCCCGCAGCGATGTCCCGTTTATCTTCATGTGAAACATTGGGTAGCTCCGGGAGTTATCTTCGTTATGCTGGGGTGGATTTCCAGCGTCTAATGCATTGGGCTCATTAAGGAAGGTGTATGTACGTCGAGGCAGCAGGACAGCCGCAGCAGCAGGAAGTTACTTTGCCGCTTGAGCGAAGCTCCACCCAGGGCCGTCTTCTGGGCCGGCTTTTGTGGCTGGAAGCGGCCATCCTTCTGGCGATCGTGCAGGTGCTTTTTGCCGGTTATCGCATGGGAGTGGGGAACCAGACGATCCAGATTCCATTTCTCAAGCAATGGGCCAATCCGCAGCTTTACGCAAACGATCCGATGGTGGCCGGGACGCTCAAGGATTATCCCAGCTTCTTTTTTCGCGCCCTGGCGTTGCTGACGCGCGTTGCGGATGTGCCGCTGCTGTATTTCGTTTTGCACTTGATCACCTCCTTTGCGGTGCTGATGGGAATCTATTGGCTGGGGCGGACGATTTTCAAAGATCGATTGTCAGGTTTGATCGCGGCTTTGCTCCTCTTTGCCGGCCATCAGCGGGCGCTGGCGGGGGATGAGATGTATTCGATGGGCTTCACGCACACGTGGGCCGTTTTTCCGCTGGCCATCATCGCCATGGTTTTCATCTACCAGGAGTGGCATGTCGCGGCCTTCGTACTGGCGGGGATTATTTTCAATCTGCACGCGCTGACCGGGGCTTACTTGGCCGTGATGTTTGGTCTATGGGCGATCGTTGAGACGCGGACGCTGGGATGGAAAAAGGTGGGAACGCTTTTCGGCCTGTTCGTTTTCCTCTCGCTGCCGACGCTGGTCATGATGGCGCGGCATCGGCAGGTGTTTGATGCGGGGTGGCTGGATGTGACCAAGATTCGCTCGGCCGATCACAGTTTTGCCAAGAGCTGGTGGCAGCCGGGCACGCCGGATATTCCGCGGTTTGCGCTGCTCATTGCCTTTGCCGCGCTGAGCCTCAGTTTCCGCGCGCAGGGCCGCCAGTTGCGCAAAACACTGCTGATGGCGGCGGCGGTGGGAGTTCTTTTCATCTTCGGCTATGTGTTCAGCGATGTTCGGCCGGTGCCGGTGATTTTGCGGGCGCAGTTGTTTCGCTCGTCGCGATTGCTGCTGGTGCTGGTGTTCGTGCACATCGCATTTTCAATCGCATCGAGTTTTCGGATCGGCTTGAGATCGTTCGACAAAACAGAGGAGACTGAACCTGAGGCCGAGGGATCGCCGAGAATACCCAGGTACAGCGCCGTGCTGGAAATCCTCGCCGCGGCTTTCACTCTGGTTTGCCTTGCCGTGCCGGGATTGCTTCCGCTGTGGCCTATCGCATTGGTAGCCGCAGCGCTGGTGGCGCTGATCAACGGCCGCCTGAGCTGGATTCAGGCAAGTCTCGTCGGCGGCGCGTTGCTTCTGACATTGGCGGCGTGGCGCAATATCGAATTTCCCATCGCAGGGCTCGGAGCGGGACTGAGCGCCAAGAGTTTTCTGGCCAGTCTCCCCAGCACCAGCGGATTATTCTGGATCGGCCTGGCTGCGGGGCTGGGCATCTGGGTTGTGGCCAAACTGGATCTGGACTATTGGCTGCGCGGCGCCATCGTCGGCCTGGGAGTGCTCGTCACCGGCCTTCTGGTTACCGCAAGCTATACCACACTGGTTCGCGATAATCTTCGCGCTGATCCATGGGTGGCCGCTCAGGAGTGGGCCAAAACCAACACACCCACCGGCTCGCTTTTCCTGACGCCCGATCGTGTTGGCGGCTTCCGGATTCACTCCGAGCGTCCGGTTATCTGCGAATGGCGCGACGGCACGCAGGCTTATTTCAGCGCTGATTTCGGCAAGAAATGGTGGGACACGCTCAAGAAAATCCGCAGCAACATGCTGGTCGATCGCGACGGCGAATCGTTCCTCGACGCCGGCAAATCACTCGATCAGATGTTGGATTATCAGATTCTGGATGTCGTGAAGTCGCTGCCCACTCAGCCGAATTACATCGTGCTGCCCACGGTCGCCAAGGAGCGGAATCTGAAGTTGGTGTATCAGAACGTCGGCGAAGGCGGTAAAGGCGGATGGTCAATTTACGAAGCCAAGCCACAGTTTCCGCCCGGTGTGCTCGATAAGGATCGCTGGCTGGAGCAGGAGCGATTTCTGAAGGAAGTGGCCCAGCCGAATATTGAAAAATATCGTAAATCGGATGCGCGCATTCAGCTTGTCGATGCCGATGGATCTCCGCTGCGCGGCGCCGAATACAAAATCACCCAGACGCGGCAGGCGTTTAAATTCGGCTGCTCGCTGCCGTTCTTTGAAGAGGTCGAAGGCGAGCCGTTTAACGACTACAAGCCCGAACCGGTCACGCCCGAAGAGCTGCGGCGCTTCCGCGAGATTTTTAACTATTCGCTGATTCCCTACAGCAGCAAATGGATGTACCTCGAGCCCGAAGAGGGCAAGCGGAATTTCCACGAGCTCGACATGTACGTCGATTGGTGCGTCAAGCACAACATCGAGATGGAATTCCACTACATCACCGGCCTCCAGCCCTCCTGGCTGCGGCACAAGAGCAGCGTGGAGCAGGAAGAGATTCTGCTCCGCCACGCCAAGGACCTGGTGGATCGCTATGGCGATCGCATCAAGCGCTGGCAGGTGGTGAACGATTCCTATCTGCTCCGCCAGTCGCCGGCGGTGTACCAAATGATCCACAAGACGCACCCGGACCTGAAGCTGGGCGTCAGCAACTGCACCAAGTTTTATTCCTACGGCGGCAACCGCATCGTCGATCAGTTCCGCGGCATGGACGACCTCGAATGGCTCCAGCAGCAAGGCGTGAAAGTGGATTACTACGGCATTCATGGCCACACGCCACACGGCCTGTGGGCCGACGTCGATACCATGTACGAGACGTTCGACACGCTGGCAAAACTTGGCGTGCGGTTAGAGGTGACGGAATTTCTGTTGCCGGACAATCAGATCAGCGGCCCGGTGCGCCGCGGCCACTGGACGCCGGAATTGCAGGCGGAATTCTTCGAAATCTATTACACCGTCTGCTTCAGCCATCCCGCCGTCGATGGCATCAATTATTGGGTGCTGGGGCAGGGATTGGAATCCGGCACCGGCCTGCTCGATCCCGACAACGGCTATGCCCCCAAGCCGACTTTCAACATTCTCAAGGAGCTGATCACCAAGCGCTGGCGGACGAATCTCAATGGCCGCAGCAGCGATGGTTCGATCGCCTTTCGCGGATTCCATGGGGATTATGAAGTGGAAGTGAGCCTGCCGGGTGGTAAGACTGCCAAGGCAAAGTTCTCGATCAAGCCGGAGGCGGGGAATCAGTATCGCTTGAAGGTTACTTCAGGCGGTGAATTGGAAGCAGTCGCGGTGAAATGACCAATGACCAATGACGAAAGAATGACGAAGCCCAAATGACGAATGAACTTTTTGGCATTCGTCATTCGGGCTTCTTTCGTCATTCGTCATTAGACATTCGTCATTGCGACTCAAACGTCCACCGCCACCTTCGGAAAATCCACATCCGTCTGGTTCAGGTGATTGAAATAGTTGGTAAACAGCGTCTGCACCACCGTCGCCAGCGTTTCGGCTATTTCGCCGTCATCCAAACCCGCGTCGCGAGCTGATTTCACATCGCCATCGTTCACATTGCCGCGCTTCTCCACGATTGCCCGCGCCAGTGTCACCGCGCCTTGCGCTTTTCGATCCTTTGATCGTCCCTGCCGAGCATCCTTGATCGAGCCCTCGTCCAATCCAGCGCCTTTGCCGATCACCGTGTGCGCTGCCAGGCAATATTCGCAGCGGTTGGCCTGGCTCACGGCCAGCGCGACGGCTTCGCGGGTCTTGGCGTCGAGTTTGGCGCTGCCCATGGCGCCGCTGAATTTCAGATACGAATCAAGCACGGCCGGGCTGTTGGCCATCGAGCGGAAGATGTTCAACAGCTTCTTGTTCGTGTCCAGAGTGTTCATCAGCTCATTGGCCTGCGGGTTCCCCTGGCCTTTTTCCAGTCTCTTGAGGCGTGGCATGAGTTTCTCCTTTGTGTAGAAGAGAAAGTTAGTAAGGCGCAGTGGGACCGGCGTCAAGCGCGGCAATCAGCGTTTGAAATATTCGCGAACCAGCTCGTGATAGGCGGGAGGGATCTGGCCGTTGGAAATAGCGCTGTCGGCCGCCTGCCCAGCGGCAGGCCAGGAGTCGGATTTCCATGCCGGAGCATCTGACGATTTTCCTGAATTCCCGGCCGACGTCGAAGCGGAATTGCCCGTCGTTCCGTTGCCGTTGTCGTTTGAAATGCCCACGCCGGAGAAAGCGTCGCCGGTTTTGTTGGTGCGAGCGGAGTTGGTGCCGCTGGTCAATGCATTCGCCTTATTGGGCTTTGATGCCGTCTGTCCCGCGCCGGTGCCGCCACCGTCGGCGTTGCTGTTTTGCACATCGCCATTTTGGCCTCGAGCGGAATTGCCGGCGATGTCCTCGGTCTTGCCCGCGCCGGGAAGCGCGGTGTCTTCTGCGTCAGGATGATCCGAAGCGATGGCCGCAGGATGATGGTCGCTGGACAGCTGATTTCCTCCCCCGGAATTCTTCGCCGATGCCCGCTTATCCGCCGCGCTGTTGGACAAGAATGGCGAGGAAGAAGCCTCAGTATCGATCGGATTGGCCGAAAAGATAGCCACGGTCAGCACCAATGCCCCCGCCAATCCAATCCCGCTCCAGGCCCGCACGCCAAGCCGATGCAGCACGACCGATCGCGGTTGAAGAGTCGCCGCACGCTGATTAGCGATCAGCAGCACGGCGCTCTCAAAGCTCTCCGCACTGGAATTCTTTTCCAACTGCCACGCCGTCGCCAGCAGATCGGCCAGATCCAACTGCCGGTCGGCCTCGACCGCGGCATCGAGCATTTGCGGCCGCCGCAGCAATGTTCCGATGAATCCGACTGCCACCCCGACACCCATGACGATTGCTGACAGCGTCAGCGGATTTTCGGTATGGCTCCGCAGAATCAGGAGCGAAAGCAGGCTGACGGCACAGCCGACGGCAAATCCGATCCCCGCGCACTCCAACAAACGAAGCACCACCAGCCGCCGATATACGCGACCGATGAATCGCTCCAAGGTGGTAGGCAACGGATGCATTTCTATTAATAATATCGGTCAGAGTGGCCAAAAGTTCCCATCTGCAACGATTGCAGGAGAGGCTTGGTACAGAATCCCATTGACAGCCCGGCCTTGCCGGTCGGAAAATGCCCGCGTCGGAGGATGCACCCATGTCAACACTTCGAGTAGCTTTCCCATTCGTCATCTGTGGATTGATTGCCCTGGCAACCGGGGCAATGGCGCAGACCGCGCAGCGAGCGACACCCAGCCAGGATCCGCCGCCGGTTGATCGCACCGGCTCCATCGAGGCGCGAAAAAAAATCACCACAGCCCAGTCTGATGTAACCAAGGCCCAGGCCGCGCTGACCGAGGTCGTGACCAAGCTTCGGACCGATTTTGAAGCCGGCAAGGACTGGCAGGATGCAACAGCAGCGCTGAAGCAGGCACAGGCGGAATTTGACACGGCGAAAAAGCCGGTGATCGAGGCAGTGAAGAAAAGTTTCAAATACCAACAAGCCGAAAAGGACAAGGCCGATGCCGAAAAATCGCTGGCCGATCTGCGGGCGCGGAGCGTAATTGGCGATCCGATTCTCAAGGCCGTCAACAAGCAGGCAGATGCGACCTCAGAAATGATGAAGATGGAAAACGAGGCGATGAACTCCGACCCCAAGGTTGTCGAGGCGCGCAAGAAACTGTCCGAGGCCAGCATGGCCGTTGCATTGCTCAAGAAGCAATTTGATTCCTCTCTTGGAACCGACGCCGGCTGGCAGGAAGCCAAAAAAGGCGTGGACACCGCCCAGGAGCAGGTCGCCACAGCCCAAAAAGAACTGAAGGAGGCGCTGGCGCGGGAGAAGGAGGCCGACAAGCAGAGGCAGGACCAGATCCGCCAGAATCGCCGGGGCTACTGACCAATCTATGCCGCGTGAGCGGTGGTGTTGGGATTGCCACTTGCCGAGGACATCTGTTCCAGCTCGGCGACCAGTTTCCGAAGCGCTGCATGTGCCGACGCTGCCGATGGATCGCCGGAGGGAATAAACTGCACCCCCAGCCGCATGGTGTTGTCTGAGGCAGGGCTCATGTGGCGGTACAGCGCTGAATAGCTGTACTCGTGCACCCCGATTCGCAGCACCACTTTCAGCCACGCATCTTTCAGGATTCCAATGAGTCGTTTGTGGCACGGGCAAATCAGGCTCGCCCCTTCCATGCCGACGTCCCACAGGTTCGCATCGGTTTCGTATTCAACTGCCCGATTGGGCGTCAGCACCTGCACGCGAGCCCCGATTCGCAGCGTCACCGGCACCAGCCAGCGCGGCTGATGGCGCTCCTCGATGATCGAAATGTTTTCCGGCCACGCCAGCAGTACCATCTTCCTGGCAAACCCCTGGCGCTTCTTGAGCAGCAGACTCTGAAACTGGAGCATCGAGCTGCCGCTTTGGAACCAGAATGCGGCCGAAATCTGCTGGGCGATCAACCGGTCTAGGATGGCCCCATCGCTGTCGTGGAAGTGCGCCCAGATGCCCGGCGCATTTTTTTCTTTGGGTTGGGCAAATTGCACCATCAACTGCCGCCGCGCCGGCCCCTCTCCGGCGGTGATCACCACCGGCGCCTCGCGCTCGATGGCACGCTTGAGCAGTTCCAGGTTGGCAACGGCCATGCGATCTCCCGGGTATCCTCATCGGGCAGATCGGCCAAATTGGGGTGCTGCTTTATTGATTGTTCAAATTACGTGAATCAGGTGCTCGCTGCCGCGTTGGATCGCCCAGGAGGATCGCTGGCCGGAAAACTCTCCATGACTTGCTCGTCCACCTCATCTTGAGGCAACTGCTCGGCCTTGGCCGCGTGCGAATGATGATGCGAGGGTCCGATTTTATCTTTGGGGACGCGTCGCCGCTGAAGGATTGAATCCAGCAACTCCATCGGGTCCCGCTCGCTCAGTCCGCAATAAATCAGGGTCCCACCGATCACAACCAGCGAGGTGCCCAGAATCCCTCGACGGGAGATGCCCATGAGCGCCAGCAACCCGCCCCCGACCGTGAGTTTAGAAACCTTGGCCTTGTGCTCCGGGTCGATCCGAACCAGCTTGTAGCTATCGCCGACTTTCTGCGCTTCGTAAACAGGGGTGCCCATGGCTTGTTCCTCCGCAAATTGGAAGAGGCAGCAACCTGGGGATAATCAGCAAACCTCAGGCCATGAAACCCAGATCGGGGTTGGCAAAATGGGCCAGATTGGGGAAGACCATGTTCAGGTCCGTTGCGGTGACGCCAAACCATTTGGCCAGGGTGGCCGCGTATTCATCCACCGACGTACCGGGAATCCAGCGGCCCAGTCCGGTATCGTCCGGACCGCCGACCATCAGCGAGGGGAATTTGCCGTAAATCTTTGCCCCATTGACGGCCCCGCCCATCACCAACTGATGGTTGCCCCAGCCATGATCTGATCCGTTGCCGGCATTGACGGGGAAGGTCCTGCCAAAATCGGAAACGGTGAAGGTTGTCACATTGGCACCATTCCCCTGGGTTTCCATTTCAGTCTGAAAGGCACTAAGGCATTTGCTCAGGTCGCCCAGCAGGGTTGAATGGGGGTTGAGCTGGCTGTCATGCAAATCAAATCCACCGACGGACACGAAATAAATCTGGCGATAGTGTTTGAGGTCCGAAACCGCAACTTTGATCAGCCGGGAGACCATTTTCAGCTGATTCCCCAGCGAACTGGTTGGGAACACAGCGGTATTGGGCGCGTGGCTCAGCGCAGTATTCACGGCGGCGTAATTATCCAAAGCCAGCTTGCTCATGCTGGCGGCGGATCTTTCGTGCAGGTTGGCATGCTGAAGGTTGATCAGGTCTTTAAACGCCTGGATCTGCCCGGTGGCGCTGGTGGGAATGTTGAGATTGACCGGGCCACTGGTGCCGACGTTGTACTCGTTGACGATATTCCCCTTCTCCCAGAGGTTCACGCCCGACAACGAGATCGACATGGAAACGGTTGCGGTCGAGTTTAAGGAGTTGAGCACATCGGCGCAGCGCCCGCCCCAGCCGGTTCGCATTTCTTTGTCGGGAACCGAAGTCTGCCACTGAACCTGCTGATCGTTATGGCTGAAGAGCTGCGGCGGAAGCGGAACGGTTTTGGCGTTGTACTGCGTCTTGGTAACCGGATAAACCAAACTTCCCACATTGGCGCAGATGGCCAGCTTGCCTGCGTTGAAGAGGGCCTTGGCCTCAGGCATGTTGGGATGAAACGCATATTCCCGCCCATCAGGAGAAGCAGGATTGAGGGTCAGGTTCTGAAGGGACGCCCGCGGCAGGGCCAGGCCACCATCCAGCGGGTCTTTGCGCGCGGCGGCATAAAGATCGTAATTCGTTTGATCATAAGGAACGACCATGTTGTTGGCGTCGTTTCCGCCATAAAGAAACAGGCACACCATCGCTTTGTAATCGCCGGCGGTCGCGGAGAGCTTATCGGCGGCCGCGGCATTGATCATGCGAAGGTCCCACACGGTTGAAACCAGGGCGGTTGCGCCCACCGCTGCGCACGCGGCGTGACGGAAGAAATCGCGGCGGCTGGGGTCTTCCTGAGGGTGTCGTCTTCGCATCATGTACTCCCGAAGTTTCTAGTTCTAAAAATCCGTGTGCTGAAGCACACCCTACGCTCGATGAGGATTACCGCTGGTTGTTGAACTGGGGTGAACTGGCAACCAGTTGGACGGCGGCCTGCGCCCGCGCCAGCTTGTTGGCGGTCGTCGAGCTTGGCAAAGCATTGATGTAGTTGGTGATCGTGGTTCTCATGTTGGTTGTCATTTGCCCGCCCAGGAGCAACTGGTTGAGCGATTCGACCAGCTGCGGCACATTCAGCGCCAGGTTTTGCTCGGTGGTCAGATTCAGCTTCACATCGTTGCCATTGGGTCCGGCCCAGCCGGTGTAGACCCCGGTGTAGATGTAGTTGGCAGAGTTCATGGCGGTGGTTTCCGTGATGATCTGCATTTCGGGCGCAAACAAGCCGGCTAGTCCGCTATCGCCATTGGTCTGGTAGTCAGGCTCGAAAAAATTGAACACGGTTGGAGAGCGATAAACGGTTTGACCCAGTTCCGTGTCGGTGTTCTGGATCTTCCAGATGTTGCCGAAGGGAACGGAGTTGATGGTGGAGCTGGGGTGGAAGGCGCGGATGATGGCCGATGCTCGAAGCAGCGGCTCGCGGACTTTGCCATAGCCCTGGTTGCCCAGCAAATCGGTGGTGCGGGCTTCATAATCCATCAGAATTGCCTTGATCACTGCCTGCATGTTGCCGCGGGTGCCGGTGCCATCATTTTCAAAGACTTTGGCCACCCGATACACATAGGCCGGACTTGGATTGCTGGTTACCAGCCTCTGGATCAGCCGCCGTGCGATAAACGGGGGGACGTTGGAGTGGAGGAAAATGTTGTCCAGCGCCAATTCCAGCTCGGCATTGGAACTGATCACCGTCTGGCTGGCGTTGGCAGGAATTGTAAAACCGTTGAGCAGGACCTTGGCGTCATTGGAGTGGTTGCCGGCCCGCACCGTCATGGGCTTGTTGTAGGAGCTGGCGAAATTCACCACCCCGGTCGTGGTTAACGTCGGAATGTTCACCGGCGTCGGATCGACATCCCAGCCGGTAAAGACATGAGCGAATGACTGAATGGTTGACTGATCGTAGGTTGGAATCGGCAGCCCATTGGCATTGAGCTTGAGCGAACCATCGGGGTTGAGGGCATTGAGGCCGATGGAGAAGAGCTGCAACACCTCGCGACCGTAATTCTCGTTGGGCGCTGTGAAATTGGGCGAAAGGGGCTTCTTGTTGCCCCGCATGTTCAGATACTGCCCCATGATCGGATGCAGCGTCACATCCTCGAGCAACTGGCGGAAATTCACGAAGGCGTCGTTGGCCAGCATGTCGTGATACGTGGCCAGGCCCGGGGTCTGGTTGGCGATAGCGTCTTCGATCTTGGAGACGACAAAGATTTCGCTGTAGGCAAAAGCCACCCGCTGTCGCAACTGATCCTGCCCGGTCAGGGCGATGCGCCACCAGCTTTCGGTGATCCGCCCGCCGCCGTTGACGATGGTGTCATTGGCCGAACTGCTTTGCGTGCAGCGGTCATAGACCATCTGATACATCGAGGTGGTGGGCGTATTGAATTGCTGATTCAGCCAGGCATCGAAACCGACGTTGACCAGATTGGTGATATCCGTGGATGAGGGTCCAAAGGTCGCCTGAGTGAGGAAGCGCTGGGCATCCTGCGCCGTGGGCGGCCCTCCCGGAAGCGCGGGGGGCGGCGGTGGGGGGGTGAAGGTCTGCGAGCCAGTGGCAAACGTATATTGCCCACGGATTTCCCCTGCGGTGTATTTGGTCGAGCCGATGTTGATGTAGACGCGCCCGGCCTTGATGGCCTCAACAATCTGCGCTGCCGTGACCGCTCCCACATCCGTGATATTCCACGTGTAGCGGCCTTCCTCATCTGGGGTGGCCGTCGCCAGGTTGAAGAGCACTCCTCCCTGCGCCCCTGCGTCGGCCGGACCGCGAACTTCGATGTTGCCCGTCGGCGTGGAGAGATTGGAGTAATCCAACTGGATGGTGGCGGTTGTCTCATCGCCGCTCAGCAGGAGCGATGAGGTGCCCCAGCCCGATGACAGCGTTCCCGCCTGCGGCCGCAGATCGGCCAGATAGAGCTTGTTGGGCGATCCGACGCTGACGACGAATGTGTCGATCGTTGAAGCCAGTCCATCCGACACTCTGACTGTGATGATCGCGTTGCCAACAGCGCCCGCGGCCGGCGCGACCGAAATGGTTCTGCTGGCGCCGCTGCCGCCGATGGTGATTCCGGTGTTGGGTATGATCGTTTGATCGCTTGAACTGGCGCTGACGGCCAGCGTTTCCACGGCCGACTCGCCATCGCCGATCGAAAATCCCACTGGCGGAGTAGCCGTATCCGAAGCGGTGTTCTGGGCTGGAATATCGCTGATCGTCGGGGGATTATTTGCGGTCTTCCCACCGGCAATCGAAGCGCCGATTCTGGATTTGACAATGGCCGTATCCGCGCCAGTGATCGAGCCTCCAGCGTTGACGTCACAACGGAAATTGGAGCCGTCCACGGTTGCGCCCACCTGGGCCTTGACGATGTTGACGTCCGAGCCAGTGATCGATCCGGTGGCATTGACATCACCCATCAGCGTGCGGAACAACACCGCTGCCGAGGGGAGCGACTCTGCCGCGGCATTGGTTACGTTTGAAACGGTCAGGGTGATGGTCTGCACATCGGTCACGTTTGCCAGTTGCACGGTCATGGTGTTGCCGGCAAAGCCCCCCACGGTGGCATTTCCGACATTCGAGCTGGCATCGCCGGCAGTGACGGGTTGATCGAACGAAAGCACCAGCGTCAGTCCATTGACCAGGGTGCGGCATTCGACGCCGCTTCCGCCGCTCAGGGGCAATTGGATGTCAAAAGCAGTGGTTCCCTGCGTCATCCGCGAGACCGCGGAAACGAGCTGTGGCGGGGCGGAACTGGCAGTTGAGGCAAAGCACAGCAGCGCCAGAGCAAGCAAGAGCGATTGCGACCAAGTCGCCAATGGCCGGGTCATGTCATCCTCCCTGTCGTGTCCCCTGGTTGTTAATCTGATGATCTGCCCGTGCGGGCAGGACTTTCGTCCGCCGTCGGTAAAAAACCTAACCGATTGCAAGCTTATGTCAAATCTTTTCCGTCCCAAAGATGGTAATTTTTCCACGACATTAACCAATGATGAGTATTGCTCTTTTGTCTTTGCTTTGCACCCTTGGACGATTATTCTACTGATGGGGGCTGGCGCGGTAGGGCTTGTGGGGCTGGAGGGCTCGCGTGTCGCGACATCTTAGAAATCTCATTTTGGCATCGCTCTTTCTGCATGCCGCGGCTCTTGTTGTCCGTGCCGGCGTCGATCTGGTGTGGGTGGACAATGATGGAACCAACGCGGGATGGCTGGGGGCGCGCGGAGCGAGCTTCACGCTCACGCTCAATATAACCAGCTCCGAAGCGACGACCGGCGTGGATTATTACCTTCAATCCACCGATGGATATGTCGGTGGGGTTCCCTATTTTTCGATGACTGCCCGCGACACCACCGGTTCCAGCGTGAACACGGCCTACAGCGACGTCTATTTCACCAACACACAGGTGGTCGCACCTCCCGCGAATATTCTGAATCCCAGAACCGATCTGGATCTTGGCGGCACGCTGAACAATGTGAACAGCGCCAATGTGCCCGGCACCTACCAGGTGGCCAAATATACAGTTCAGGTTGCCGCGGGCACCCCCGATGGGACGTATGCTATTCAAACCACCAGCAACCCCGGCAGCGGGTGGATTGGGGCTGCGCCTAATTTCGATGAGTCCGATTTCAGCCATCACGCAAGCTACTCGATCACGGTGACAACCCCGCAGTGGAACCGCGACGCAGGGGCGAGTTGGGCCACCGCGACCAACTGGAGCGACAACGTGTCGCCAAATTCCGCTACTGCCACGGCTAATTTGTTGAATCGATTGACGGTGCCATCGACCGTGAGCATGGATGGCAGCAAGACCCTGAACATCCTGAACATCAACAGCCCCATTGCCTACACGATCTCGCGTGGCTCAGGGGGCACGCTGACCATGAGCGGCACAAACCCGAATGTGAATATCGTCAACGGTTCGCATGCCATTTCGACTTTCATCACTTTCGGCTCCGCCAATGGCTCGTTCAATGTGAAGAACAATTCAGCGGTGGCGATGTCGGGAACGCTCATATGGGCGGCCGGCGGCACGATGAATGTCGAAACCGGCTCGACGGCCACGATCTCGGGCACGCACACCATCTCCGCAAATCAGACGCTTACCCGAATCGGCGGCGGCACGCTCACGGTCTCCGGCACGCAGTCGCCGGCCGCCAACTCGACCTTTAATCTCACCGGCGGCAATACCAACCTCAATTCCAGCAATGGTGCGGCCGCCACGGCAACCGTCGCCGCCAGCGCCAATCTTGCCATCAACATCAGCGGTACGGCCACCGTCGATCTTGCGGCGGATCAGACCTTAAGGAATCTGACGATCTCCTCTTCGACCGAGGCGGGGGCCCAAGGTTTGGATCTAAACACCCCGGCGACGGCGGGAGCATTTCGATCGGTCCGTGTGTATGCCACTGATCTGGCGGGAGCCAAAACCGCCCTGTGGGGAGCGGTGGTGAATGCGGCGGCGAATCCGGGCGACGGGATTTTTGACTCAGGCCTGGCGGCTCATCCCAATTCGCGCCTGGCGATCGGCCAGGTGCCTGATCTTCGCGGCACGCAGTATTTGCTGCTGCGGCCTACGGTGATTGGCGATGTCAACATGGATGGAACGGTGAGCATTTCGGACTTTCTCACCTTGGCTTCGAGCTTCGGCGGCACCGGCGTCACCTGGCAGGAAGGCGATGTGAACGCTGACGGCACGGTGAGCATCGCGGACTTCATTGATCTGGCGGGTAATTTTGGCAACGACTATGCGGGTGAGGTGTTTCCGATCAGCCCGGAAGATTCGGCAACGCTGGCGCAATTTGCGGCGGCACATAACGTCCCCGAGCCCGGTTTGATCGGAACAGGCGGCGTGGTTATCTTGAGCGCCTCTCGCCGCCGGGTTCATCGAAGGAAACGGTCATGAGTTGTAAGGCCGCATCCTCAGTTCTTCTGCTGAGTGTGATCTGCTATTCCAGCGCCGCCTTTGCACAAGCGCCTGCCACCCAGCCGGCGGCGGACGCGCTGGTGACCATGGATTTTCCGGCCGAGGGCGTGGAACTGCGGGTGTTGGCGGACATCGTCACCAAGCGGCTGAAAATCCCCATTATTTACGACGACACAATCAACAATAAGCGCGTGATCGTGCATGTTCCCAAAGATGTGCCGGAAAGCGCGCTGCTGGGGATTCTTCAGAGTGCGCTGCGCATGAAGCAGATGGTGCTTGTCGATGCGGAGCAGCCGGGGTGGAAGCAGATTGTCTCGGCGCAGAATCTGGCCGCCGTCGCCAAGCCGGCGGCACCGGGAAAAACGCCCGAGCCGGGAAGCGCCATTACCCAGGTGTTCAATCTCCAGCACGCTGATCCGACGCGGGCGGCGGAGGCGATCAGGCCGTTTCTCTCGCAACCCGGCGGAAACGTTCAGGCGGTCGCCGGTCAGAAATCCCTGATCGTCAGCGATTATGCGAGCGTGATTCAGCGCGTCGATGAGCTGCTGCGGCTATTGGACAGCGAGGCCGCGATGCAGATCGAATTTGTGCGGCTCAAAGAGGCGGACGCGCGCGACGTGGCCACCACGGTCACGCAACTGCTCGCGACGCGGCAGGGCGCTCAACCGGCAACTTCATCGAATGCGATGATTACCGCGGATGAGCGGCTCAATCAGATCATCGTCGCGGCGCCGGCCGATCAGATGAAGGAAATTCAGCAGCTCATCACCGGCCTGGATAAAAGTGTGGAGCTTCAGACGAAGGTTTATCCGCTAAAGACCATCGGCCCCGACCGGCTCGATCGGCTCATCAAAAATCTTCTGGGCGGCGCGGCCCGGCGAAGCTATCAGGCCACCGCCGACCGCGAGACTCGCTCGCTGGTCGTCGCGGCCACTCCCGAAGTTCATCAGCGAATCACACAGCTCCTTCGCGAATTGGATGTGCCGACTTCGCAGGAGCAGAGCCCGATTCGCTTTTATCGTTTGAAGAACACCAAGGCCGTGGACGTGCTGGCCACCATCGCCGGTCTGCAAAACGAAGAAGGGCTGGAAAGTTTTCGCACCGATGAAGAGGGCCCTGAAAACGTCCAGGCCCAGCCGCGGCCGCGCGCTACGGGCGTTGAGCGATCAACCAACCCACAGGCGCCGCGGTCGGATCGGCCGCTACCCAATCCGCAGTCGAGCGCTGAAGCGGTCCTGGGCAATCAAACCAATCGCACCCGCAGCGATCTGGATTCGGTGACCACCGGCAATACCTCAGATATCAAGTACGGCGCGCGCTCCGCAGTCGCGGCGGGAGATGAGGGCAGTGCCAACAAATCCGCCGGGGCCATTCGCACTCGCAATGCCACCGTCACGGCCGACGTCAACACCAACAGCATCATCGTCATCGCCGAGCCGGCCGTGCAGCAGATGTACCAGGACCTGATCAAGCGGCTTGATGAGCGTCGCCCGCAGGTGCAGATCGAATGCACAATAGTCACCCTCGACACTACCGCCGGCGCCACCTTCGGCATCGACATCGGCAAGCTTGGCGGATTCAGCGGAAATCAACTGCTCACCTTCAGCTCATTTGGTGTCAGCTCGGTGAATCCAAAGACTGGCGAGTTAACTCCCGTCAGCGCCCGCGGTGGAACGGCCGCTCTCCTCAGCCCGCACATCGCCGACATCGTCATTAACGCTCTCTCCAATAGTTCCAAATCGCGCCTCGTCTCCGCGCCGCAGATCCTGGTCAACGACAACGGCAAGGGAAAGCTTCAAAGCGTCTCGCAGGAGCCGTTCGCAGAAATTCTCGACACCGCCACCACGCAATCGCGCACCGGCCTGGGCGGCCAGGCGCAGGCCGGCACCACCATCACCGTCGAGCCGCACATCAGCGAGGATGATTATCTTCAGCTCAGCTACACGGTGGAATTGAGCAGCTTCACCGGCCAGGGAACCAACGGCCTACCGCCGCCCAGCCAGAAAAATACCGTGGACAGCACTGTCACAATTCCCGACGGTTACACGATCGTGGTAGGGGGGCTGACCGTGAAGAATCTCCGCAAGACGGTGCAATCCATTCCTATTCTCGGCGATATCCCGGTGATCAAATATCTTTTTGGCGCGCGCACCCGCACCGACACGGATACGACGCTTTTCGTTTTCATCAAGCCCGTGATCCTCCGCGACGACCGCTTTGAGGACTTGAAATATATTTCCGAAGGCAAACGCGTCGAGATGGGCCTTCCCGGCAATTATCCCACCAGCGAGCCGCTGCCGATGCGTTGAGAGTTGTTTGTGAATTCACAGCAAACCATCCCGAAACAAGCGATCGACTCTGCTGAAAGCCTCTCTGCTTATCAACCTTCCCCAGATTTCATTAAAGAGATCCCCATCTCCTTCGCCCGCCGCTACGGAATTCTGGGTTTGGAAAATGAAGAAGGCCAACTTGTTCTCGCGTTGAGCGATCTGGACAATCGCGAGCAGCTCCAGATCGTCTCTCGCGCCCTCAACCGCCGCTTCAAACCGCTCCTCGTGCCGCCCGCCGTGATTCTCAACGCCATCAATGATGCCTACCAGCAGCGCACCGGCGTGGCTCAGTCGATGATTGACAACCTCGATCGAAATCAGGTGCTGGATGAAGTTCAGAAACTCGCCAGCCGCGAGGACCTGCTGGATGTCGCCAGCCGCGCGCCGGTGATCAGGCTCGTGAACCTGATTTTGCTGGAAGCCGTCAAAGCAACCGCGTCCGACGTGCATATTCAGCCGTACGAAGAGCGGCTGATGGTTCGCATGCGCATCGATGGCATTCTCACCGACAGTTTTTCCCTGCCGGCCGGCATCCAGGATGAAGTGGTCAGCCGCGTGAAGATCATGGCGAAGATGAACATCGCAGAAAAACGCCTGCCGCAGGATGGCCGCGCGACCGTGCAGATCGGCGAGCGCCTGGTCGATCTGCGCATCGCTTCGCTGCCGACCAATTTCGGGGAGCGCATCGTCATCCGCCTGCTGGACAAGGGCAATCGCCTTCTCGAGTTGGGCGACTTGGGCATGGAATCGCAGACGCTGCGGCTGTTTCGTCAATTGATCGGTGTTGAGCACGGCTTGATTCTCGTCACCGGCCCGACCGGCTCCGGCAAAAGCACCACGCTTTATGCCGCGCTCAAACAGCTCAACAGCAAGGAACACAACATCCTCACCATCGAGGATCCGATCGAATATCACCTGGAGGGCATCAGCCAGACGCAGGTGAGCGACAAGAAAGGCATGACTTTCGCGTCCGGCCTGCGCAGCGTGCTCCGCCAGGACCCGGATGTGATCATGGTCGGCGAGATTCGTGACCGCGAGACGGCGACGATGGCGATTCAATCGTCACTGACTGGCCACTTGGTCTTCAGCACCCTGCACACCAACGATGCGGCCAGCGCGATTACGCGACTGCTCGACCTTGGGATCGAACCGTATCTGGTGGCCAGTTCACTGGTCGGTGTGTTAGCGCAACGCCTGGTCCGTCGCGTCTGCCGCGATTGTGCGAATCCTTATCACGCGAACAGCGCTGAGCTGCAGTGGCTGGCGACGAATGACACGCAGAAGATGGTTCAAGGTGCAGGCTGCCCCACCTGCCGCCAAACCGGCTATCGCGGCCGCCTCGGCACCTTCGAGCTGCTGGTCATCGACGACAACATCCGCCAACTCATCCAGCGGCACGCCAGCGCGGCTCAAATCAAAGACGCCGCCAAATCCGCCGGCCTCCACACGCTCCGCGACGACGGCATCCGCAAAATCCTCGCCGGCATCACGACGATTTCTGAAGTTGAACGCGTGACTGTTGAACCGGAGATGTAGGGTCCGCTTCAGCGGCCATCACCATATGCCCGTTTTCACCTACAACGCCGCCGACGAAGCCGCCGAAGAAATCTCCGGCACCATCGCCGCCGACACCCCGCGCCAGGCCCGCGATCTGCTCCGTGAGCGCGGCCTGACCATTCGCGACATCCGCACGTATCAACCGGCCATCAAATCCAAATCCGCTCGCTGGATATCAAGATCTCATCGCCACCAGGTGACCCAGTTCATCCGCGAGCTGGCCACTCTGCTTGGCGCCGGAGTCCCCCTGATCGACTGCCTTGAAACCATCGGGCGCCAGCACAAGCGGCGCTTTCGATCGGCCCTGCTGCTCCTGCGCGACCGGGTTTCGGCCGGCGCATCGCTGGCCCAGGCCATGCGCGAGCAGCCCGGCATCTTCGACGATCTGGCCATCAGCATCACCGAAGTTGGCGAAGATTCCGGCACACTCGACACCTCACTCGATCGCCTCGCCGACTATCGCGAGCGCAGCCAACAGCTCAAAGGCAAAATCGCCACTGCCCTGATCTATCCTGCGATCGTTCTGGTGATGGCGCTTCTCTCCAGCATTTTTCTGATGACTTTCGTCGTCCCCAAAATCCTCCAGCCGCTGATCGAGCAAAATCAACCGCTGCCCCTCCCCACGCGCGTCATCAAGGCCATGAGCGATTGGCTGCTCCACTACGGCCTGGTTATGGCACTCGCTTTGGCCGCGATTGTCATCATCTCTGCGATATTTCTCAGCACCACGCGCGGCCGGATGCTGTGGCACAAAACGCTCCTCCGTCTTCCCCTGCTGGGCGATCTTTTTCGCAAACAGGCCATCGTGCATATGGCCGTCGTCATGACCACCCTGCTCAAATCGGGAATCGTCTTTCTCCGCGCCATCCAGATCGCGCAGAGAACATCACGAAATCTGGCACTTCGTGATGCGCTTGCAAAATGTGAACAAGCCGTCGCCGCCGGCAACGACATCGCACCGGCGCTGGAGCAAACCGAATGGTTCCCGCCCGTGGTGATCCAGATTTTCGCGGTCGGCCAGCAATCCGGCCGCCTCGAAGAAATGCTCGATCGCCTCGCCACGGTTTACGACCAGCAGGTCAACTCCGCCGCCCAGCGCCTAGCCGCTATCCTCGAGCCGCTGTTGATCCTTCTGCTGGCCGCGCTGGTACTATTCCTCATCATGGCAACAGTGCTCCCCATCCTGGAGGCCGACAATGCGATTCAGTAGACGCTGCCGCTTTCTCGCATTTCTTCCCTCGCTCGGTATACCGGAAGAGGGCCGGGGGGAGGGTTTTAACCAAACGCTCCGCCGTGCCTTTTCGCTCATTGAAATCATGATCGTCGTCGTGATCATCGGCCTCATGGCCGGCGTTGTTACGCTCGCGACGACGGGTTACCTCGAGCGCGCCAAAAAAGAACGGGCCCGCTCCGACATTGCCACCTACAGCACCGCGATCGATTCGTACTATCTTCAAAAGGGCAAACATCCCGACACGCAGGAAGGCCTCAAGGTTCTGGTCCCCGATTTCGTGAAGGCAATCACCAACGACCCATGGGGCCACCCCTATCAATATCTCAAGCCAGGAAAAAGCACGCCCTACGAGATCATCAGCTACGGCGCCGACGGCCGCGAGGGCGGATCCGGCGCCGATGCGGATATTCTCGCAAGCGAAATTCAGTCGCAGACCCAAAAGAAGTAACTCACGTGAAAAATGCTTCCGCATTCACTTTGATCGAAATGCTCGTGGCCGTGGTTCTGCTGGGGATCATCTCCACCGCCGCCGCGCTCAGCTTTCGCTCGTCGATCCATTCAGCCTCGGCCACTGATGCCACCGCCCAGATCAAATACCTCGATTCCACCTCGCGCCAGCGGGCCCAGCGCTTCAATCAACCCGTCCAGATCATTTTCGACCTCACCAACTCCACCCTCTCCCGCCGTGAAGGCAACAAAAAGAGCGAACCATCCTTCACCGCCTCCCTCCCGCGCGGCTTCTCGATAGACGAAGTGAATATAGCCGGTCAATCTACCTTCAATGGTGAGAATGCAGTCACCTGCTCGCCCGCCGGGCTAAGCCCTTCATATGCCGTTCATCTCGTTGGACCTGATTTTGATCGATGGCTGCTCTTCGCCGGCCTCAGCGGACAAATGACTCTGATCAAAAATGAAGCGACGGTTCAGGACATCCTCTCGCCTTCGCGAAACAGCGCAGGCAGCGACGCTGATTGAAGCCCTCGCCGGCCTGGTGGTGCTCGGCGTGCTTCTGCTCAGCATCACCATCGCCCGCGGCCGCTTCATGCGGCAGCGTGCCATCGCCGAGCAGAAAATCGCCGCCACTGCCGCTGTGGATTCGCTTGTTTCCAGATGGATGGCCGGCGATGGCGCGGCCATTCCCATCGCCTCAACGGGCATTCTCGATGGCCTTCCCAATCACACCTGGCACACGCGCGTGATCGAAACCAAACCCGATCTGGCGGCATCCATCGTGCGCCTCGAAGTTACCAATCCTTCAAACGCGATCATCCTCACGCTGGATCTGGTCCGTCACGACGACCGCCGCAAGCTTCAGGCAGTGGGGGCCAAATGACACGAAAAGCTTTCACGCTGCTCGAGCTTCTCCTGGCCAACATGCTGATCGCCATCCTTCTTGGCGCGCTGTTGCTGGTCATCTCCTCCCTCAGCCGTGAGCAAAAGAAAAACACCGCGTCAGTGGATGAAGACTTCACCAAATCCATTCTCACCCTCCTCCGCCGCGATCTTGCCAACTCCGAATCCGCCGCTCCCCTTGCCAATCAGCGCGGCTTCATCCTCACCGGCCACGCCGGCCTCGATTCCAAATCCCTCACCCCCACCGATCGGCGCGCCCGCGTCATCTATGAAATCCGCCGTCGTGGCAACGCGCTCTGCCTGGTGCGCGAACAGATCTACCTCGATGACCCAACCAAGCCACGGCGTTTCCAGGAGCTCATCGCCACCAACATCAACTCTCTTTCTCTCTCCGCCGCCAACGCAATTCCATCCACCGACGAGGAGATCAATCTCGATGACACCACCGCCTTCACCATCCCCTCCTCGCTTGTGATTCATCTCACCACGCCACAACACGCTCTGACCCAGGAACTTTTTTTGCGTTAACTCATGGCACAGCGTCGCGGCTACATTCTCCTCACTTCCCTTGCCCTGCTGGTGCTCTCCTCGACACTGCTGATCACCCTCGCCCGCTCCAGCATCGAGCGCTCCGCCCAGGCAAAGCAAGCACAGGATGAGCTGCAGCGCCGCTGGGGACAAATCTCCTGCGAGCGCGCCCTTCTACCTCATGCGGAATCCATTCTCGCCAATCAGGAAAAACTCCATCAGCGCGCCTTCCCCACGCATTGGGCCACCCTGCAACTCGGCACGCAATTCTTCGACGTGCTGATTGGCGATGAACAATCAAAAACCAATGTGAATGCTCTTCTCGACCTCACCGACAAGCCCCGCACCGAAACTCAGCTCCGCACCACCTTCTCCACATTCGCCTCGCAAATCCGGCTGCACACTTCTGCCCCGCCGACCTCCGCACCGACAACACGCCCGATCCTTCCACGCTATCTCACTTCCTTCGGACAGATATTCGATTCCGCATCGCCGCAGAATCTGCTCACGCTGCGCTTTGACAAACCCGCGCCCGCCAACCTGCTGACCCTCTGGAGCGACGGCCAGCTCAACATCCGTCGCTGCTCTCCGGCCGCGCTGGCGCTGCTGAATGATTCGACCCTCACCCAACTCGACATCCGCCGTCTGATCGAAGCGCGCGATGCCCTTTACAGCAAAAGTGCACCGGCCCCTTCAGCGACGCCCCTGCCGGCCGATCCCATTCGCCGCCTGCTCAGCCAGGCCCAGATCGCGCCCAGCAAATCAAATCTGCACCTCACCACCACTTCCAAATCCCATTCCCTCTGGATCATCGTGCGCGACCAGCATCGCCAGTGGTATTCATTGACGGTCAGAGATGAGAGCGACGAAAGGCACTTGCGCTCTTTTACATTTTATTGGTAACGGCTTGAAATTGACCGATTGGATTCAATTGGTACTCAGGATCTGCTCCATCCGGCCCAGAATTGCTTCGACGTGCGCCTCCTGATCGTATCCGCGGTATTTGCCGGCGAAGCGGCGGGCTGCCGCGCCAAACTCATCCGATTGGAGCATGTTGCTGAGCATCGCTGAAGTGTGCCCAGGATCATCCGTGCGCGATTCCACCCCGGCGCCGAGCCGGACGACCGTTTTTGTAAACAGAAGCTGCTCGAGATAAATCGGCAGATGCAGGCTCGGCTTGCCGGCAAGCAGCATGGAAATCGTCGTGCCGATCGTCCCGTTGAGGAGGGCCAGATCGCATTCTTCGGCCACTTGCGCAATGTTCAGTCGCGACTGCGCAAAGCTGAGGTTGCGGCCGGAAAATGCCTCGCGCACCTGCGGATGAAGAGCGTCGATATAAACCAGTGTCGGCTGCCCCAGATTGGCCAGCGTGCGCAGCAGGTCCGGAAGCTCGGGAAACTGTTTTAGATAAGCATAGATGCGCCGGCCGCGAACATCAGGCCACTTGGGCGCCGCTCCCCCATGTTGATGCCACGGCCCCCAATAGCGGGCATTTTTCCGCTGCGGATAATGATCCATCTCCGCAAAGATGGTCAGGAAATTCTCATCGACCTCAGCATACATCTGCGTGATCCGCTCGAGCCTGGGCGCGCTGATCCGCTCGAGAACTGCGTTCATGTTCCCCAGGATTCGCTGCTCGTCGCGAAAAAGCTGCTGCGCATCGGCCTCGAGCCACGGGCAAAGACACGGCAGCGGGCTCTGATCCGGCGGCGAAAAAAAACCCTGGCCCAGCAGCGCCTTGCGGCATGAATACCCGCGCGAGGCCAGCAGCGCAGTGGGACTGTGATCAAAAAGAATCAAATCCGGCCGCACCATCGAATAAAGATTCCCCCACGCCTCGGCCATCGCCCCCAGCTCACGCGCATCGGCAAACCCGATGTTGTGCAGCAGGTGAGCAAAATTCATCGACGGCAAAATCGGATAATCCGGCGCCCCCACCTTAAACGGCGCCTGGAGGAGTTGAATGCGATCATCCTCAAACACCGCCCGCGCCCGCGACAGGTCGCGCAGCGCCATCACCACCCGATGCCCCCGCGCCACAAGTCCGCGGACGAAGGGAAGCATGGGCACGATATGCCCAAGACCGCCGCCTTGCTCCCAGGTGAAGAGGATGGTGGGCATTGCTATCGCATCGCTAAATGGCCAATCCGGTGACTGTTAGGAATTTCTCTGCTTCTGATAAAGCCAGCGGGCGAGCAGGATCAATCCCAAACATATTGGCACCAACACGCCCGCCGGATACGGGTGTTGAAAAAGCGTCATCCATCTTGATTGCAGCGGGACTGTTCTTGTTCCTCCCGGACCACGTACGACCAACAGGGGCTGTCCATACCAAGTGCGAACAACTTCGGCGGATCTTCCCTGCGCATCGGTCACGCGAAAACCGGACTGATCGAGCCTCCGGCCGCTCCCGCTGTAGTTAATGACGATCGAATCTCCGTGCTGCTCGATCCAAATTGGCGCGCCATGGTTATCGAACCAGTCGAGAACTTGTCCATTGAAATCAAATTTGTAAACGCGGCCGTCATACCATGCACCGACAAACACGGCGTCTCCGCTGACGATGACGCCACCGGTCTTCCCAAGTGGCCATTGCTGGTGACTAAACCAGCGGTGCCGAAGCGAATCCTTCACCTCGGTGACAATAAATAACACACCCGTAGCAATAGCCACTAGCACTGACAGAACAAATATGGCACGCAACAGCAAGTGCTTCATCCGAAAAGCGAGTAATAGTAGCTCTTGGTATAGCTGAACCAGGAACCCGCATTTCCAAGGCTATAGGCAACATCAAAGCCAAACGGGTTGTCGTCTGCGGGATCCCAGAACATCGACAAGGTTCCATCGCCCTTCTTTGCCTCGTCCAGTGCCTTTTGCACCCAACTGATATTCTTTGTCGCATCTACGAGAGACTGATAACCGCTCTGCAGCCATGCAGCCCAGGCGGAAGTCGGTGCGCCAGGAATCCCTGTGACGGCGCCCTGTATGGCTCCGATAAATGCTCCACTGAGATTGATAATTGCCTGTTGCAATGGCTTGGGCACAACTTTCAAAGGCACGGAAATGGTCTTGAAATCTTCAAGATAGTCGCTTGAGACCTTTGCGCCAAAGACGACGCCAGCCTTGGGAGCCACCGTCCATCTGAACCAGCCACCTTTGCCGCCCAGGCTGAAGCTGTATTCATCCCACGCCCAATAGCCTGCAACAAAATTTGGAGAAACGAGCACTTCAAAAGTAACGCCCGTTTGGGCAGAGAATACGCTGTAACCTGCTCCCGCCAAAATATCCACTCCAAACATGGCAGCGGGCGCGGTTGAGGTCATGATATCGATCCACCGCTTGATCTTGTCCCCAATGAAGGTGTTCGTCAGGATTCCCGAGACAAAGACGCCGGCAGGTTTGAGGACTGGATAGAGAATAGCGGCAAGAATCCCCGCGATCCCAGTGTCCACGAGCATCTCGACCAAAGTGAACATCCCGGAAGGATCGACGCCGGTCACCGGATTCCCGTTGGCGTACAAGTATTTATGCAGGGACTGCGGATCATTGCCGGTTCCCTCAAATGAATCGGACTGTGTGAAACGTCCAAGAGCAGGGTCATAGTAGCGGGCCCTGAGATATTGCAGTTCCGTCTTGTTATCAAATTGCTCGCCGCTGTAGAGAAGACTGGTCAAGGCGTTGCTTGCAGAGGTGAGGTTAAGGCCTGAAAGCACCTTGCCGTAGGCGTCATAAGCAAACCGCTGCACGACAGCGCCGGCGGCATTCAATAGCGCACGTGTTGAACCGTGACCGTCGTATAGGAACGTCAGTGCGCCAGTGGCGGTCGAATACTGGCTCAGGACATCGAGGCCAAGAGTGAGTGTCTTGTTGAGGCTGCCATTCGAGTATTCTTCGAGGGCCTGTGCATAGCCAGTTGGATTGAACGGATCGATCAAATACGTTGAGGTGGTTACGGAACCACCCTGATTGATCTTCTGTTCAACCCGAATTCCATTGTCGCCATAGGCATAACTGATAATTGTCTGCGACGACTGCACGCCGCCGCTGTAGGTCGTGACGGTGCTGGAGGCCAATTCACCCTGTAGATCATATGTGTAGCCGGTTTCGAGCAACTTGATTCCAGTTGCCGGATTCGTGTCGCTTCCCTGCCAGACCGTCTTCAGTGTCTGGTCAGTTCCAGAGTTTGATGGTCCGTAGGCATAAACTGTGGTCTGATCTGCGGCGCCATCCTGGTTGGAGTCGAGCGTCTCGCGGAGCAGTCGATCATCATTGTCATAGATATAGGTAATGGTTCCAGAATCATTGGACGGCCCTCCTGTCTTAGAGGTGCGATTGCCAACCATATCATAGCTGTAAATCGCGGTCCCATCGAGATTGCTGTCGTAGCTGTCGATGGTTTCCTGAGTGAGTCGCCGCAATCCGTCGTAGAACCATGATGTGGAAGTTGTTTGCTGCAAGTCATTGACCTCCGTGACGCCACTACGGGTTCCATCGTCGTTCAATTGATAGTCGAAGCTGCCTTTGAACTGATCGGAGCCGTTGTACACAAAATCGTAGTTGGCATCGAAGAAGTCAAAGACTTGTTGGAGCCTGTTCAGGTCATCGTAGGTGTAATCGGTCACAACGCGGTCAGCTTGTTTCACCAGGTCCAGATTCCCGGCTTGATCATAACGATATGTGGTAATCTCAGGAGTGCCTAATCGCTGATCCTGCCGCTCGTACACGCTGACGGTAATCAATCTCCCGAGCTTATCGTACGTATAGCGGGTATCTGTGATTGCCTTGCCATCGCCACTCACGGAAGTCTCGGCGGGATCAGCGTTTCCCGTGTAAGTTCGTCTCAGCTGGCCGAGATTGTTGTAGACATAGTTGATGGCCTGCGATGTTCCGTTGCGAGTAGTGACGATGCGGGTCGGCCGTCCGTCGGAGTCATAGGAATAATCCGTTATGTGCTGATCCGCCGTTGTCACCAGGTTGCCGTCGTGGTCCTGATTCGTCTTCGTGACGTGCCCAAGGGCATCATAGGTATAGATGACGCGCTCGGCCGGAGTGCCGTTCCCATTATTGAAGGCTGCTTCTGAAGGGAAGAATCGCTTTTCCACAAGCTTGCCGGCCCCGCCAGGACTGTTGTCATACAACATTTGAGTTACCCGGCCGTTAAGGTCAACGGCGTAGCTGAGTTCCCCCAGAGCAGCACTGGCTTGCGGGTTGCCCAGACCCGCCAAAGGTCGATCGTCGTAGACCATTCTGTCCGTGAATCCACTGCCTCCCTGACCAAGCGGGAGTGTACGTGAGATGCGGCGCCCTAGGTGATCGTAAGAATAGGTGGTGAGTTGCCCTTTAAGCAGTGGCGGCTCGGCCATCAATCGGCTGCCATCCACCACATCTACACCGTTGGCGTCTTTTTTCTGGTAGACGACGGTTGTCCCGTCGGCCGACAGATAAGCATTTGCAACAACGGCGGTCAGGTTGCCATAGGCGTCATAGTGATATTCATAGCGCGGGCGAAGGTTGTTGGAGTCGATTGGCGGAAGCATTACCGCCACCACGCGTCCTTGATCATCGTACTCATAATCAGTAGGCCGATTGAGCTGGTCTATCCGAGTTGTTTCTCGACCGAGTGAATCAACCAATGTAGTAGTCGAGGTGTTGTTAAGATAATGCGTTTTCACGAATTGTCCGAACTTGTCGTACTCGATACTTACTGTGTGATTCAGAGCGTCAGTGTTCTCCTTTGGCCGGCCAGCAGCGTCGAACGCTGTTATGGTGTGCACCAACTCGGCACCGGTATCGGGAATGCTGTCGCCATTGGTGTCAGATGTCGCGACGCTGCCATCCTGATTGAGATCGATTCCGAATGAAACGTCGGTGACTCGACCGGCCAGGTCGTACTGATAGAAAGTTGTCAAGCCGGCGTCCGATGTCACCGTGAAAATTTGTCCCTGATCATCGTATGCTGTTGAGCTGGTTGACAGAATGGTTCCGCTGGCCGTGACTGCCGACGTGAACGCCGGCGCGGTGCCGGTGATACGCACCACCAACCCATCCAACCGTTGCACATCTTTCAGCCGGCCCAGAGCATCGTGAATCATGCGGCTGCCGCGCGTCGGCACGTCGGTGCTGTCGAGCGGGTTGTCATCTAGATACTTTTCAGTCCTGTATTCGGGTCGTCCATTACTGTCGTAGGTCGTGCGCACCACCACCCAGGTTGGACTCCCATCTTCACGCTTGCTCTGCATCCGCGTTTCAACCGGCATCCCGCGAGCGTTGTAGCGATTGATGCTAACGGTCCCCAGAGCATCGGTGGATTGTTCCACCCGGCCGCTGTCATCATAGATGGTGCCGGTTGCTTTGGCAGGAGTCTGTGCGTCGAGCTGTGTGGCGGCAGTGAAGTCCTGAATCCCATCCATGACGTATGAGCGAGTTCCGGTGATACGTCCAGATTCATCGTAATCCGTACGGTCAATCATTGTCTTGGATTGGGATGCGTTCTGCGGGTTTGTCCAATGGTGGTAACTGAGCGTGCGCCGGTTGTTGCTGTCATAAACAAAGTAAGTCGTCAGTCCTTTAGAATCAGTTGTGCTGGTGAGAACGCCCTCGTCGTAGACATTGGTCAGAGTCGTAGTTTCATGACCTGAAGCATCGACCACCGACTCTTGTGTGAGGCGGCCGTCGGTGTAATGGAAGCGACTGATCCGGCCCTGGGATCGCGTTTCGGTCAGCTTGCCGCCTTCAAATACGTTTGTCGTGATTTTTCCCAGCGGATCGGTAATCGTGCCGGGATTGCCAGAGCTGTCGTAATCATTGAAGAAGGTGGTCTGGCCAAGTGCGTCCGTCGACGATTCGAGCCTTCCCTGATCATCGAATGTATTGCGACTCTGCCACAACGAATCGATGTTCGGATCGACTGTGGCCGTGAACCTGGCGCTGCCGATACCCTTGAATGGGCGGCTGGCACCCGTCTGGTTGTGATGCTGGTCGAAAGTAAAAACAGTCACGAGGAAAGTGTCGTCAGACGAGTCGATGGGAGTGCCGTTGTCTGACAGACGCTGTGTCCGGCGCACGATGTTGCCGACCGGATCTTTAACAACTTCATTGGGGATCTGATTGACATCGCTGGCGGTTTCCACGACGTATCCAGCGGGGAGACCCGGGGGCACGTCAGTGATGTTGTAACCGAGGTTGGCGGCATTATCCGAGGCGTCTGTCACCCTCATCAGACGCTTGGTTACAGGATCGAACTCAAGCTTCATGATTCTGACGCCCCTCCCGTCAAGGATTTCCGTCAGATAATGGGCAGGCGCGCCATTCTGGCCATAATTGTATGTAATCGTTTCCCCGGCCCGATTGGTCACTGTGTGCAGATTGCCGACGAGATCGTAGGTGTAGTGCACGAACTTGCCGTCCGGATCGGTGATGCGATCGATTCGACGGCCAATCTTGCTGATCTGAATTCCTTTGTCGCCGGTCCCCACGATACCTTCATCAGTGAACTCGAGACTGCTTCCGTCGGGCATTACGACCTTGGTGAGATGCGGATCAGACCTGTAAAGATGGCTGATATATCCATAGCCGCCATCTGTATCTTCGCCATCCACATCGATATATCGGTAGTCACCGCGGCCAAGGCTGGCGGTTTCGGGATCCTCAGTTTTGTCGATGTAGAACTTGGTGCCGTCACCTGTTTGCAGAATATAGCCCGGGATATCATGGCGATCCCTGATATCCGCAAAATGAATCAGATCCCATGGGCCGGGAGGGGTCGCATCCCAATGCGGGACTCCGACTCCATTGGAATCCGACACCGTAATTCCATTATCGCCATTTATGGTCAGTGTGGCATCGAGCCCTGGCGGCGAATTGAAAACACCCAGAGCGTGACCTTCACCATCGGGCTTTTCCTCGAACGTGAAGTGGGCGCGCTGCCCATCAGGCATTGTGATCCAGACATCACGATCGCCCCCAACACGGACGCTCAACGGATCCTTGCCATCGTTCAGTTCCTGGTCAATCGGATCCGGATCGTATAGATCGCGCTGTTCCTCTCCTTCTTCGATCTTCAGCCCGAACGCTAAATTCCAGCCAAATCCGAGCTGTCCGTCATTTGTTGAATTAAGCGTGCTGTAGGTGCGGTTGAATGCAACTGATAGACCCGCGATGGGAATTTCCATATCCGTGAAGGACAGGCTGAAATCCCCCAACTTCAACTCACTCTGTATCGTAATCGGCTCTTCTTCGCTCGCCTCATTCCCCGCCTGGTCCTTGGCATACAGAATCAACGTGTACGACCCGTTGGCGAGAGAAGTCGGATCAATACTCGCGATCGGATTGCCTTGGAAGGTAATGATTGGCGCAGTCGCCGGGTCGAGGTTGCCGAAATGGGCCAGTTCGATCTCGGCGCCGCCCTCAGGGCGCAGTGACAGGCGGTAATAGATCAGGTTCTGAGTTGTGCTGTGATCGACAACCGTGCCGGTCACGGCAGTTATGCCGGTAATGACCGAATCGGAAGACGGCGAGGTGATATGCACCTCTGGCCCCGTCGGATCGGGGACGATCACGCGCAGGGTCTGGTCCTGGGTGGTTGGGGGATTGGCCGCGTCCTGGGCTTCGCCGCGGACCGTGAAGGTTCCGGTGCTGGTGGGCGTGTAGGTCCACGGGCCCGGATCGGTGAACGTGTGCGTGGTGACGACCGTCGTGCCATTCAGGATGGTCACCTTTTTCAGGGTGACTCCAACGTTGTCTCGGGCATCCACCGTGATGTCCGCAGTGTTGCCCAGTTGGACAACCGGCGGATCGACTGATACGGAAATCACCGGGGCCTGAGTATCAGCGACCGCCGTGAGTTGGAACGTATCCGTCGCTGTCAAACCATACGGATCCATGACGGTCATCAGCACCTGGAAACTCTTTCCGACATCCGCGGGCGTGGTCACCCAGATGATCACGCCGTCGGCGTACGCCGTGGGGGTGTGTTCCTGATCGGGGAAAGTCGTGCCGTTGGGGAAGCTGAGCTGATAGAAAAGCGGCCGATCGCCGTTGGGGTCCTTGGCCCGGGCCTGATACTGGAACGTGAGGCCGGCGGTGACGCTCTGATTGGGAATATCGGTGAGCGTGGGCGCAAGATTGGTGCCCACGGTCAGCTTATATTTCTGCCGGGTTGTGAATGTGCCGTCGTGAAGCTCGATGGTGATGTCGTATGGATTGACTTGCGACACCGGGTTGGGCCAATAGACCTGCTTGATCGTGGGCCCGCCTGGAGGCGTAAAGTCGCGGATGACCATTCCTGCCGGCGCGCCAGCGCCCAGCACGAAGCTGATAGGATCGCCATCGGGATCGAAGCCGGCAAGGTCGTAGGTATAAGCAAAGCCGCCGGGAACATAGGTGACAGCGCGCGAGGTGATCACCGGCGGGCGGTTGATCACCGGCCCGTTGACGTTGATGGTAAATCGCTGCGTGCTCACGCCGCCGCGCTGATCGTCCACGCGGATTTCGACGGTTTGTGTACCGCCGGCCGCCGGAATCCAGGTGAGCAGCCCGGTGTCCACGTCCAGGATCATGTCCGGGTTGTATCGATAGAGATAGAACTTGGGCGCAGCGCCATCCGGATCATCCACCTTCACCTGATACGTATAGAGCCCGCCGACCGATGCGGTGGTGGGGGGCTTGGAGATGATCGTGGGCGCAGCGTCGGCCGGTCCTCCACCCGTGCTGGAGCCGGAAATGGTCAGGGGGAAAGTCTGGAGCGCAGAATGGCCGTGGCTGTCGCGCACGCGAACGGTGATATTAAATAGACCCGCCTGATCTGAATTCGGCCGCCAGGAGATGACGCCGGAGCGTTCGTCGATCGCCATGCCGCTGGGCCGCGCCGGCAGATCATAGGTGAGCACATCATTGTCCGGCGGGAGGTTATTCAGGTCCGGATCGACCGCGAAAGCCTGGTAGCGGTAAGTGGTGTTGATCGCGCCGGTGCTAACCGGCGTGCTGATGAAATACGGTGGATCGTTGCCGCCGTCATCACCATAGATAAACCCGATATTGATATCGGTCACGCTCTGGTTGGTCAGCACGAATACCTGCTGGATCGAGGTGTGCGGCGTTTCCTGGACATACCCCGAGCCTGGAATCACACCGACGTAGTAGGTTCCGAGGGAGAGGTTGAAGAAGGCGTAAGAACCGTCGAACGAATTGATGTCGGTAACGGTGTTGGCCTCGGAGGTATTGGCGTCCATCAGACCATTGCCGTTGTAATCAAGGAAAACCTTGCTCTCATAAGCCGGTCCATCGAACCCCGAATCGAACTGGTTGTTCTGATCAAAATCCTCGTAAACGTATCCGCTGATCATGCTGGTAAGCGGATCGCCTGTAGGCGGCTTGGTGACGAACAGCGTCTGCGTGGCCACGCCGCCGCGGCCATCGTCAGCGCGGACGGTGAGCGTGAAGCTGTTTTGCGCCTGCTCCCGGATGAAGCTGAGCACGCCGGTCTCCGGATCGAGCGTCAGGTTCGTCGTCAGCGGCTCCAGCAGCGAATAGGTGATGTGATCGCCATCGGGATCGATGGCATCCGCGTCATAGGTGAATGGAGCGAAGGCGGCAAGCGGCGGAATGTTCGGCGATGAAGTGAACACCGGCGCGCGGTTGCCCGCCTCAGGAGAAATCTGAATGACAAACGTCTGATCGGCCGTCTCCGTTCCATCGGTGACGGTGAGCGTGACGGTTCGTGTGTTGCCCATGAACATGTCGGCGCTGCTGGGCGTCCAGGAGATATCGCGGGCATTGGGCTGTCCGGCAACGCTCGCCACCGAGAACATCGCTGGCGCGTTGAAGGTGAGCGTGTTGGCGGCATCGGGATCCGAGAAGGTAACGCGATAGGTGTAAAGCTTGTTCACCGTGGCATTGACCACCGGAACCGATGTGAAAATGGGCGGGCGATTGCCCTGATCGGCGTGGACGGTGAGGTTGTAGGTCTGATCGGTAAATCCGCCATGCCCGTCGCCCACGCGAATGGTGACGGTGTTCTGCACGACGTCATTGGGATTGATAATGCTCGCCGGCGTATAGGTCACGCGGCCAACGTCGATGTGGCCATCGTTATCAAGATCGGTCGGCGTGATCACCAGCCCATCGGGGCCGGTGACGACAGACCAGCTCAGCGGATAATCACCATTGGGATCGATGGCTGCGGCGTCGTAGCGGTATTGCTGACCGCCGACGGCGTCGATGATGGGCGTGGTGGAGAAGACCGGCGCCTGGTTGGGCCGGGCCATCAGGACCAGGTTATAGGTAAAGGCGATTCGGCTGGGGTTGGAGAAGCTGAGGGCGCGCGAGCCGTTGGTGACTTCACCGGGGGATAGCTTTCCGTCGGCCACCAGCTTGGACAGATCAAAATAAGGCATGCCCTGGAAAACCCCATCGGGTTTCCAGACTTTGACGCGTTCATCGCTGATGTTCCTGATGCCAACGATGAGCGGCGTGTCGAGGAATTCGGTAGAGCTGATGTTCTGCAGCGCCAGGTCCGCATAGAGGACGTTGATGCCTTCGTTGAAGGAAGTGACGCCGTAGATGGTCGAGAAGCGGTCGCTGAGGTCAACGATGTCCTGGAAATCCACCGGATGGCTGAAGGTATGAAGCGTCAGCGTGGTCATTGCGGTATTGCCGCGAATATCGGTGGCCGCGAAGACAAAAACGTCGGTGTCGTCCGAGACGGTGACGGTGGTAAAGAAATTGCCGGCAGCGTCGAGGCTGTCTACCGGCACGCCATTGACGGTGACACTGACGATGGGAACGCCGGGAGCCCCCGCGCGGGCGACGCCGGTGACCAGGTGCGAGCTGTTGAGGGGAACTTCGATTCCATCCTGTGGCGAGGTGATGGAGATCGTCGGCGTAGCCGCCAGGACCCAGTTGACGGTGGACTCGTCGGTGAGGGTTCCGAGACTCGCGACGACGTGATCGGTGCTGACCAGGGAGCGTGTATAGGTGATGGTGGCACGGCCGGAGGGGTCGGTGACGGCGTCCTGCTCGATCGTCGGGCAAGTTTGTCCGACGGGGCAGTTGGTGGAGGTGATGGTGAAGTGGACGATTTCGCCTTGATCCGGAGCGGTGCCATCCTTTGTGACCACGGCCTGAAGAATTTGGGGACGATTGATCGAGGTTGTCGCCTGGGGCGGCGCGAGCGAGAGTTGGGCGCCGTTGATGCTGGCGACGGCCATTCCGCCGACATAGCCGTAGCCGTCGAACCTATCGAATCCATATACGAGGATCCCAAACGGGTCGGAACCTTCCAAATGGTATGAACCCTCGCCAACCGTCACCTGTGCTCCGTAATATCCGCTGGTGCCAACGGGCATAAACGTCGGAGGAGCGGCCAGATTCTGTAAAAGGGTGCCGTTGAGCGTGATGGTGTCCTTGCCACTTTCAGTAGCAAGAATGTTGATGTAATTGGCGGCAAACCTGCCGTCGCCTGGGGTCGCAACCGTGTAATTACTCATGAATTGTTCATGCGGAGTCACCAAGGCCATGAACGGGTCGGCATTTATCAATTGGTCATAGTCGCTGCCATTGGAGTACTGCATCACCAGGATGGGATTGTTGGAGAGAATCTCGCTGGGGCCGCCCAGGATGGTCTCATAGAATTCGCCGGCCATCAGTTCGATCGAGTTGCCGCCATTGATGGTGACGTGGGTGTCATCGGCTGAGGCGAGGATCCGGAAGGTGTCGCCGTCGAGCCTGGTGGCCAGTGGCATGGTTACAAAATCTTTTCCCCACGCCGAAACGGGCGGTAGCTGCTCGACCAGGTGATTGCAGGCTGCTGCTGCAATCGGAACATGCGCGCAGCCGTGGCCGCTATAGACGACCAATGGTTCTCCATTGGGGGCGATGATGTGGGAGCCAGTGAGATCGGCCCCGTAGGTTGGATTGCCGAGCTGATAGACATCTCCATGGTTTAAGGTGACCGTGTATTCCTGCCCAGCCAGCAGCACGCTGCCTCCGCCAGGCGGAGTTGTTTGATTGGCCGGAGTATCTACGCTGGGTGTGATGTGCACGACGGTGCCATCAACGGTGCCAATGATTGTGAATTCAGTGTCGAGGTACCCCCAATTGGTATAGGCCATCGCATAGTATTCGCTGCCTAAGGCATCGACGGGCAAGGCCGTGTACGCATCGGTCGCAGCTTGAATGTAGTTCAAAGCGTAAACCGACACCTCGCTGGTGGCGGTGAGGTGGACTGCGAGAGGAAGCGTCTCATCAGCCCGTCCTGAGAGATCAAGGATGCTTGGAAGCACAACCGAAACCACATTTCCACCGACAACGTCTCGCTCAATGTTGGCTTGTCCTGGAATCTCAATCGTTACATGGGTGAGCGGAGCATCGCCCGTAATGAAAACGCTGAGCTCTTGAGGACTCTCAGATGAGTCGGAGCCTGGGAACGCCAGCCAGAAGTCCGTCCCCCGCGTATCGTGAATATCCACCCCTGCCGCCCCGATTCCCTGGGGGCTTAGATCGAAGCCGTCCAGCTGGAAGGCTTCATCCCAGCCCTGCTGGCCGGAGCGATAGTTCATGCCGTCGGCGTAGCGGTAGGCTTTTTTGTCGGTTTCATCGATGACGATGATTTCCGAGCTGCCGCCGGCGGGCTCAATGGACAGGCCGGTGGGGTCGGAATTATCGGGGTCGAGCTGCCAATTGCCGCGTTGGGTGCCGCCCAGGGTGTAGACAAAGACCTGATCGGTGTCAGCGCCATTGTCCAGGACCCACAGCGCGTTGGTGCCAGCGCGGGTGGCGATGTCGGTCGGATTCACATTGCCGGAAGCCAGCGGGAAGGAGGAGGTGGCGCCATAGCCCATGGGCGCGCCGTTGATGAAGGCGCGATCGTAGTAATAGACGCGATGGGTATCGGCATCGACGATCCAGATGCTTACGCCGTCGGTGGCGATGCCCTGCGGGTTGGGAAGCGGGTTGCTGTTTTCATCCATCGCCTGCCACGAGCCGATCTGCTGGCCGGATCCGTTATTGACGGCCACGCTCGAAGAGTGGGCGCAGACGACAAAGAACTTGTCGCCCTGGGCGCTGATCGTCAGGCCGGACGGAACGACCCCACCATTGGGAATTACGGGCGCAATGGGCCCACTTTCGCCGGGGATGCTCGGACTGCCGCCGCCACCAACGGAATCGGTGGATGTGCCATCGGAGTAATATTTGTAGGTCGAGCCGTTGGCATCCACGACGGTGAACTTCGCCTGGCTGGAGCGGGTGCTGGCCGGGGTGTGGATGATCTGGTCCATTCCCAGCACGAAAATGCCATTGGGATATTGCGGAGTGGGCTTGGTGTAACCGCGCAGGAAGACGTAGTCCTGATCCGCCGGGATGGCCGTCAGTTCGCGATCGAAATGGCCCATGGCGTCGCTGCCATTTTTGTGGAAGTTTTCCACGGGCGCGCCGGCGTGCACAAGAAGGCTGGGGCTGTAGCTGAGCGTGAGCGCAGTGGCCGGATCGACGACCAGATCGTTGTAAGGATCGAAGCCCGGATCGGCGAAGATGCGCACGGGGTATCGGCCTTCGGCGCCGGTATTGTCGTGCGGAATCAGCTCGATGCGCATGTAGCGGAAGGTGAGGAAGGTGGCCGAGGATGTCCCGCCGTCATCGTCGGTGAGGGTGACCTTGATGGTGTACAGGCCGGAATTGCCGTAGGCATGACTGGCGACAAATTCGCCGTTCATGCCCTCGGAAGTCACGCTGGCGGGCTGCGCGACGGTTTCGGCATCAGCGCCGGTGTCGCCTGGGCCGGTGTAGTTCCAGTCGATGGTGCGGGTGAAGGATTCGACGGTGGGGGAGTAGGTGAAGCCAGGGTCGACGAAGAATCCGTTGACGGTGATCAGCATCTGCGGATTAGTTTGATTGCCATCGGAGATGGCGCCCAATGTCGCGGTGAGAATTGGCGCGACGTTGGTGGAGGTAATGATGACATTGTCGCTGCCGACGCCGCCGTCGTCATCGGTGACGGTGAAGGTGATCGTGTAGGTGCCGTTGTCCGGCGGGCGGAAGGTGAAGTCTTGCGCTGTGCCGTCGGTGAATGTCTCGCCGTTGCTGGCCACCACATGCCAGCGGAAGGTCTGGGTATCAACGGCGCTGGGATCGGTGTAGGTTCCATGCAGCGTGATGGTGCTGCCTTCGGTGATGGTTTGATCGGGCCCGGCGTTGGGAGTGGGGGCCACGTTGGTCACGTTCAGGAGCATCGTGTCGGAACTGCTGCCGCCATCGTCGTCGGTCACCGTGAATGTGCCGGTGTAGACGCCGTTGTCCGGCGGGGTGTAGCTGATGCTGCTTGTGTTGCTGGTGGCAACGACCACATTGGATGGATTGCGGATAACCCAGGAGTAGGTCCACGTGTCGGCGGTGCCGGGATCGGTAAAGGTTCCGGGGATGATCACCAGCGAGCCTTCGGGACCAACCTTGTCCGGGCCGGCGTTGGCAACTGGGGCGACATTGGAGATGGTAGCGATGGCCGTATCGCTCCCAACCCCGCCATCGTCGTCGGTAACGGTATAGGTGGCGGTATAGACGCCGTTGTCGGCGGGGGTGAAGGTGATGGAAGAGCCGGATCCGGTGGCGACGGTCTGGCCGCCGGAATTGCGAACGATCCAGCTTTGTGTCCAGGTATCAGCGGAGCCAGGATCGGTGAAGCTTCCGGTGAAGGTGACTGCGGTGCCTTCGGGGCCACTCTTATCAACGCCCGCATTGGCATTGGGAGCCACGTTGTTGACGGTGATGATGGCCAAGTCTGATCCGCTGGCGCCGTTGCTGGTATTGGTGACGGTGAAAGTCACGCGATAGGTGCCATTGTCGTTGGGCGTGAAGGTGAAAGTCTGTAAGGTGCCATTGCTGACGACCTGCCCGTTGCTGGCGGTAACCTGCCATAGGAACGAATGGCTCCCTGGCGCTCCATCGGTATATGTGCCGCTCATGGAGACAAGGCTTCCTTCATTGACGATCTGGTCAGGTCCGGCGTTGGCCGACATGGCAATGACCGAAACTGTGGTAAACAGATCGGTGAAGCCGCCATCCTTGTCGGTGATTCGGCCATGGACGGTCTTGTTGCCGCCGGTGGCGAAAGTGGTCGTCGCCGAGGCAGAAGAGCCGGTGGTTTCGAAAGTTCCGTTGTTGTCAAAGTCGTAGGAATAGGTGAATCCAGCAGTGAGATCGGCAAGGGAGACATCAGTGGCGTTGGTGAAGGTGATGGTGACGGTGCCGCCAGTTCCCACCGGCCCGTTGTTGGTCAGGGTGGCGGTGGGGGCGACGTTGGTCACGGCGACATGCTGGAAGGTGGTGTCGTCGGTACGCAGGCGCGCAATCGCCTGGGAACCGTCCATCACCAGCTTGGCATCTGACGTGAAGGCCAGGGCATAGCCAGATTCCGCGGCTCCAAAGTCGATGGTGAGTTTTCCATCGCCGTCATAGGTGTTGTCCAGGACGCCGGCGGAGGTGTAGCGGGCGAGGGCAAAGTCGGTGCCGCCGGTGTTGGTGTAGCCGCCGATGTAGACATGATTATCCGATTGCACCGCGATGCTGGTGGCGGTGTCGGTGCTGAGGCTGAAATCGGTCGTGGTGGTGGATAGGAAGTTGCCGTTGACGCCATAGCGCACCAGCGCGAAATCGCTGCTGCCCGAAGCGGTCACGGTGCCGGCGACAACCAATGTGTTATCACTCAGCACGCCGATATCGGCCGCGGATTCGCTGCCAAATCCCAGATCGATATTGGCGACGCCGCTGGTTCCAAAGGTGGTGTCCTTGACGCCGGAGGTGGTGTAGCGGACCAGCACGATGTTATCCAGCGCGCTGGTGCCGGTGCTGGTGGTGCCGACGACGACCACTTTGCCATTCTGGATGGTGAGTCCCTTCAGGATGTCGCTGCGTCCGGCGATGTCGGTCTTGACGACGCCGCCGCTGCCCCAGCTGGAATCGAGCACGCCGGTGGAGAGGAATCGGGCGACGGCAAGATCGTAGCCATAGCCGTAGCCGCCATAACCGTAGCTGCTGTAGCCGAGGTTGATCTTGCCAGCGCTGTCAATGGCGAGCTTGTAATTGCCGACCTGGCCGCCATACGCCACGATCATGTTTGAGCCGGTGCCGTTGAATGTGGTGTCGAGGGCGCCGGCGGTGGTGTAGCGGACCACGGCGGCGCGCCAGGTGTTGGTGTCGAAGACAGCGCCGGAGACGACGATTTTGTTGTCGGATTGAATCTTCACGTCGTAAGCAGCGCCGCCATAGCCGGCGCCAAAGGGCTGGAAAATCGCGGTGCCACCGCTGCCGAAAGTGGTATCCAGCGCTCCGGAGGACAGATAGCGGCTGATTGCAAAGCGCGCGATGCCGGTCGTGGTGTAGCCGGCGACGAGAATACGGCCGGTCGAATCGACCGCGGTGCCATAGCCAAAAACGGAGAACGAGGTGGCGGAGATGGTGTTGTCGCGGGTGAGGGTGGAGGCGCGGTAGGGTCCGCCATCTTCGTCGGTGCCGGTCGCGAGGATGCTCCGATTGGCCGGGCCATCGTCGTACGTGTGATCGATGAAGGTGGCTGTTTGTGGCGCGGTGGAAGTATTTCCATCGCCCCAATCGATCGTCCAGGTCATGGTTTCGGTGCCGGGATCGGTGCGGGTGAGGTTGAGGCGATAATTTGAGCCTTCGTTGACGGTGGTGGGGCCGCTGATGATGAGTGTGGGTGGTACGTTTCGAACGACAACGGATGTCGAATAGGTATTTGTGCCGCCATCCTTGTCATAAACGCGGATGCTGGCGGTGAAGGTGCCGTTGTCTGGATAGATGTGGGTGAGAGAGCTGTTGGTCGAGTTAATGACATCCCAGGTGCCGTCGTTTTCCCAGTCGTAGTCGTAGTGCAGGATGGCGCGATCGACAGTGGAGGGATCGACAATGTTGATCAAACTAATGGTGGCCGCGGAGCCTTCGTAAATGGGTCCATTGTTCGTGGCCGAGGCCGTGGGAGCGACGTTGTTGACCGTCACGATGGCCACGTCACTCCCGACGCCGCCATCGTCGTCGGTGACGGTGAAGGTTGCTTCGTAGGTGCCGTTGTCGTTGACACCAAAGGTGAAATTCGGGCTGGTGCCGTCTGAGATGACCTGCCCATTGCTGGCGACCACGTGCCAGCGGTAGGTGAATGTATCGGCAGTGCCGGGATCGGTTTTGGTTCCGCTGAGCGTGACCGTAGAACCTTCATTAATGATTTTGTCCACGCCCGCATTGGCGGTGGGCGCCACGTTGGCAACAACGATTTGAAAGCTGGTGCTGGCAGTGCGCGTGGCGTCGGCGGCATCCTTGACGGTGACGGTGACGGTGTAGGTTCCATTGTCGGCGTAAGTGTGGGTGCCGGAGATGGTGCCGTGGCCGCCTGTTTCCGAGATGGTGCCCGCGCCGCCACCGGTATCTCCCCAGGTGATGGTGGAGGTGTGGGTGGTTGTGGTGATGCCGTCGCTGAAGTTGGTGGTAAAGCTGATGGGAGAGCCTTCCAGGCCGTTCTGGGCGGGGACGGGATCGATCATGATGGGGGCGGCGGTAACGCAATCAAGGCGAACCTGCGTGCTGACATCCACCCCATCAAGCTGACGATCGTTATTGACGAGGCGGAAAATCAATGTGCCAGTGGTGCCTGCGGCGAGGTGACTGACGTCAACGGTGACGGTGCCGTTATTCTGATCGGGGCCGGCGACGGTGGTGCCGCGGCCGGTGAGGCGGGTCTGACCGTTGGTCACGTTGAGAAACGAATCATTGTCGGGGCGAATGGTGGGGACCAGCGTGGTGCCGGTGGAATCGACGAAGGCGACCTCAAACGCATCGCGAACAAATCCATTGGCGGCGTCAAAACCGAGATCTGCGTAGGTGAACTGGAGAAACTTGTCGCCGCTGTTGATGGTGACGTTCTTCTTCTGGGAGAGGATGAACGAATTGCCTTCGTGAAGCGTGTAGCCGTTGGCGGCGTAGGTGGCGGTGGCCTGCTGGCCGGAAGTTCCGCCGCTTTCGACGGTAGTCCAGCCGCTGGTGGTGTTGCAGTTGACGATTTGAGTTCCGACGGCCGCGGAGCCGCCGCCTCCTCCGCCGGAGGGTGGGGGAGATGAGAGCGTGGTGCTGGTGGTGGCAGCAGGGCGAGGGGTGGTGCGTTTATGGGTTGAAGAGGAGGACGACGAAGAGCTTGAAGAGGAGGATTTGCTTCCCCCGCCGCCCGCGGATGAAGACCCGTGGGGGTGTGTCTGGCGGGGAGAATCGAAATCAAGCGAAGGAGACGCGGGTGCTTTGGATTGCGGCCGGGTCCATCCGGAACGAAAGGCTACGCCAGATGCACTGGCGCTGTATCCGGCCGAAAGGAAGGAGCCGTCGCTATTTTGATGTCGCGAGGAGGATGCGCTGTTGCCGTCGAGGATGGATCCACGGCGGCTTGCATCCAGGGGGCGATGCGGTGCGCCGCCGCCGGCGCCGCCACCTCGAGAAGGCGCGTGCGCTGGTGCTCTGGCCGGAATATTGCGCGTGGCCGCGGCCAGCGTCTGCTGCACATGGTTGGCAGCGCGGCGTTCCACGGTCTTGGTGCCAAAGAGTTCTTCGGGGGAGGCGATGCCCACGCCGGAGGGCGTGGGTGCTGCTAAAAACCCCGCCATTAAGCGGCCTTCCAGCTTATCGAAGCGAAATCCGCCGCTTTGGACGATGCGGCGTGTGCGAGAGGTTGCGAACGCGATCAACTTCAACAGCCACGCGGGGAGCTTGAAACCTGTCATATCCACCATCCCTATTGAGAAATGACCAATTGTTCCGCGAGAAGGCAAAACAAGACCCCACGCAGGTGCCGGTGGAAGCCTGCTTTGACCACGACGCAAGTTCAGATTTTGTTTACAGAAACGGCAGAGGGCGAAATGATCCCCGATTAACCCGTCCCTGGTTTTTTACCGACGCCTCCATTCGGTCGATCGCAACGAATCACCGGCCGAAAGATTTGAATAGCTCAGTCCGATTGTTTGTCTACACAAAACCGCGTGAAGGTGTCAACCCAAAAAGTTTTTTAATTCTTGGCGCATGAATTGCGCGGGACTCTGTGAGGTCTTGATGAAATCTTGACGCCAACCCGATTGCCTTCGACAACTCCTTTGTGGCAGGCAGGATCGATCAAATCGATTGGACTGGCGCATCTCGATTTCTTTGCCGTCGCGAGGCCCGGCGTCTAAGATGCAAATCGCCTCTCGGGCGATTCTTTTTGGGAAGGAGATGGCAGATGAATGGGTTCGCCAAATCGAAATGGGCGCTGACGAGCTGTGTTATTTTGCTGATCGCCGCCGCCGGCTGTGCTCAATCGAGCGGCGACGACGCGCAGACGGAATCGAACAGCGCGGTTCAACTGCCGACGGCATCTCCGAAGGGATCGGGATTCGATCCGGCGCGGCTGGAGGTCTTGCATGCGACGACGCGCAGCTTCATCGATGAGAAAAAGCATGCGGGGATCATCACGCTTCTGCTTCGCGATGGGAAAGTGGTGGATTTTCAAACTTATGGCTATCGCGACATCGAAAAACAGTTGCCCATGGAGCGCGACACCATCTGCCGCATGTACTCGATGTCTAAAATCATCACCTGTGCGGCCGTTTTGATGCTGATGGAGGATGGCAAGTTCAACCTTGACGATCCGATTGCCAACTATCTGCCGGAAATGAAAGACATGCGCGTCTGGACCGGCGGCACCGCGGAGGCACCGCAAACCGAAGCGCTCAAACGCCCCATCACCATCCTCCATCTCCTCACGCACACCAGCGGCCTGATGTATGACTTCATTGGCGACGACGAACTGGCCAAAATGTGGCAAAAGGCGGACTTGTGGAACGGCCCGGGGCTTGATGGCTTCATCAAAAAGCTCAGCAATCTGCCGCTGCGCCATCAGCCGGGCGATGCCTGGACCTATGGCGTGAACATGGATGTGCTGGGTGCGCTCATCGAGCGCGTTTCCGGCAAGACTTTTGGCGAGTTCCTCCAGGATCGCATGTTCGGGCCACTGGGAATGAAAGACAGCGGATTTGACGTGCCGCAGGAGAAAATGAATCGTCTGGCCAAAACCTATAAGCTCGAAAACGGAAAGTTTGTCGAGGATAAGCCGATCATCGAGACCTGGCCGGAAAAGGGGCGCGGAATCGAAGCCGGCGGGGCGGGAATTTTCTCCACGGCGATGGATTACGCGCTTTTTGCGCAAATGCTGTGCAACGGAGGCACGCTTAACGGCAAGCGCATCCTCGGCCGCAAATCAATCGAGCTCATGACGGCCAATCACATGGTTACACTTCCCAACAACCAGGCCGCCACTCGCCAAAAAGGTTTTGGCTTTGGCGTTGAAGTTGCCACCGATCTGGGCCAACTTCCCGTGCCCTCGTCGGTCGGGCAGTTCGGCTGGTATGGCGCGGCCACCACCTACTGCCAGATCGATCCCAAGGAAAAAATCGTCGCCATCGCGCTGGCCCAGCATTTCCCGTTTAATCAGTTTGGTTTCTTCAACAAGTTTCAGACGGGGTATTATCAGGCGCTGAAATAACTTCTTGAAGCAAGCTCTGATACTCCGAGGCAGGAGTGGGCATGTCGGCGGAAGCAGATTTGACTTCCATCCTCAACCGCATCGATGCCGGCGACAGCAAGGCCGTGGCCGAGCTCTATCCCATGGTCTATGAAGAACTGCGCCGCAAGGCCGGGCAGCTGATGTCGCAGGAACGCGCCAATCACACGCTACAGCCCACGGCGCTGGTGAACGAAGCGTTTGTAAAATTGGCCCGCGGCGCCCGCGCTCAGTGGCAAAGCCGCCTGCATTTTTACAATGCCGCCGCCGAAGCCATGCGCAAAATCCTCGTCGATCACGCTCGCGCAAAAGCGGCCCAGAAACGCGGCGGCAATCGCGCTCGCGTCAACCTCGACGACCTTGATGTGAAAAAGAACGATGATTCGTCAAGGTTCGTCGAACTCGACGCCGCCCTGGAAAAACTTCAGAAAATCGATCAGCGGCAATACTGGGTGGTGATGTACACCTACTTTTCCGGCCTGCAGGATGAGGAAATTGCCCGCATGCTCGGCGTCAGCAGCAAAACGGTTCAGCGCGACTGGAACGCGGCTAAAGCCTTCCTCGTGGCCCAGCTCAAGTAGGTCTTTTGCCCAAAGCGGATTTGGCTTTGATCCGATGAAACAGGGGACTATAGTTAATAGACCGTGCGCCCATACCTGCACAAGCTCGCTGCATTCATCATCGCCCTGGCCACGGCCGGAGCGCAAGCGGTTTGCGCCTGCTCCACGCCAGTGCTGCATCAGTCCCAACCTCCGATAATCCGCGCCTGTGCAGGCGAAAAAGAATGCTGCCGCAAAATTGAAGTCGCCAAACCGGTCGAACCTGCCAGACAGGAACCTTGCCAGAAGTGCAATCTGAAGCATCGCGCCGAGCAGATGATGCCGGATCGCCATGACACATCGGCCGTTCCACAGCTGGCATTCACAGCGTTGGCGCCATCGGTGGCACTCGCCGCTCCGGCCGATATTCTTTCAACGCAGCAACGGCTTTTCGAGACTCTGCCGCAACCGCCGCTGCTTAGCGATTTGTTTCACGTCCACTCTCTCCTGCTCAACTGAAGATCCAGGTCTATCGCGTTTTTCGTTGCGATGTAGGCGTAGCTCTGCGCTCTGACTTGGATCCATATGGGCAACATCATTAGGCGATTCATCGTCACCACATTGGCGGGCGTCTTTCTTTCCGGCTGTGTTCTGGCGCCCAAAGGCACGAAGGAAGAACAATCCGCCGCTCACGAAGCCGGCCGCCCTTACGCGCAGCCATTCGAGCAGCGGACGCTTCCCGATTTGCCTGCAAATCCGACGTGGCAGGATGTGCTCCATCGCGCTTTGCTCGCCAACGGCGATCTCGAAGCCGCTTATTTTGAGTGGACGGCTGCTCTCGCGCGAATCCCTCAGGTCGCCAATTATCCAAACACCAACCTCGCTCCCTCCTTCAGCTACATGTTCTCTTCGGATCGGATGAAATCATTTGATCGCACGACGGTAAATGTCGGCTTTGATCCGATGGAGAATCTCGCGTTCCCCACCAAGGTCGCGCAGGCCGCAAAAGTCGCGCTCGAAGAAGCGCGAGCGGCCGGAAAACGATTCGAAGCAACCAAATTCGAAATCCAGCGAAAAGTCCTCAGCGCATACCTCGATCTGGTGCTTCACGAGGAGCAAATCCGCATTCAGCGTGACAACGTCAACCTGCTCAAGCTCATGAACGACAGCGCAGGCGATCGCGTCGGCGCAGGGGGGCAGCCGCAGGACCTGCTGCGAGCGCAAACGCAATTTCGACTGGCGGAGAATCAGCTCGCCACGATGCAATCCGAGCACATGACGATGCTCAGCATGCTCAATGCGATGCTGGCGCGAGATCCGCGGGCGCCGCTGAATCTGCCGCCGACAATTCCACCGCCTCGCCCGCTCCTGGCCGACGATGCTCAACTGATCTCCATCGCCACCGACAACAACCCCGACCTCGCCCGCCTCGCCCATGAAGTCGCCGGACGTCAGGACGCACTCGAGCTGGCGCGGATGGCATATATCCCCGACATCAATCCCATGGCTGGTTTTACAGGCGGAATTTCACAGATGATCGGCGCGATGATTGTCCTGCCGACCACCATTCCTGAAATCAAAGGCAAGATCGATGAATCGCGGGCCATGCTCCACTCAAGTCAGGCCATGCTGCGCCAGACAAGGTCCGATCGCGCCGCCAGCTTCGTCGCCGCGCTCTACGCCATGCGCAACGCCGAGCGCCAGGCCGCGGTTTTTCAGGATGCGATTCTCCCCCGCGCCCAGCAGACCCTGGCCGGCCTTCGCCAATCCTATGCCGCCGGCAACGCCAGCTTTAGCGATCTGATCGACAGCCAGCGCACGCTGCTCGACGTGCGCCTGATGATTGCCGAGGCTCGCATCGAGCGCGAAAAACGCCTGGTGGAATTGGAATCGCTCGCTGGCGTCGATATCGAAACGCTCGCCGCTCCGGCAACTCAACCAACAAGTAAGCCTTCGGAGGTTCACTAACATGCGCGAATTCACACGCAAGACACTCACAGTCGTGCAAATAGTCTTCGCCCGTCTGCGCTTCATCGCGATCTTCGTCATTGCCGCGCTGGTCGTTGGCTATTGGGACCACATCAAAAATTATTATGACCGGTGGACTCGTCCCGCCGTTGCGCCTGATTCTCTCGTCAGCACCGCGGCCGGCGACATCGAATTCTACTGCCCGATGCATCCGGAAGTGGTCCGCTCGCAGGCCGGACAATGCCCCAAGTGTGGCATGCCGCTGGTGAAGCGCAACCGCGGCCAGGCCGAGCAACTCCCCGCAGACGTCCTCGCTCGAGTGACTCTGACTCCGCAGCGTAAAGCGCTCGCCGGCATCGCAACCACCGCCGTCGAATACAAAACTCTCGTCCGCGAGATCCGCTCCGTCGCCGTGCTCGATTACGACGAGACCAGGGTCGCCCACATCAGCGCCCGCGTGCCTGGCCGCGCTGATGAGCTCTTCGTGCAATACACCGGCCAGGCCGTCAAACGCGGTGATCCCGTCTACTCGCTCTACAGCCCCGAGGTTTACACCGCGCAGCGCGACTACCTGCGCGCCCGCAAGCAGATCAACGACCTAAGCCACGATGCCAACGAGCAAACCAAGATGGACGCCAGTGCCTTCTACAACGCCACCCTGCAAAAACTCGTGCTGTGGGGCGTCACTCAGGACCAACTCGACAAGCTCGACGATGAATTTGATCGCACCGGGAAAGTCGCCAACAACTTGATCGTCACCTCGCCCATCAGCGGCATCGTCATCAAGAAAAACATCAGCGCCGGGGATTACATCCAGGTCGGCGCCGAGCCGTATACCGTGGCCGACCTGAGCAAGCTCTGGCTTGTGCTCAAGCTCTATGAGCGCGACGTTCCGCTCGTGCAGATTGGCGATCCAGTTGAAATGAGCGTTGAAGCATTCCCCAACCAGATCTTCACCGGCAGTGTGACCTTCAAATCATTTGCCATCGACGCCGAAACGCGCACGCTCGACGCACGTGTCGAAGTGGACAATGCGGATCTGCGCCTCCGCCCCGGCATGTTTGCCGACGCTGTGGTGCATGTTCCGATCTCGCTCGCCCTGGCCGGCCCAGGCACGCGTCCGGCCGCCACGCAGCCGGCGAGCGCGCCGGTTTCTCCCGCTTCCATTTATCTTGAGGCGCTTCAACCTTACTTCGAAGCACAAAAACGATTGTCGCAGGATAAATCCGATGGCGTCGTCGAACTCTTGCAACAATCGGTTGACAAGCTCTCGCCTGGGAACGATCTGGAAGCAGTCCGAACCTCTTATCCGCGCCTGGCCGACTCCGTCAAAACCATCAAAGGCCAACCCATCGAGAAAATCCGGGAGCAGTTCAAAGAAATCTCCGCCGCCATGATCGACATCGGCAAATCCGCCGGCACTCCGGCCGACAGTGCTGCCGTCCGCGTCTTTCGCTGCCCGATGAAAAAAGCCAACTGGCTCCAGGAAGGCGACGCCACCGCCAACCCCTACTACGGGTCAAAAATGTTCGACTGCGGCAGCGCGGTTGAATCACTTCCCAAAGCCAAACCCGACATTACCCTCACCCGCCCCCACGGCGCTGCCCCGGCCGGGAAGATGCTCGCCGTGCCCCGCTCCGCCGTCATCGACACCGGCCGAAACAAAATTGTTTACGTCGAATCCAGTCCGGGCATCTACGACATGCGCGCGGTCAAACTCGGCCCGCTCGCCAGCGCTCACAATCAACAGGCTGAAGACTTTTATCCGGTCATTGCGGGATTAGAAGAAAACGATCGCGTCGTCACCGTCGGCACGTTTCTCGTGGATGCCGAAAATCGCCTCAACCCGCCGCGCACCGCGCACGAGCAGGCAGGAGACACTCCATGATCGCGAAAATCATCGAATGGAGCGTCCGCAACCGCTGGCTGGTGATCTTCGCGTGGCTCGGCATCGCGCTGTGGGGTGTCTATGCGCTTATTCACACGCCCATCGACGCCATTCCCGATCTTTCCGAGAACCAGGTGATCGTTTTTGCCGACTGGATGGGCCGCAGTCCGCAGGACATCGAAGAGCAGGTGACTTACCCGCTTTCAGTGCAGCTTCAGGGCCTCGCGGGGGTAAAGACGATCAGATCCTCGAGCGAGCCCAATTTCTCGATGATCAACATCATCTTCGACGAGAAAACCGACTTTTATTTCGCCCGCAATCGCGTGCTCGAGCGTCTGAGCACCGCCCAATCGCAGCTCCCGGCCGGCGTCACGCCCGTGATGGCTCCGGACGCCACCGCCCTCGGCCAGATTTTCTGGTACACCGTCGAAGGCGAAGGAAAAAGCCTCGACGAGCTGCGCGCCATCCAGGATTTTCTCATCCGTTACCAGCTTAACAGCGTGCCCGGCGTGGCTGAAGTCGCTTCCGTTGGCGGATTCGTCCGCGAATATCAGGTCGATGTCGATCCGGCGCGTCTGCGTGCCTATGACATTCCCCTCAACACGCTCTACACCGCCATCGCCGCCAGCAACATGAGCGTGGGCGGCAAATCGGTCGTCGCCAACAACACCGAATATCTCATCCGCGGCATCGGCTGGCTCCGTGGCGTGAACGATCTGGAAAATGTCGTCGTGGCCTCGCGCAAGGGCGTGCCGATTCGCGTGAAGGATCTCGCAACGGTGCAGCTCGGCCCTGAATTCCGCCGCAGCGCCCTGGAAAAAAATGGCCAGGAAGCCGTCGGCGGCGTGGTGATGATGCGCGTCGGCCAAAACCCGCTTGAAGTCACCCAGGCCGTCAAAGAAAAAATCCGCCAGCTCCAATCGGGATTGCCACAAGGCGTGCGCATCGTTCCTTTCTATGAGCGCACCCGCCTCATCGAATCGGCCATCCATACCGTCACCGCCACCCTCCGCGAAGAAATCATCATCGCCTCCATCGCGATTCTTTTGATCCTCACCCATCTCCGCTCCGCCATCGTCGTCTGCATCACGCTGCCGATGGCCGTCCTGATCAGCTTTCTGTTCATGTACTACCTCAACATCCCCAGCAACATCATGTCCCTCTGCGGCATCGCCATCAGCATCGGAATTCTCGTCGATGCCGCCGTGGTCATGGTCGAAAACGCCTCGCACGAGCTGAAGCTCCATTTCGGCAACGAAAAAGTCCACGGCGACACCAGTGAAATCGTCATCCGATCCTGCCGGCTAGTCGGCCGGCCAATCTTCTTCTCCGTGCTCATCATGCTCCTCTCCTTCATCCCCGTCTTTGCCTTCGGCGGACAGGAAGGAAAACTCTCGCACCCGCTCGCTTTCACGAAAACGTTCGCCATGTGCGGCGTGGCCATCCTCGCCATCACCCTCGTCCCCGCGCTGATTCCTCTGCTGATTCGCGGCCGAATTAGAGGTGAAGAAGACAACTGGATCGTCCGCAGCTTCATCCACATCTATCGCCCCGTCCTCTCCTGGATGATCGACCGCATCGCCGTCGTTCTCTGGATCATGGCCGCCATCCTGCTGCTGGCCAGCGGTTTTCTGAGCATCGCCTGGCTCACCCGCGCGCTTGTCGTCGTCGCAATGATCGTCTTGGCCATCATCACGCGCAAGCGCTGGGCTGTCGCGGTCATCACGCTGATAGGCATCGCGCTCGTCGCCGACACTCACTTCAAAAAACTCGGCAGCGAATTCATGCCCGAATTGAACGAAGGCAGCTTGATGGACATGCCTCTCACCGCTCCGCGCATCGCCATGAGCCAGGCGGTCGATGATGTGATCGTGCGCGACCAGGTTCTGCGCTCATTCCCCGAGGTCGAACAGGTAGTTGGCAAGATCGGCCGCGCTGAAACCGCCACCGATCCATCGCCGGTCGATATGGTTGAAACCATTGTGTCTCTGCGGCCGCACGAGTGGTGGCCGAAGCGCCAGATTCGCTTCGATGATGCGAGTGAGCAGGCTCACGCGATCGCCGCCGAAATGTGGAAGCGGGGATGGCTGAAACAAATGCCCGACGCAAATTTGCTTAATCTTTCCACCCAGATTGCGGTCGAAGAATTCGACCGCTCGATGCGCGACCTGTCGCGACGCCGCCAGCTCGAATACCGCCCGCAGCTTGCCGATCAGTTGCTTCGCGTGGTTTACGACGAGGTGACAAATCGCATCCAATTGCTGCGCCAGCCGACCGAAGTCGAAAAAAATCAAATCATCTCGTCGCTTCATTCCCACGGCCTGCTCATCGCCGATCTCCCGCGTCAGGAAGAGGTGGACCTGCTGCTCGATTCGCTTCGCCGCCAGTTGATCCAGCTCGGCCTGGCGCCAAACCGCGATGATCTTCTGGTCAAGGTGAACGCCCAGCGTCTGCTGAAAAAAATCGAATCCCGGCGCGATCAACTCTGGCAGGAGCGCACCCGCACGCTTAACTGGGAACTTTTCGACTACGGCAAAATCGCTATCAACGATCTGCTCGTCGAGGCCATTCAGCGAACCGTCAAAGGCACTCCTTACGCCGGCGCAGAGCCCGACACCAAAATACTTGCGGAACTTAAGCAGCCGCTAACCCACCAGCTCGAGAAAAAACTCTTCCTCTGGCAAAAAACCAAGGACGACGTCAAAAATGAAATGGACAGCGAGCTGAAAATGCCCGGCTGGGGCAATGTCTGGACGCAGCCGATCATCAACCGCGTGAACATGCTTGCCACCGGCGTGCGCACGCAAATAGGCGTGAAAGTTTTCGGCCCCACCGGCAAACCTCTGCCACAGGCCATCGCCGACATTCAGCGCGTCAGCGAACAAATTGCCCATAAGCTTCGCGAAACCAATGGCGCGGTCGATGTCACCGCCGATCAGATCCTGGGCAAGCGCTACATCGAAATCACCATCGACCGCGACAAGGCCACGCGCTATGGCGTGAACATGAGCGATATTTCCGAAGCCATTGAGACCGCTTTGGGCGGCAACAAGGCGACGATGACAATCGAAGGCCGCCAGCGCTTCCCCGTGCGCGTGCGATATATCCCCGAGTACTGGCAGGACGTGGAAAAAATCAAAGAAGTTCTCGTCACCGGCCGCGCCACGCCCGCCAAACTCTCCGGCGCCGAGGAAAATTCAAAACCATCTGAAATGCTGCAAATCCCCCTGCGCATGGTTGCCGACATCCGCACCGTCGAAGGCCCCAGCATGATCAAAAGCGAAAACGGCCGCCTGCGCAGCTACGTTACGCTCAACGTCGCCGGCCGCGACATTGTCGGCTTCATCGACGAAGCCAAACAATCCGTCCGCGACATCGAAGCCAGTCTGGCTGGCACCGGCATGAGCATCGAGTGGACCGGCGAGTTCGAAAACCAAATCAGCGCCCGCAATACCCTGGCCATCATCTTCCCGCTGGTGATCGCGCTGATTCTTTTCCTGCTCTTCCTCACCTTCCACGACATCCTCGACACGCTGCTGGTCTTCCTGGCCGTCATCGGCGCTCTCGCCGGCGCGCTCATGTTCCAGGCCCTCTTCGACTTCAATTTCAGCGTCATCGTCTCCATCGGCTACATCGCCGCCTTCGGCATGGCCACCGAAACCGGCGTGATCATGCTCGTCTACCTCCGCGACTCCCTGCACCGCCGCGGCGGCCTGGAAAACATTTCCTCTCTGGCCGAACTGCGCCAAGCCGTCATCGAAGGCGCTGTCCATCGTCTCCGCCCCAAATTGCTCACCGAGGGCGTCGCCGTCGTCGGCTTGGTCCCCATGCTCTGGGCCGCCGGCACGGGAGCGGAAATCATGCGCCCCATGGCCGCCCCGGTGTTGGGCGGTCTGCTCATCAGCGACGAAGTCATCGACCTGATGATCCCGGTGCTGTTCTACTGGATCCGCCGCCGGCGCTGGCTGCGAATGCATGAGCATAAAGAAAACAAACTCACCACTGCACAAGAAGTTCAACCTTCTCTGACCGCAGCAGTTTAAATGTCTCGCCTTGAACGCTGCCTCTAATACCCCGCCGCCGCACCCCCGCGCCGCTGATCCGCTACGCCCACAATCCGCCCATCTGGCTCCACAAAAATCGAATGGGCATCGCCCTGCCGCGCCGGCTGGGGATCGATGTAATGCCCCATCCGCCCGAGCTCCTCCAGCGCCGCGCTGTGTTCCTTGTGCATGGCGCTCTCCGCCGTCACCTTGTCCGGAAACCACGTCATGTTCAATCGCGGCGCATCGACGCACTCGCGCGGCGTCATCTGATATTCCAGCCGATTGATCAACACGCACAGCACCGTGTTAATGATCGTCCTGCCTCCCGGGCTTCCACTGATCATCACTACGCGCCCGTTTTTCGCCACGATCACCGGCGTCATCGAGCTGAGCATCCTCTTCCCCGGCGCAACCTGATTCGCGGCGGTGCCAATCTTCCCCTGCCGATCTGTCACGCCAGGCTGCAAATTAAAATCCCCCATTTCATTGTTGAGCAAAAATCCCTTCCCCTTCACCATCACCCGCCCGCCAAATCGCTGTTCCAGCGTGTAGGTATTCGACACCGCCATCCCATCGGCATCGATCACGGAAAAATGCGTCGTCTGGGTTCCTTCCTTGCTCAGGCGTATATCACTCGCCAAATCCTCGCTCGCCGTCGCCCGATGCCGATCGATCTTCCCCGCCAACTCCGCCGCGTATTCTTTTTTCGTCAGCCTCGCTGGAATCGAAACAAAATCGCTGTCTCCCAGCGACTCTGCCCGATCCACAAACGCCCGCCGCATCGTCTCGATCATCAGATGCAGCGCATCGGCCGACCACCGCTGATTGGCCCGCAGATCCAGCCTCTCCAGCACATTCAACATCTCCACCAGGCAGATTCCCCCCGAGCTCGGTGGCGGCGGACCGTATACATCAAAGCCTCGAAACGTTCCGTGAATCGGCTCGCGCCACTTGGCCGCATATCCCGCCAGGTCCGACTGCGTAATCAGGCCACGATCGAGCGATTCCACCAGGGCATCCGCAATCGGCCCTTCATAAAACGCATCCGGCCCTTCTTCGGCTATCTTCAAAAGCGTCCGTGCCAGCTCTCCCTGCACCAGCCGATCCCCCGCCTCCCATTTTGCAGCACCACCCTTGCCCAGCACCCGGCGCATCTCATTCGCCTCATCTCCGGGCTTGGTTAGATACTCATTGAGTCCCTCCGCAACTTCTTTGTTGAGCTCAAATCCTTCCTTGGCCAATTTGACCGCCGGCAGCACCAGCTCTTTCCATGGCAATTTGCCAAACCGCTCGTGCGCCATAGCCAATCCGCGCACGGTTCCGGGCACGCCCACCAACTCGTATTGCGTCGGCTTATGCGAAGCAAACGTATCGGCCTTTGCGGCGCTGGGCGCTGTCTCCCGATAGTCCACCACCACCGGCTCTGCGCCCTTCCCCGGATAAATCACCATAAATCCCCCGCCCCCGATGTTCCCCGCCTCCGGCCACGTCACCGCGAGCGCAAAAGCGGTCGCCACGGCCGCATCAACCGCGTTTCCCCCGCGGATCAGCACATCGCGCCCGGCCCGCGATGCGTCTGTCGAGACACACACCACAGCTGCGTGCTTCACTTCGATCGTCTGCCCCTGCACGCCGGGAGACGCACTGGTTGAAGAAACCTCAGGCGGACTCTTCGGCGAGGAGGCGCACCCAAACCCCACCAGACTGCTCAACAACACCAACCAGCCAGCCACGCGACCGCGCATCCTCCGATCTTATCAAGAACTACATGCTTTCGTTATTTCGGGGTCGATCAGTCAGGCGAAAAGTGCTAGGGTCATTCGATGCTACCTCCGCCGGAAACCCTGGATCTGCTCGCGTTTCGTTCCATGCCCCAACTGGCTGATGCTCTGCGCCGCCGCCTCGATCGGGTAGTCAAGCGCTGGACCCAGGCCGTGGAGCGACATCTTCCTGACGCCGATCCCCTGACCGCCAAGCAGGTCCGCGATTCGATCCCCAACGTCCTGCAAAAAATCGCCTCGGCCCTGGAATCCGGCCGGCCGGAGGACACCTTTGTCCTCATCGAAGTCGGCGTCGCTCACGGCGTGGCCCGCTTTCAGCAGAATTACAACATCGAGGAAGTGCTCATCGAATACCGCCTCCTGCGCAGGGTTATTTTCGATGAGCTCAATGACGCCTCCGGTCCCAACCTCTCGTTTATGGATGCGATTCCCGTCGACATGGGCATCGACACCGCCCTGCAACAGGGTGTGGTGTCGTTCGTGCGCCATTTGACCGACCAGCTGCAATCCGCAGCCGCGGCAGAGTCCAAATACCTTTCCTATCTCTCGCACGATCTGCGCAACAATCTCAATTCGGCCACGCTCATGCTCGACATGCTGTCGCGCAATTTTTCAGCCTCAAACTTCAAGCGCGAAGCCGCCGACCTGGAATCGCTGCGACAGGCCATTTTCGAAACCGTCGAAGGAATGGATCGCCTCCTTCAGGCCGAGCGCCTTCGTAAGCACGAGGTCGCCCTCGAGCTTGCTGCGGTTGATGTGCACGCGCTGGCCGAAGATCTGATCCCTCGTTTTCTCCCCCGCGCCGCGGCCAAGCAGTTGAAAATCGAAAATCAGATTCCGCCCGGCACATCGGCCCATAGCGATCGCGAGCTGGTCCTGCTGGCGCTGCAGAATCTGCTTGGCAACGCCGTCAAATTCAGCTCCCGCGGCACCGTGCGCATCGAAGCGGTAGAAACTGAGGCCGGCTGGAAGATCACCATCCGCGACCAGGGCCCGGGCATTGCGCCCGAGCGACTCCAGGCGATATTCAAAGCCTTTACGCGCGGCGAAACTTTTGGCCAGCCTGGCATTGGTCTTGGCCTGACCATCGCCTCCCACGCCGCCCGCATTCTCGGATCGGAACTGACAGTCGAATCGAAAGTCGGCGAGGGCTCGGCCTTTTCCTTCACCCTGCCCCCGGCGCAACGCGATCAGGCCGAATAAGCCGCCAGTTGTTACCTCGTCAATGATGATCCTTGTGTGATCCACCCTGGCCGCCCGGGAGCGGGTCTGGGTGCGCCTGCAGATAAGCATCAACGTCCCTGGTGACGACCAGCCGTCCCCACATGAACTCCCAGTGGCCGGGGAATGAGCAGAAGTACTCGTATTCTCCCTCGTTTTTGGGCGCGTTCAGCTTGAGGGTCTCCTGCTGGCCATTTTCCAGGAGTTTGGTTGCCCCGAGGATGTCGGGGGTTTTGGGGATGTAAGAGCGGCCTTGTTTGTCGAGCATGTCGGGCATCATCTCGGCGGCCGTGTCGGCGACTTGCTTGCGGGTGTTGGGTTTGACGACCACCAGGTTGTGGGGCATGAAATCGGCGTTCTCGAGGATGATTTCAAACGGTTTTCCCGCCTCGACAACCAGGCGCGGTGTGTCGTAGCGCATCTGTTCGCGCACTGTTGTGACGACGAAGACATCGACACGCAGGTCCTTGAGATCTTTTCGCAGCGATGCGGCGTCGGCGGGAGGGAGGAGAGCGACCAGGTCGCCGGCGGTCTGGAGTGTGCTGAGATATTCCTGGCTGGTGCGCTGATCCGCCGGGATTTTCTTGGCCCACGCGACCAGGGCGCGGGAGAGGGGGCCGGCCTGCTCTTTGGTCCACGCCTTGCGCGGAAGATTGCGAATGCCGCGGGCGGCGGCCGGGACCATGACGTTTTTCTCAACCAGACTCGCCAGTGCGGCGAAGGTGGCAGGCTGATTCTCCGGCATGCTCACCAGCGCGGCGATGGCAGCGCGGCGGATGGACGTCTGGCTGTCGCCGCCGCCGATGTTGATGCGAACGGATTCGGTGGGCGCGGGGTTTTTGGTCTTCTTAAAGATCTCGTGATGGTTGGAGTCCGAGACGGTCAGCGTGAAACCATCGAGGCGCTTGGCGTAGATGCCGCTGGATTCGGTGCGATTCCAGATCACGACAGATTCGATGGAGCGATCGCCGCCAAGGTCGACTTCCCACCACGGATTTCGCTCGTTTTCGACGGTGTGGGTTTGCGAGCCGGCGCCAAAGAGGCCGTTGGTATTCCCGTCGATCGCTTTGGAGGCGTCGCCGCCGTTGGAGGTGCTGGATTGGGTGGCCTTGCCGCTTGTGGCGATGTTGACGCCATTGCTGAAGACCTGCACCTCGGCCAGGGTGAGCGTGCCTTTGCGCGGCAGCTCGATGCGCACATATCGGCCTTCGCCGCCGGCACTGCCTTTGAGCGAGGCAAACTGCGGCGGGAGATCGGGGGCAGCGAGGGGCTTGACCAGGTCGTACGCTTTGTTGCGCACCTCGGGATCAAAGATCATCGGAATGCCGCCCAGCAGATCAGTCATGGCGGTGGCGGATTGGGAGGCTTCTTTCCAGACACTGTCGAAGGCCCCATCGGCCAGCGCCAGCGCGCCCCAGGCGGCCTGGCGGATTTCCGAGGCGTTGGATTTTGTCAGTGCGGCGATTTTTTCCCGGATGGGTTTGAGATCTTCGGGCGGCTGAAGGGGAAGAAGTCGCGCAAGCGTCGAGGCTGCGCCAGCGTCGGTTTTGCCGATGGAGTCAAACATCTCCAGGGCCACAGCAGCGCGGGTGGTCTTCTTTTGCGTGGCCAGGGTGTTCAGCGCTTCGCCGCGGAAAGCATCATTGATATCGAGGCGGAGGATGATGGCTTGGAGGGCGACTTCGGTTTTGGGGAGCTTGAGCAGCTCGTTGGCGTTCATGGAGCGAAGGAACTTGAGCCCCATCGCGTTGTTGGGCGCGGCGGTCTGGCCGGCGGCAATCGCCTTGCGCCAATAGGGCTCGAGCTGCCGCATGGTTTCGCCGATCACGTAGTCGAGATAGTAATCGGTGGGCTTGGCCTGGGCCGCCATCACGATCTCAACCGCTTTGCCGTCGGTTAAATAGCTGGCAGCGCGCACGGCTTCGAGTCGCACGCGCGGGCTTTCATCACTGCCCTGAGTTTTGAGAAGGTCGATGGCGTCGGGAATGCGGTCGCGCCAGTAGCACAACACGCGCGTCGCGGCAGCGCGGGCGTTGGGCTCGGGGGATTTGAGCATGCGCTGGAGCAGATTCGCATCGACGATGTTGTGCCATTGATGCACCCAGAGAGCTTCCATCATGTGGTGCTCGTAGGCCGGATCGTTCTTGTCGAGCGATTGCGACCATTGATCGATGGCCGCGATCACCTGGTTGGAATCATGTTTGCCCAGCTCGACTTTGGCCCACTCGCGAACCTGATTTTCTGGCTCTTTGAGGAGTGCCAAAAGATCGGCGATGGGCGCGCCGTCGATCTTGAACGGCTTCATCAACGGGCGGCCTTCATAGGTCAGCCGATAAATTCTGCCATGTTCATGGTCGCGATTGGGGTCGCGGATGTGGTGCTGCATGTGGCCGATGAGAGGATTTTGCCAGTCGAGGATGTATAGCGCGCCGTCAGGGCCGACCGATGCGCCGACGGGGCGGAAATTGGGATCGCTCGAAGAGAGCAGGTCGGGAAGGGATGTGCCCAGGAGGCCAGAGCCTTCGTGGCGGACGTTGACGCGATAGATTCCCTGGAAGCTGATCACGTTGAGGTTGAGGAAGTTGCCCTGCCAATCGTCGGGGAAGTGGCGGCTGGTGAGAATGGTCGTGCCGGGGCAGGGGCGGCTGGGGCGAGCCCAGAATTCTTTCAGTGATTTGTGTTTTTGCGGATAGTCGATGTGGCCGGAAAATGCCGGGCCGAAATAAGTGTTGTTGCCGGTGGCGTCGGTGATGAGGTCGTTGCCCCAATAATCGAAAACTCGGCCATGAGGATTGGCAAAGCCGTAGGAGACGTAGACTTCGAAGCGGCCGGTGCGCGGCTCGAAGCGATAAATCGCGGCGTCGTTGTTGCGGACGGGGCCGGCGGCGGTTTCGACTTGCGTGCGATGGAAGACGCCATCGCTCATATAGACGCCTCCGCCCGGGTCGAGGCACATCGAGTTGGTGGTGTGGTGCGAGTCGGCCGAGTCCATGCCCATGAGAATGCGTTCGACACTGTCGGCGCGGCCGTCGCCGTTGGTATCGCGGACGAACCACAGATCCGGCGCCTGCATGATCAGAACGCCATCTTTGTAGAACTGAAAACCAGTGGGGCAATTTAAGTTGTCGATGAAGTGGGTGCACTTGTCGGCTTTGCCGTCGCCGTCGGTGTCTTCGAAAATCAGGATCGAGTCGCCGGTGCGCGATGTTGGAGTTCGCTCGGGATAGCTGGGCCAGACACTGACCCAGAGGCGGCCTTTGGTGTCCCAATTCATCTGCACGGGCTTGATCAATTCGGGCCACTGCTCTTCGCTGGCGAAGAGATTGACCTTGGTGTGCTCGGCGGGCTTCATCTTGGCGATGGCTTCCTCGCCGCCGAGGAAGGGATATTTTCCGCCATCGAGCGGGCCGGGTTTGTTGGTGGGAAATTTGGTGACGGCCGGGAGGTTGTTGTCTTCGACTTTCATGTCGCCGCCCTGGGCGATCGCGAGCACGCGCATATCGCGGTTGGCGGTCATGACGTCGCGCTGCGACATTTCCTCCTGCATCACATCGTAATTGGTGATTTTCTCATTGCCTTTGTACGGGAAAGCCAGCCGCGAGCGGCCGCCATAGACGTTATAGCCATCGACGGTGCGATAGCGGGTGTGCCAGATCCAGTTTTTGTCGGCGATGGCTTCGCGGAGCTTCTCGAAATTCCCTTCGGGGGGAGTTTCATCAAAAATGCCGCGGAAAATCTCCGGCGCCATCAGCTTGTCGCCGGCGTCGGTGAGATAGACGCCGTTGACGGTGAGGGATTGGTTCTGTTGCGCGGATTTGCCGTAAAGAATCTGCGAGGGCGTGAAGAGATCGACGAACTGGACACCATTGGCCTTGGCGACTTCGGCCATGGCTTTGGTGTACAGCTCTATATTTGCATTGTTCGTTGTGGGGTCAAAGAAATTCTTGTCCTGGTTGCGCTCGTTGGCGATGGGGGAGAAGAGCACAACGCGCGGCGCGCCTTTGCCCGAAAAATTGCTGGATTTGAGGTCTTTGAGGTATTTGTCCAAGTCGGTTTTGAATTGGTCGAGGCCGTCTTTGCCGTGGAAGCTCTCGTTGAAGCCGAAGAAGGCGAAGATCACATCGGCTTTTACTTTTTTGAGCCATTCTTCCGGAGTACCGAAGTTTTCGGAGCGATGACGCCAGACGATTTCGTCGCCGCTGACGGCGAGGTTGCGGAAAATCAGATTCAACTTTGGATTGCGGGCATAGATGAGGGTTTCGAGGTAGTTCGAATGCTGCATGCGGTCGGCCAGGACGTTGCCGACGAGAGCGATGTGATCGTCTTTTTTAAGTTCCAGTGGGCCGCCGGAGGTGAGGATGGCGGTTTTGTTTTCCGCCTGGAAGGCGGCCGAGGTTTGAGTGCGATTCAAAACCGCGCCGACGGTTGTGGTCAGGTTAAATTCTTCCGGTTTGATCCCCTTGCGATAGCCTTTGAAGCCGTAGGGCGTGGGCTTGTATTCGCCGATGTAGTTCACGTCGGCGTGCTGGGGCACTTCCATGCCCAGGCCCCAATAGACGGCGTTGACCACGAGGCGGCGGAGTGATTCGTTCTGGAGATCGGTGGCCGCGCCCATGGTGGTGCAGAAGCACTTGTTTTCGGTGCCTGCGTCGTTTTTGTTCAGGCGCGTCCAGGCGATGGCCATCATAGGGTCGTTGACGTCCTGCTCCTGTTTGTCCGTGGCTCGCTTCTTCTTGTAAGAAGCCGGAGGATCATCTGGCTTCATGCCTTTGAGCACTTCGCCTCTGAGCAGAATTTTCGCGTCGGCGGGCGGATAGGCTTCATACACATCGGAGTCGCCAAAGACGTCGGTAACGCCCCGCAGAATCGGATCATCTTTAGCGCTGGCTTCGATGATCCCTTTTGTCGCCTCTTTCTTATGGTTGCCCCAGTGGTTAACCCACTGCTCGCCGAGCACGCGCTTGCCGAAGCTGGAATAATCTTTGTAGGCGCCTTCCTTAATCTGGAAGGAATGGGTGGCGGTGCGCAGGCCGATGATGGGGACGCCGCGCATGTAAGCATCGACAAAATGCTTCATGTCGGCGTCGGGCCAATTGCGGAATCTCAGCAACATCACAATGGCGTCGGCCGAATCAAGCGCTTCAGCGCCGGGGAGCGATTTTTGGTTGTCCGGATTGATGGTTCCATCGGGGTCGAGGGCAAAAAGAACGGTGCACTTGAAGCCATGCCGCTGGCTGAGGATCTTGGCCAGCATGGGCAGCCCTTCTTCGCTGCGATATTCCTCATCGCCGCTGAGGAAGACGATGTGCTTGCCGTGGCCGGGGCCGTCCTTGGGTTGGTAAACAACCGAAGTTTGCGCGGCACTTGCCAGGGTGCCCAGGCCAAGCAGAAGAAGAAGAGCGAAAAGAATACGACGGGCCGAAATGTTGATGTCGGTCATGGTTCTTGCAGTTGGAATGTGCGATTCGAACAGTCCCGCGCCACGGGTGCAGGAGTACGTATTTTCTACCGCCGGCAAGCGTATTCGTTCGCGGTGGTCGCGACAAGGCAAGTCACCGGGCAGCCGGGAGTTGGTCGCGCAGGAACGTGCAGGCATTTTCAATAATTTTCAGGGGGAGCTTTTGCTTATAGACGGGGTAGGTTTCGTGGCCGGGGCGGAAATAGAAGACCATGCCCTGCCCGACTTTCCACAGGCAGCCGGAGCGGAAATGCTCGCCGGCGTCCCATTTTTCTTCGAAAATGACCGCGTCAGGCTTGGGGACGTGAAACGGCTCGTCGTACATCTCGGTTTGCGGGATATCGAAGGATGCTGGAAGGCCGCGGGAAATGACATGGCCGGGGATGAGGGTGCGGACGTGGGAAGGTTTTCCGTCAGCTCGATAGGCCGGGAAAACGCAAAGGGGCAGGGTGATGATCAGGTTGTTGCCGTCCATTTTCGAGGAGGGGGTCAGGGGATCGGTGCGCTTGGGCACGACGCCAGGCTTGGGGTTGATGTAGGTGATCTGCAGATCATTTTTTGACGAAAGCTCGCTGAGTGCATCCTGCGTGGCGCGCTCGTTCATGGCGAACATAAAGGGTTTTGACCAGTGTGCGGAGTGAAGCGAAATGAGGCCCATTTTGCCCGATTTGATGCGATCGACAATTTTCTTGGCCAGCTCATCCCTGACATCCTTATTGCGCACGTGGCCCCACCAGACCAGGACGTCTGTCTCATTCAGCAGATCATCCGGGAGCCCCTGCTCCGGGCTGTCAAGCTTCACCGAGGTGACTTTGAAGCCGTTAAGCTCCTTCAGATGATCGGCGATCGCGTTCCCCAGAAAATTGTCGTATGCCGATTTCTGCTGGGGTTGCTGCTCATCCCAGATGGTGACGCGGATGGGATGGAGAATGGCCGTCTGGCGAAGTTGGGCAAAGGCGGGAGTAGCGAAAAGACCCAGCAGGAGGAGGGGAATCATGCGTTTCATGGCGGATTATTCTAACGACTCTCAGTCGGGATGTAGACCTCGACAGGTTGTTTGGGGAGCACGGGAAATTCGAAGGCGAGCCTCCAGTGCCGGGATTGGACGATTTGCGAGGCGAGATGGGAGGCCTGCTGCATGTCTTTGGGGATTTTTTTGGTTTTGAAGACCAAAAGCGCGGCCGGTTTCTGATCGAGCAGCTTCTGCTCGGCCGCTTCGCTGGTTTGGTCGGGCGGGAAACCGATGAATTTTTCGTCGGCAAAGAAAGAAATGAACATGCCCTGGTGGCGATCAGCGCTGGCGAGGGGACCGTGGATATTGTGCTGGTGAAGAGCGGCCGCAAGCTGGCGGTAAGCGGGCGGTTTGCCTTCTGTGTTGCGCAGGTTGGCAATGGCGGCGATGCCGAAGGAGACCAGGATGGCAAAGGCGAAGAGAGAGCGAACAAAAGCTGGAGCACGCGTGATGTTCAAGGCGATGCTCAGCGCAAGGGCGAGGCAAAGCGGTGGCCAGAGGGCGACGAGGTGGCGGGAGATGAAGAAAACGAAGAGCATTCCGCCGCCGAAGATGCCGGCGCTGAGCAACAGCCAGAGAATTTTCCATTTGGCAAAATCAATGTGTAACAGGTTGAATAGAGCTAGAAGGGCAATCAGCCCGGCAATGGCGCTGAGATAGAAGCGATCGAAGAGGCCCACACTGCGGGCGATGGCCAGGGTGTGCTGGCCGGCGATGCGGAGCTGATAGAAGAAGTATTTGCGGCTTTGGAAGGGGGACCAGGTGGGATAAGCGGTTTCGTCCTTGGTTTCGTGGCGGTTGATATAGGGATCCGGGACCAGGCCGAAAAACGACGGGATTTTGTTCTGAACTTCCGGCGGGCCGATGTCGGTGTGGGTGTGGGAGCCGGCGGTGCTGATGGTGAGATGCCCAAAGCGCCAGGAGTTGGCGGCGATCCACGGCAGGGAGAAGATGGCGATGCCGACGAGGCCACGGGCGAGGGGAAGAATCATGCCGGGCCTGGGTTTCTCAGCATCGTTATCGAGCCAGCTGCGAATCAGAATCGTCATTGGCAAATGCACCAGGACAAATGGCAGCGCATAAGCCTTGGCAAGGTAAGAAAATCCCCCCATGAGGCCGGCGACGAATTGCAACCAGGGCCGGCGCAGGAAGTTGGGGGCGAGGGTGATGGACAGATAAAAAAGTAGGCAGGCGGCGAGCATCACGTCAGGCGTGATCTGTCGCGCGGCGATTTGGGCGATGTAAAGCGCCAAGACAAGCAGCGCGCAGGTTTTCCACAAGCGGTGAATGGAGGTGAAGCGATCGAAAAAAATCGCTACGGCCATCAGCCAGATCGCCCCCCATAGGCAGCTGATGAGGCGAGCGGCGTGGAGGCCATCCATACCGAATTTGATCAGCGGCGCGATGCACCAGGAAATCAGCGGGCTCCAGTAGCCCGAGAGGGAGTGAACAAAATCGCCGCGCGAAATATACAGGCCGCGGCGGATGTAGGAGACCGCATCCGGGTTGATGCGATCGAGGCTCCCGAGGGCCAATGGGATCACGGTGGCCGTGTAGAGCAGCAGCGGAAGAGCAAAGTAAAGGAGTCGGCGTGCGCGGCGCAGTCGATCATCCTTCCGCTCTTCTTCCATGGGTCGCATTTTAGGACGTTCTTGCGAGGGGTGCACGGGGGCGTAGGATGTTGCCCCATGATCAGCCGGAGAAGATTTATCGCGGCCGGCGGCGCTTGTGCGGCGTCGATGATGTTGCCGAAGGAGACGATCGCACAGGCGGCACAGAAGAGGCAGAATATTGTTCTGATCCTGGCGGATGATCTGGGGTATGGCGATCTGGCGTGTTATGGCGCGACGGACACGGTGACGCCGAACATCGATCGGCTGGCGAAGGAGGGGATGAAGTTCACCGATGCGTACGCGTGCGCGCCCTTGTGTTCGCCGGCGCGGGCCGGATTGTTGACGGGAAGATATCCCACGCGCTTTGGGTTTGAATTCAATCCGTTTCCGCGCCACAAGGGCCCATGGGGTTTACCGGATTCGGAGCGGCTGCTCAGCGAAGATTTAAAGGCCGCCGATTATGCGACGGCACTGGTGGGCAAATGGCACCTGGGGCCGGGGGAAAATCAGCATCCGATGAAACGCGGGTTTGATGAGTTTTTCGGATTCATCGGCGGCAAGCACAGATATCTGGCCGAAGCAAAGAAGGATCCGAATAGTCCAATCTTGCGCGGCACCAGCGAAGTGGATGAGAAGGAATATTTGACGGAGGCATTCACCCGCGAGGCGCTGGCCTTTATTGATCGGAATCGCCAGCGGCCTTTTTTCCTGTATCTGGCGCCCAATGCGGTCCACGTGCCGTTGCAGAAGCCGCCGGAAAAATACCTGGCCCGCGTGGGGAATATTGCAGATGAGAAGCGGCGGATCTTTGCGGCGGTGTTGGCGGGACTGGATGACCAGGTTGGGGCAGTGCGGGAAAAATTGAGGGAGCTGGGATTGCTCGAAAATACGCTGCTCATTTTTATGAGCGACAATGGCGAGCCGCCGGGCCCCGGGAAAAATGGGCCGTTGCGCGGGGTGAAGACCGATCTGTATGAGGGGGGAATTCGCGTGCCAATGATTGCAAATTGGCCAGGAAAAATTGCGGCGGGAGTTGATAGCCGGCTGGCTAACATTATCGATCTGTATCCGACAATTCTGAAAATAGCCGGTGCACAGCGATCCAAGGAAGCAAAACCGCTGGAGGGGTTGGATTTGCTCGGAAGCGACAAGCATGTGGCATTATTTTGGCGCTATGGCCCGGAGAAAGCGGTGAGGCAGGGGAATTGGAAATGGGTGAGTCTAAAGGAAGGGTCTGAACAGTTATTTGATCTGTCGGTCGATGTGGGGGAGAAAAATGATCTGGCGGCCAAAGCGCCGGGGCGCCTGAAGCAGTTGAAGGAGCTCTGGACGAAGTGGGATGAGAAAAACCTTCCCCCCAAGTGGGAGGGGTATCAGAAAAATGAATAAAACCAAAGGAGTGTCCGGCAGAGCCGGATCTACAGACATGATTCCAACGAGCACGCGAGTTTCTATTTCCAGCGCCACCGCGGTGGCCGCAAATGTCGATGCAGTGGCCGTTTTCATCGCGGAAAAGGCGAAGCGGATCGATGAACGCGCTCTGGCTGGCCCTGAGCAGAATGCGGCGCAGCGACTGATTGCGGCCGGAGTAGCCCGCGGCAAAGCCCGGGAGGTGGCGGCGGAGTTGGTGGAGGGAAATGGAAAGAAAAGTCGGCATGTGATGGTCGTCGGCGTTGGGCGCGCTGAAAAAATCAGCGGTGAGACGCTTCGGCAGGCGGCTGGCGCGCTGGCCAAGGCAGCGCGGCGGAGGCGGGTGAAAAATATTGTCGTGGTTGCGCCGGAGCTGGAAAAAATCTCCACCGCGGCGGCGGTCGAGTCGATCGTCAGCGGATTTATGCTGGCCAGTTTTAAGTATGAAGAGCACAAAGGGACCGCGAGCAAGAAAGGCGATGAAGAGGAGAACGCCGAGCCGATGAAATTGACCATCGTTGCCGGGGCGAAGGATCGCAAGGCGATTGATGCGGCAATCAATCGGGGACGGATCGTGGCCGATGGGCAGAATTTCGCGCGGACGATCGCCTCGCGTCCGGGCAACGAGATCAATCCACCGTCGCTCGCAAAAGTGGCGCAGGAATTGGCGCGGGAAGTGGGACTGGTTGCGCGGATAATGGATGAGAAGGAACTCAAGCGGCTGGGCATGGGTGGAATTCTGGCGGTTGGAGCAGGAAGCACGCTGACGCCGCCGCGGATGATCGTGCTGGAATATCGGCCGAAAACCGGCTCAAACGGCCGTGTAAAAAATGCCCAGCCGGTGCTGGTGGTCGGCAAGGCAATCACCTTCGACACCGGCGGAATCTCCATCAAACCGGCCGAAAAGATGGGGAAAATGGTCTTCGACAAATGCGGCGCCATGGCCGTTCTGGGGCTGATGTATGCCGTGGCGGAACTGCGGCCGCCGATCGGCGTGGTGGGAATTTTGAGCAGCGCGGAAAATCACATCAGCGAGTCCGCCTATCGTCCCGGCGACATCATTCGCATGTACAACGGCGTGACCGTGGAGGTGACCAATACCGATGCCGAGGGGCGATTGGTTTTGGGCGACGCCATGTCGTGGGGGATCGAAACCTACAAGCCCAGCGCCGTGCTCGATCTGGCGACGCTGACGGGCGGCGTGGTGGTGGCGCTTGGCAAGACGATGGCCGGCGTTATGGGAAATTCGAATTCGCTCTTCAATGAATTGCAGGCCGCTGCGGCTTTCCAGCACAGTGGGATCCGAAGCTTGGAATTCACGTGACTTGAAGTCGCGG